>Ga0070699_100001766_pt1 | contig 19714 bp, 20 predicted proteins | sample KBSK1503metaG_FD_65473 | JGI IMG/M metagenome (GOLD analysis project Ga0070699, IMG submission 65473) | Corn, switchgrass and miscanthus rhizosphere microbial communities from Kellogg Biological Station, Michigan, USA - KBS K1-50-3 metaG | ecosystem: Host-associated > Plants > Roots >... | reverse complement strand
GCGTGAGACTCTCGCCTCACTCGGCTCCCATCAGGCAAACGTTCCGGTCATACCGATCCGCCAGTGTACAAAAAGGTCCGCGTTTTCTCGGGCTAGCCTTTTGAGGAAGCAGCCCGCGCGGCTCTTAGAAGCTGCGAAGCGCCTGAACTTCCGCATCACCCAGGTCCGAAGCGTAAGATTGATGTCGCGGTAGTTCTCGAGTTTCCAGTTCTCGCCGGCAAGCCAAGCCAGGACCCTGGACTCGATCGCGCCGAAGTCACCGCCGAAAAAAACGTGACCGGGAGAGGCGCGGATCATGCTGCGCGAGATGTCGCCGATGACGCTCAGCGGGTTGCCGAGTCGGCGGATTCGCTCCATGTCGCTGGCGAGGACGGCAGCGATCGCCGCGTCGAGATCCTTGCTCCCCGGCTTTTTCAGATTTTGCGGCTGGAAGTGGCTGCCGGACCACCTCCCGGTGCTGGCGGCGTGGAAATTAAAGCATCCGCGTAAGCGCCCGTCGGGGTCGACGCAGTTGAGCAGGGTGTCGAGCTTGCGCACCGAGGCGCACGCGCCGGCGCGGCGCAATTCGAGCACTTGCCGGACGTCGTCGTCGGGATTGTGCGCGAGCACCGTGCTGACGGAGCGCTTGCCCACGCCTTTGACCTTGTGCCCGCGCTTTCCGAGGAAAGCTGCCAGCCGCCCGACTTGGTTGACCGACGTGATCTCGCCGTTCGTGAGCGCGCCGACTTCGGTGTCGATTCGTCGTTGTTCGGCGCGGGTGAGTTTGAGGGCCGCTTGGGCGAGCGCGACGTCGATGCCGAACCCGCGCGCGTTGATGCGGGCATCCAGCACCCAATAGGCTTGTTCCGCCGGTGATAGCAGCAGGGGATCTGGGTCGGCGATCAGGCGGTGATGAAGCGCGCGTTCGACTTCGACGTCTTTGCGGCAATAGGCGTAGAGCTGCTCGAGCTTTTCCGCGGCATCCTCGCGCGCGGGCTGCGGCTTCGACAGCCGCAGCATCACTTTCCGTCCTTCGGCGTCTTTCTGGTGCGGGAGTTGCAGCGCCGCGGCGGCTTTCTCCAACGCGCCCGGCAAGGCGTTGGCCCGGGCTGCCGCCATTGTGCAGATGTGGCGCTCGATCGGAACCAAAGGCCAATCGTAGCGTGGATGTAGAACGTGCGTCTCGATTGCGGTTTCGAACTCGTCGTTGTGGGCGACGAGCCACCAATTCGGATTGCGCGCGGCCTCCGAGAATTCCGGCGGAACGGGTTGCCCGGGAATCCAGATCTGTGTTGGTTCATCGTCGACGGCGAATGCGACGCAGTGGACCCGCGTCGTGGGGTCGGCCGCGTAGCGCCACGCCGGAACGCCCTTGTTGCCGAGGCGCGCCGCCGAGCACGTTTCTATGTCGCGAAATATCTTGGGCATGACACGCCACCCTTTTGGGCGTGATCACATCCGGATGCCGCTTCTCCGGAGGAAGCGGCATCGAGCTGTGATCAAAAGTTGATCGCATCGTTGAGTTCTTCGTTGAGCGTGACCGGCTTCACCTCTTTGAGGCCGGGCTTCTTGTCGGCGTCGTCCGACGTTGCTTCCTTCGGCGGCGCGACGGTCTGCGGCCCGGTCAATGCGGGCGGCTCGGTCGGCGGCAGCGCGCCCTCGCCGCCCAGCGCGACCCAGCGCTTGACGATGAAGTGGGGCCGCTGGCGTCCGCCGAACTTGGTGTTCATGAAGGTGTTCGACAGGCCGACCACGGCGTAGACGTTTTCGCCGCGGAACTGGCGCATCCATTTTGTGCGATCGACGAGGTCGCGAACAGCGATACCGCCGCCAATCGTGCTGGTCACGTACGTGTACCGATCGACGCTGTTCGGGTTCAGATAAACGACATACGAGTTTTGCCAGGGCCCACGCAGTTTCCCGTCCGGCCCTTCCCGCCATTCGCTCTGCGGCACGCTGGCGTTGAGCTTTTCGATGTCGGGGAATTTCTCCCCGGGCTCGAGCGTGCGTGTCTCGATCGGTTGCCCATCCTTCCATTTCTGCACGACGCGACGCACGTTGACGGCGACGAGCTCGAGCTTGTCGGACAATTCCTCGCCGTCGCGATTAACCCAGGTCGCCTGGTTGGTGAACTTGACCAATTCACCTTGAATCAGCCGATTGGCCGGAGAGTCCTCGCCCTCGACCGCATCCTCGAACGCCCAGAATCCATCAAGTGGGGGTTTCACAACTTCATTCATGATCGCCTCCTCTACTGTCTGTTTTGCCGGATTCGTCCGGCGCGTTTCTCGCTGCTGCAAGAATTCGAGATTTCGTGCGGCATAACCGCGAAGGATTGCGTCCAATGCGTTCGGCTTCATTTCGCGTCTCCTTTTTTTGGCGGCGACACGAAGCGCCCTCGCAGATCGATCGCGCGCAGGCCGCAGGCGCGGAGCAGGAATTTCAGCCCGCGACGCAGCGCGCGGACGGGGTCGATGTCTGGCTCGGCGCGCAGCACCACCATGTAGGTTGGCCCGTTTCGGTTCATGGCAGGCCCCGTTCAAGCACTCGCGGTGCAGACCTCCGCGACAAGAACCATCTCCGGTGATCACTTGCGATCGCCAAGTAGTGTTGATTAGGAGATCGTTGATCTGATCGATGTGGGCTTTGATTGTCATGGGATGTACCGGCCGCCGCTCGCGGTATAGGTCGGCAATGATCTCGGCAGAGGTGACGCCAATATCGCCGGCAGTCTTGATACGGTCGACGATTTCGGCTTTGTGCTGCGGCAGGCGCACGCCAAACCGCAGTGTACCAATGGTTTGATGGCAGTGAGGGCAGCACGCGGTCATCGTTGTTACTCTCTGGAGCGAGAAAGGCGCCGCGCATTCGCGCGCGACGCCCTCGTCGAGTTCATTCCTTCCGTAGTGCGGCCACACGCCCGCGCATGCGATCGAGCTGCTTCCAGTCACGCTCGGACAAGCGCTCGCGAACGGCACGGCGCCACTCTGCCAAGATGGCAGCCTCAAGGGCGTCGAGCGGCAGCTTCCGCCAACCCGCTTGAGTTTTGGTGGCCGGCTTAGTAATGAAGTTGGTAGCGGTGGCCATTTGGGCCTCCTGTATTGGCCGGCGCTTTCCTCCTCGGATTTGACCACTCGGAGAGGAAAGTCGCCGGTCTTCCTTGCCGCCTGTTGCAGTTCCGCAATCCCGGCGCCGGCGACGACGCACCGTGGAGCCTTACTCGTCGAGCACCCTCCCCAGCTGCACGACCTGCCGCTTGGGGCTGGCCTGCTCGATCAGGTGGCCGAATTGCTTGCGGAAGACATCCTCGGAGATGCCGCGCAGCTCTGCCGCGTACTTCACGGAGATGCGGCGCTTCTTCTCCAGCTCGGGAGAGAGCGGCACCCGGTAATCCTTGGGAAATGGCATGAGGCTGCCCCTCGCTGGCTGATGCGGCCTGACGCCGCGTCGATTGCGCCAACGAGAACCAGATCCGCGAGTGTTTGAAAACGCCTGCGAACTCTGCCAAGCGCTGCGCGCAGAGGTACGCCGAGATTTATTTGCTGAAACGGGCTGACCTTGATCGACCATCACCGCGGCCACGGCCGCCGCCGCGATGATTCATCGCGACTTGAGATATTCCTGGTAGGCCCGGTAAATCACCGTGCGCGACACCGGCGGGTCGGAGTCGTCGTCGGGCCTGAGCTTTGCCCACCGCCGACCAAATTCGGGCTTCACCTTCCTCTCGACCACCGCCGGCGCTAGGTCGGATGGCAACTCCTCGCGCGCAGCGAGGTCAGCGAGGATGTCCAGTACGAGCTGGAATTTGGGGCGGCGCCGTTCCTTGAGCCTTGCGGGCATGTCGGCGGGCGCGACCGCGGGAAACACCATGACGGAAAACATCGGGAAGGTCGGCCCGAAAAGAGCATGTCCCCGCACCGAACTGTGCTCGTCGATCCAGGTAAATTCCAGCCGCGGCCACCAGCCTTTCGGCGGCAGCTCCCCGCCGTCGTCGCTGGCGCGGGCGTTGTTATTGATGTCCTTCCACCCGTAGGGCAGCTCGCCGCGATCGAGTTGTCCGCGCGAACTGCTCGGGGGCGTAAAACTTGATGTAATCCCAAAGCGGGATACCCTTTGCGGCAGCCTTGGCCATGGTTTGCCCCGTGGCTCTGGTCAGGCCGCGTCGGGATGTCGAACTCATCCCGGCCGGCCGTTCGATCTCTCAGGCGCGCAGCTTCACGACCCTCCCCGGCGCCGCCTTGCCGGTCGTCACCATATCGACGTACTGCGCCCAACGTTGCAGGGCGCGACGCTTCTCGTCGAAGTAATCCGCCTTGTTGTAAGTGCCCGCGATGCCCGCGCGATGGCCGACATGCGCCAGGACGGCCTCGACGATGTGCGGCTGAATTTTCAGCCTCTCGTGCATCACGGTCGAAGCGAGCCGGCGAAAATCGTGCAGCGTCCAGGTCGGGCGCTGGCCGCCGATGCGCACATCGAGATCCTTACGCCACCAGCTCCAGCCCTGAAACCCGGGCGCGCCGCGACCGAAGACGAAGTCGCGTTCGCTGCGCGCCGCGTTGCGCCGCTTCAGGATGGCGAGTGCGGGCGCGCTGAGCGGGATTACATGTGGCCGGCCGTTCTTCATGCGCGCCGCCGGTATTTCGATCACGGCCCGGTCGAGATCGACCTCGTCCCAGCGCAGGTCGCCGACCTCGTTCCTGCGCAAGGCGAGGTAGATCAACAGACGGATGATGTCGGAATACTCGTCATCGCCAAGCGCGGCCCACAGGGCGCGGAGCTCGTCATCACTGATCAGCCGGTCGCGCGGCGGGCGCGCCTTCGGCTTATTCGTGTAGGGCATCGGATTCACATCGATGACCCCCGCGCGCATCAACCAAGAGAAATAACCGCCCAGGCTGCCATGCGCGTTGATGGCGGCGCCGGCGCCGTTGTTCTCCGCGATGGCGGAGATCAGGCCCGAGATCATGCGGCGGTCGATGTTGACCAGCGGGCGCGGGTGCAGCGGCTTGGCGTACTTCGTCAGGTGCCGCTCGAGCTCCTTGAAGGAGCGCGGCCGCCGCTCCCCGCGCTGCTGGTCAAGGTAACGCGGCAAGATGGCGCCGAAGGTCTCCGCCGCTTTGGCGCGCGCCGCCTGCTTCTCCATCGCGGGGTCGCGTCCCAGCGTGCGGGCGGCGAGCACGTCGCGCGCGCGCTTGAAGGCTTCGCCGGGCTCGAGCTCGAGCACGGAGCCGATCTTCATGGTTCGCGTCCTGCCGGCGATGTCGAACTGTGCGATCCAGGTCTGCGAGCCGCCCTCGCGTAGCCGCAGCCCGAACCCGGGCAAGCGCTCGTCGAAAAACTTCTTGTCCTTGACGCCCGGCGGCAAGGCGAGCGCGCCGAGCGTGGCGCGGTCGAGTTTCATTGGAGGCTGCTCCAATCCGGTTTCTGGGCAGGCTATGGGCAGGTCCGCTAGCGGCCCTGACACCCTATGATACCTGCCGCGTATTGGGGCTATAGGAGCAAAGCCCCCGAATTACAAGGCTGATATGACCTGACACCCCTTGACGCCAGAGGAAGGGCGCTATCACGTATAATGAAGGAACAATCGATACCCCCAAGCGGTTTCCCGTCACCTAACGCCTCTCGATTTCTCCAACCCGGGAAAGGGCATGCCGCCCGCGACCTCGTCACCCGTCCTTCGTCGCCGCCGTGACGAAGGTGATGCCGCAACAATCCTACGAGCCACGCCGACCGATCCTCGGACCACTTGGCGCGATGCGTTCCGCGCGGTGCGCGCGGAAACGGAGCGCCGCGCCGCGCCCTTGAGCGCCGAGGATCAGGTGGTGCAGTCGATGCCCGATGCAAGCCCGACCAAGTGGCACCGGGCGCATACGGCCTGGTTCTTCGAGCAGTTTCTCCTGCTGCCGCATCTTGTCGGCTATCGCGTCTTCGATGAGCGGTTCGCCTATCTCTTCAACTCGTACTATGTGGCGGCTGGGCCGCGCCACGCGCGGCCCAAGCGCGGGCTCATCACGCGGCCGGACTGCGAGCGCGTCACCGCGTTTCGCGCCCATGTCGACGCGGGAGTGGAGCGCCTGCTCGCCGGCGCCGACGATTCGCAACTGGCCGAGGTGGTGCGCATCCTCGAGATCGGCCTCCATCACGAGCAGCAGCATCAGGAGCTCATCCTCACCGACATCCTCAACGCCTTCGCGCAAAATCCGGTGGCGCCCAGCTACGACGCCGATTGGCGTCCGCCGTCTGCGTCATCCGCGTCGGGCGGATTTGTCGCGTTGCCCTCCGGCATCCACGGCATTGGCTTTGCGGGCGAAGGCTATTGTTTCGATAACGAGCGGCCGGCGCACCGAGTCTTGCTGCAGCCGGCGTGCATCGGGCGCGGTCTCGTGTCCAATGCGCAATGGCTCGAATTCATGGCCGACGGCGGTTATGCGACGCCGTCGTTGTGGCTCTCCGACGGATGGGCGACGGTCGAGGCGGAAGGCTGGGACGCGCCCGGCTATTGGCGCAAGCGCGATGGCGCGTGGTACGCCCTCACGCTCGGCGGGCTGCGCCCGGTCGATCCGGACGCGGCGGTTGTGCACGTGAGCTATTACGAGGCGGACGCCTTCGCGCGCTGGGTCGGCAAGCATTTGCCGACCGAGGCGGAATGGGAAGTGGCGGCGCGCGCAAATCTCCTCCATGACGCCTTCGGCATCCTGTGGCAGTGGACGCGCAGCGCTTACTTGCCCTATCCGGGCTACCGCGCCGCGGACGGCGCGCTCGGCGAGTACAACGGCAAATTCATGATCAACCAAATGGTCTTGCGTGGAAGCTCGCACGCGACGCCCGCCGGCCATGCGCGCGCGAGCTATCGCAATTTCTTCTATCCGTCGGCGCGCTGGCAGTTCAGCGGGCTGAGACTCTTGGACTATGTGTGATGAATGCGCGTGCCAACGCGCGACGACCGGAGTTGAAGATGGCTGCGCAGATCCAGGCTGCTCTTCGCTACGAAGGCGCCGAGGCGGGTTCGTCGTTTGCGGGCGACGTCATTGCCGGCTTGACGGCGCGGCCCAAGCGGCTCTCCCCGAAATACTTCTACGACGAGATCGGCGCGCAATTGTTCGAGGATATCACGGCATTGCCGGAATATTACCTGACGCGTTGCGAGCTCGAGATCCTGCGCGAGCGGGCGCCTGACATCGCGCGCTTTTTTCCCGCGGACTCGGCGTTGGTCGAATTCGGCAGCGGCTCGAGCAAGAAGGTGAGGATGCTGCTGGCGGCGGCGCCGACGATCGCGGCCTATGTGCCGGTCGACATTTCCTCGCAGATGCTCATTCAAGAGGCGGAAGAGCTTCGACGCGATCATCCGCGCCTGGCGGTGCTCCCGGTCGTGGCCGACTTCACCCAGCCGTTCTCGTTGCCGGCCGCGGCCACGGGGATGCCCCATACCGGATTCTTCCCCGGATCGACCATCGGCAATTTCGAGCCGCATGAAGCCTCCTCGTTCCTGCGCCACGCCGGGCGCATGCTGGGACGCGGCGCAGCCTTGATCATCGGGGTCGACCTGGTGAAGGAGGCGAGCATTCTCAACGCCGCCTACAATGACGCGGCGGGCCTGACGGCGAAGTTCAACCTCAACCTGCTCGCGCGCATCAATCGCGAGCTCAACGGCGATTTCGATCTCGCGAGCTTCGACCATCATGCTTTCTACAATCGCGAGCGCCACCGCATCGAGATGCACCTCGTCAGCAAGAAGCGTCAGAAGGTCAGCGTGGCGGGACGCGTCATCGAATTCCGCGCCGGAGAGGCGATCCACACCGAGAACAGCTATAAATACACGCTCGAGTATTTTACTGCCTTGGCGCGCGGATCGGGATGGACTCCGGTCGCCGCATGGACCGACACCGGCGCAAATTTTTCCATCCATGCGCTGGCGTTCGAGGACCGCTGAGGCCCTTTTCGTAGGGTGGGCAAAGCGAAGCGTGCCCACAGGTCTTTCCCGGCATTGACGAGCGTGGGCAGGGCGCGCCAAGCGCGCGCCTTTGCCCACCCTACCGCCTCTGGACTATAAACACGCTCTTCCAATCGAATTGAACGCCTATGCCGATCTGCGAAGCCGACCCCTGGCGCCTGCAATATTTCGAACGCGCTGACTGTCCGCCGGACGTGAATATTCCGACCGAAGACAGCGACGCCTGGCTTTGGTATCCGGATCATCGCTGGGTCTACGACAAGATCGCGATCGCGTTGAGCCAGGGTCTCGATGCCGGACCGCACGGCGTGCCGCCCCAGCGCTTTCCCGTGTTCTCCAAGCCGATCACCAACCTCAAGGGCATGGGGATTGCGAGCCGCGTCCTCTCCTCGCAAGCGGAGTACGAAGCGAGCCTCACGCCCGGGCACATGTGGATGACGCTCCTCAATGGCCCCCATGTCAGCTCGGACGTGGCGGTCGTCGACGGCGAGCCGCGCTGGTGGCGCCACGTCACCGGAGAGCCCAGCGGGGAAGGCACCTTCGATCATTGGACCGTGCACGCCGCGCGCGATGGCGGCATCGAGGATTATTGCGGCGCGTGGATCCGACGGCATCTCAAGGGCTATACCGGCATCCTCAACACCGAGACCATCGGCGGTCGCATGATCGAGGTGCATCTGCGCATGAGCGATCAATGGCCGGACCTCTATGGCGCCGGCTGGGTCGACGCGCTCGTGCGCCTCTACGGGGAGCGGCGATGGGACTTCGCCGATCACGACCGGCGCGACGGATACAGCGTGGTGTTGTTCGGGCCGCATGGCCCGCGCTATTGCCACCCGCCGGGAGCGCTCGCCACACAGGTGCGGCAGATGCCCGGCGTTTCGAGCGTGCAGATCACGTTTCACGAGGACAAGGAACCCGAGCGCCATGCCATGCCTCCCGGCGGCTTTCGTCTCGCCATCGTCAACGCATTTGACCTGCAAGCCGGCCGCGCGGGGCGCGAGATGCTGCGGACGCATTTCCTCGCCCGCGCGGCGTGATCGTTCTCGTCGTAGGGTGGGCAACGGCGCTCGATGCCGTGCCCCATATCGACGTTGCGCTCTACGCCTTTGCCCACCCCACCGCCTGTTGGTAAAAGGACGGCGAAATCAAGCGAGGAAGTGACCCATGAAAATCGTCGGTTTCGAAGCCAATGGCGCGCTGCATCTCGGCGTGGTCGAGGGCGATCAGGTGATCGATCTGCAAGCGGTCGACAAGACCATACCCGGCGACCTGGGCGAATGTCTGCGCCGCAACAACAGCGACCTGTCGCCGCTCAAGGACGCGGCCAAGCGCGCGCCCGCGGGTGCGCGCCGCCCGCTCAAGGGTCTGACCTACGCCTTGCCGGTGGCGGCGCCGGGCAAAGTCCTCTGCCTCGGCCTCAACTATCTCGAACACGTCAAGGAAGGCTCGCAGCGCGACAATATTCCCAAATTCCCGACCATCTTCATGCGCGGCCGCACGTCCCTCGTGCCGCACGGCCAACCGATCATCCGGCCGAAGGCCTCCGAGACGCTCGACTATGAAGCCGAGCTCATCTTCATCGTCGGCAAGCGGGCGAAGCACCTCACGGCTGCGAATGCATATTCGTGCATTGCCGGATATTCCTGCGGCAACGAAGGCTCGGTGCGCGAATATCAACGCAAGACCACGCAATGGGACATGGGCAAGAATTTCGACCGCACCGGCGGTTTCGGCCCGTGGATGGTCACGGCCGACGAGTTGCCGGCCGGCGGCAAAGCCTTGAAAATCCAGACCCGGCTCAACGGGCAGGTCATGCAGTCGGATAACACCGACAACATGATGTTCCCGGTTGCCGAGACCATCGCCTATGTCACGCAGGGCATGACGCTCGAGCCGGGCGATATCGTCTTCACCGGCACGCCCTCCGGCGTCGGCCATGCCCGCAAGCCGAACCCGGTGTGGATGAAGCAGGGTGATACCTGCGAGATCGACATCGAGGGCGTCGGCGTGCTCGTAAACCCGATCGAGAACGAGAAGTAGGGAGAGACCACCTTCTCCCACACGGAGTGCGCGGCGCGGTCAGAGCAGCACCCGCGGAGCTCGTCGCAATGCGAGCCTTGATGCTTTCATAGACAAGCTGGAGATTGTCATGGCCACCTTGAATGTTGTCTCGATCTGCGGCTCGCTCCGCAAAGGGTCCTTCAACGCCATGGTGCAGCGGCTGTTGCCGTCGTTCGCGCCCGACGGCATGACCATCAAGCCCGCTCCATCCTTTGCCGAGTTTCCGCTGTACAACGCCGATATCCAGAACTCGACCGGCTTTCCGGCGCCGGTCAATGCGCTCGCCGATGCCATCCGCGCGGCGGACGGGGTGATTTTCTGCACGCCGGAATACAATTTCAGCATTCCCGGCGGCCTGAAGAACGCGATCGACTGGGTGTCGCGGCTGCAGAACCAGCCCTTCGCCGGCAAGCCTGTGGCGCTGCAATCGGTTTCGCCCGGACCCGTCGGCGGCGCGCGCGTGCAGTACGATCTGCGCAAGTCGATGATGTTTCTCGACGCCTTCACGCTCAACAAGCCGGAGATTTTCATCGGCAACTGCGCGGCGAAACTCGATGAGAAGACCGGCGAGCTCAAGGACGAGGCCACGCGCGGCTTCATCAAACAGCAGCTGGCGTCGTTTGCGACCTTCATCGCGCGGGTGGCCGCGAAAAGCTGAAGGCGCACGGGCCTCGAAATCTCCCGTCACAACCTTGCCCGGACCGGCCGATCCGGTATCAATTTGCGTTCGGCATCGCATCGGCGCGCGCCTCGCGCCTGGGGGGATAAATCGTGGCTGACAGGCAACTCGATGTGCTCGTGATCTGCGGCTCGTTGCGCAAAGGCTCCTATAACGCGGCGCTCGCGCGCACCTTGCCGGCGCTGGCGCCGGCGGGAATGAAGCTTCGCCCGGCGCCGCCGTTCGCGACGTTTCCGATCTACAATTTCGACATCCAGAACGCGACCGGCTTCCCGGCCGAGGTCAACGCCTGGGCGGACGCCATCCGCAGCGCCGACGGGCTGATCATCGTGTCACCCGAGTACAATTGGTCGATCCCCGGTGGCCTGAAGAACGCGATCGATTGGGTGTCGCGCATGAAGGAGCAGCCGTTCAAGGACAAGCCGGTGGCGCTGCAGTCGGCTGCCGGCGGCATCCTCGGCGGCTCGCGCATGCAATATCACCTGCGGCAGTCGCTGACCTCGGTCGACGTCATCCTGTTCGGCCGGCCCGAGGTCATCGTCACGTTCGCCGCGCAGAAATTCGACCAGAAGACGCTCGAGCTCAAGGATGAGACGGCCATCGGCATGATCAAGCAGCAGCTCGCGGAGTTCGAAAAATTCATCCGGCGCGTGAGCCCGAAGGAGTAAGCCCATGGCGAGGCTGTCCGGCCGCACGGCGATCGTCACCGGCGGGGCGAAAGGCATTGGCCGGCATTACGCGCGGGCGCTCGCCGCCGAGGGCGCGCGCGTGATGATCGCCGACATCGCCGACGGCAAGGAACTGGCGCGGGAGATCGCCGCCGAGCACGGGGCGAATTCGGTGACCAGCGCCATCGCCGACGTCAGCGACGAAACCTCGGTCAAGGCGCTGGTCGCAGCCACCGTCGAGCGCTTCGGCAAGATCGACGTGCTGGTGAACAATGCCGCGCTTTTCGCGCCGCTGCAGGAAACGAAGTGTACCGAGATCGACGGCGAGCTGTGGGACAAGGTGATGGCGGTCAATCTGCGCGGGCCGTTCTTGATGGTCAAGCACGTCGCCCCGCATATGATCGCCCAGGGCTACGGCAAGATCATCAATATCGGCTCCGGCACCGCCTTTCGCGGCATCCCGTGGATGCTGCACTACGTCACCAGCAAGGGCGGCATCATGGCGTTCACGCGCGCGCTCGCGCGCGAGCTCGGCGAACACGGCATCCGCGTCAACACGCTGGCGCCGGGCTTCACCTTGAGCGACACGGTGATGCGCGAGAATCCCGGTCACGTTGAGACCGCGCGCGACCGCGCCGTCCAATCGCGCTCGCTGCGGCGGGACGAGCATCCCCAGGACCTCCTGGGGGCGCTCGTTTTCCTGTCGTCGGCGGAGAGCGATTTCGTCACCGGGCAGACACTCGCGGTCGATGGCGGCAACGTGAATACCTGATATTCGGCGCTTCAAACGGGAGATAGTTTCATTATATACTAATTCCCAGTTTTGGATTATTCTAATCTGATCGCCCCAATCGACCGAAGGGAGAGCGCCATGGCAAGCGCGACCGCCAGCAAGCGAGCCGAGAGCAAGGCCCCGGGCCCCAAGCACAACATCGAGGCCATGCGGCAGGCGTATTACGAGCGCATCGCCAAGCACGACATGACGCCGCTGTGGAAGGTGATGAAGAACGTCGTCACCAAGGAGCCACTGACGCGCTGCGCGCCGGTGATCTGGCACTACGACGACATCAAGCGCCTGGTGATGGAATCGGGCGCGCTGATCACCGCCGAGGAGGCCGAACGGCGCGTGCTGATCCTTGAAAATCCCGGCATGCGCGGCGAATCCAAGGCCACCAACACGCTGTTCGCCGGCGTCCAAATGATCCTCCCGGGCGAGGTCGCTCCCGCCCACCGCCACGTCTCCTCGGCCATCCGCTTCGTGCTCGACGGCGAGGGCGCCTATACCGCGGTCGAGGGCGAGAAGGCCTATATGTCGCCCGGCGACTTCGTCATCACCGCCAACTGGGCGCCGCACGACCACGGCAACACCTCCAACAAGCCCATGCTTTGGCTCGACGTGCTCGACTTTCCGCAGGTCAATTTCTTCGAGACCTCGTTCGCCGAGCAGTTCGCCACCGCGACCCAGCCGACCAGCCGGGCGGACGGGGATTCGCTGAGCTTCTACGCGTCGGGTGTGCTGCCCGACGGCGCGCCGGCGGCGCTCAATCGCAGCCCCGTCATCAATTACACCTACGCGCGCACGCGACCGGTCATCGAGCGCATGCTGAAGGCCGGCGACGTCGACAAGCGCCATGGCGTGCGCGTGCGCTATGCCAACCCGATCAACGGCGGCCCGGTGCTGCCGACCATGGGTGCGAACCTCGCCCTCTTCCCCAAGGGCTTCAAGGGCGAGAAATACCGCGCCACCGACGGCACCGTTTTCGTCTGCGCCGAAGGGCAGGGCGCCACCACGGTCGACGGCAAGGTGCTGGAATGGGGCCCGAACGACGTGTTCGTGGTGCCGCCGTGGAAGCATTACTCCCATCGGGCGGGCAAGGAATCGGTGCTGTTCTCGATCTCCGATCGCCCGGCGCAGGAAGCCCTCGGAATCTGGCGCGAGGATACCGGTCCGCATTAAGCGTTCGAGCGTCCGCGGAACTTTTTTGCAATCTTGATAACCGGCGGCAAGCTAGCTTGCGCGCAGGGGGTAAGCTTTCTCCGTGCGCGCATGCACGGCCTTGAATAATCGCGGCGAACATGGGTCGGCATGATCTCCTTCGTTCATGACCTCCCTGCGCAGCGCGTCGTGTTCGCGCCGGGCGCGGTCGCGCGCGTCGCGGACGAAGCCGCGCGCCTCGGCTTCAACCGCGCGCTGGTGATCGCCACGCCCGGCAGCGGCGCGCGCCTCGGCGGCCGGCTGGTCGAAATTCTGGGCGCGCGGGCGGCGGGGCTGCATGCGCAGGCCTCGCTGCACGTGCCCAAGCCGGTGGCGGAGGCGGGGGTGGCGGCCGCGCGCGGCGCCGATGGCCTCGTCGCGGCCGGCGGCGGCGCCGCCATCGGGCTTGCCAAGATCATCGCGCGCGACCTCGGCCTGCCGGCCGTCGCGGTGCCGACCACCTATTCCGGATCGGAAGCGACCGCGATCTGGGGAATGAGCGAGGGCGAGCGGAAATTCACCGGCAAGGACGCCCGCGTGCTACCGCGCACCATCGTCTACGACCCGGAGCTCACACTCGCGCTGCCGGTGGCGGTGAGCGCCGCGAGCGGCATGAACGCCATCGCCCATTGCGTCGAGGGGTTATGGGTTGGCGACCGCACGCCGTTTTTGATGGCGCTTGCGAGCGACGCGGCGCGCCGCTTCGCCGCGCATCTGCCGCGCGTGGTCGCGAACGGCGGCGACCGCGAGGCACGCGCGGAATGTCTCGTCGCCGCTTGGCTTGCCGGCGTGGTGCTCGCCTCAGGCACCGGGCTGCAGCACAAGCTCGCGCACATGCTCGGCGGCCTCGGCCTGCCGCACGCCGAGACCCACGCGATCATCCTTCCCCATGTCACCCGCTTCAACCTTGCGGCGGCGCCGGAGGCGCGAGCGCGCCTCGCGGCCGCGCTCGGCGGCGAGGGCGCGGATCGCCTCGGCGCCCTGCTGCGCGGCTTTCCAATCCCGCAACGCCTGCTCGAGGTCGGATTCGATCGCGCCAAGACCGATTTCGTCGCGCGGGAGGTCGAGGCGATGTCAATCACCGTGCCGCGCAAGGTGTCGGCCGACGACGTGCGCACGCTGCTGGCGGCGGCGTATTGAAGCGCTGGCACGACGGTTGATGACCGTGGCGCCCGCGGATGCGAGCGTTGAGCCGTCCGCGCGTCAGCGCCCTGCGGGCGGCGGCTCGACCTGGAACCCCTCGCCGGCCGCGAGCGCGATCCGGCGCTGCGCCACCGCCTCGGCCCAGCGCGCGGTGCGCAGCAAGCCGCCGAAGGAAAAGAAATGCGGCGCGATCTCGCCGAGGTGCTTGTCGGCGCGCGCCTGCGCCAGCGCGCGCACCAAGCCATCGGGCGCCGACATGGCGAACAGCTGCCGCAGCAGGCCGGCCTGGCGGGCGAGCCCCTGGGCGGAGGCCCGCACGCCGCAGTGCTTCGCGTAGCGCAGCAGCGTGGCGAGATTGGTCGGGCCGGCAAGGCCGACCCGCACCGGATGTTCGACCCCGAACTCGCGCAGCCGAGCGATCCATTGCAGGATCGCCTGGGCATCGAAGCAGAACTGGGTGACGATGTGGACCGCCATGCCGGTCGTTTCCGCCGACTGGATCTTGTCCGCGAGCGAACGGTCGAGGTCCTGCTGCGATATGCGCGGATGGCCGTCGGGATAGGCGGCGATGGCGATCCCCGTGATGCCGTGACGCTGCAGCGCGCCGCCGTCGATCACCTCGATGGCGCTGCGGAAGTCGCCGGCGGGCTCGTCGTGATCGCCCGCGATCACCAGCACGCGCGCCACCCCCGCCTCGCCCCTGAGGCGGGCGAGAAAATAATCAAGCTCGCGCGCGGTCGCAAAGCCGCGCACAGCAAGGTGCGGCACCGGCTCGAAGCCGGCCTTGCGCAGCCGCGCCGCGGCGTCGATCGCCTCGTGCACGGGTCGCCGCGGCACCGCGCTGACATAGACGCTGGTGCCGGCTGGAGCGATGTCGGCCAGAGCGGCGACGTCGTCGGCGGACGGCCGCGTCGCTTCGAGCGAGAAGCCGGCCATGAAATCCGCGATCGCTTCGATCGGATCGGCGCGATCCTCGATCGTGGTTATGACGGAAGCCATGTCATTCACTCGCGGCGGCGCGAGATCACGTAGGATTCGTCGTAGAACCAGAGCGCGCCGTGCTCGCGCAAAACGTCGCGCGTCGATTCGAGGTAACGTCCGTCGGCGACGACATCGCCGAGCCGGTCGTCCTCGACCTGCGCCACGTAGATCGCCGCGTTCCAGGCCGCAAACAGCGTCGAGGTGCCGATCGACTGGTCCGAAATCTCGCTTGGCAACGTGTGCATGTCGTAGCGGAACAGCGAACGGTTGTCGGCATAGGCGTTGAAGTTGAGGTCGCGGCCGGCGGGGCCGAGCTCGTGCTTCACCGCTTTCATGACCTGGTGGCGGTCGTGGATGAACGGATTGTCGCCCGGCCAGATGCGCTGGATGATATCCATGCCCGGATCGTTGCCGTGGGAATGGATGGCGATCAGCCTGCCGCCCGCTCCGAGCGCCTTGGCAAGCGGCGCGATCACGCGCTTGGCCTTGAAGTCGAGCGGCGAGCGCGCGCGGTAGGGCTGCGAGGCGATGACGAGGTCGTAGTTGGCGACCGTGCCGCCGGGACGCGGGATGATCGGGTCGAGCAGGAATTTGTGGTCCTCGCGATAGAGCACCAGCACCACCGGCCGCTCGTAGACCGGGTTGCCGGTCTTGGGGCTCACCCCGGCCTTCCAGTTCTGCGACAGGAACGGCACCAGATCGGTGATCTGCTGCTCGAAGCGATAGGCCGAATCGCCGGAGAGCGGCACTTCGTGCCAGACCATGCTCGAGGCCGCCGACAGCGACTTGACCGCGAGCCAGGGCGCGTCGGCGTAGGCGAAGTTGGTCAGCACCAGCACCGTTGCCGGATGCTCGAAGAAGCGGTCGGACATCTTCTGCAACGCCAGGCGGACGTCCTCGAGGCTGATCTCCTTGCCCACCACGTAGAAGGGCGTGTGCGGAAAGCGGGCGTGCATCGCGCGCATCACCCGCAGCAGTACGGTGCCGTCGCCGACGCCGGCGTCGAACACGCGCAGCGCCGGCGGGCGCGGATGCACATTGGCCAGCTCGAGCGCCACGCGGCTCGCGACCACCCATTTTTCGCTGCAGGTATTGACGAACAGCAGGTACTTCTGCCGGTTGTCGAAGAAGCGGAAGTTGCGCTGTGGATCGCGTTGGCCGGCAGGCGTCGGCGCCGGTGCGGGCGGGGTGACGGCAGGGCGCGGCTCGCGCGCGCGCTCGATGACGGCGGGACGCGCAACCGCGGTCCGGTTGGTCTCCATGAAGCCGCGGATGCGGTCGAGCGTCTCGGTGGTGATGCGGCCGCCGTTGCGCAGCCGCGCGGTGAGCTTGCCGTCGTTGACGGCGCGCCGGCCGAAGGTCGACTCCGCAAGTCCGCTGTGCCGGCAATAGTCGGCGATTTCCTGCAGCAGGTCCTGCGCGTTCATGGGCTTAACGCCTCGACGTTTCGCTCCGACCTGCGCGTGCCGCGCTTGGGGGCGGCTTGGGATGGGCGCAGGAACCGGCCCACAGCGAACCAAGCGCGCCGGGGTCCGTCAACCACAAAAGGTCCCACTTCACAGGTGGGAAGGCAAATGGGAAATATCCCAACGATAGAATAGGCCGATATTCTCTGTGCGGCGCTGCGGTTTGTGGGCCGCACCAGACGGAAATATGTCGGGTCGTGGGAAGTATCCCACAAGATGGTGGGCGGAACCCGACTTAAGCCGGAACGGAGTTATCGAGCGCGCGCAGCACGGCGGTGGCGATCGCGGCGGTGCCGTCGCCGCCGTCGAATTCGCAAGGCTTGAGCCCCGCGGCAAAGGCGCGGTCGACGGCGGTCTCGATGGCGCGGGCGGCTTGCGCGGCCCCGCCATGGCCGTGACGGTCGGCGAGCCAGTCGAGCATCAGCGCGGCGGAGAGAATCATGGCGGTCGGATTGGCCAGCCCCTTGCCCATGATGTCGGGCGCGGTGCCGTGGCAGGGCTGGAACACCGCGTGCGTGTCGCCGATGTCGGCCGAGGGCGCCATGCCCATGCCGCCGATCAGGCCGGCGGTCAAATCGGAGATGATGTCGCCGAACATGTTCTCCATCACCATCACGTCGAAGTCCCACGGCCGGCGCACCAGCATGGCCGAACATGCGTCGACGTAGAGGCGATCGGTGTCGACGTCGGGATAGCGCGCGGCGCATTCGTCGAACATGCCGCGGAAGAAGGCGTAGGCCTTGAAGGCGTTCGCCTTGTCGACGCAGGTGATGAGGCCGCGTCCTCCGCGCGCCCTCCGGCGGCGCGCTAAGCGAAACGAGAAATCGAACAGCCGCTGCGAGGTCTTGCGGGTGATCACCAGCGTCTCGCGCGCTTCGGTCTCGGTCACCACGCCTTTGCCCATGGAGGCGAACAGGCCCTCGGTCGATTCGCGGATCACGATGAGATCGATGCCGCGCTCGGACGCCCCCACAATCGGACTCGGCACGTTCGGGATCAGCCGGCACGGGCGCACACCGGCGTAGAGATCGAAGATGAAGCGCAGCTCGACCTGCGGCATGATCTCGGTATTGTCGGGATAGCGGATGTGCGGCAATCCACAGGCGCCGAGCAGGATGGCGTCGGCCTCCTCGCACAGCTTGATCGTGGATGGCGGCATCGACTTGCCGGTGTCGCGATAATGGCCGGCGCCCGCCGGCGCCTCGGTGAAGCGGAATTTCAGCCCCGGCGTCGCCGCCGCGACCTTGTCGAGGACCGCGAGCGCGGGCGCCATGACCTCCGGCCCGATGCCGTCGCCGGGCAGGACCGCGATGTGGAAGCTGTCGTTGGCGAGCATGCGATGCTTGGTGGGTCGGCAAAAGCGACGGTGGATACTGCCACAGTGCGCGCCGCAAGCTCCACCTCTTCCTGGAAGCGGGAGGAGGGAGTGCACCGAGTTTGCGGCACTGAAATCGCTCGAACCGCGCACCGAATCCCAAGCGCGAAGCGTGTCGATTACCCGCGCGGGCTGCTATAAGCATCGCCGCGCACGGTTCATCCCTCATGCCTCGCTTCGCCGCCAATCTGGCCTATCTCTTCACCGAGCGCCCGCTGATCGAGCGGTTCGCGGCCGCGGCTGCGGCCGGCTTTCGGGCGGTCGAGCTGCAATTGCCCTACGACCACGCGCCGTCCGCCGTGAAGGCCGAGCTCGACCGCCACGGCTTGACCATGCTCGGCATCAACACCGCGGCCGGTCAGTCGGCCGCAGGCGAGTTCGGCGTCGCCGCCGTCCCCGGCCGCGAGCGCGAATTCGCTACGCTGTTCAAGCAGGCGCTCGACTACGTCACCGCCATCGGCGGCTGTCAGATCCACTGCCTCGCCGGCAAGGTGCCGCCGGAGCAGCGGCCGGCGGCGGAGATGACCTTCATCAGGAATCTCGCGGCGATCGCCGATGCCGCGCAGGAGAAGAACATCACGCTGTTGATCGAGCCGATCAATCCGCGCGACCGGCCGGACTATTTCCTCACCCGCGCCGAGCAGGCGGCCGACATCATCGCCAAGGTGGAGCGGCCGAACGTGCGCATCCAGTTCGACTTCTATCACGCCCAGATCGTTGGCGGCGATCTCATCCGGCGATTCGAGAAACATCTGCCGCTCGTCGGCCATGTGCAGATCGCGGCCGTGCCGTCGCGGCGCGAGCCCGACGAGGGCGAGGTGAACTATCCCGAGATCTTTGCCGCGCTCGACCGTCTCGGCTACGGCAAATGGGTCGGTTGCGAATACCGCCCGCGCGCAAGAACCGAAGACGGCCTGGGCTGGGCGCGAGCTTACGGAGTCAAATCCGGCTGATCAGCGGGACGACAGCAGGGAGTGCCGCGAGAGGGAGAGTCGCATGCGTCTCGACAACAAGGTTGCGCTCGTCACCGGTGCTGCATCCGGCTTCGGCAAGGGTATTGCCGCCACCTTCGCGCGCGAAGGCGCGCGCGTTGCCGTCATCGACATCGATGGGGAGGCCGCGCGCGCGGCTGCGACGTCGATCAGCAACAAAGCCATCGCGGTGCGCTGCGATGTCTCGCAGCGCACCGACGTCAACGCCGCGGTGAAGGCCACGGTCGATGCCTTCGGAGGGATCGACATCCTCGTCAACAACGCCGGCATGAGCCACGTGCGGCGGTCCATGCTGGAGGTGGAGGAGGCCGAATTCGACCGGCTCATGGCCGTCAACGTCAAATCGATCTTTCTGTTCGCGCACGCGGTCGTGCCGCTGATGCGCAAGCAAGAGTCCGGTGTCATCATCAATATCGGCTCGACCGCCGGGATCAGGCCGCG
>Ga0070699_100001765_pt1 | contig 19725 bp, 18 predicted proteins | sample KBSK1503metaG_FD_65473 | JGI IMG/M metagenome (GOLD analysis project Ga0070699, IMG submission 65473) | Corn, switchgrass and miscanthus rhizosphere microbial communities from Kellogg Biological Station, Michigan, USA - KBS K1-50-3 metaG | ecosystem: Host-associated > Plants > Roots >... | reverse complement strand
CAAATACGATGGTGGTATCACCGACCTTTCACGCCGCATCGCGCCATTCAAATTGATCGGTGTTCGATTGGGTAATTCGAATGGCTATGATTTGTCTCATTACGGCACATCCGTTCAAAATGAGGAAGACGCCGAGAAACATTACATCCAGGTCAAAGCGGAGGACGTCACACAGGTCACATCGCGGATGTTGTCGGAATTACCCATCCACGATATCACCATCGCCGATCCGCCGATTGAGGATGTGATCGAAAGAGCGTTTAACGAATAAGGTGAAGCCATGCTAAAAATCTTTCAACGACTCTGGCAAGTGAACTGGGCCGAACAATGGCAATACCGCGCCAATCTAATCATGTACCTATTGTACTGGCTGGTCTCCCCCATCATCCATCTCGCAGTATGGACGAGCATTGCCAATGCCAATGGCAGTGTCAGCGGACTCACAGCCAATGACTTTGTGACGTATTACCTGTTGTTGCTGATCGTGGATCAGTTGACCAGTAATATCACGATTCACATTTTTGCCTACAAAGTTCAAGATGGGTCCCTTTCAGGCGAACTGGTCAAACCAATTCATCCCATGCTGACCAATACTCTCGTCAATACCGTAGCATTCAAGACCATCATGTTGATGGGCTTCGTGCCGGTCTGGATCCTCCTTGCCTTTATTTTCAGGCCTGACTTTTCAGCTGTCACATTGCAAGGAATTTTGCTGGCTATCCCCGCCGTCATACTGGGATTCTTCGTCAACTTTTTGTTGAGCGGTGCGGTCACATCAGTTGCCTTCTGGACCACACGCGTCTATTCGATCAACGAATTCTACTTTGCGATGTTCGTGTTGTTCTCCGGGCAATTTGTGCCTTTGCAATTAATGCCAAAAACGATTCAGACCATTGCATCCTACCTGCCCTTTCAATTACAAATCTATCTCCCCATTCAATTGATACAGAATAAGTTATCTCCCACAGAAATTATGCAGAGTTTTCTTGTTGGTGTCATTTGGCTGATTGTCTCGGTCATACTCTTCAATCGGGTTTGGCGCGAAGGCATAAAACGCTACTCCGCGGTGGGAGCGTAACCATGCATACTCTAAAAGTGCTCTCGTCCTTACTTAAGATCAATATTCAAATGTCACTGGCCTATCGGGCAGACACCATTATTAACATTCTCCTCAACTTGATGTGGCTCGGCTGGGAATTGCTCAGCCTGAGCATCATCTTCAACAACACGACCACCATCGGCGGCTGGGGTCTACCCGAATTGGTCGCCCTGCTGGGTGTCTTTCGTCTCGTCAACACGATGATGATCGCCCTCATCTGGCCCAACACTGAAAAGTTCAACCAAAGTATTCGTGATGGTTCGATGGATTACACCATTCTGCAACCTGTCAACAGTATGTTCCTCGTCACGTTTTCGCGTATCACAGTCTGGAGAGTCTGGGACTTGATGCTTGCGGCCGTATTGATCGCAGTGGGTATCAATATGTCTGGGGATTTAATTACTCCGCTTCAAATCCTGACCTTTATCCTGCTCGCCATCTCAGGCGTAATCGTCATCTACAGCCTTTGGATCGTCCTAATTGCTCTGACCTTCTGGTTCACCAAATTCGATAACAACGTGACCATCATGCAGGCCTTGCTGGATTCCGGTCGCTACCCGGTTTCGGTGTACCCCGTCTGGTTGCGAATCATTGTCACGTATATCATTCCCATTGCGGTGGCAACGACTATCCCTCTTCAAGCCCTGCGCGGTGACTTAAACCTGACTAACATCATAACATTCGCTGGAATTGGCATCATAAGCCTTGTAGTGGCAACACGAGTATGGAAATCTGGATTAAAGAGATACAGCGGCGCAAGCAGTTAAGTAACATAATTCGTTACATGTTTAATCCTTCAATCATTTAGCCACAGATTGCACTAATTAACGCTGAAAAACCGACCCGCCATAGCAGGTCGGTTTTCACTTAACTCGAGTTAGCCTCATTATTCAAAAGTCCGTGGTTACGTTCCTAAGTTTAGTGAGAGTATACTCAACACAGTATTCGTAATCTCATCACGAAAGGACTCCAAGAGTATGAATGACACACCATTTCGAGTAGGATGCATGGGCGCCGGGAAAATCTTCAATGCGGCTCATCTACCTGCTTATATTTCTCTTGATAGTGTTGAACTGGCAGCCATTTACGACCCTGATATTAAGCGTGCCGAATCCACGCGTGAACATTATCTCAACCTGTTGAAAGAAGCTGGTCAATCCACAGACGGGGTGAAAGTCGAACTTTGCAATAGTCCTGTAGAACTCATCTCCAAAGTGGATATGATTGATATTTGTTCACCCGCTCGTTATCACGCGCAGTATGCAGCGATGGCGTTGGAGAAAAACGTCCATGTGATGACGGAAAAGCCCATGGCACGTACGTGGTGGGAAGCAAAGCAAGTAGTTGAAGCTGCTCGTCAATCAAAAGCCATGTTCCAGCTCAATGATGACAACTTGTTCATCCCACGTTACCGCGCCTTACGCAACGTCATTGACGATGGGATGATTGGCGAGGTCCAGCATATCTGGATCACACGCGGCTATCACGGACCCGAAGACCGCGGCGACTGGTTTTGGGATCCAATGGAAAACGGTGGCGGCGCGATCATGGATTATGGTTCACATGCTGTGTCATCGGTTTGGTTTTTGGCTGGGTACGATAAATCACCTGTGGAAGTACGTTCTTTGGGCATTGAAGCCCGACAGAAACTCCGCCTGATCGGAGGTCGCTTCCGACAAATCGAAACGGATGATGATGCCCATTTCAAAGTCCTCTTCGTGAACCCCAAAAACGGAGATTGGATCACGGCGGTCATCGAAGCCACATGGGCCTGGCCCGAACTGGGGCGTGATGGCAGTGATGTACATGGCTATATCGAAGTGGAAGGCAGCACGGGCACAGTCACTGCCTGTGTGGATGAGAACGACCATAATTATTTGCGAGTCGTCAGCCGCACATTCGGCGAGCGGATCATTCATGTGGAAGATGCGCTTTCAGAAGCTGGGTCGTTCCGCGCAGAGATCGATAATTTTGTGAAATGTATTCGTGCAGGCGTGCCGTCCATTTTGAATGCGGATGTCGCAGCGGGTGGCATCCGCATGATCAACAGCGCACAACTTTCCGAATTGCGCGGGCGCGCGGCAATTGCGTCAGATGACTTGATGGAATTTAGTGAGGAACAGGCCCAGGGTGCGTCTGATGCGTGGCAGGGCGGCGATCAAATAATCCGTGCGCTGTATAAGCCTTTTCGTGTGAGTCAATAAAATGAGTACAGTTCATCCCATGCTCACAAATATTCTGAAGCTTGCCGATATTGCGACGTGGCAAAAAAGTATTGCCCTGGCTGATGAGGCTTTATCAAACTGGTTGAAGACACCACGCGACTTCAAGCGTATCTATCTGGTAGGACATGGCTCGTCATTTTATAACAGTCTGGTGGGAGAATCGGTGCTCGAACATATTGCTGGCATTCCTTGCAAGGCGATCCCCGCATTTACCTTCTCGGCTTATTCTGAAACCGCGTTATTAGGTCCCAAAATATTAGTGGTCGGGATTTCCACTACCGGAGAAACTCAAGCGGTCTGTGATGCGCTGGAACGTGCCCGATTGGCTGGTTCGTCAACGCTAGCGATCACGGCTCATCAGGGTACCTCCGTTACTCGCCATGCAGATGCAGTCATTCTGAGTGGCGGAGAAGATGACCAGATTTCGGTCAAGACGAAGTCGTACGTGCAGGCGTTGATCTCGATTTATTTGCTGGCAGTCCATATATCGGGAGGTACGAAAAGAGATTATTGGCTGGAACAAATCCATATCGCGGCCCAAGGAGCAGGCCAGATTTTGGAAAATCAGCGTGAGCAAATTAAAAGACTGGCTGAGAAATATGTCAACGCACCCAATATTTTTGTCCTAGGCACAGGACCAAACTTGGGCACCGCTGAAGAAGCGTCATTAAAAATTATCGAAACATCAAAGATGTATTCGGAATGTCAGGAGTTGGAAGAGTTTATGCATGGACGCTTGCGCGAAGTGGATGAGACCAGTCCGCTATTTTTTATCGCGCCGCATGGTCATGCCAGCAGAAGAGTTTTGGATTTTTTGACTGTGACAGATACGATACACGCTCCCTCCATTGTCTTGACTGATAACATTACCTCAGGGATTCAACGCCTCGCGACTCATGTTATTCAGATTCCTGTTTCTCTGGATGAATTTGCCACTCCCCTGCTCTATATCCTGCCCATGCATTTGTTTGGCTACGAGATGGCACTCCAACGCGGACATGACCCCGACTCGCGGCGCTACGATATTATTCCGCAGAATGTAAGATATCAGGGTGAAGAATAAACAAAAAGACCCAGATTGTCTCTGGGTCTTTTTGTTATTTGCTCAATTACTTACGGGCAAGGACAATAACCGAACTGCCGTCAGCAGAAGTAATGGTCAGGGTATCGCCATCAAGCACAAATGTCGCTGTTTCATGCAACGCATTGAGCGTAGTGGTTTCCTGATCGCCAACCGGACCTTCGCAGAACATCAGCGTGGAAACGATCTGGTCGAATGTGATGGTATCACCATCCACTTCGTATCCGCCGCCGAAGCCGTTACAACCCACATTACCTGTAACCTGACCATCCTTGAATTCGATGGAGGTATCCACATCCGCCACGGCTGGCGCTTGGTTGGAAGCAGAACCGTAAGAAACCAGTTTCCACATCCCAGTCACGGATGCTGAGGATCTGCCTGCACAGGCAGCGAGGATCAGCACAGCAAGTAAAGCAAAAACGTACTTTTTCATTATTTTCTCCAATTTATAGTTATATTTCTTTGACGCTGAATATATGTAAATGTTCCCCATGCATCCCTATACCTAAATATTTCCTAAAATGCAAGGTGCCATGCAAAGCAGCATCGACGCCGAAATCTGACAAACGCCCCGCAAAAGTTTGTTGTAAAATGGAAACATTCTTGATTTAAGGGATCACCTGCCAGCCAGCATGGCGGGGGCAGGAGAGGACTATGGCCCGGATCTTTGTCTCTTATTCGCGCAAAAATATCGACTTTTGCAAACAACTCACGGATGAATTGCAAAAACGTGACCTGGATTTCTGGGTGGACTGGGAGGGCATCCCGCCCACCGTGGACTGGTTGAAGGAAATCGAAAAAGGTGTCGAGGAAGCGGATACTTTTCTCGCCATCGTCAGCACGGATTGGATCTCATCCAGAAATTGCATCATTGAGCTTGAATATGCTGTGAAGAACGGCAAGCGTTTGATTCCCGTCGTGCCCCATGACATAGTCTGGAATGATGTACCCTCTAAGCTATCTCATCTAAACTTTATTTTCTTCACCGAAAAATTTGATTTCAACCTACAGTTGGATAAACTATTCACGGCCTTAGATACCGATTATGACTGGCTAAAGACTCATCGCCGTTTACAGGTGAAAGCATTGGACTGGGAACGCAGTAACAAAGAGGGTGGATTTCTCCTGCACGGCAAGGATTTGGATGAAGCTGAAGGGCAAATTTCCATCAACGCAACCAAAGACCCCCATCCAACCCATCTACAACGCGAGTATGTATTATTGAGCCGGCAGGGAGCCACCAGGCAACGACGGATTACCACAGGCATTTTAATTACCTTGATAGCAGTCATGTTGGGGATTATTGGTTTACTGGTCAGGCCGTATGTGGAAGAGGCAATTGCCAAAGCACAAGCTCAAGACCAGAGCAATATGATTATTGTCTCTGCTGGAAGTATTAACTTTCAATTGGATAACACATTCGAAACCATCTATTTACCAGAGTTCAGCATTGAGATGCATCCCGTGACCAATAAAGTATACGGTCTGTGCGTTAAAGTGAATAAGTGTACGCCCCCGATAGGGTCAGCTGATTTTAGCAACGCGCAGAAACAGGATGAGCCCGTTGTTTGGCTCACCATTGTTCAAGCTGCTACTTACTGCGAATGGCTCGGACGCAGACTACCAAGCGCAGCAGAGTGGGAACACGCCGCGCATCTCTTTGCTCAGTCATCTCGAAATGATGGCCACTTCTCATTGAGCGAGGTCTGGGAATGGACTTCATCATATCAGGAAAGTAATTTGCAAGGCGTAAGCGGCGAATGGGATGGACAACTCAGTAACCTGAATATTGACTGGATTTTTCTACAAGAAAAGGGTAGTTTGAATTCTGCCGGCGACTTGGAGATTTCTACCAACATCAGCGGTGCCTTTGGCCCCAATGCGGGTCTTGGCTTCCGATGTGCAAATAAATAATCTGGATCATGTGATCCATTTCTTTGAGTCTTTCAAAGCTTTTATATTAGCTGAAGTTGTCCAGTATGACGCGTTGTTGATAGTAATCTTGTTCGAACTTCCTTGTTCTTTTTCAAAGATATAAGTACCCTTTGCGGACTTCAGATTTGGTTCAGTTATTTTGTATGTTGTTCCGTCGTATGCGAATGTATAAGTAGCAGTAGGTGTACCGAAATCTATATCGTAAAAGGATATGTCCAGCAATTGCTTATAATCTTTGTCCTTAAGCAATTCTTCATAACTTGGAACAATTTCCTTTTTCTTTGTCACTTTCTCTAGGGTTTGGATGTGTTCAGAAATCCGTGGGTCTTTTGAATAGTCCTCGATCTCATTTTTGGCATGATAAATGACTTTACTGGCCGAGTCATCTCCGGTAAGGAGATATCTTGACCAACGTTGCATTTCTTCGGTAATCTTCCATCCCACCACACGAAGGATTTGTGTTCGGGCGGCTAATCCTTCTCTCCACATTGGGAACTCATCAAATTTGAAGATTCTGTAAGAATCAGCGGCGATGATCAAGGACATGAATCTGAGAATCTGTTTGGCGGCACTCTTCGTGATAGTGACAATCTCTTCCCCTTCAGGCCACTCGGTCCTATACTGCTCAATGCTCGCGTCCTCCAAGCCTGGGGGCGTGGCATCCACCTTCAAACTCACTAACTCTTTGGCTACACTCAAGCGTATTTCTTTCGGTGGATGGCGACCATCTGTGACATCATGCCGGCTAAGTATGTCTTGGAAATAGACTAAGAAGCCTTCGTCAAATACATGGCTAAATTCCAAGACGCTCCAGGCATCTTCGAATAGCTCCTTGAACCAATCCACACACCAGCCGTCTGCCTTGATCTGGTCGTAGTTCTGGGATTTATTCTCTATTTGTAGATTTTCCAGCATTCGCTCAAACTGGTACTCAAAACTACCAAGGTCACTTAGATCGAGTTCAGCCTTAGAAAACAATTCGCAAATATACTGAGGAGTAAAAGGATTATCACGCGCTATGAGTGAAAGAAAGGGGTCCCTATCAGGGTGCGCTTTATAATAAGTTAATTGCTCTGTATCAATTGTTTCATCAATTGTTCTATCAATTGTTTCATAGAGTTTATGAAGGTCTTCCCAATTCTTTCTAATGGTCGTAAGCGTCATGTCGTTTTCCAACTGGCGCACTTTATAGCCAGCTAATTCGTGCCAAAAGATACTCCACTCCCAGGGCGCTTGCACACTGTAGATGGGGGCCGTGAGCACGGCAAAATTTTCAAGGTACGTAAAGAAGTTTAAAGCGAAGGCATCTCCGGGCACGATGGCGATCCGCTCTGCTTCAATCCCAACTGAAAAAGCGGCAGATTCTATAACTATGTTCAACGTCCGAACAAGATTTTCATCTTTGGTGAGCGTCTGACTGGCAACTGCTATGGTATCCAGGCGTTGCCATTCAGCTTTGAGTTTATCAAGGGCGTTTTGCAGCAGTGTAGGAAAGTTTTTAATCAGCGTTTCGTATTCGAGCGTAGCGGCTTTGCTATCCTCGGTCAGAAAATCCTTGGCTGTTTTCATAGCATCCACGTCGGTAGTATTCTTATCTAATTGACCGATCGCTGATGCGACCTGCCGTCTTACAACGCCCAGTTTCTTGATCTCTTGGAGTAATGAGCTTTCGTATTGTGTGTAGAACCTTTCTGCCATCTCCCGGTACGTTTTAAGCAGGAGCTTGATGTCACCGTCTGGAATTGGCCCCCTAATTTTGTCGATATAAGCGAGCATTTGCGTGAAGGAAATATTTACACTATTATGAGATTTTCTAAGGGATGTATTGCCTAATTCCAGAAGCAGTTCTTCTATTTGCTTTTTTGGTTCGTCGGTTGCCATGTTATCCTCCTTAACTAAATCTGATTCGTTCTAAAAAACGGAGCTGGCACAACGTTTCTGAATTCTGCCCCAGAATAATCAATCTATCCGTTTTCAATAAAAACCCCTGTATGAAGTTTAGTTGCTTATCCCCCAGCTCGGCGAGCCGCTGCACAGCGGTCAATGCTACAATTCGACCAGATCTGAATTCAGGAGAACAGCATGGAATACTGGCTGGCAACAAGTCCCTGGCCCGGGGTGGTTCTATGGATCATCCTTTACATCAGTGATTATAATCTGACAATCTATTCCGCGCGGGGTTTCCGTGAGATCGGGCGTTTTCGGTTTGAGGGTAGTTATGAATTGACGCCTCAATATCAAAAGGACATCGACGCGCTTAAGCCTGTATCACGGCTGCACATTGCCCTCCTGATTGTATATAGCTTGATGATTCTGGGTTTGTGGTGGTTATTCACTATCCTGCCTTATGTGGGTGGGTTATATACAATGTATCTGGGCATGTTTCTCCTGCTGGAGGTGGCTGTCCACTTTCGGCATCTGCGAAATTTATTTCTGGTACAGGAAATCAGAAAGAATGGCGGCGTGGAGGGTGAAATTACCTACCCCAGGTGGTTTTCCTACAAACTATCTGCTTTTGAAATTTATCTCTTTGCCGGGCTTTATCTACTGGTGGCCATTTTGACTTTTAGTCCATTTTTTCTTGGAGGGGCAATTATCTGTGTAGGAACAGGTTTTAAACACAGTAGAATGTCGAAGAAGACAAAATTAGCCATCACACAGATAGATGATTCCAAGCCATGAAGATACTTTTTGAAGACCCATCTGTGTTGGTTGTGGATAAGCCTTCCGGGCTGCCCGTCCTGCCGGATGGATGGGAAAAGGACGCGCCTTATCTTGCGAAGATACTTGAAAACCAGTTTGGCAGGATTTGGGTAGTCCACCGTCTGGATAAGATTACCAGCGGAGTCATGGTCTTCGCGCGTGATGCAGAGACTCATCGCACGCTCAGTATCCAATTCGAGAATCATCAGGCAGAAAAGATTTATCATGCTCTTGTAGAAGGGAGTACAAAATGGGAGGAGAAAGTCACGAAGTTTCCATTGCGAGTCAATGTGGGGCATAAACATCGGACTGTGGTCGCTTCGCGTGATCGGGGCGGAAAACCGTCTGAGACACGATTCAGGCTTTTGAAACAGTATCAAGCGGCGACTTGGATCGAGGCGTTGCCGATGACGGGGAGAACACATCAGATTCGAGTCCATGCTTCGGCGTTGGGACATCCATTAATAGGAGACGTCCTGTATGGTGCAAAAGAATCCAATATCATTGCGCGTCCTGCTTTGCACGCTTATTCATTGACTTTTACTCACCCCATATCAAATGAGCGCATAACTTTCAAGGCGGAACATCCGCAGGACTTTGCCACCGCATTGAAACTTTTGGATGTTTGAACCCCTAAACTTTGTATGGTATCCTTCGCCCGATGATTCCAAACCTGCCCACACTTCGCATCCTGCCCCTTGAAAGTTTGATACTGCATGAAGACCATGATAACCAGCGGACGCTGCCTCTGGTGGAAAAATTGCGTGCGGCTGGCGTATTGCGTAACCCTCCGGTGGTGATGCCGCTGGCAGATGGAACGGAACGTTACATGGTGCTGGATGGTGCCAATCGGGTCACATCATTACGCGCGTTGGATTTTCCACACATTGTGGCGCAGGTGGTGGAGGTGAGTAACCCGAATGTACATCTTCAGACATGGAATCATGTAGTTTGGGGAATGCCCACCAAAAGTTTAATGAGTGCGCTGCGCAAGATCAAGGAACTTGAGCTGATAAAGGTCAATACCCTCAGGTCGCTGGATGCGCCTCAATATGTGCCGGTGCAAATTCGATTTCCTGAAGGAAAGTTTTACCTCTTAAAAGAGACGCCCAGTGACCTGCCCATACACATCAGCACACTGCACAAGATTGTGAATTGTTATAAAACGCGCGCCTCGCTCGACCGCACCAGTCAGACCCTGATCGATACGTTCAAACATATCTATCCTGACCTCACTGCATTGATCATCTTTCCGCATTTCAAAATTAAGACGCTGCTCAAACTTGCTGCACAACAGATCGTGTTGCCCACTGGCATTACGCGTTTTACCGTCTCGCCACGGGCCTTGCATTTGAACTATCCTTTGCATGAACTTTCAAGCGGCAAGTCAGCCGAATATAAAGAAGCCTATCTCAATGAATGGGTCGAAGAGCGCGTCAAGAAAAAGGGTGTACGCCTATATTCAGAAGCAACATTCTTGTTCGATGAGTAAAAACAAACTGACTAGAGACTAACAAACTAATTATGGATTTCTTTTTCCCTGAAGATAACCTCAACCGCATGGTGCCCGAAGAGACAGATATTACATCTCTTTCGGCAGAACCGTATCCTGATGGCTATCGTCTACATGTCAACATTCAAGTTACACCGTTTCAAAAACGCCCCCATATTGATGTGCTGCTCACTGATGTTGATGGCCATGAAGTGGGGTCCACCACCATCGTTGAGCCGATGGGTTGGAAACTTGAATTTACCATGCACATCCGCGGTGAGTTGAAAAACCCCTACACGCTCGAAGCAAAACTATATTATCCAGATGGACCCAGCAAAAACCCGCAGACTTTTTCATTTGACGTAAAGCCACCTGAACCGAACCCTGAGCCCTTTGATCATACGCAGGGTAAGCCTGACCCCTCCTAATTGACTGAATCCATGCGAAAGCCATTTTCCCGCCTCTCTACACTGCTCACAACGCTTGTGCTGGTTGCACTTACCCTCCTCAGTTGCTCTCCTCAGTTTGCAACTGAGACTTCTGAAGTGATTCCCGTCACTCTCCCTGCAACCTCAACGCTGGAATTTATTCCCACCGCCCCAACTGGGTCGCAAGAGCTGGTCATCTTCTCTTACGAAGAGGATGGTTACGCTCATCTCTTCGCTTATGTGCCGGAGGGTATGCCGATCACACGGATCACATCTGGTGACTGGGATGACATCACACCTGCTGCCAGCTCCGATGGAACAAAAATCGCCTTTGCCTCCAATCGTAACGGCTACTGGGACTTGTACCTGCTTGACCTTACTACCGGTGACACGACTCAACTTACCGACACACCCCGCTATGAAGGCGCACCCACCTGGTCACCAGATGGAGCTTTTCTGGCCTACGAAGCCTATATCGATGAGAACCTTGAGATCCTAGTGGGGCCAGCCGATAACCCGATCCAAAATGCCATTCAACTGACCAATTCGCCTAATGCCGATTACTCGCCAGTTTGGTCACCAGGCGGACGTCAAATCGCATTTGTCTCAAATGGAGATATCCTCGTAGCAGATTTAGATCGAACCGATGCAGGGCGTTTTGCCAACCTGAGCGATACCGACTATGCCTCTGAATCGCATCCCGTCTGGTCACCGGATGGTACGCGCCTGGCATGGGCCTCTTTCGCACAAAGCGTGGGTCGTAGTGGCATTTACGTCTGGGATGTAGGGCGCAACGTCCCAGCCCGCTGGGTCGGCGATGGAGATTACCCCGCCTGGAATTCAACTGGTGAACAGATTCTCACCACCGTTCCGGCGCCAAATGAAATGTACCTCACCATCTATGCACTAGATGGACAGTTGATTCAGCCTTTGCAACCCTTCCCTTTGAATCTGCGTGGGCTTATATGGGCAAACCTTCTCATGCCTAACCCACTGCCACAAGACTTTCAGCGAGCCGCCCAATTTACGCCCGCCGCACTATGGGCAGCTAATGGAGAGCCAATTTCGGAAGGTCCAATTGATCGCTGGACTATTGTAGATTTGGAAGGTGTGCAGGCACCCCATCCGCAACTCCATAATCTGGCAGATGAAGCTTTTATCGCCCTGCGCGAGCGCGTGATACAGGAAGCCGGATGGGATGCGCTTGCCAGCCTGGAGAATGCCTTTGTGCCATTAACCACCTCCCTTGACCCAGGCTATGAAGAGGACTGGTTATATACAGGCCGCGCCTTTGCCATCAACTCGCTCATGACTAACGCAGGTTGGATGGTTGCTATACGTGAGGATTTTGGCGCGCAAACCTACTGGCGTTTATATGTCCGCGCGCAATTACAGGATGGCTCACGTGGTGAGCCGTTGCACGACACACCGTGGGATCTCTCTGCACGCTACAACCTGGATCCCAAGATCTATGAACAGGGTGGGAAGTATAGCGATGTGCCGCCCGGTTATTGGGTGGATATTACATCTCTCGCCCTCCAATATGGCTGGGAGCGCGTACCCGCCCTGCCCAACTGGCGCACTTTCTATCGCGGCGCGCGCTTCACCGAATTCGCACTGACAAATGGCCTTGATTTTTATGCCGCGATGTTACAACTGTATCCATCAGATATCTTGGTCACGCCCACCCGGGTATTGCCACCCACATCCACCCCCACTCGCACCTTCACACCGACACCTACCGCCACATCCACACGCACACCGCGTCCTACTGCAACGCCTTCGTCCACGCGCACACCAACCGTTACAGTTACACCTCCCTCTACACCTACACCAGTGCCAACGTCCACGCCAACGGTTGCTCAATGAAAAAGATGACATTCCGTCATCACAGGGCTCATAGGAGTGAGGCAATTTTATTATTGATTCTCGTTCTGGCTTCCTGCACGCCTGCCACAACGGCAACAGAAGTGGACCAAACTCCAACAGCGGTAATTGCCGGGGAAACACCGATTCAAGTTCCGGTGGAGGATGAAGCGACGCCGCGTCCGACGATTGCACCGTTTCGATTCATCCTCCCTACCCCGGGCGCGGAACCAGTCTCTGGATGGCGTCCGCCTCTTTATCCCGTGCCGTGGGCTGTTTCGGCTTACGATCACTTTTACTTCGCCCGGCCCATCGCCGCAGATAATGTCAACTGGCCCCTGGCAGAATACCGCTATGGAGGCACATTCTTCGCGCCGAATATCGTCCACACCGGCGTGGATATTGATGCCGAAGAAGGCACTCCCATTCTCGCCGCAGGCCCAGGCACCGTAATCTCAGCCGATTGGGGTTTGTATACCGAAGCGCCTGGCAACGAAAATGATCCGTATGGCAAGGCTGTGGTAATTCGACACGATTTTGGATATAAAGGCGAAAATTTATATACTATTTACGCGCACATGAGCGAGATCATCACAGTGGTGGGCCAACATGTAGAAACGGGAGATGTAATTGGTCTGGTGGGCGATACTGGTGTGACAACGGGTCCGCATCTGCATTTTGAAGTGCGCATGGGCCCGAACACGTTTTTTAGAACCTATAACCCCGAATTATGGATGGCTCCGCCGCAAGGCTGGGGTGTTCTAGTTGGGCGCCTCACAGACAAAAAGGGGAATTTACTCAACCAATATGAAATGGAAGTGCGCCCCTTGCCTTCTGAAAAACCAGCCCGCAAAGTTTTCACCTATGCCCAAGGCGCGGCCAACTCAGACCCATATTATCAGGAAAATTTGGTTCTAAGCGATCTACCCGCAGGGATTTACAAACTCTTGCTCAAATTTGAAGAGAAAGACATTCAATTCTTCCTCGAGATCTTCCCCGGCCAGGTCACTTATTTCACGTTTAACGAAAAAACGGGTTTCCAAACTTCTACCCCTCCTGCCCCCAAATTGGATTTTCTACCTGTCACGTCTACACCCACAGTGACAGCTACACCATAAGGCACTTCATCACAGAATATAGTTTATTGTGAGGAATCGGATGAAATTTTGGCTTGGCACTTTTTAAAGTCGAATTGCGTTATATGATTAGACACAATATATAGGTATACTTTATTCAAAAGCTAGGATTGGGAATATGAAATATCTCTTAAGAACAAACGTCATCTTAGCAGTATGCGGGTTATTAATCGCGTGTGGTCAAACTATTGAAAGTACACCAACCATACCTACCCTGCCAATTATTATCGAGACATTAGCAACACCAACAGTGATACCCACTTCAAGTACCACTGCTATTGCTACCCCTACAGCAGTCACACCAATACCAACTCATGTTCCGCCGACTCTGATTCCTACCATTGACCCTATGCTCCTGCCTGAACTCCTCAATAAAGCCCTTTCTGTTGAGACAGCAGATTTGAACGGCCACAAAGCGCGCCAGATCACTGGTTGGGATCTTGGATTCAGAGGTTGGTCTTGGCTGGATTCAAGCCATATGATTCTTTACCCTATTTCAGGACAGGATAGTTGGGGCGAAGTCGGTCAACCTATTGATGTGACCGATCAGTTAGTTGTTATAAATGTCGATACTGGACACTTCTGGTCGTTGCACTCCTATCAGTCACACTCACCATTTGATTCCGCAAAAGTGGATTGGTCCTCAAAGTTAACGATCCTTATTGCCTGGGAGACTATTGGAGAGACTTCAACTGTTTCTACATACACATATGACGGTCAAAGGCTGGCGACCTATCCGGGCAAGTTGTCAAGTATCTCACCCAGCGGGACAAAAATTCTCATGGCAGACGGCACAGTCCTTGATTTGCAATCCAAGAATCAGATCAAATTAAACTGGAACATGGAAAACTATGATTCGCCTGTGCCTTCAGGAATTTATTGGACTCCGGATGAAACCCGCCTATATCAGTGCTGTTATTTTTATGCAGACCTGGCTAACGGAAAGAGTTTTCACTTTACGGAAACTGATTTTCTAGATCGTCAGGGCAACCCTTTTAATTATGATGGGCTATGGATGTACAGAGGGGAATGGGTACGAGATGATAAATATTTCCTGGTTTGGTGGAGTTATATAGATGATGGAGATATGAGATACCTCCCAATGTTCAATCCAGCGGAGAAGATCATTTACGATGTACGGGCTATGGCCAGTATTTCGCCCGACCTAACGTGCTATGAAACCAATGTTTCACCCGATGGACAATATCTATGGATTAGGTGCTATGCAATAAGTTATTTGATCAATCTTTCCAACTTTGAATCTACTAGTTACCCTGGATATGAACAGGGGGATATCGGTTGGTCGAATGATAGTCAATTCGCCTGGCTAACGAACTACAACTACGACACAAATGAAAACAATTTTGAAATCCTCTCAGTCGTAAATAAGGAGCTGAAACCATTCCCTGTTGCTCCGTCCTCTGAATGGGCTATTTTTTGGCATCCGACTGACCATGTATTGGTTTACTCAGCCAAAGACAAGCATGCCCTCATATTTTTGGATGCAGCAAAGATAAGATATCGAGAATTATCGTTCCAGAATCAGGACGCACAAGCGGAAGTTAGCATCCAAGACTGGAGCCCGAACGAAGAAAAGCTCATCTTTATTACAGATAAACACACGCTCTGGCAAGTGGATTATCCTTCATTGGAAAATATGCAACAGATCATGACTTCATCAAACACTATCCGCGGGGCGCAATGGTCTCCTGATGGCCAATCCATTTCTTTCATCAATGGCTCGGATATTTATATTGTCGAAATGGTCAAATAGGTCTTTATGAAACGCGACCTCTATTTCAGTAAACCACTCATGAACGCGGTGGGATCATTGGGATTCGCACCTGACAGTCGCAACGGAATTTCACTCGATGTATTCGGTGCGTTTGTGACCAACCCGATCTCGCTTCGTTCACGCCAACCCACTGCTCAACCGACTCTGATCGATTACATAGGCGGATTTCTGCTCCACACCGGTTTGCCGAATCCAGGAATTCGTGAAGCGGTGAAAAAATATTCCGCCAAATGGACGCGTTCTGACCTGCCGATTATCGTCCACCTCATGGCAGACCGCCCTGAAGAGACACAAAATATGGTGCGCATGCTGGAGACGCAAGAAAATGTGCTGGCTGTTGAACTCGGCTTCGCACCTCTGCTTGCCGATGACATTATCTTATTGACTCTCGAAATGTGCCTGGGAGAAATCCCTTTGATATTTTCATTGCCCGTCGAACAAGTCCTGTCACTCGGTCCGCGTTTGATGCAGGATGGAGCGCAAGCCATCAGTATTGCTGCACCCCGCGGCGCGTTGATGACAGATCATCTAGTGACCGGCAGACTATTCGGTCCAGCCCTTTTCCCGCAAACACTCGAAACTGTTTACTCTTCTGTCAAACTGGGAATTCCCATTATCGGCGCCAACGGAGTCTGGTCAAAAGAAAACGCTGACGCAATGCTCTCGGTGGGCGCGCTGGCAGTGCAGGTGGATGCGGCGTTGTGGAATCCAGCGTTTTCGCTATAGGGGCGAGTCTCAGACTCGCCCCTACTTCTTTGGCTCCAACAACATGACTGGAATATGTCGATGAGCGGCACGTTCCTTATATTTTTCATATCCTTCATAATAAGAAACGGCCATCTTCCAATAGCGACTGTATTCCTCCCCTTCAGTCTCACGCGCAATATATTTCCCACTTTTACCTTTAAACAATACTTCACATTCTGGATGCGCCTTCAGGTTGTAATACCAGCCCGGGTTATGCTCACGCCCAAAACTGGATGCAATCAGAGCAATCTTTTCGTTATCAATAACGCCAACTAAGGGCATGGTGCGAGGCTGGTTTGTTTTGGCCCCAATGGTAGTAATTTCAATAATGGGCCAGCCCAAGATCTCTGCCAACGAATGTTTGCCGCCCGTAAAACGAAAAAATGCCTTATCGATATGATGAACGCGCGGTGCAAAAAAAGCTGTTACCGCACGAATCATCAAAAACCGATGCAATAATTTTTGAAGCGTGTCGGGGCTTTTCATTTTTCGAGCCAGATAGTCACTGGTCCATCGTTGTGAATTTCAACTTCCATATGCGCACCAAATTTCCCCGTTTGAGTTGGGACTCCGTGTCCGCTTAATAATTCTACAAAACGATTCACCAATGGTTCAGCGACATTGGGCAACGCGGCATCAATGAAGGAGGGACGGCGGCCTTTGCCGGTATTGGCATAGAGCGTGAATTGAGAGACAACAATCGCTTCGCCCTTCACATCGAGAATGGATAAATTCGTCTTGCCCTGCGCATCTTCAAAGATGCGCAGGTTGGCAGTCTTCTCGGCAAGAAAAGTGACCTGCTCCTCCCCATCGCCATGACCAACACCCAATAAAATCAACAGACCTTTTCCGATGCTGGAAATGGTCTGTCCTTCGACGCTTACACTAGCTTTGGAAACTCGTTGGATAAGAACGCGCATAATTGCATGTAGGGGCACGATATATCGTGCCCCTACCAAATATGTTTACGGCAATTGCATCGCCTCGCGCACCTCAACCATCGTCTGCTGGGCAATGACGCGGGCACGCTTCGCTCCATCGGTCAGCACATCAGCTACATAGTCCGGTTGGGAGGCGAGTTCGGCGCGTTTGGCGCGGAAAGGTTCAAGATGTCTGTTCAAGTTTGCGGCGAAGCGTTTCTTACAATCCACACAACCGATGCCTGCCGTGCGACATTCCCTGTTGATCATGTCCACTTCGTCTTGTGGAGAGAAGATCTTGTGCATCGAGAAGACATTGCAGATATCAGGGTTGCCCGGGTCGGTGCGTTTGATGCGCGCCGGGTCGGTGACCATGTCTTTGACTCGTGCGGCGGTCTCTTCGGGAGTTGAAGCAAGTTCGATGTGATTGTTCAAGCTCTTGCTCATCTTGGCTTTACCGTCGATACCCAGTACTTTGAGCACTTCAGTATGCTTCACCTGCGGCTCGATCAAAACTTTTGTACCATAACGATAATTGAACGAGCGGACAATCTCGCGCGCAAACTCCAAATGCGGAGCCTGGTCAATGCCTACCGGAACTAAATCTGACTTATATAAAACGATATCCGCAGTCATCAATACCGGATAACCCAATAACCCATAATTGACGTTCTCGGGCTGTTGCGCCACTTTTTCTTTAAATGTAGGCAGGTCAGTCAATTTTCCGATTTGCGTCACCATTGAAAGATAAGTATGCAGTTCCAGCACTTCAGGGACATGCGACTGCACAAATAAGATCGTCTCTTCAGGTCGAATACCCGCCGCGAGCCAATCAATTGCCATTTCAAATGTATTCTGCTTTAGCTCTTGTGTTGTTTCAACTGTCGTTAAGGCATGGACGTCTACAATACAATACACACAATCATAGTCATCCTGCAAAGCGACATAATTCTGGATCGCGCCCAGATAATTCCCCAAATGTTGTCTGCCTGTTGGTCTTGCTCCCGAAAAAACGCGTCCTTTTTTAGCCATCAATATCCTCTATGCCTCGTGGTCGAGTAGGGCAAAGCCCGTATCGAGACCATCACTTTTCAAGAAATATTTTGTTCACTTGCTATCTGCTGGTTTCGATACAGGCTTCGCAAAAAACGCTCAGCCTACTCAACCAGCGGTTACTTCTTACTCTCCAACCAACTGCCTCACCAACCCCAAGACTTCCCCCGCCTCAGCATGGCGATGTTTTTCGAGCTTCGAATACACCAACTGGTCATTGACCGTCACTTCAAACCGCCCACCATCTGAAGGCACAAGCACCAGCGTTTCGATCACATGCTCATAATGCTTGAGCAATTCCTCCGCCAGGCTCACGGCCCGGCCAGTGTAGTGTCAGACCGCGCAATAAACAATCTCGATCTTCAACATCCATCCTCCTCTGCAGTCGGGTAGCAAGCTGTCCGATTCCAAATTTTCAAGATTATATCATTGAGGCAATTCATGCAAGAATGCCCTCACGGTCTCATCGGCGGGTTTCGATTTGATCTGTAGTGCTGTTCCCACCTGCTTTAACTCACCTCCCACGATGACAGCCACCCTATCACCAACCTCTGCGGCTTCCCTCAAATTATGTGTGACAAAGACTGCTGTGCGATGATTCTCTGTCAGCAACGCGGATAAGTCTTCCAGCAACTTCACACGCGTAGGCGGATCAAGCGCCGAGAACGGTTCATCAAGCAACAAGAGTTCAGGTTCCAGCACAAATGCCCTCGCCAGACTGACTCTCTGCGCCTCTCCCCCAGATAGCTGGCTGGCTCTGCGTTTCGAGAACGACTCTACACCTAAAGTTTTGATCCACCTACTCACCCGCTCGCGAGTTTCCTCCTTGGAGACGCCGCGAAACTTCAAACCCAGGGCCACGTTCTGCTCCACAGTCATATCCATTAATAAGGGAGATTGAAACACGAATGAGATTTTGCGACGATATTCAAGCTCATTCCAATCCTTCAAGGATTTTCCATCAAAGCTGATTTCTCCGCGCACTGGCTTGAGCAGGTACGCCAGTGCCAGCAAAAGCGTACTCTTGCCAGCGCCGTTCGGGCCAACAACAGTCAGTGTTTCGCCGCGTTTGATTTCAAGTGAATCGATTTTCAAAGTAGTGCGTCCATTACGTTGGACAAGAAGATTACGAATAGCGATCATCTTTTCGCGCTTCTCTGCTGAATCCATGTCAGCGCAAGATTGATGAGATAGGTAAGAATGAGTAACAAGGCAGAGAGAGCCAACGCCTTCTCGAATTCCCCC
>Ga0070699_100001763_pt1 | contig 19727 bp, 22 predicted proteins | sample KBSK1503metaG_FD_65473 | JGI IMG/M metagenome (GOLD analysis project Ga0070699, IMG submission 65473) | Corn, switchgrass and miscanthus rhizosphere microbial communities from Kellogg Biological Station, Michigan, USA - KBS K1-50-3 metaG | ecosystem: Host-associated > Plants > Roots >... | reverse complement strand
GGTGCCCGCCGGTCAGGTCACGCAGTGGCCGCACCTGGACGCCTGGCGCGTGAGCGTCGATGACGAGATAGGTGATCCCGTGCTGCCGGCTTTCCTGGGTACCGGTGCGGACCAGCGTGAAGAAGACGTCGGCGTCGGCGGCGTGACTCGTCCACACCTTCTGGCCGTTGACGACGTACTCCGCGCCATCACGACGGGCGGTGGTGCGCAGGCTTTGCAGGTCAGAGCCGGCCTCCGGCTCGGAGTAGCCCTGGGCCCACACCTTGTCGCCGCGCAGCATCGGCGCCAGCCAGCGCTGCTTCTGCTCCTGGGTTCCGTACCTGATGATGGTGGGCGCGGCGATGCCCACGCCGGTGCCCAGCGGCCCCGGCACTCGCGCGCGGGCGACCTCCTCGTGGTAGATCACTTGCTGGGCGAATGACAGCTCCATTCCCCCGAACTCGCGTGGCCAGCCCGGGCCCGCGTACCCGCTGTCGAACAACGTGGCCAGCCACGCCTTGGTCCAGGCAAGTCGCTCGCGGGGATCTTTCGGTGGCCGGCCTGCGTGATGCTCGGCGAGGAACCGGCGCAGCCCGGCACGGAACGCCTGGTCGGGGCCGGCCGCGGAGGTGGCCGCGTGTCGCAGGGTCATCGGCGTCCGTCAGATCCCGGCCATCTCCGCCAGCCGGGCGCGCTGCCGGGCGGGCGGCCCCAAGAGCAGCTCCGACGACTTCGCCCGCCGCAGGTAGAGATGCGCGTCGTGATCCCAGGTGTAGCCGATGCCGCCATGGATCTGGATGCATTCCTTCGCGGCGTGCGTGAAGGCCCGCGAGCAGTAGGCGTAGGCCAGCGTCGCGGCGATGGACGCATCCGGCTGCCCCTCGGCGAGTGCCACGCCGGCTTGGTACACCGCTGACTGGCCGCACTCCACTTCCACCAGCATGTTGGCGCACTTGTGCTTGATGGCCTGGAAGGAGCCGATCGGGCGGCCGAACTGCTCGCGGACCTTGGCGTACTCGACGGAAAGCTCCAGACACCGCGCCGCGCCGCCGATCTGCTCGGCGGCCAGCGCGGCGAGCGCCAGGTCGCCGACCCGCGATAGCCACGCCATGGCGTCCTGGCCGGCGCCGACGCGGACGGCTGGCGCGCCGCGCAAGGTGACCGAGGCAAGCTCGCGCGTCATGTCCAGGGTGTCGAGCTTCGCTCGCTCGACGTCCGGGGCATCACGCTCGACACCGAAGACCCCTAGCCCGTCGGGCGCGCGCGCGACGACGAGCAGGAGATCCGCGCTGTGCCCGTCCACGACGAAGAGCTTGGTACCGCTGAGGTTCCAATGCCCGCCAGCTGGCTCCGCCGACACCGTTACCTCTCCGAGGTCCCAGGAGCCGCTGCCCTCCGCGACGGCAAGGGTGGCGGTCAGCGAGCCGTCGGCGATGCCGGGGAGCCAGCGCTCCCGGGCCTGTTCGTCGCCGGACGTGGCGAGCGCCTGGCCGGCCAGGGCGACCGTGGCGAAGTACGGCGCCACCAGCAAGACCCTGCCCATCTCCTCCAGAACGATCCCGAGCTCGGCGGGCCCGTACCCGGCACCGCCGTAGGCCGTCGGCACGACCATCCCCGGCAGGCCGAGCTGGTCAGCCATCTGCGCCCAGACCGCGTCGTCGCGGTTGCGGTCAGCCTCCATGAGGCGGCGGACCTCGCGGCCCGGCGACTTCTCCCGGAGAAACCCCCGGACGAGCTCACGTAGCTCGTCATGCTCCGCGCGGTAGCCAGCGGTCATAGCGCCTCTCGCCCGGGTGCCTCGCAGCCCGTTAATTATAGTGCAATCATTAAACTATACTACCCAGATATGATGCAGAGCATGACTACGGCAGGTAGGCCGACCGCGCAGATCGGGACGGTCGTCCGGGCTCCCAAGACCGGCGAGCTGATCGCCAGCCACCTGCGGCGCCAGATTGTCCGGGGGGACTTGCTGCCCGGCGAGACCCTTCCGGCCGAAGGCCTCCTCATGGAGCAGTACGGGGTCTCCCGGCCGACCCTCCGGGAGGCATTCCGCATCCTCGAGGCGGAGAGCCTGATCAGCGTCCGCCGTGGCAGCCGCGGCGGCGCACGGGTCATCGCTCCGGATATCTCCGCTGCCGCTCGCAACGTCGGCCTGCTGCTGCAGATGCAGGGCGCCACTATCAACGACGTCTATGAGGCCCGGATGATCTCCGAGCCCGCGTGTGCGCGCCTGCTCGCACTGAACCACGGCGACGACGACATCGAGAAGCTCACGGAGGTGGTCGATGCCCTCAAGGCCGAGGTCGCCGCGCGCAAGCCATTCATTCCCGACCCGCACATCTGGTCTACGCTCACCTACCGCTTCCACGAACTGATCCTCGAAGGATGCGGCAACAAGACCATGGCCATTCAGGGCGCCGTGCTTGCGGACATCGTCGCCACCCACCTGCGGACGAAGATTGCGCAGCGCGGTGAGTCCGATACCGCCGAGCGCTTCCAGCGGGTTATCCGCTCCTACACCAAGTTCATAGGCCTTATCAAAGTACGAGATGCCGCTGGAGCCGAGAAGCACTGGCGCTCGCACATGGAAGCCGCGGCCCAGTACTTGCTCAAGGACGGCCTGAAGACCAAGCCGGTCGTCGACCTGTTTGCCTGACCGGAGGCCGCGTGCTGGCCCGCAGGCGTGGCTGTGGTGTCCGCCCTGGCCGCCCCGCACGGAGGAGTCGTCGCAATGACGCAGCAAGATCCGCGAATGTCCGCCGGGGACTACAAGACTGTGCTGTTCGAGACCGAGGGAAAGGTCGCCACCATAACGCTGAACCGTCCTGGGGTGATGAACGCCTTCAACCAGGCCATGGTGGACGAGTTCCGTCAGCTCTGGGGCCGCGTCCGCGCCGACGACCACATCCACGTCGTTGTGCTGCGGGCGGCAGGCGAGCGTGCCTTCTCCACCGGCATGGACGTCAAGGAAAGGATCGACTTTTCCGACAATCCGTGGAGCGCGCAGGATCCGGGCGAGGGACTAAGCCCGAAGCAGAACAAAGTGTGGAAACCGGTAATCGCCGCAGTGCACGGCATGGTGGCGGGAGGCGCGTTCTACTGGCTCAACGACTGCGACATCATCATCAGCGCGGACGACGCGACGTTCTTCGACCCGCATGTGAGCTACGGGCTTACGGCGGCGCTGGAGCCCATCGGCCTTGCCCGCCGCATTCCGCTCGGCGAGGCATTGCGGTGGGCGCTGGTCGGCCTGGACGAGCGCATGTCCGCTCGCCGCGCACGTGAGATCGGACTTGTTTCCGAGCTGGTTCCCCAGGCACAGTTGTGGGGGCGCGCCGCGGAGCTTGCCGAGATCATCGCGGCGAAGCCGTCCGCTGTCGTCCAGGGCACTGTCCGCGCCATCTGGGAGACCCACGGACTCGACCGCGAGACCGCTCAGGGCATCGGATGGCACTACACCAGAATCGGAAACCCGCTCGGCAAGGCCGAGGTGTCGCGCGCGATGGTCGTGAAGCCCAAATGGACCCTTCGCTAGCAGCTGTCAGCCTTCGCTGGCTGCGGCAGCTGGCTGCCAGGCGACAGGAGTGTAGGGCCATATCGCTCCGGCGTGACGCCGCCGCGCTCCTCGCTGAACACCCGCAGCAATCTCCACGGCCGAAATGACCCCAACCAGCTGGCCACCTTTGGCTTAGCCAGGCGGCGGGCGCAGCCCGGCCATGGTGAGGGTGACGAGTCGGCGGACCGCGTCGGCCGCCGGCAGGCCGCCGGCGGCGGTGAGGGCATGCAGGCAGTAGCTGGCCAGCTCGCCGGACGCGATGTCGTCGCGTAGGTCACCGTCTTTCGCGGCGTCGGCGATCAGGCCGCCAATGAACTCGCGGAGTTGCCGCTGGGCGGCGGCGATGTGCTCGCCCTTGTGGAGCAGCGCGGCCAGCTCGGTGCCCTGCGGCATCTCGTGGACGATGAGCGCGTAGGCCTCCAGGACGGCACGCAACCGGTCCCTGGCGGTGCCGCGCTGGGCGGCGATCTCGACGAGCTGGGCGAGGTGGCGGGCGATCTGGCGCTGGTGCCAGGCCACCAGGATCGCATCCACGTCCGGGAAGTACTTGTACAGGGTGGCCCGCCCGATCCCGGTCTGCTCGGCGATCTGGGACATGGTCACAGACGCCACCCCCTGCTCGGCGGCCAGCGCGGCCGCGGCGTCCAGGGCGGCGTCCCGCACCGCGGCGCGGTGCGCCTCGATCGTCTCAGTCCACAGCTTCGGCACCCTCACAGGGTACAGGATGTTAATGGCGATACGATCTGACTTGACAGCGACACTATGTCTCGATAAGACTTCTGCGGTCAGGCCCGGCCTGGCGCTGACCAAGCGGAGAGGAGAACCGGATGGCTGGCCAGCCGCGCTACCCCGGCACCGGCGAGGATACCGACCCGGACACTGGCCGCGAGCCGATGACCGCGGGGCAGCGGCGGACGCGCGTGCTGGTGATCGTCATCGTGGTCGCGGTGCTCCTGGCGATCGTGATCTTGCACCTCACCGGCACCTTGGGCTCGCGGCTCAACGGCGGCTGACGGCAGACGCGCCTTCGCCGCCCGCCCGTCCACGAGCCAACCAGGGCTAGAGCATGGGAGCCAGCTGATGATCGCAACGATCGGCGTGATAGTGGCCGTTCTCGTTCTGCTGATCGTGATCTTGCATGTCACCGGCATTCTCGGCCCGGGCGGACACTGACCGGCATTCCGCGTCGTCCGCGCGGGCAACGTAACCAGAGCATCGGAGCTAGCTGATGATCGAGGCAGCGGGTCTCACCAAGCGCTACGGCACTACCGTGGCGGTCGATGACCTGTCGTTCATCGTGCCGCCCGGGCAGGTGACCGGGTTCCTGGGCCCGAACGGCGCCGGGAAGTCGACCACGATGCGGCTGATCCTTGGCCTGGACGCGCCCACCTCCGGGGCGGTGACCGTGAACGGTCGGCCCTACACCGCCTACCGTCGACCGCTGTTTGAAGTAGGGGCGTTGCTGGAGGCCAAGGCGTTCCAGGGCGGGCGCAGTGCGTACAGCCACCTGCTGTGCCTCGCCCGGAGCAACGGGATCAGCCGCAGACGAGTCGGCGAGCTGCTGGACCTGGTCGGCCTGGGCCGGGCGGGCCGCAAGCGGGCGGGCGGGTTCTCGCTGGGCATGGGCCAGCGGCTGGGCATTGCTGCCGCGCTGCTGGGTGACCCGGGCGTGCTGTTGCTGGACGAGCCGGTCAACGGCTTGGACCCCGACGGGGTGGCCTGGATCCGGGCGCTGCTGCGATCGCTGGCCGCCGAGGGCCGCACCGTACTGGTCTCCAGCCACCTGATGAGCGAGATGGAAAACGCCGCCGACCGGCTGGTCATCATCGGCCGCGGCAAACTGATCGCCCAGGCCGGGATGGCCGAGCTGCTCGCCGCCGCGACCGGGAACCACGTGCGCGTCCGCTCCCGGCAGGCGGCTGAGCTCGCCGGGCTGCTAGAGGCCCGGGGCGCCACCGTCACCCGCAACGATGACGGCACCCTGGCGGTCACCGGAGCCACCCCCGATGACATCGGGGAGCTAGCCCGGGCCAGCGGCCTCGCCCTGACCGAGTTGTCCGCCCAGCAGGCATCCTTGGAGGAACGCTATATGGAACTCACCAAAGACTCCGCGGACTACCGCAGCGCAGTCGCGATCGCCCCGGCGGCGGGGTGAGGCCGCTATGGATACCTTCACCGTCCCGCGGCTCACGGGAACCGTGCGCCGGCCCGCTGGCGGCGCCGTTGTGCATGCCCGCGAGGTTGTGTCGTCGGAGTGGTGCAAGTTCCGCTCGGTCCGCTCCACCTGGTGGGCGCTGGCCGCCGCAGCGGTGTTCAACATAGTCACGGCGGCGGTGCTGGGCATCGTCCTCCCCCGGGTGCTCAGCGCCCGACAGCAGGCCGCCGAGGCTGACCCGGTGCGGCTCAGCCTCGGCGGCCTGCACCTGTCCCAGGTGGCGATCGGCGTGCTCGGGGTGCTGGTCATCACCAGCGAGTACGGCTCCGGGATGATCCGGGCCAGCCTGGCCGCGGTGCCAGCCCGGCGCCTGATGCTCGGCGCGAAGACGGTCGTGTTCGCGACGGCCGCGCTAGCCGCCGGCCTCGTGACGTGCTTCGGCGCGTACCTGATCTTCCAGGCATTCCTGCCCGTCGGCGACGCGATGAGGACCTCGCTGGGCGATCCCGGCGTGGCCCGGGCGGTCACCGGTGCCGGGCTGTACCTGGCCGCGCTCGGGCTGCTCGGCCTGGGCCTGGGCGCCGTGCTGCGCTCCGGCGCCGGGGCGATCTCGGCCCTGTTCGGGTTGCTGTTCGTGCCACCGCTCATCATGACCCTGCTGCCGGCGTCCTGGCAGGACACCGCCGGCCGCTACCTGCCGATGAACGCTGCCGAGTCCGTGTACATCGTGCATCGTCAGGCACACTCGCTCGCACCCTGGACTGGCTTCGGCGTCTTCTGCGCCTATGCGGCGGCCGCGCTACTGGCCGGGTTCATCCTGATGAGCCGCCGCGACGCCTGACTCGAAGATCCCGCATGGGCCGCCCAGCCGCTGTTGAAACCTGAGAAGGATCGCGAATGCCGAGCGCCGACGCCCGCATCGACACCGAACACGCCAGCCGCTACCTCACCCAACTGTGCCAGCACGTCACCAGCATCTACGCCAAAGGCCCAGACCTCAGGCGTCATCGGCGCCGCCGTCACCCCTCCGGCGGCGCGCCGCAGCCCGACGAGACACCGCCCCGCGTCGAATGGACAGAAACGCACGGGACCATTAGCTTCAGCGGCGGCACACTCACCCTGCTGGCCACCCCCGGCGCGCTGATCCTGCGCGCCGACGCCGAGACCGAGCACGACCTGCAGCAGGCCCAGGAACTGGTCTCCGGGCTGCTCACCAGGTTCGGCCGACGCGATCAGCTCACAGTGTCCTGGCATCCGCTGGATCCGCCCGCCTCACCCAGCCTTGAGAAGCAGTAGATCATGCGAGTTCTGGTCATCGGAGCCTGTGGCGCGATCGGTTCCCGGCTCGGGCAAGGAGCACGTCGGCGGTGATGCCGCCCCGGCTCTTCTCGGGCGCGGTGGGACCACCCGCTCCACCTCTGGACTTACTTGTCCATTTTGCCGGCCGGTCGCCCACGCGAATGGACTTGCGGGTCCAAATTTTTCTCCCCATAGTGGCAGTGTCGCCTGGCTGGATCCCGGCGGCCCCGCGCGGCCGTGCCGGATCAAGCAGCGCGGCGTGCGGGAGTCATCAAGCCGATACAACAAACGCACGGGGGAGCAGTTTCATGGCCAGGCGACTGCAGGGCAAGACGGCCCTGGTGACCGGGGCTACCAGCAACATCGGACGCGCAATCGCGGAGGCGTTCGCCGCCGAGGGGGCAAACGTCGTCATCTCGGGCCGCAGCGCCCGGCGCGGCGCGCAGGTCGTGGACCGCATCCGCTCGCGGGGCGGCCGCGCGGACTTCGTGATCGCGGAACTCGACGGGAGCGCTGAGGCCTCGCGCTCGCTGGCGGGGCAGGCGACGTCCGTCATGGGCGGCCGCGTCGACATCCTGGTCAACAACGCCGGCATCTACCCAGGTGACAGCACTGCGGCCACCGACGAGAAGACCTTCGACCGCGTCTATGCCGTGAACGTGAAGGCGCCGTTCTTCCTGACTGCGGCGATTGCTCCGGCCATGGTCGCGGCCGGCAGCGGTGCGATCATCAACCTGGGCTCCTGGATCGCCCGTCTGGGTATTCCCGTCGGCGCGCTCTACAGCTCAACCAAGGGCGCGGTCGAGACCCTGACGCGGGCCTGGGCCGCGGAGTTCGGCCCGCACGGCGTGCGGGTCAACGCGATCTCCCCCGGTGTCGTGCAAACTCCCGTGCCCGGTGAGGTGCATCCCGGTGAGGTGATGATGAAAGGCACCCCGGCCGGGCGAATGGAAAACCCTGAGGCCATCGCATATGCCGCGGTCTACCTCGCCAGCGACGAGGCCGCCTTCGTCCACGGGATCGTGCTGGACGTGGACGGCGGCCGGACCACGACGGCCGTCATCGCCGCATAGCACTCGCACGGCCCTGCCACCGGTGCCAGCGATGGGGCCTCCGAGCATCGAGGCGTTGAGACTGGCTGGCCGAGCATAGAGTGAACTCGCCGGTCCAGTTTTATCCGGTCCAGTCGCTGGGGTGTTGCCATGGATCGTGTTCTAACGCCGAAGGGCCAGGCCACGCGGGAGCGCCTTGTCGCTGGCGCCGCCGAGGTCGTCCGGGATCTAGGAGTCGGGGCGGCGACCCTGGACGATATCCGAGCGCGGACGGGCACCAGCAAGAGCCAGCTCTTCCACTACTTTCCCGACGGTAAGGACGCCCTCCTGCTCGCGGTCGCACAGTACGAGGCCGACCGGGTGCTGGATGATCAGCAGCCGTACCTGGGGTGCCTGGACTCCTGGGACGCGTGGTACCAGTGGCGGGACGCGGTGGTGGAGCGCTACGAGGCGCAGGGGGACTTCTGCCCGCTTGGGTCGCTGTTCCAGCAGATCGGCCGGTCCAGGCCGGGAGCCAGGGCCATCGTGGTGGAGCTGATGCGGCAGTGGCAGGAGAGCCTGGCCGCCGGGATCCGGGCGTTGCAGCGCGGTGGGCAGCTGCCGGAGTCACTGGACGTGGACGAGGCCGCCGCCGCGCTGCTGGCCGGCATCCAGGGCGGTGTGTCGATCATGCTGTCCACCGGCGAGTCCACTCATCTGCGCGCCGCGCTGGACTGGGGGATCACGCGGCTGCGGACGGCCGGCGCGGAATCGGGTTAGCGACCCGCCGCCTTCAGCGCAGGTCGGCCCGTGCTGGACCGGCTCGCCGAAGAGCACCGCGTCATCCACGGCGTCCTGGACTCGGTGGACCAGGCGCTGGCGCGCTTCATCGGCGCACCCGATGACCTCACCGAGCGGCAGGAGATCACCGACCTGCTCAGCGTATGGGGCGAACGTGCGAGAACGAACCGGACAGCAAGGGAGACACCACGATGAAGAAGACGGTTGGCACGGCAGACCGGGTGCTGCGAGGCCTGCTGGCCGCAGGAGCGGTGACGGGGGCCGGAGTGCTCGGCACCCATGCCGCCGACGTGGAGTTTGTAGCCAGCGCGGCCGTCGAAGCGCGCAAGGACGTAGAGATGAGGGTCTGAAATCAGGTGCGGCCGGTGGCCTTGGCGTGGGTCAGAGCCTCCTGAACGCCCTGGGTCCACGGGTCGCCATGGCCCGGAAGGAGCACGTCGGCGGTCATGCTCCCCAGGTTGCTCAGCGACGCGAGGGCCTGCCTGCTGTCCATGTTGAGCGCGCTCGGCATGATCTGCGGGCCGGTCCGGCCGGTGTACGCATTCCAAGTGCACAGCACGTCGCCGGTCAGCAGTGCGCTGCGCTGTTCGGCGTAGAGGGCGCTGCTGCCCGGAGTATGGCCCGGGCAGTGCACGGCCCGCGGCGAGCCGGGCACGTCGATGGTCTCCCCATCGGCGAACTCGCAGACCTCTTTCACCGGGATGAGCTTGGTGGCGCCCCGCCTGCCGAGCGAGAGCGCGGTTTTCCACAGTGCCCGGTGCCTGATATAGGAGAGCGCGATTGCCTCGTTCTTCCAGCCGATCTTGCCGGTTCGGGCCGCCTCGGCGTCAGCTTGGTGAATCCACACCGTGGCGCCAGCCTCGGAACGGGCTCGTTCGGCGAAGCCGGTGTGATCAACGTGCGCGTGCGTGACAAGGACCGCGTCAATGCTCTCCGGGCCGGCCCCCAGTCCGGCAAGCGAGGAGACGAGTAGCGCCCAGTCTTTCGGCGTGCCCGCGTCGACCACGGTGTACTTGCCCGCCTCCTCGATCAGGTAGATGTTCGTCACCCCGCCCGACAGGCGGTGAACACCTTTAGCCACCTGCAGGAACATCCGTCACCTCCGATGGGATACTGCGCGGCTGTCGCCGCTGATCGTCCGCTGCGGGACGAGGTGAAACCCGCTCCGTTGGCCGTCGGCGACCGGATGCTCCAGGGCGCGCGTGCATCGATCCGTGTCGCTGCCGCCGCACCCTTCCGCAGCGCGCCCAGCGCGTCACTGAAGATGTCCACGCACAACCCCAGGGGTTAACACCGTCAACCCCTGACAAGCTATCGTGCGGCCATTCCAGCGTCAAACGGATTGCGAGCTCCACGACCACCTGCGTCCCTCGCGCACGCGAGATCATGGCGGGTGGCACCCCCTCGAACAGCAGGTGCAACGGTTCAGCTCGCCGTAATGCGCCGAAAAACCGCTGGGACTGGACGGCTCGCGGCTCGTAAGGTCCCCCATGACGACTGTGCTTTGCCTCCCGCAGTGGCGGGGGTCGGCTTCCCGCAACGCCTCCAGGCTTGTGGCCGCCGCCCGCCGCCCGCCGCCACCTGGCAGAGCTTTGCCTGCCCGGCAGTGAGGTGTAGTGCCCTAGGACCAGAACGCCGCCGCGCCAGCAGGATCAGTGGAATGAGTCCAGATCTCGGTCGCCTTGCCATTCGCGGCGTGGATGACGTGGACCAGGTTGAGCTGAAGCTGTTTGCCGGCCCGTTCGGCGCGGATCGTAGTCAGCGCGACCGTGTGGTCATTGCTAACCAGGACGTCGTGCAACTCGGGCTGAACGGTGCCACCGGACAGCTCAGAGATCTTCCCAAGAACCCGCATTACCTGGGCCGCGCCTTCATAGTCACCAGCGAGCGGGCCCGTGCCGGCCACATGCCAGACGATGTCCTCGGCGAAGTACTGATCCTGCAGGGTGCTCAGATCGCCGCGGCCGAAGGCCGCGCTAGCCGCTCGCACCAGGTCTTCGTTCGGCTGCGTCATCGGACCCCCTCCACGTCAGCCCGCCGCACCAATCGTCACCGCCCGTCAGCATGTCGTCAAGGTCGCAAGGCGGGTCCGACTGGGCTCTGCTGTTATGCCGGGCCCACGTTGACGGATGCCATCTCAGGTGGTGGGCCGCGCTGCTCGGTGGGCGCTCTTCCGGATGCCTGTCCTGGGGAGAGCGCCCGCGAGCTTGCTCGGACCGCTGGCCGTGCGGCGCCCGTTAGGCGTCCCGGACGAACTCGTAGGCGAGGTAGGCGAGGCTGTCACCGACGGTCCGGGTCTCGATGCGGCGCATCGGTTTCCTGTCGCCGGTCTCGCTGAAGATGCGCTCGCCGACCCCGAGCACGACCGGGTAGATCATCAGCCGCAGCTCGTCGACGAGGTCGTGTTCCATCAGCGTGCGCCCGAGCTGGAAGCTGGCGTAGACGACCATGTCCCCGTCCAGCCGCTGCTTCAGCTCCAATACCTCGCTCACCACGTCGCCTTTGAGCACCGTCGAGTTGTTCCACCTTGCCTCTTGCAGGGTCGAGGACACGACGTACTTGGGCATGCTGTTCAGCCGGTCCGCCCACTCGCCAGTCCGGGATGCCCACCGTGTGCCGAAATACTCGTCGCTCCGTCGGCCCAGGAGCAGGGCCTCGGCGCCCAGCGCCTCCTGGAGCTCTACCTTGGCCCACTCCGCGCGGTCCTTGGCCCCAAACTCGCTGAACCAGCCGCCATGCCTGGAGCCCTCCTCGCCGGTCGGGTCCTGGACGACTCCGTCGAGCGTGACGTTCGCGCTGATCACGATCTTTCCCATTGTGATTCTCCTTCGCTCGGTCCTGATCGGGGGGACCGCTCAGCGGGCACCGGGCGCGCGATGGCGTCGTGATGCAGCGGAGCCGTCGATAATGCAGGCGCCGCGGCGTCGGCGAACTGGCCGCCTGCCCGCCGCCCAGTTCGTCCGCCAGCCGGCGCCTATACAAGATGGAAGTGCGGCAAGGTGCGGGAAGAAGGTGACGCTGCCGGTGGTCGAGGCGGACCTGATTGCCAGGGCGCAGGCCGGGGACGGCGACGCGTTCCGGGAGCTGACCGAGCCGTACGTTCGAGAGCTCCAGGTGCACTGCTACCGGATGCTCGGATCCTTCCAGGACGCCGAGGACGCCCTCCAGAACACGCTGGTGACCGCCTGGCAAGGCTTCAGCAAGTTCGAGGGACGGGCCTCGCTGCGCACCTGGCTGTACCGGATCGCCACCCACCGGTGCCTCGACGCGCGCCGCGCGGCCAGCCGGCGCCCGGCCAAGGAGTGGGATGTGCCTGGGGTTGAACCGCCCGAGCCGACCCGCCTCGGCGAGGTCGTGTGGCTGCAGCCGTTTCCCGACGCCCTGCTCGAGGCTGCGATCGACGCGCGACCCGGCCCGGAGGCCCGCTACTTGCAGACCGAAGCCATCTCGCTGGCCTTCGTGACCGCCCTGCAGCTCCTGCCGCCCCGCCAGCTCGCCGTGCTCATCCTGCGCGACGTCCTCGGCTTCCACGCCAGCGAAGTAGCCGGCATGCTGGACTCGACCGTCGAATCGGTCAACAGCGCCCTCAAACGGGCCCGCGCCAGCCTGCAACGGCGATGGCCCCAGCCCGACAACCGCGAACCGCCTCCCGCCGCCGGCTCACCCGCCGAGGATGCGATCGTGGCGAGGTTCGTCAGCGCGTGGGAGTCGGCCGATCTCGACGCCCTGGTCGCGCTTCTGACCGCCGACGTCTTCATCTCGATGCCGCCGATGCCCTTCGGATACGAGGGGCGGGACGTCGTGGCCCGCTTCTGCGCCAGCCTGTTTGACGCCGGGCGCAGGTTCGACCTGGTGGCGACGCGAGCCAACGGCCAGCCGGCGTTCGGGGCCTACCTGCGCGCCCCGGCCGGCATGCGCCACGGGACCGGCCTGTACGTCCTCACCCTCACCGGCGACCGGATCTCCGCCATGACCCGCTTCGACAACAGCGTGCTCTCATGGTTCGGGCTCCCCCGATCGCTCCCGAGCCGCTAGCCAGCATGGGCGGTGGTGCCGGCTAGCTGGCGATGCCGATGACCTGGCCGACGGTGTCGGGCTGGTCCGTGACCGCGAGCATGTAGTGGGCGACGTCGGCGCGCGGGATGCGGACGCCGCCGCGCACGTTGTGCCCCACGGCAGTGCGGTAGCGGCCGGTGAGCGGCTTGCCGGTGAGATAGGGCGGGCGGAGCACGGTCCAGTCGAGGCCGGAGTCGCGCAGCACGTCTTCCATGCGCGCCAGGTCGTCGTAGACCTTGCCGAACAGGGTCTTGGCGATCCGGTTGCCGACCTGCCGCATGAGGAACCCGTCACCGGCGTCATGCCTGGGCGGGTGCGGGCGGCCGGGTGAGGGCGTGGTGGCGACCGGGGAGGCGCTGATCGCCACGATCCGCGCCGCCCCGGCCGCCCGCATCGCGGAGATGATCGCGGCGGTGCCGGGGGCGGCGATCCCGGCGTCGGCGTTGCTGTGCGGGCCCAGGGCCGACAGCACCGCGTCGGCCCCGGCGACCGCCGACTCCAGCACGTGCGGGTCGGGGCGGGCCAGGTCGGCGGTCACGATCCGCGTTGCGGCCTGCAGGTCGCGGGGAAGCCCGGCGGGGTTGCGGGCCACGGCGGTGACGTCGTGGCCGGCGTCCAGGGCCTGGACCAGCAGCTGGCGGCCCACGCCGCCGGTGGCCGCGATGATGGTCAGCTTCATAGTGTCCTCCCGGTGAACTGAGTGCGGCTGACACACAGCACGCTACGAACATCGGCCCCGGCGAGCGTCACCCAAAGGTGGAAGACAAGGTGGAATCTCCCAGTCCCGACGCCGCTCCGGCGAGGAGGACCGGCGCGCGACGGCCAGGCCGCGAGGATCAGTTCACGCCGCGCGGCTGTTCAGTCCCGATGACACACGATATTGATAACGTTGCCGCCTGGTGCTCGGACGAAGAACCGGCGCACACCCCGTGGCTCTGTAGTCATCGGTTTCACGATTCATCGAATGTGATAGATGAGAAGACCCCCCCCTACACTCTCCAGCATGAGCGTAAAGAGGGGTCTCGCTGCGTGGAAATTCAGATACGGAGCACCCGTTCAGCGGTCCTCCAGTTCTGGGCGATGGCAATCTGTGCCCTGCGTAGGGTAACACGATGAGCGCAGACCGCTCGCTTGAGAGCGTTCTCTACTGCATCTTTCGGATTCGGTATATGACCGGCGTCGTATTCAGGCCAGAGGTTCCGGACCGCGCGCGGCGCTCCGCCAAGCTCCAGCGGAATAAGGTGATCCTCCTCGTAATTGTGGGGGTTCCGGCCGCCATAATACCCGTACTCTGCCATCTGGCGGAGCTTGATCGGCTCTGTGTAACTCTCGGGCGGTCGTATGGTTGCGGTCCACCCCCTCCTGCAAATGGTGCGACCGATGTTCGCCTGAGTCACAGCGGCGTATGTGATCCCTGGGGTGCAGTTAAAGTGCCGGTCGGGCAGGCGGTAAAGGCCACGGCCTGTGGCGTGACAATGAACCGCAGGAGCCGCGACGCTTGCCGTTGCTGCGACCGCCGGGACGGTCAGGCCAAGGCCAAGCACGCCGCACGAGCCAATGATTAACGCTGTCCGTTTGAGGGCTTTACGCATTCTCTCTGTCCTTTCTGCCTCCGGGCATGGTATCATATTTCCTGTCTTGGAGTGCAGAGTCGGACTAAAATTACTCGCCCCCCAAAGCTGAGCGCATAGCGGGTTTGCGTCGTATTCGTCGGCCGGGAAGTCAGCGAGCGCGATTACGGCTGAGACTCAGATAGGTAACCTCGTCCTTGTCGTCGCAGGAGCAGGCAGTTCCAGCCCGCGCACGATCGTAACGAGCAGTTCTCACATGGCTGAACTGTTCAGCGGGGTCATCGGCGCAGGCATGCCCGCGGCCAGTACCGCGGCCTTCGGCTGGGACCAGCCCAGGATCTGGCCCAGGTGCGCCATTGCCGGAAAGTCAATCCGTAGCGCCGCCAACCAGACAGCAGCTGATGCTGCGCGGCCCGCGGGCAGGGCGGCTCATGGGGCCAGCGCGGCCAGCAGCGTGGGCGGGTCGTAGCCGCCGCGGTGCACCACGCCGTCGATGAACAGGGTCGGGGTGCCGAGCACCTGGCCCGAGGCCAGACCGCTGTCGACGTCGCGGCAGATCCGGTCGGCTACCGCTCTGCTGGCCCGGTCGCGGTCGAAGGCCGCGACGTCCAGGCCGAGCTGGGCGGCGTACCGGCGCAGGTCGCCGTCCTCGAGCGCCTTTTGCCGGTGGAACAGCAGGTCGTGCATGTCCCAGAACCGGCCCTGCAGCGCGGCGGCCTCAGCCGCGGCCGCGGCGGCGAAGGCGTGCGGGTGGATGCTGGTCAGCGGGAAATGCCGGAATGCGAACCGCATGTTCCCGTCCAGCTGGCGCTCGACCTGCTCGATCGCCCGGTATGCCTGCCGCGAGTACGGGCACTCGTAATCGCCGTACTCGAGGATCAAACGGCCGGCGGGCGAGCCGCGGACGTGATCGGCTTTCTCGTCCAGCGGCGCCAGGGCCAGCCGGCGGTCGTCCGGTACCGCGTTGAGGGTCATGAGCCGCCTCCTGGGGCTGCGGGCGGATTCGGCCGGGCCGACGGGCTTAGAAGCCGACCTGGTGGCGGATGAGGACGAGGTGGATGCGGCCGGGCAGCTCCTGGTGGATCTCCAGGATCTTCCCCACCTGGCTGTGCTGCCCGTAGGCGGCCTGCGCGCGGGCGTCCTCCAGCGGCAGGCTGTGCTGGTAGATCCGCTGGTGCGCGGCTTCCAGGGTGGGCACGAGCTTTTGGACGCCGACCACGAAGATCACGTTGGCCGCGCCCCAGGCGTAGGAGGCCAGCTGGCTGCCTGACGCCGACGCGATCACCAGGGTGCCGTCCGCGGTGACCGCGTGCACGCTGCCCAGCGCGTAGTCGGGCTGGCCGCCGATCGCCTTCATTTCCTGCGCCTGGGTCGCGAAGTCCAGCGCGAACATCTTGTTCCGCGCCGACTCCCACCGGCCGCCGCCATCGTTGATCGCGTCCGTGATCCCGGTCTCGGCCAGGGTCACCGAGGTGTTGGTCATCACCGACGAGCCGTCCGGGATGCGGGCAAGCACCGCCTGGCGCGCGGCATCGAGATCACCGACGACCTCGACACTGAACCCGTGCTCTTCCAGCGCCACGACAGTCGCCGCGAGCGCGTTCTCATCCGGCAGCGAAGTGAAGCGGCCTGGGATGGCTGTCGTGCTCACTACTGGTCCTCCTTGATGCAGATCGCGCCCGGGAACCCGGGGTCCCCGGCAGCTAACTGGCCGGTCGAGTGCCCTCGAAGCTAGTGGTCGTGAAGGTGAGCGGCGGTCACCTGGTTCCGGTGATTGGCGAGCCAGCGGCTGCGGCCGCCGGGCGCCGCGATTTCGAGGACCGGGACGCCGCCAGTGTCCCGTCCGTTGCGTAACCGGCCTTCGCGATCCGCGCGGCAATCATGGTCGTCGTGGAGTTCAACAACACAAGCACGGGCCGGTCACCACCGGTGCCGTTCTGATCGTGTTGCCGGTGAGGTCAGCGCTGTAGTGGCCGTCACTTTGAGTGGCTGCCACCTGGTTCCGGTGATTTGCGGTCCGAGGTGAGCTTTTGGACCTCGAGCAGGTCCAGGCCGAGCGCCTCGATCTCGGCCAGCACGCCGTACAATGCCGACCGGTCCAGCAGGCCGGTGAGCACGGTGTACGCGCCGTGATGCTGCGGCGCCAGCGCCGGGAACGCCGACAGCACAGTGGCGCCGAGGTGCCCGTTGATCCGGATCATGTAGGGAGCTGGTGCCGCGTCCATGACGCCATGGTCGAGTGCGGGCAGGTGACCCCGGATCACCGGGATCCGGTGACCGCCGGGCTAGCGCGTGCGGCCGGCGGCCAGCAGCCGCAGCTCCCGCGCGCGCCGCACGGCCGAGGAGCGGTCACGAACCTGGAGCTTGGCGTAGACGCTGCGCAGGTGCGTGCTGACGGTGTTCAGCGAGACGGACAGCTCGCCGGCGATCTCGGGCCGGGACAGGTTCGTCGGCAGATAGCGCAGCACCCGCAGCTCGCCCGGGCTGAGCTGCTCCGCTGGCGGCAACGAGGACTGCTGTCTGGCCGCCGGGGATGAGCCGTGCAGGACGTCGAGGATGTCGGCGAGCAGCGCGGCGTGCGCGGTCTGGTGCCGGGGCAGCGCCTCGAGCAGCCCGGCTGAGCCGGTCATCGCGAACGGCAGGACCAGCCGGTCAGACTCCGCCAGGGCCAGTGCGCGTTCCGCGGCCTGGCTGGCCGCGCGCTCGTCACCGAGCTGGCGGTGGGCGAGCCCGGCGAGCAACTGCGCCTCAATGACCGTGACGTGCCCGAGGACCGGTGCCGTTCCATCGAGAACATCGTGCAACACGCCCAGGGCTCCGGCCGGATTGCCTTCCGCGAGGCAGATCACCGCGCGGGCATTACGGATCTCGCCGGAGCTGGCCCGCTCGTCATCGAGCGCCGCGAGCAAGCCGCGGGCCCGGTCGGGCAGCCCGGCGCGGGCTTGGGTGGCCAGCAGCCAGCCGGTCATCTGGCTGTCCCACGCGTGCGATCCCTCCATCTGCGACCGCAGGTGTTTGGCCGCGCTGAACTCGTCGAGTGCCTCGTGGTGGCGGCCGCGACCGGCGTGCAGCAGGCCGCTTGCCATGTGCGCATGCAGCCTGAGGTCCGGCCCGGTGTCTGTCTGCAGGGCCGGTTCGGTGCGCCGCAGCCACCGCTCGCCCTCGTCGAACTCACCCGTCCAGACCATCGTGCCGGCGAGCATTATCAGCGCGGGCGCGATCACGGGTTCCGTGCCCCAGCCATGCCGCTCGGCGAGCGCGATCGCCTCGCGGCAGCGCCGCCGGATCGTGGCGAACGAGTGGAGGACCAGCGATGCGAACCCGAGCTGCGCCAGGCAGGCGACTTCCAGGTAGGGCCGGCCGATCTCCCGGGCCAGGACGGCACCCTCCCGGAGGTGGCGTTCAGCATCTGGCAGCCCGAGTGCCCACGCCTCGGCGATCCCCAGGTTCATCAGCGCCACCGCCCGCAGGTCACTGCCCAAGGCGATGTCTTCGTCGGACGGCCCGGTTACCGGGGAGGCCAGGAATCGGGCCTGCTCGACGACGCCGGCCAGGTGACCGCGCCGCCTGGCCAGCGACAGCTTCAGCGACGCGATCGCCACCTGGAGGCGGCGCTGACGGTCCGGCGGCGCCGTCTCCGCGTACGTCTCGGCGACCACCAGATACGCGGCCGCCTCGTCCAGGCGTCCCTGGGCAAGGTCAACGGTTGCGCGCACCAGGGCCAGCTCGGGGTGGTCCGCGCCCGGCGGGAAGGCCCGCAGCAGCGCCTGCATGGTCTGCGCCTGCCCGTCGAGGGTCAGGCTGAACGAATGGTCGGCCAGCAGCCGCGCCGCCTCGGGCCAGTCGCCGGCCGCCTGGGTGTGCCGGATGACGTCGGCAACCTGGCCGTGCTGCGTGAACCATCCGGCGGCGCGCCGGTGCAGCGCGGGTATTTCAGCGGGCAGCGTGCGGCGCAGTTCCAGCCGGAGCAGATCGGCGAACAGGTGGTGGTAGCGGAACCAGGTGCGTCCGGGGTCGAGCGATTCGACGAACGCGTTGGCGTCCTCGAGGTCCAGCAGGATCTGTTCCGAGCCTGGGCGGCCGGTCAGCAGGTCGGCCAGCTCGCCGTTGACCCGATCCAGCAGGGAGGTGCGCAGCAGCAGATCCTGGACATCGGGCGGCTGGCGGTCGAGCATCTCGGCGATCAGGTACTCGGCGACCGTGCGGTCGCTGCCGGAGAACTCGGCGACGAACTGCTCCGGGTCGGGGTGGCCGGCCAGGGAGAGCACCCCGAGCCGCAGGCCCGCCGCCCACCCCTCGGTCCGCTGGTGCAGCAGCGCCGCCCCGGCCGCCGACAGCGCGACGCCCGAGGCGTCGAGCAGCTCGCGGGTTTCGCGCTCGGAAAAGCGCAGGTCCGCCGCGCGGATCTCGGCGAGCTCGCCGGCCAGCCGCAGCCGGTGCAGCTGCAGCCGCACATCGTGACGCGTGGTCACGATCGCGTGCACGTCCGCGGGAAGGCTGGTCAGCAGCCGGGTGAGCTGAGCGGGGGCTTCTGGCGAGGTCAGCTCGTGGAGATCATCAATAACCAGCGTGACGCCGCCACGAGCGTCAGCGAGCTCCGACAGCACCCGATCGACCATCGCCGGTGCATTGAAGTCGGGTGTCGCTGCTGGCAGTTCCGCACCGCTGCTTGCACCGGTGGCATGACGGACCGCGTCGAGCAGAGCCAGCCAGAACTGCTGGGTGTCGTGCTGGTCGCGCTGCACCTGCACCAGGACGAGCCGGTGCCGCTGGCCCGGCCGGCCGGCCCAGGCGCGCAGCAGCGACGTCTTCCCGCTCCCGGCCGGGGCCGAGATGATCGTCACCCTCCCCGCCGCCGCGCGATCCAGGGCAGTGAGAAGATCACCCCGGTCGATCAGCCGGGGAGTTGCTGTAGAAACCGTCACGGCCTGCCTTGATATCTACGCCTGACATCCTGGCGCCGGTCACGCGGTCCTGGCACCTTCTGTCTCGGTATCAGGCCAGCGTAGCAACCATGGCCAACCCTGGCAGGCCGGTCGACGGCCAGCCGTCACACCGGACAACCTGAGACCCGCCGTCCACGGCAAGCACGGCACCGGGGGCGGCGGCTCGCCCGGCCCCGGTGCGCTGTGGTCAGGGCTGAACCGGCCTGCTGACGCCGAGCCCGCGGTCCAGGCGCAGCGACTGCATGATCTGGAACGTCGTGGTATAGGTGAACACCTCGATGTCCGCGGCGGCCAGCACGCCGGTGTACTTGGCGACGATGGGCGCGGCGGCGC
>Ga0070699_100001762_pt1 | contig 19736 bp, 18 predicted proteins | sample KBSK1503metaG_FD_65473 | JGI IMG/M metagenome (GOLD analysis project Ga0070699, IMG submission 65473) | Corn, switchgrass and miscanthus rhizosphere microbial communities from Kellogg Biological Station, Michigan, USA - KBS K1-50-3 metaG | ecosystem: Host-associated > Plants > Roots >... | reverse complement strand
TTCGTCGACCGCCCGCCGGCCTTCCTCGACGCGGACAGCATCCTGACGGATAACCAGGCCGGAGCCCGGCAGGGTGTCGCGCACCTGATCGCCCGCGGTCATCGTCGGATCGGCTACCTGGGGGACTTGATGACGATCACCACGGCGGCAGACCGACACCAGGGCTACGAACAGGAGCTGGTCACGGCGCGTATCGCAATCGATCCGCTGCTGGTCCGACTCAACGTTCATGGCATCGACAGGGCCGACGCGGCGACGGTCGAGCTCTTGAACCTCCCGGAACCGCCCAGCGCACTGTTTACCAGCCAGAACCTGCTGACCATCGGAGCCAGCCGTGCATTGCATCGGCTCGACCTGCATCACCGGATTGCGCTGGTCGGGTTCGACGATGTGCTGCTTGCCGACTTACTCGACCCAGGGATTACGGTCATCGCGCAGGATCCATCGACCATGGGTCGGAAAGCCGCCGAGCAGCTTTTTCGCCGGATCGACGGTGATCAATCGCCTTCCGTTCACCTGGTTGTCCCCACGCGCCTCATTACCCGAGGATCCGGTGAGATCGGCCGGTGATTGTCGTTTGCGGAGAAGCGCTGATCGATATGGTCACGACCGGCGACGGTGCGCGACGGCCTACGCCCGGCGGCGGCCCCTTTAACACCGCGCGGGCGCTCGCGCGGCTCGAAGTTCCCGCGGCATTTCTCGGGCACTTTTCTACCGACGAATTCGGACGGATGCTCGCCGACCAACTGGCCGCCGACGGAGCAAGCCTTGGGCTCGCCAGCTTTGGCCCCGAGCCGACCACGATTGCGGTCGCCAACATCGCAAGCAATGGGTTGGCTGAATACGAGTTCTCGATCGAGGGGACTTCAGCGCCGAACCTCACCCTCGACATGATTCCACGCGAACTTCCCGCGGAGGTAAAGGCCGTTCACCTGGGAACGCTCGGCCTCGTGTTGGAACCGATGGCGTCATCCCTGGCTGCACTCGTCCGCCGAGAACACGGGAGGCGCCTGCTCATGCTCGATCCAAACATTCGGCCCGTCCTTGCGACGGATCCGCAGTACCGCCCCCGACTGGACTCACTCATCTCGCAAAGCACCATCGTCAAAGCCAGCGATGCGGATGTGGCCTGGCTGTTTCCAGCGCTTCCTCTTGCTGAAGCCGCCCATACCCTGCTCGCGTGCGGGCCGCGACTCGTCGTCCTAACCCTTGGTGCGGATGGCGCCATTGGCGTCACCGCGGATGCCGAAGTCAAAGTTCCGGCTCCCGTCGTCCAGGTTGTCGACACGATTGGGGCTGGGGATGCCTTCGGGGCCGCGCTGCTGGCGTGGTTGCACGACCACGATAAGCTGAGCCGAGACCTGCAACTCGACCGCGAGCATCTGCGCGCGGCCCTCGAGTTTGCCTGCCTGGTCGCCTCCATCACGTGCACCCGGCCGGGCGCCGACCCGCCATGGCGCTCCGAGCTCGGCACCGGGGCATAGGCCTTACGCGCTGTCCTTCACCGCATCCTGGCACCAGGCGTACAGGGCGTCGTACATCGGTGTCTCGAGTCGAATCTTCTCGTCGTCGTTGTCCCCAAGGGCGAGGGCGAAGCCGTGGGCGATCGCCTGCAGGCCAGCCGACTCCGGCACGATCTTGATATCAGCCGATACGTCGGCGCCGTGAACAATCGTGGCGAGTCGCTGCAGCGCCGGGTCGGCCAGCTGGTACTTGACGATGATCGACTCGAAACTACAGCGGCCATCCACATGCCCGAGCTCGGCGCCTTTGACGTCGTATGGAATGGCCTTCTCCCGCTGCACCACCGTCGCCACCTCCTCGGCCGGGACGAAGAGGAATTCCGCGTCCCTATCGATAAAGCGCTTGATGAGCCAGGGACATGCAATCCGGTCGACGTTGGCATTTTTCCGGGTGACCCATTTCATCCTTGTACCTCCTCCCTCCTGCCGCCACACATCACGTAGAGCTGGTCGCAGACCAGATAGCCGCGACGGAGACGCTCGTCATCGGCGATCTCGGCATCGCGTAGCTCGTTGAACGCGACCATAAACGCCGCCCCATCTTCCGTCACGTCTGAATCGAACGGCACGTCGATGGCGCGGACGATCTCGCCCATCCGGCGAAGGGCGCGGTCGCGCAGCTCGTAGCTGTCCAGGAGAACCTCGAAGGTGCACCGACCGGCGTGGTGTCCGAGCGCAGCGCCGCGCATGTCGAATGGGATCGCGTCGAGGCCGCTGACGTCCGCGTTGCGGTCGACGAAGAGAAATGTTGCGCCTGGATCGATAAACCGACTGATCGCCCAGGCCGTCGCGATCCGGTCGACATGAACCTTCGAGCGGGTGACGAAGCGCATCGGCGTCAACTCCCCCGCCGCGAGAGCACGGGTCTGCCTGCCAGCGATGATCCCTGCCGGGCGCTCTTCATGCCGGTCGCCCGCCGTCGAATCCGCGTTTCGTCCGCCTTAGGGAGATCGCCGACTGGGAGCACCCAGGCGTCACCGCCCCAGTCGGTGATGTCTTGCGCGATCCAGTCCATCTGCTCGTGGAGCTCTTCCGAATAGGCCACGATCGCGGCGCCGGGAGTCAGCGCGACAGCGCCCAGACGCCGTAGCCGCCGCCAGGCCGTCACCCGCGGCGTGCTCACCCCGGTCGGCAGGCGCCAGATGAGAACCAACCATCGGTAGACAGGCCGCATGCGAGCAGTGTAACCTAGGTTGCCCGTGCAACGTAGGTTACAGGTCCCGTGGAATCCCTCCGCCGTCAGCAGGCTGTTGATCACCCCCGGTCTGCCCAGACACGCATGGCTGCTGCAGGCGGGCGTCACGCTGAATTTCTTCGGCAACGGGCTGGTCGCCCCCTACCTGGTCATCTACCTCCATTTCGATCGCGGCATCCCTCTCTCGCTGGCCGCGCTCGCCGTCGGATCCGGAGGCATTCTGGCGACCACCTCGGGCCTTATCGTTGGGGCGCTCGTGGACCGCTTCGGCCCTCGAACCTGTCTGGCGTTCGCGATGTCGTCGAACGCGGTCGCCTATGCCGCTTATACGCAGGTCCACGCCTCGTGGCAGGCGGTCGCGGTCGGCATGGCGGTCGGCGTCGGGACCGGCGCGTACGGTCCGAGTGTCCAGGCACTCCTGTCCGGGTTTGTGCATCCGGAGCAACGGGCGGCCGCCCTCTCGCAACAGCGGATGAGTGCCATCGTCGGCTTGAGCCTGGGAGGGCTCGCCAGCGCCGCGCTGGTTGCCGCCGGGGTGCCGTGGGTCTACACGGTTCTCCTGCTGCTGGACTCGGCGACGTTTCTCGGCTTCGCCATCCTGCTGATGTTCCTACCGAACCCGCACATCGTTCGCAGTGGGGCCTCGGGCGGTTATCGAGCTGCGCTCCGTGATCGCCGGCTGCGCCTCCTGGCCGTGGTCAGCCTCGTGATGGTCGGTGCCGGGATCGCGCCGATGCTCTGGATTCTGCCAGCCTTCGCGCGCGGCATTCCTGGCGTCGCGGTGGGCTCGATTGGCTTGATTTACGCGGTCAATACCGCGGTTATCCTGCTGCTCCAGCTTCAAATTACCCGGGCCGCCGACGGTCGCTCGCCCACACTCATGCTGGCGATCGGAGCCGGGATCTGGACGCTTGCCTGGGGGGTGGTCGCGATCACCGGATCGCTGCTCCGCGGATGGTTCGCCGTCGGAGCCCTCGCCGGGGCTATGACGGTTTATGCGATCGGCGAATGCATCTACACGGCCGTCGTGACGCCCACGGCGGCAGCGGTTGCGCCTCCCCTGCTGCGCGGCCGCTACCTCGCCGTGATGGGTTTGGCGTGGCAGGCCGGGTTCATGCTTGGTCCGCCAGCCGCTGGGGCCCTGGTAAGCGTGCAGCCGCTCGCCTTCCCGCTGGTCGCCGCCGCCACCTGTGCGCTCCTCGCCCTCGTCCTGTTAAGCCTCGGCGGCCACCTCTGGGCCGGCAGCAGCTCGGTCACAACAGATGTCGTGAAACGCACTTGACGACGAGGCAAACCTGACACTCCGCCCGACGTCGGTCATGGCGGTACGGGCATGGTTCACGCTGGCCGAGGTGAACGGTTGCCGGGGGAAGTATGCGCTCGGGGTTAGCTGCGTTAACACCATCGATGAGAGCGGTCCTGTTCAGGCTAGCCGCAGCCGCGGGCGTGCTGGTTGTAGCGGCGGCTGTCGTGGAATCCGGCCCGGGCAGGCACTCCCTCACAGCGCAATCGACGGCCGCCACACAGCCTATCCAGGTTCGCAAGGCGGCCTCCGAACTGCCACGCAGGCCGATCGCAACGCCGGCACCCTCTGCTCAACCGCCACCGCCAGCGCCACGGCCAGCGCCGGGGATCGTGATCGTCTCGACCCAGCAGGTCCTGATCAATCAGGACCGGGCCGCCAATGGTTTGCGACCACTCACCTGGAACCGATGCCTCGCCACGATCGCGGCGCAAAACGCGGCCAGGATGGCGAGCCAGGGCTTCATCTCGCACACGAATGGGCCATCGCTCGATCTTGGCTGCGGCCTTGGGTCGCAAGCCGGTGAGAACGTCGGGGACTGGTCGGCCGGCATCAACGACGGGCAACTCAATACCATGTTCATGGCTAGCGCGGAGCACCGCGCCAACATCCTCGGCCCCTACCACTACGTCGGCACCGCCTGGGCGGTTGCGCCGAACGGCTACGCCTACATCGCCGTCGAATTCAGCTGACGATCGCACTCCTTACTGATAGCCCGGGCTGAGCCGTGAGCCGTGTCCGTCCCGGGCTACGTTTCTCGCTTGAGACGGGAGATACGGCCCTCGCAGCCAACCCGGTAGCGGCCAGCCGGCGCCGGGTGCGTCATGAGCCAACATCGTCATGGCCGCCGACTCCTGCCGGTGTGGGTGGTGACGTCGGCCTGGACCGAGCCGGACAGCTTTGAGAGATTTGCAAATTGTTGTGCAGCGCGCAACATAAGGCTGTTACCCTCGCGTCACTGCAATGAAAGAACGGTTAGCGACACGTCACCTTGAACGGTTGCCGGCGCGCATGGTCACAGCCGTCGTCTTCGCGCTGACCGTCGGGTTGCTCCTGGCCGGGCTGGCCGGCCTCTTGCAAGCGAAGCACAACCCCGGTTCCGCTGCGTCCTGGGACAACCTCGTCGCGGTCTCCTGGAGCGACCGGCGCGACAGGCGCGCCGACCGGGCTTAAGCCGATCCGAAGCGCCGTCCGCTGACGCTGGGATGCGCGCGGCCCAACGCCGAGATCAGCCGATCCCGCGGGATCTCGACGGCGGCGCGGGCGACGTCGTCCCCAGATAATGCCCCGCCGGGTGACCCAGTGGTCGTGCAGACCCGCTGGGGAAACTTCATGTATCTCGTGGCCGGCAGCCAGGTGGTCGAGCCAACCGATCGCTCAGTGCTGGTGCCTACCCACGACCGCCGGCTAACTATGACGACCTGCTGGCCGCTGTGGGCCGGCGCCTTCGCCTCGCAGCGACTCGTCGTAACGGCTATCCAGGTCACGCCACACCGGCCGGAGGTATTGCCGCAACTTGCCGTCGGCTCTCCGGGTGACGAAGTCTGGGTCGTCGGCGCGATCCTTGCCGGCGTTGTGATATTTCTCGGCGCCCGATTGCTCGAACGTAGGCCGCCCTCACAGTAAGTCCGTGCCGCCCCTCAGCCGTTCTGGTCCATCTGAGCCGCCGGCCTAGATCATCCGGCCGGTCGCCGGCTGGGCCATAAGCCGCGGACATCGGCCCGGAAGGCGATCGCAACGTTCCCGGTAACGCGTGAGAGAGATGATCGGCGTCACAGTGCGGATACCAATCCGTTACCGGATCATCGCCCCGTTTGCCCTCCTGCTCGTCCTCGTGGGCGCGGTCAGCACCGGTCTGGCGACCGCTCGGCTCACCGACGCGGTCTCGGCCGAGTTCGACGCCAGCCTCCTCCGCGCCAGCCTACTGGCCAATGAACGGCTCCAAGCGCTCGAGGCCGACCGCCTCGCCGCACTGCGCCAGGCGGCCGACACCCTCGGCGTGCCGGAGGCGACCGGCGCCGGCGACCACGACAAGCTGGCCACGCTCCTGGTCCCGATCGTGGCCAACGCCGCTCCGGCCAACCTGGTCGCCCGCGTACTCGATGCGAAGGGCAACCAGCTCATCGCCGTCGAGCGAACACCCTCGAAGACCATCGCCGTTGACCGAAGCCCCGACCTGAGCTTCGTTTTCACCCCGGCAGTCCAGGACGCGCTCGCCGGTCGACGGGATGCGGTCGGGGACAAGTACGTCTTCCTCGTCAACGCGGGAGCCGCCGCGGTACTGTACTGGAGCGGACCGATCCGTCTGGACAACGGCCAGGTGGTGGGCGCCATACTCGTGGGCGAGCCGGTCGCCGAGATCGTGGCGGGTATCACCGGTGTCGCCCTCTACGACAGCACCGGTCGCCTGATCAGCTCCTCCATGCCGGCCACGCCTCAACTCACTGACGACGTCCGTCGCCTGATCACGAGCGAAAAGCCGCTACGCGTCAAGGAAAACCTCAACAGCCACACCTACGGCGACCTGTTCAGCGACTGGACGTTGCGCGGAGGCAGACTTGGCTTCCTGGCCGTGGAGCTGAGCGCCGATCAACTCGAGAGCTCCGCCGCGCAGGTACGCATTCTCCTCACCCTGGCGTTCACGGTCGCCGCCCTCATCACCCTGCTGATCGGAAGCACCATCGCCTCCAGCATCACCGGTCCCCTGGCCATCCTGGTCGCCGCCATGCGACGGGTCTCTGCCGGCGATCTCCGGCAGCGGGCCGTCGTCGGCTCGTCGGATGAGATCGGATACCTGGCCCGCACCTTCAACGAGATGACCACCGGCCTCGAGGAGAAGAGCAGGCAACTAGAGGACACCTACTTCAGCAGCATCGAAGCCCTGGCCCGGGCAATCGATGCGCGGGATCCGCATACGTTCGGGCACTCGTCGCGGGTCGCGGCCATCAGCATGGAGATCGCCGGGGCCATGCATCTCCCGGCGGAGGAGCGGGAAGCGCTTTCGCGAGGCGCCCTGCTCCATGACATCGGCAAGATCGGAATCGCCGACCGGGTGCTGCGCAAGCCGGCCCGCCTCGACGAGGAGGAAGCCGGCCGCATGCGTGAGCATCCTCGGATCGGCCACGACATGCTCAAGGGCCTGCGCTTCCTCGAACCGGCGCTGCCTGGCGTCCGCCATCACCATGAGCGCTGGGACGGCGGCGGGTACCCGGACGCGCTGCTCGGCGAGCAGATCCCATTAGGCGTCCGCATTCTCACCGTGGCTGACGTCTTCGATGCATTGACCTCTGATCGCCCGTACCGCCGAGGCCTCAGCGTGCAGCAGGCAACCGGTCTCATCGTGGGCGAATCGGGAGCCCAATTTGACCCCGGGGTGGTGGAGGCGTTTCTGGCCTGCCGCGACGACATCGTGCGGGTGCTGGAGAGGATGGGCAAGGCCAAGGGCGGGGCTGAGCCGAACGTGTCTCTCTTGAGGGAGGCCTCATGAACGGGCCGTCCAGGCGCTGGGTCAAACGGGGAGGCATCGCAGTCCTGGTTGCCATCCTCTTCTGGGCGACCGCGAGCCTCGCCTCGGAGACGCCCACGATTGCGAGCCTGGGCGTGAACGTGCACGGTCTGGGCCTTGCCGACTACAGCGTGGGTCCGGCCAGGCCGCTCGCGCCGCTGTCCAGCCGGATTGTGAATGAAGCCAACCAGGACGCGCAGGCGTTCAACCAGCCAGCGACCTCCGACCCGAGTGCGCAGTCCGCGGATTCCGGCCTCGGCAACGGACTGGTTTCGTCGCCGTCGCCCAATTCGACCGTGCCATTGACGACCGCGACGGCGACGGCCACGCCGAGCCCAACGGCATCAAGCGTGCCGAGCGGCGCGGCTGGCTGGCTCCAGGGACGGGTCCAGGACAGCGCCAACAACCGGGGGATCGTGGGAGCCCGCGTCCAGGCCGCCGGGGCGTCGACGACGACCGACAGCACGGGGGCCTACTGGCTAACCGTTCCCGCCGGGGGCGACAGCGTGACGGCCTCCGCCAGCGGGTACAACTCGCAGACTCAGGCGGCCACGGTGCTCGCCGGCACCGGCGTCAAGCTCGACTTCAGCTTGAGCCCGATCACCGTCTCCCCCGGCACGATCGACGGCGTGGTGTACAACGGCCAGACTGGCGTCGGCATCGGCGGAGCAACCGTGTCGCTCAGCCCGAGCGGGTTGACAACCAGCACGAACGGGTCGGGCAACTACAGCTTCGCCAGCGTTGCACCCGGCACCTACACGATCACTGCCAGCGCGAGCGGCTTCCACAGCGGCAGCGCGTCGGTGAGCGTGACTTCCGGGCACAACAGCGTTGTCAACCTGAAGCTGCAGCCGATGGCGACGACCGGGTCCCTCGTCGGGACCGTGAAGGGTTCGAACGGCAAGGGGCTGGCGGGGGCGACTGTCACGGTCAGCCCAGGAGGGTTGTCGACAGTCACGGACTCCAGCGGGTCCTACGCCTTCGCCTCGCTCCTCCCCGGCACCTATACCGTAACCGTCTCGGCGCCCGGCTACCTGACGCAGAGTGCCACGGTCGCCATCCAGGCGGGCCACACGACGAAGGCCAGTTTCTCTCTCGTCCCAGCGTGAGCCGTTCCCGTGAGAGAACCTTAGAAAGACGGCGCAGGGATGCCTCGCAGGGCGCCCGCCGCCTGTAAAGGGTGGACTAACCTTTCCAAACAGTTGAGCATGAGCGTAGGGCAAACCGGTCGACGTGCGAAGCGGAGTACGCTCGCCGAGGCATGACGCGCTTGCCGACGTCGATCATGCTGAGGCGTACGGCGGCTGTCCTGGCGGTCGTGACCATCTCGGCCTGCACCTCCTCAACGGCACCGATCGGATCCTCGACCAGCCCCTCGGCTTCGCCGCAGCCTCCGCCGAAGCTGACGACCTATACGGCCGCCGATTTTGCTACCGCCCTTGCCTGGGCTCCTGATGGACGGCTCTTCTATGCCGAACGCTCGGGCACGATTCGGAGCTTCGACGGCACCAACCGCCGCGTCTTCGCAACCGTCTCGACGTCAACCGATGGCGAGCGAGGACTCCTCGGCCTCGCGCTGAGCCCGACCTTCCACCAGGATCACTTCGTCTACGCGTTCTACAGCCGCGCCGATGACACGACGCGACAGCGCGTGGTGCGCTGGACGGATCATGGCGGGACCGGCACAAGCCTGACCACCATCGTCGACAACCTGCCGGCCGGATCGGACTGCTGCCACAAGGGCGGGCGGCTCGCCTTCGGTCGCGACGGCAAACTGTATGTGACCCTGGGCGAGAATCACGTCCCGTCCGAGGCCCAGAATCCCTCGGACCTCCGCGGCAAGATCCTTCGCTACAACCCGGATGGCACCGTTCCGGCGGACAATCCGTTTGGCGCTGGCAATCCGGTATGGGCGATCGGGCTGCGCAATCCCTTTGGGCTGGCCTTTTCGCCGCAGGGCGCGCTGCTCGTGACCGACAACGGGCCGTCGGGCGACGCGGGCACTCCAGGCAGCGGCTGGGACGAGGTCGACCTGGTCGTTCGCGGCGGCAATTATCAATGGCCGACCTGTTACGGCAACGGCATCCGCTTGCGCGGTGCGTCGTGCATCGGTACGGCGCCAACCTGGCAGAGCGGATCCGAAGATGTCGTCCCGACTGGCGCCACTTTCGTCGGCAAGCAGGGACCCAACGGGTATCATGGCACCTTCGTCTTCTGCAGCTACGCTGAGGCCCGACTGAAGGTGATGCCCGCGGATGGGACCCGAATCCTTTTCGACGGCCCGCGCTGCCAGCTCGACGTCAAAGAAGGCTTAGACCACGCGCTGTATCTGTCCGACACTTCCGCGATCTACCGCTTCGGGCCCTAGGGTAGGCGGTTCCGTCAGGCGAGCGTACCGGCCGATGAGGTAGGCGCCGATGTAGCTCGCGTAAGGGAACGTCACCAGCACTCCGATCACGAACGCGGCCACACCGATCAAGCCGATCGTCGACAGGACGACGACAAGCGCCCCGACCACGATGCTCAGCGCCAGGTTCACCCGCACCCGCCGGATGACGGCCGCGACGTTCAGCGCGCCGCGAAATCCGCGGTCCATGTACTGGCTGATGATGGCGGGCTCCAGCAACACCACCATCAGTCCCCACACACTGCCGATCGCGGCGACGATCGCCGCCCCCGCGCTGACCGACCCGCCGAGCGCCTGCCGCGAGCCTTCGTTTACGGCCGCGTCGACAATCGCCGCCGGGATGCTGAGCAGGGCGCTCGGAATCGTCCAGACAACGAGGGCGGTAAGGACTTTGAAGCCGTCCTTGATGTTCCGCCAGGGATGGTCCCATGGCGGAAGCTCGCGGGCGCCGGAGCGCACTCGGCGAGCGATCTCGACGATGTAGCCAACAAGCAGCAGGAATGGAACGATGAGCCAGATGAAGAGAAGACACACGGCGCCGGCAAGCAGCTTGCGAACCCACCGGTCGGACCGGATGACGAACGTGAACGCCTCGCCGAGGTCGAGGTCGGCCGGGGCTGCGGTAGCCCGCCGCTCGGGGAGGCCCTGGGCGATCAGCAGCGCCACGATCACCGTGATCAGCTTGTCTGGTAAGTCGACGGCGGCTTCGCCAATGAAGGCTGCGATGGTCCGCGGCAGATGGGCGCTGGTGAGCGCGGCATACAACGAATCGCCCAACCCGACACCGCTATTGCCGCCGCCGCTCAGGAAGTTGAGCGGCGTCGAGACGATCGCCGAGATCACAAAGCACACGAGCCAGAGCGCCACCCAACCACTCGCCCGCTTCTGCCAGTTGAGATAGCGGCTGAGGCCGGCGGCAAAGCCGACCGCGAAAGAGACAATGCCGTAAGGCGCGGCAATCGGGTCGATCGTGTTCGAGCTGACGAGGTTGCTGACAAAGCCGACGCTGCCGCCGACCCAGGGCCCGGCGACCACGCCGGCCAGCACGGTTCCGATTGAATCGAGAAAGAGCGGCAGCCCGAAGGTGACGGCGATGGCATGCCCGGCAAAGTTCAGACCGAGGCAGGCCAGGATGAGGACGACACCGACCGAGTCCAGGCTGAATTTCAAGGGACCGGTCCAGCCGGCCGCCTGCAGCGAGGCAAGCGTTCGCCGGGCCGGCGCCCGGGTCAGCAAGAACACGACGACGACGACCGCGATGAGAAGAATCGTGATCAGGAGTTGATGCTCAGCCTCGTGGATGAGAGCCAGGATGGGATGTCCGAAGGCTGCGCCCAGTCCGACGAAGGCGCCGATGTAGACCGCGTTCGCCGGGAGCAGACCCCCGACAAATGTCCGAATCCGCATCCCACTGACCCCGGCGACCTGTGTCGTGTAGACGCGCAGGCCGGGGATCAGTCGAGCCGTAAAAACGGCACGCCAACCGCCTCGCTGTAGCATCCCAGCGGCGCGCTCCAAGGGTCCACGAGCACGGAGCGGCTCGGCGATGCGCATCAGCCGCTCCCAGCCGAGGAGCGCCGCAGCCGCACGCCCGATGAGGGCGCCGACGGTGATGCTGACGGCAACGGCCGCAACGAGCAAGACTGGATTGACGCGACCACCTGCCACGGCGATCCCACCGAGGGCGAGGATGAGGTCACCGGGTGCGAAGGGCAAGGGCACCCCGGTCTCCTCGATGAACATCAGGCCGCAGATGACCGCGACCAGCGCGGGGCCCTCCAACGCCTGAACCCAGCTGATCGGGTTCATGCCTCTATTTTCCGTGCTAAGGTCAGCCAGTGAAGAAGAACGCCTCAGGCGGCGCGTCGGCCAAACGACCCGGTGGCATGGCCCGATCGGCCTTACGCGCCGGTGTCGCAGTTCACGGGTTCCTCTATCGGCGAGGCCTTGCCCGCAAGATGGGCCAGATGCAGACGGTGCTCCTGACCACCACCGGGCGCAAGAGTGGACGGCCGCAGACCGTCGCGTTGGGCACGGTCCGTGAAGGCGACGGGTGGATCGTCATCGGGTCGAATGGGGGCGCCCATCTGCATCCCAACTGGTGGCTCAACATGGTGGCGAATCCGAACGTCACCCTCCAGGTGAACGACGACGTCATCAAAGCCCGGATGCAAGAGATCACCAACCCCGCGGATCGGGAGCGGATCTGGAATAACGTGGTGGCCAGCGGAAAAGGCTACGCGAACTACCCCAAGAAAACGTCGCGCGTGATTCCGCTCGGCTGGCTCCGCCCGGTCTAGCGGGCGCGACGAGCCGGCGGACTCTTCTTTAAAACGGCTTTCGCCGCGCTAGCTTTTTTCGTCGCGGCTTTCTTCCCCGCCTTGGCCTTGTCTTTTGCCGGCAACGTGCGCGTCCACAGCAGCGCCGTGACGATCCAGTCCCGGGTCGCGCCCGGTTTCTTCTGCCAGGAATCCGGAACCACCACGTAGCCCGTCATCGCCCGCCCGGGCATCGGCTCGAAGGCGCGGCCGCCCTGCTTGCGCACCCTGGCCTGGTCCTCGTCCGACACCCGCACGAACAGGTCTTCGCCAAAGAGGCCGCAGAACATGTTGCCGTTGACGAAGCCAGCCAGGTTACCGAACATCGGGCGGGTGGTGACGTTCGGGTCTGGCGGCACCAGCTTTTGAAAGGCGGCTTTTGCGTGCTCGCTGGGCTTGGGCATGGTCATGGGGCTCATGCCGCAATGCTAGGGAAATGCTCCTCCCGTAACAAGTTTGTACTGCCACTTGATTTTTGGAGTCACTCCGACTTTACTGTAACTAGAACCTTAGGAGGTGACGCCCATGAGCGCCGAACTTCGAAAGACAGCGATTGAACCATCCGCCCAGGGACGGGCCGGCCGCTGGTGGGCCCTCGCGGCCATCGTGGTCAGTGGTTTGGTCGTCGGCCTCGATTCGACCGTTCTCATCACGGCCCTCCCCACCCTCTCGTCGAAACTCGGCGCCTCCACCAGTGATCTTCAGTGGATCGCGGCCGCTTATACCTTGACCCTTGGCGGTCTGCTGCTTCCCGCCGGCGTCCTCGGCGACCGGTACGGCCGCAAGCGAATGCTCCTGGTCGGGCTGGTGCTCTTCGGCATCTCCTCCGTGATCGCGAGCCAGGCAACGACCGCGGTTGAATTGATCGCGATGCGCGCGGTGATGGGCATCGGAGCCGCATTCATCGTGCCCCTCTCCCTGTCGATTCTGCCCAGCATGTTCACGCCCGAGGAACGGCCTCGCGCCATCAGCGCCACCGCGGCTGGCGCATTCCTCGGCCTCCCGCTGGGCCCGCTGCTCGCCGGATTTCTGCTGACGCACTACGCCTGGGGATCCGTCTTCCTAATCAATGCCCCCGTCGTCGTCCTCGCGCTCCTCGGCGTCTGGTTCCTCGTCCCGGAGGGCAAGGACCCGAACCCGCGATCCTTCGACTGGGTTGGCGGGTTGCTGGCGGTGGCGGGCGTCACGGCGCTGGTCTACGGGGTCATCGAGCAGCCCATCCACGGGTGGACCGTCCCGCGCGTGCTGGTTGGAATCATCGCGGGGGCCGTGATCCTTTCCGCCTTCGTCGTCTGGGACTTGCGCCATCCCTCACCGTTTGTCGACCTCAGCAACTTCCGTAGTCGCGGCTTCACCTGGGCGACGATGGCCTTCGTGGTCACCGGCTTCGGCCTGTTCGGCGTGATGTTCATCCTCACGCCCTTCCTGCAGATCGTGCTCGGTAACGATGCGCAAGCGACCGGGGTCAAGTTGCTGCCCCTGATCGGCGGTGTGATCCTGGGTGCCGGCGCCGGAAATGTCCTTGCAGCCAGGTTGGGCCAACGCATCGCGGTGTCGGCTGGACTCGCCATCACCGCTGCGGCTTTGATTGGTTTCTCCCAGATCGGGGCGGGTACGAGCTTCGCTCCGGTCGCGGCCGCGCTTGCCGTCATCGGCGTCGGCATCGGGATAGCGCTTCCGACAACGCTGAACATCATCCTCGGTACCCTGCCGCCCACGCAAACCGGCGCCGGCTCGGCCCTGACCCGGGCACTGCAACAGATCGCCGCCACTCTCGGTGTCGCGACCCTTGGGAGCATCTTGAACAGCGCGTACCAGGCGCAGATCGGGCCGCACCTGGCCAGCTTGCCGTCCGCGGCCCGGGAGGCCGCGCTGGGCAGCATCGCCGGCGCTCACGCGGTCGCCGCCCACTTGCCTGGGCCGATCCGTACTGCGGTGGTGGGCGCTGCGAATCAGGCTTACACCCAGGGAATGTCCGAGGTGATGCTGGTGAGCGCCGCCCTCTTGCTGGCAACGGCGGTCGCGATCGCCATCTTCCTGCCCTCTCGCATCGAGCCCATCGATGCGGGAAACGCATAACGATGGCGGCAGCAAAACGGGCCCCCACCCTGCCCTCCCCCGCAAGCGGGGCAGGGGTTGCGCGGAGTGGGCCCTCCCCCGCAAGCGGGGGAGGGGTTGCGCGGGGTTGGCCCTCCCCCGCAAGCGGGGGAGGGAATCGGAAAGGAGGTACCGTCGGGCTGCGCGAGCGGAAGAAACAGAAGACGCGCCAGTCGATCCAGGGGGCGGCGCTGCGACTGTTCGTGAAACAAGGCTATGAGGAAACGACGATCGAGCAGATCGCCGCGGCGGCGGAAATTTCACCGAGCACCTTTTTCAATTACTTCCCGACGAAGGAGGACGTGGTCCTCTTCGACGCCTACGATCCGCTGGCCATCCGGATGTTCCTCGAGCGACCTAAAGATGAGCCGCTAAACGTCGTCGTCCGGCGGGTGCTCGAAGAGCTCGCGGACGTCTTTCAGCGAGATGAGGACGTGATTCTGGCTCGGGGCCGCTTGTTCCTTGAAGTTCCAGAGCTGCGGGCGCGGATGTGGGAAGAGACCGAGCGAACGCTGGCGATCTTCAACCAGATCCTCGCGGAACGGACCGGCAGGCGCCCAGATGATTTCGAGCTACGGGTGACGGCACGGCTCATGACCGCCGCGATGATGGAAGCCGCCCTCGAGTGGATGCGGAGCAACGGCCGCCGCGGCCTCGTCGAGTTATCGAAGTGCGCGCTCGATGTCGTCGACTCGGGCGCCCAGCTAAGCCGGCTCGCCAGAACCAAGGCTCGGACGAGCCGCCGAGTCTAGCTCCGGACGGATAACTCTGCCGTCATCACCGGGATCACCGAGCCGCCCACTTCGGTTCGTTCGGGAATCTCGGCATCCGCCGAATACGCCAACTTGATCTGGATGAAACTCTGCCGTCCCATCTTGGTCCCCTGCTCACTCAAGACCGAGACCTGCGGCGCGCGTGGGACGAGGCCGTAGCGGACGGCGAACGCGCCCGCTGGCCCGCTGGCTGAGCCGGTCGCGGGATCTTCGACGATGCGAGTCCAGCTATGAGTCCCGAACATGCGGCTATAGAAGCGGTTGTTAGCCACCATGGCAAACAGAAAAACCGGAGGCGACCCATGCGGCTCCAGGACGCGGCTTAGCGCCTCGCCGGTGGCAAGAGCACGGTCAACCGCCGCCGCGTCCTTCAGCGCCACAAACGCAAAGGGGACGCCTGTACTGACGACCTGGATCGGCGCGTCGGGGTGCAGGTCGGCAATTGTTAGGCCGAGGGCAGCGGCCAGCTCACCTCGCTGCTCGATTGTCTCGCCGAACTTGACGGTGGGATGCGTCATCCAGAGCACGACCGCTCGCCCGCTTCGGTCGACCGTCACTGGGATCGGACCGACCCCTTCCTCGAGCGTGAATCCAGCGGCATCGGAACTCACCAAGCCTTCGTCGAGCAAGACCCAGCTCGTCCCGACCGTGGGATGACCGGCGAATGGTAGCTCCGCGTGAGGCGTGAAGATCCTGACCTTTGCAGCATGCTCTCGCTTCTCCGGGGGCAGGACAAAGGTCGTCTCGGAGAGGTTCGTCTCGCGTGCGATCGCCTGCATTTGAACGGTCGACAGCCCGTCGGCCTGCAAGACGACTGCGAGCGGGTTGCCCGCCAGCGCCCGATCGGTGAAGACGTCGACCCACTGCAGGCGATAGCGGCGGCCTTCGTTTGCCATTCCCTAACCATAAGCGCAGAGGTACGGATAAGAACGGACTGTCGCGGTGCGGCATTTCCAATGCGGACTCCGAAAACGGGCGCATTTTGCGAGGCATCGAGCCTTCAACTTCAATTCGACTTGATGTCGATTGCGCCTCTTCTCTAGCTCTCTTGAAGGGAACCGCGTTTTTGGAAATGCCGTAGCCCTCGGCCAGGAAATGCCGCGACCTGGATGTCGTCCGCCAGAGCCCTCATGCTCGCATCTAGCTGGATCTACGTGTCAACGCGGCTTCACCTGCCAAGACGGCTGCCGACGAACCGAGCTTATCCACCGCCCGACTGGCGGTGCTCGCGAGTAGCCGGCGCTCCCCTCGGTTCGTGAATTTCGGGCGCCTTGGCCCCGATTGTGGATACGTTTGTGACTGCGCGTGCTGGCTATTAGCCGCATGCCCTTTTGGACCGTGATTTGTGTACTGCCGGACCTTGACGTACATTTACGGGCGCCGGAGTCTGGTTGAGGTGCCGGCGCACGACGTCGAGATCCCACGGCCGACGGAGCACCGAGCGATGAGCCGCACGGGCCCTGACATACAGCTCCCCTCAGCGCCCCTCCGTGAAGGCCCGGGCACCATGAGTCCACAGCTCCTGCTGCGGCTGCAGCGGGCAGCCGGCAACAGCGCCGTGGCGGAGCTGTTTCGCTCGGTCTCCTACCACGCGGCCCGCGGACGCAAGGCAACGGTCGGCCCAGATATCAGTGCCGAGTCGTCGGCGATCCATCCGCTGTCGGAGGATCTCCAGGTCAAGGGCAAGCTCGAGGAGGCGGATTCGCATCCGAAACAGCTCTTCTTCGAGGTGGCGCACCGTCGGTCTGCGGCTGTCCAGCGCCAGACGGCGGTGAACGAGGAGTTCACTTCGTCCGAGGGAGGCGTCTCGGGCCCAGGCGCCGGCTTCGAAGAGGCCGCCGATCAGGCGGAGGCGGATGCGTTCGGGGGCGACTCAGCGCCGGGCCCGGGCGGCCTCGGGACTGCCGGCGAGCAGCAGCAAGACGCCCTGACCTCAGCCAAACTCGCCGCCAGCCCGCGCCTCCAGCGCGCATTCCACAACAACCCCGCTATCCACATCGGTGAGAGTGGCGACGCGGTGCGGCTCGTCCAGGAAGCGCTCCGCGACGGCGGGTTCGAGCTCCCCGGATCGACGAAGCCGACGGGCGAGCTAGACGGTCAATTCGGGGGCGAAACATTCACTGTCCTCAAGCAGTTCCAGGCCTCGCGGACGATCGACGTCGACGGAATCGTCGGTCGGCAAACGCTCCGTGAGCTGGACAAGGTCGAGGCGGCGGCGGGCGAGGCGCCGCTCTTAAAACCACGGCCTGGTGACCAGCCCTCGGTGATCGAGCTGCCGGGCGGTCTTCAGATCCTCGTCCGCGATCTAGGCGAGATACCGGACATCCTCGTTCCCGGTCGCGGACCCGCCGGGATCCCACCCGTGCTGGCCTCGCCCGGGAACAAGCCGAAGAAGCCTGCCAAAAAACCGCCGCCACCGGAACCGACGAGCGACGCGTTCCAGCTCGCCAAGCAGGCGGACGCCGCGGTCGGGCTCGCGCTGAAGAAGGGGCCGCTCGAGCAGCACCTGTTCCTCGAGGCTGCGACCTTGCCGCTCGAGGAGGCGACGCCGATGGAGCGCCTGATCACAGCGGTCCAGAGCTTGCGGCTCAACTTCCGCAGCTCGTTCCATACGCTCGTCGACCGCCTCGAGCGCGATCTGTTCACTCGGGTCGCACTTGCTTCCGACGTGATCCAGAACCCGGACTCGCTCGCGGGCAGAGAGGCCGACGAGCTGGCCTCGACCGCCTCGGTGTCGAGTGACGACGCGACCGCGGTGGTCGCGTTCATCGCGACCGTCTCCGGCCAGGCGCAGGGCAGGCCCGCCTGGAGCAACCCGAGAAGCGGCTTGCCGCGCGCGGCGAAGGGCGCAACGCCGACCCTGTCCGGGCCGCAGCAGGACATGCTGTCGTTCATCCGCGACTTCCGAAGCTCGATCCAGGTCAAAACGGGGCTCGAGAAGGTCCCGGGCGGACTGCAGTACGTCGGCCAGGGCAAAACCGACCCGAAGCCGGGTGAGGTGGAACAGGCGGGCTCCGGCTCGCTCAAGGACGATCTCTGGGACGAGCTGAAGTTGGAGGGCGGGTCGTCGGCGATCAACACCTTCGACGCCGGGATCCTCACCTGGGGCCGAGGATTCGCCGCGAGCGGCGGCCAGATGAACCAGCTCGTGAACAAGCTCTACGAGAAGGCACCGCGGCTAATCGACGAGCTGTATCAGGCCGGTTTCGCCCTGCCGAGGGGCGGCACCGCGAAGGACTGGCTGGCAGTCGACATCGGTACCGGCGAGGTCCGCGAGGGAGATTCGGCGCTCAAGATGCTGAGGAACGACGCCGTGTTCGACAGCGTCCTCATCGCGCTCGCCGAGGCCGATGACTACAAGCAGGCGATGGCCGATGCCGAGTGGGAGGTGCCGGAGGCATTCCGGCCGGCGCGCGACACTGCACTGCGCAGCCAGATCGCCGCGTGGCCGCGCGACTCGATCCGCTGGATCGCCCACTCGATCCATGGCGCGGGCAGTCTGACCTGGAAAGACTACGTACCTGCCACGGGCGGCGACCTCGCCCAAATAGCAAGCGTCTGCTTCCGCAAACTACGCGGGAACTACGTCCGGCAACCAAGCGTCGCGCGGCTCTCGAAGGGCCTGCCCACACACGCGCCAATCAAGTGGGGTCACGCCGCCCTCTTGCCACTGACAGCCGGACCGCAGCCGCTGCCCGCCAACGTGCGGACCGACCCCACCCAAGCGGGGAAGGTCTTCCTTCCGGCCGAAGACAACCGCGAGCCCCTCGACAAGAACGGCAACCTCAACGCCGGGATGCAGGTCCGGATCTTCCAGCTGACATCGTGACTGGGCTGCAACGAATCCGGTGACGCTCCGCCGCTAGACTGGCCGCGGCGGGTCGAGTGGTGGTACCAGCGGCTAGAGAGGGGAAGTTCGGAAATGCCGCGACCAGCCGGGCGGCTTTCGCGGGCGAAGCAAACAATCGTGCCCACATGAACGCGAGACCCAGGTCTCGTAAGTCGGCAGCTATGATACGCGGTGGCGGAGCGGGCTGGATTCGAACTCGCGAACGGGGTTGCACTAGCTACGGCATTTCCAGGCGGACTCCCTAAATGCCTTGGTTCCGACCGTGGTAGGTAGGTACGATGCGCAGACAACAGAACAGACTATCGGCAGTAGCGTCCGGCTCGTCGCTCGGCCAGCCTGACCGCTACTTCCAGACATCGATCACGCTTTCGGGGGCATCGATCCGACGCAGTTCGGCGAGCGTTTCTTTATGGAGTTCCACTCCCCGTAATTGGTCGCCGCGTTCGACATAGTGCTCGGCGAGATGTCGCCGCGGGTGGATGAAGCTGTTGCGGACCAGCGCCTCGCCCGTCGTCCTGGCTGTGAACCACGAGAACGGCCGGTCGCCTAACGTCGCCCAGAGATCGATCAGGTCAGCAAGCAGGCCGTCTGCCCTGGTCGCGGCTTCATCCAGCGAAATGCCGGCGTAGCCAGCGAGTTCCGCATCGTTGACCGCGTCGATGTCCGGTGGCGGTCCCGAAACCGGCAGCCCGCGGCTTACCTCGATCAGGCAATCACGAAGCCGGCCGCGCCAACCGGCGACATGGGCCATCAGCAGACCCGCCG
>Ga0070699_100001761_pt1 | contig 19737 bp, 27 predicted proteins | sample KBSK1503metaG_FD_65473 | JGI IMG/M metagenome (GOLD analysis project Ga0070699, IMG submission 65473) | Corn, switchgrass and miscanthus rhizosphere microbial communities from Kellogg Biological Station, Michigan, USA - KBS K1-50-3 metaG | ecosystem: Host-associated > Plants > Roots >... | reverse complement strand
TGCTGACTGACCCGACGAATCGGCCGGTTTGGCTACAGGATCCGCTCGATCCAACCGCCGTCCCTGGCGTGTTTCCCGGGGGCTGCGCGAGGCAGGGCCCAGGCCCGTTTTTTAATCCCTCATCGAAGGACTGCCCTAACAGCCACTCGGCGGTCCAGGTGCCGGGGCGGAAGCTAGCGCTTACCACGGACGAGGTATACGGCACTTTCACCTTCGACAACCAAGGCTGCAGGTGGGGTTGGGCCCGGCTGATCGATGTATCCGATCCCACCAGGCCCTTTATCACGGGAGAGTACACGATTGACGAAAATAACCTGTCTTTCTGCGGGATCGCATGCCGACGATGGCGGTGACCGAGTCAACCCGCAGCTACTCTTCGCACAATCCCACACTCACGCAGAATCTCGCGATCATTGATTGGCACTGGGGAGGATTGCAGATCATTGACACCAGCGACCCGACCCATCCAGTTCAGGCTGGATTCTTTGTTCCCGACCCGCCAGCTTCTGTGGCCAATGAAGATCCGGCGCTGAGCCAGGGCACAGCCAGCCGGAACAACAAGACTGTGTTCTGGAGCTATCCAATCATCAACAATGGGTTGATTTACGTTATTGACGTCCGCAACGGATTGTTCATTTTCAAATACACCGGGCCCCAAGCGAATGAAATGAGCCAAATCAACTTTCTCGAGGGCAACACAAACCTCGGCGATGCCGTGGACCTCGATGAAAATCAAAATAGCCAGTGACGATGTGTATTTGATGGTTTAGAGATAAGGCAAGGAACGAAGAGCTCCGTGCCTTGTGTTTATTTCACGTCTGACAGTCGCCAGCGCTTCGAGCTTCCGCTTGCGGATGCTTCTTTCGATTCGAGTCTTGTCCAGTCTGCGCTTCTACCGTAATCGGGAACCAAAGCACGCCGATGCTTTGCACTACTCCCGTCGCGGCACGCACGCGAAAGCAATGTCTTAAGTGTGACTTGAGTTCCTCATAGCGTCACACGATTGGTACGCATAAGCCCTGCCTCCAAAGACTTAGCGCTTTAGTGCTGCATAGTTACGTGGGTACTGTTCGAGTCTCCCAACGGGAATGCTAGCTTGAGACTGACATGGCATATGGGGGTGAGGTGTGCGTTTAGCAAAATCCGCAGTCCGCGCTTCCGGACTTGCAGTTGTAATCCTCCTGTTTCTTTTGCCTGCAATCAACACAGTTGCTGAAGCACAGAGCCAGCCGTCTTCGGAAACAGAGCCGGTGGACGCAGCGACCGTCCGCTCGATGCTCAAACGGATCGCGGAGCTGGAATCGGAGGTTAAGGACCTGAAGGCTGCAAAGACGGAGCAACCAGCCGCTGAAAACGCCGTGACCAAAACGGTCCAGCCGCAAGACGTCTCCCCTGCGGCTAGCCCCGACATAACTGTCTCCAATCCGCAAATTCTTGAGGCGCGACGTGGCATGCAGTTCCGCGGATTCGGCGATGTGGATCTCCAAGGCGGTAACTCGGGTCAAACCAACGGCTTCCAGCTTGGCATTTTTAATCTATTGATGACCTCGAGACTTTCAGAGAACGTCGGTTTCCTCGGTGAACTGGTCATGGATGTAAGCTCAACCGGGATGTTCCGAGTTGAGCCAGAGCGTGTCCTGCTGGCCTACAGGCCGAACGATTATTTCCATGCCAGTCTTGGCCGCTATCACACCGGTATCGGCTACTACAACAACGCCTATCATCACGGTGCGGCCTTCTTGCAGACTGCAACCGGACGGCCGCTGCTTTTCGCCTTTGACGATCAAGGCGGCGTTTTACCGATCCACAAGATCGGGCTTAGCTTGACTGGTCGCATCCCATCAGGACCACTGGGTCTCAACTACATCGCTGAGGTGGGATACGGGCCTTCATCCCATATGGGCATGGACATGTCGAGTTCCAATCCGATGATGACCGTAACCGACGATCATAACGGCAGATCGTTTAACGTGGGTTTCATTGCGAAGCCGCTGCCTTGGCACCCTGTCCAGTTTGGGTTTGACGTCTATCATGCCGATCGCACTCCCATGGGCATGCCAAGTTTTAGCGAGAACATCTATGCGGGACACTTCCTTTATTTGGCTCCGAGTTTCGAGTTTTTGAACGAAGCAGCATTGATCCGGCATAGTTCCGCCATGATGGGTACCTTTAACACGCTCGGTTTCTATTCGCAGGTGTCTCGAAAATGGCACGCATGGAGGCCATTTGTCCGCTACAACTATTTGAATGCTCCGGAAATGGAGCCGATTTTTACAACTGCAGGACGACAGAGCGGGCCAGCTGGCGGTCTTCGCTATGACGTCAACGAGTCGATAGCTTTGAAAATCCAATTCGATCACCTGGACCGCCGAGCAATGAGTGCGGTCAACATAGTCACAATGCAAACTTCGTTTGTTTTCTAGGAGGACCCATGGTTAACAGACGTTGCTGGGCCCTTATTTTCGTGCTTCTTTCGGTTTCAGAGGGACTCGCTGGCGCGTCGGAAACCGACGTTGTAAGTGGCGCGGCCATCGCCGTGATTGTAAATACCGACAACCCTCTGGATCAGCTTTCTCTTGCGGATCTCCAGCGTATCGTGTTGGGAGAGAGGCGGAGCTGGAGTGCCAGAATCCCGGTCGTACTGATGATGCGGAACGAAGAATCGCACGAGCGCACTCTCCTGCTGCAGAAAACCTGTCACATGACAGGCGCGGAATACCACCAGTACTGGACGGGTAAGATCTTTCGCGGTGAAGTCACCTCGGAGCCTGTGTCCTTGCCATCGCTCGGAACTGCTCTTAATTTCGTTTCCACCATTAAGGGAGGCATTTCGTTTGTCGATGCAGCCAGTGTCCGCCCTGGAATTAAGGTCGTGCGTATTGAGGGGCGTCTACCCGGCGAGCAGGGTTATCCGCTGCAGTAGCCGATTTGTCTTCTCCAGCGACCCCGCCGACGACGATCTAGGATCCTGTGACAGGGCTCTTACTTTAACGTATAGGAAAAAAATCGATTTCACGAGCCCAAACTATTCAGGGAGAGGCGAATCGAGCCGGAGAGACCATTGTATATCTTGTTTCCGACCCAACCGATTTGCTCGCGGTGGCGGCCAAGTATCATCAGTCCGGCAAATTTCGCGGCATACCCGGCACGGTCCCCCGTGTGAATCGTCTGGAAAGCCAGTGGTACGCTGTTTTGCTTTATACCGGTGAGCGCTGGGGCAAACGCCATTTGAAATGTGGGATGAAAGACTGACTGTCGATAAATTAGACTCATTGACCGAGTTCGGTTTTCTCGGTTTCTCGATAGAGCTGAAGTTGCTTCACGATCTTGGCAAGAGTCTTGCTGCGAACAGTTTCGCCGCGCAGAATCCTTTCAAGGAGGCTCGAAGTTTCGCTGCATTCGATCAAAGCCACCCAAAACGACCTTGAGGGTTTCGCGAGCACGGGTGTGCATCCCGCAAGAATGTTCGACGAGAGCCGCAACCGGCCTGGGAGCTTATAAGGACTTCAAGAACTCAACGATGGCTTCTTGATCCTCCCTCTTCAGTTTTTCAAATCGCTGACTAACATGGCCTGCCTCGCCACGATGTCGCACGATCGCCTCGCGAAGCGTCAGCGATGCGCCATCGTGCATCAATCGCGCACGCAATCGGACTCCCCATAACGGGGCGGTGCGTATTTTGTTCCGGCTGCTCTCGAAGTCCTGTTTCGAAAGATACCCCGACATCATCTGAAAGACTTTGTCCCCATAATGCTCCCGCGTGGCTTGCAGGATTCCGTCGCCCGTGCCGACGTCATGCATCAAGAAATCCCCATATGGATGAAATGTGATGGACCCGAGCGCGACCGGGATCGTAAACGTTCCGCCATTGATCTTCGTTCCGGCGGCAGCGGTGGTCAATGTCTCGATGTGGCAAGTCGCACAACCGATCTTGTCAAATAAGCCGTAGCCCTTCTTTGCAGCCGCGCTGCTCGCGAGCTGGGAATCACGCGCCGGCGCTTTCGTGGCTCGAATAAACCGGGCGAAGTGATCAATATCGGAGAGGCCGTCCGGTCCCGGCGTGTCGTTCGGCTCCGAAGCCGTGTTGCAAAGCTTGGTGACCTCATCCGGTTGAAGACGGTTTGTAATGCCCATCTCATTGCGGTAAGCATCGCCAGCGAACGATAGCAGGCTCGCGTGCTGGTCTTTCCATCCGAACCTGCCTACGCTCATCTGTCCGGGCGCTTCTACGATCGGGACCTGGAGAACCTGTCCGCAGATTTTTCGATGTGAAGATTTGCATTGTTGCCGGGCGAGATCGATGAGCGTTTGATCGGCGACCGCCTCGACGAAGCCATCTCCTAACAGACTCAAAGAAAGGCGAAACGTCCGGATCGTCTCTGTCTCAGGGACTCGCTCTTGAATCTCATTGTTAGGAAAAGCAGCGTTGGGACAAATAGCGCGATCATTCATCAGAGACCGGCCAGAGATCACCTCGGCTCCGTGAGCGATCGGGATTTCCGGAGTGCGGAAGTGTCCCTCTGGCCCCTGATGGCCGAGGCGTAATTCAGCGACCTGGGAGGCGGCACCTGAAACCGGACTCTGGTGGCATTCGCGGCAGGACTGCGCGTTATAGAGCGGTCCGAGGCCATCGCTGAGCTGCTCGACTGCCTCGAATTTCGTTTGATCGGCCTGATGAGTGGCGTCGTCGGCGACGCCGTTGCTTTTGTTATCAAAACCGGTAGGTGCTTCCGTTGAAAGCGAGGCAAAAGAGGCAAGGATAAAACTCAGGACGGCCAAAGGGATCAAGAGTCGCATGGCTTATTCCCCCTTCTCTAGGACGGGCTCGCGACAGTCGCTCTGTACCGACCACTAGCTTCCGCTCGTTCAAGAATCAGGCCGGTCTATCTCCTCCGTCGACATGTGGAAAAGACGCATTTTCATTCATGAATACCACCTTTGCCGGTTTCTGTCCAAAACGAAAAAAATGTGATGCCTAAAGCGTGAGGTCCCTGAGGGAGCTTGGAGTTTCGGAGTCGGAGAGAGGCATCTGTCGCGGTGAGATTGCAGTGGTTTCGTACAATCTGGGTCGGAAGGCAATGGTTTGGGCACACTGCCACAACGCGGTAGGCTCGAGCGTATCTAAGTTTGGAGCACACGCTGGAGGAGATTGGACGGTCATTCGCGGTCACCCGCGAGCGCATTCGCCGATCGAAGCCAAGGCCCTGTGCAAACTATGCCACTCTTCACGCTCCGGCAAGCTCAGGTTATTCTCGGCGACGTGCACGAATAACGCCGCGGGGCGAGATGTGCCGGCAAACAGAGCCCAGGAAAGGGATAGCGCAGCATCTGCGAGTTGACCTAGGGAGCCTCACTGCGATGCGGTATACAATGCTTAGTTTTGTGATGTGTTCCGCACAGCATGCAGGGCGTACCGCCTCATCCAGAGCTTGTCCCTCTTCGATGCTCTCTCCGGCTGCGCAAAACAACTCCCGTGCCCTTAGCGCAAAGCGCTTTCTCTGCTTGCGCAATGCGCGCCGGGAGTTTGGTCTGATCAACCTCAAAGAGCGCGGCCCTGTACAATTTCCTCCACGCTCCGCTGTCCAGCGAACTAAAGCTGCCTGGATTCATAATTCCCGCTTTTGTCGCTTCGCAACAAAGTGTCCCGAATTGAGACCTCTTCCGAACAAATGGGAGCAGTGCACAGACGGCGCTTGACCAAAGGTATGCAAAACCGAGAAAGCTTCCATGCCTCGCTGATCTGCTATCACGCTCGACTTGTTAAGGTGAAGAATGTGTCAGCCGACGTGAGCGAACGACAAGCGCTTTCGAACCTAATACGTTGCTCCAGGTCCCGCGACCCGATCATGAAACATGATTCGCTCTCAACACTTATGTCGCGAGTCGATGTCGCCAGCCTTGCAGGCTTATAGCACTGCCGCGATGTCCCACTCTTTCCCATCATCAGTGGTTGGGAGCGGTCGGGAAACCGTTTTAAACGTCTGCTTAGTTGTGTAGGAATGTCTAAACTCTTGGAATGGTTTCTACTGTTCTTTCGCACGATGGCCTCCAGTCACGCAGAAGACCGTCGCCTCGCTAAGGATGGCGGAGAGGTGCGTATATAAGTATTATATGCCTTATTACGTGCGATGCGGCACTTCCTCACCATCGCGCGCTACCACTCCTGGCAGGACTTCGCCACCAACGAGAAAACTAGCGTCACTGGTATCCTCAAACCCGACGGCGGCTGGCTCGGGCTCCGCAATCACTCCATCTGTCACAACAACACGATTACCGACCGTATCGCTCCGTAGCGTTTCGCGTGTCCGTCAGAGGCGCGAAACTCTGGTGTCTGGGCTGGGCTTTTGTGCTCGCAGGAACGGGTCTTGTTAGAGGCTCTAAGGGACAGCTTGGCCCTCTCTTCACTTCTTTTCTCGTGCCGTTGGCGGCAACAATCCGTTCAGGCGCAGATACATGGCAGCCGCGCTGTAGTGGTCGGCCCAGTCATTGGTCAGGGCGATGAGGGCGAAAGCTCGCGGTCCCTCCCGGCCACCAAACAGTTCCACCGTCTCTCCAAGTTTGGAATCGTCCACCTTGCTTAGGGCCGCGCTGCAAAAATCAAAGCTCGCTTTGAGTGCGGTTACGAGCCTCTCCTTGCCGTCTGTTTCCTTCAGACCCGGCGATTTTGCCTCGGGGACTTCTCCGATCTTGGCGCAGAGGTAACTGTTCGATTGGATGATGTGCAGGACAAGGTTGCCGAACGTCATCTGCTCTGGCGTGGGCTTGAACCCGAACTTGTCGGCTGGCATCTCTTCCGCGGCCGCTACAAGGTTCTTCTGCTGGCGCGGCAGAATCTGCTTAACCACCGACGTGACCGGGTTCTTGTTGTCCTGCGCGACAGCGGTGGCCGTGGCTAACAGCACGAGCACAACGAGTGTACGTCTCATAGTGCCTGCCGCAACCGTCATGCTGCCCATCCTAAGCTCTTTCAGCGCTCTTGTTTTGTCCTCCGCCTTGCTACTTCAATACTGGCTTAGTTAGGTTAAGAACGCCCTGCACTCCTTATCTTCTAGCTAAAATTGCAATCCGCGAACCTGCATCTGGTTGCAACCGCGTTTGCATCACTTTCGAATGTGCCTTTTGTAGGCCGTTGTTCGCCGTCACGCGCGAGCACATTCGCCAGATCGAGGCCAAGGCGCTCCCGAACCGCGCCCGCATCGCGCTCCGACAAGCTCAGGTTATTTCGCGACGACGCGCACGAATCGCGCCGCGGGCGAGACAGTGCCGGCAGGCAGAGCCCCGGAAAGGGATGGCGCAGCATCTGTGCGCTGACTTAAGCAGCCTCAATACTGCGGTAAGTTTGTGGTCTGTTCCGCAGAGCATGCAAGGTGTACATCGCGTCATCCAGAGCTTGCCCCTCTTCGATGTTGTCTCCGGCTGCGTAAAACAACTCCCGGGCCCTTAGGACAACTGCTTTCTCTGCCTGCGCCATGCGCTCGGGAAGTCTGGTCTTATCGACCTCAAAGAGCGCAGCCTTGTACAAATCCCTCCACGCTCTGCTGTTCAGAGATATAGAACTGCCTGTGTTCATGATTCCCCCGGTCTCGCTTCCGAAGCAGGCCCGAAAGCGTCTCGAATAGCCCGTTCATCATTAAACGCGATGGCGTCGGTGATCCCTACTGGTAGGGGACTCGTGTTCACCACCGGGGTCAAGTTTGGGACGAGCTTCATTGACAATCAGGGCGCGCCCGCCGTGGACCGAACCGTTCAGGGCGCGAACAGCATCTCGCGCCTCCCCAGCGCTAGTCATCTCCACGAACGCAAATCCCCGCGGTTGACCTGTGTCGCGATCCATGACGGCCGTGACTGTCTTAACTGCTCCGTACGCCGCGAATAGTGTCCGAAGCTGGTCTTCGGAAGTGGCAAAGTCTAAGTTACCGACGTAGATGTTAGTCATGGCTTACCTCCGGTGGTTTGAGCATCGCTCTCCACTATGTGATGGTCCAACCCGTCACCAGCGTCACCACGCCCGCGAAGTCACGCTTGTTCCGGTTCTCGTGCGCGGCACGGAGCGTTTCCACATTTTTCGAAGCCATAGTGCTTTCTTCTTTGTTTCGTAGGGTAGAAAGCGGGCGAGTCGCTGCTCGCCCGGTGCGGGTGAATAGAGTGTTCTAGCTCGATCTCTCAGGCGGCTTTGCCTGGAGCGATTCTGTGCGTGGTTGAGCTATCAACATTGAAGGTCCGGATTACAGGCTCTGCCTCAAGCAGATGCCGTACCATCTCGTGGATTGCGGGATATTGCTCCCGCTGGTACCGTTCGGCATCTTCCTTGCTGTTCCAAAAGCTCAATGCCAAGATCTTTGGTTCTGTGTCCGATACCAGAAGGGTCTCATCCACGAACCCGGCCTGCTTCTTCAAAATCGGCAGCACTTTTTCGTTGATGGTGCTGGCGAGTTCTCGGACTTTTCCCGATTTGGGTGTTACTTCGACAGTTCGTGTAAACATGGAAACACTCCTTTTGCGCCTGTTCTGAACAAGGCGACGCTCGCGCTACCGGTCGAAGCTGACCAGCAGCAGTGGTGTCTCACTTGGGTGGAGTCGGTCTTGAGACCAGCTGCTTGACCACCAGGAATTCGGGCCCAAACCGTTATCGGAGACGACAGTAGGTGTGATGAATCTCAACCCCCGAATTCTCTCGCGGGTCAGGGCCGCTGCTGGGCCGCTGTGTAGGAGATGTGCGACTGAGTTTTGGCTGTGGCCAATGAGACATCACCACGCTAAGCTCGGAGGGAGCGGGTGTCAATGACCGCTTTTGGTGCAGCCAGGTTTGTTCGCGCAGCCAGTAGTAAACTTACCGAGGGCGTGGCTTGTTCCTTCGCTCCGTCAAGGCACCCAATGGTCGGCACGAGTATCTCCGGCTGGTCGAGTCGTTTCGCGAAGGCGACAAGGTCAAGCAACGGATCGTCGCTCATCTGGGGCGGAAGGATCTTCTGGCTCCTCACCTGGACACCTTGGTGCGGTTGCTGCAGGCCGAGGTCGCAGCTCCGCGCTGGATTTCCGCCGACCAGATCACCACGCCCCGTGCTTCCACCTGGGGACCGATTTTGGTAGCCCGGCACCTATTCGACCAACTCTCTCTCGCAAATCCAACATTAGCAAAAGTGGAGTTCTCACCCTCACCGGTTTTGGAATCAAGATGCGGATGCAGTCCGGTCATCTGGAAATCGAAGACGGCATTGGTCCAGAGCGCCGGAAGATCAGGCTCGCCCGCGTAGCTCACGGGCTGAGGCGTCTTGTCTGCATCGGCTCTGACGGGTTCGTGTCACTGGCCGGGCTGCGCTGGCTAGCCGATCAGGGGGCGGCGTTCGTCATGCTTGAACGCGACGGCAAGGTTCTCGCTGTCACCGGACCCGTTCGTCCCTCGGATGCCAAGCTTCGGCGCGCCCAGGCTCTCGCGCATTCGTCCGGAGCCGCGCTGCTGATCGCGCGGGAACTGATCAGCCAGAAACTGGCCGGACAGGAACAGGTTGCGCGTCACAAACTGCTGGATTCAACGACTGCCGACACAATTGCTCAATTCAGAGTCGAGTTGTCCATCGCCGACAGCATCACGACGATCCGACTCATCGAGTCGCAGGCTGCCCGCGCATACTGGTCAGCGTGGAGTACATTACCGATCAACTTCCCGAAGAGTGATCTAAGACGAGTCCCCGACCACTGGCGTAACTTCGGAGCCCGTGTTTCTCCGCTCACAGGATCACCGAGACTCGCAGCCAATCCACCGAATGCAATTCTGAACTATTTGTACTCGCTCCTTGAGTCTGAGGCCCGGCTTGCAGCCGCCGCTCTGGGACTTGATCCAGGGTTGGGTGTCTTGCATGTTGATACTCCAGCTCGGGACAGTCTCGCTTGCGACCTAATGGAGCCAACCCGAGCACACGTGGATGCTTACCTGCTTGACTGGATCACGCGCGAACCGCTTAAGCGAGAATGGTTCTTCGAGATGGGTGATGGGAATTGTCGGCTTAACACATCCTTCGCCGCTCAGCTTTCCGAGACAGCTCCGATGTGGGGTCGTGCGGTCGCACCCGTCGCGGAATGGGTTGCTCGCGCACTCTGGTCAAGCTCAGCCAGACCTGTCCGTGAATCCGCCCCGCCTGCGCGGCTAACACAGCGATTCAGGCGAGAGGCAAAAGGTGCACTGCCACTTCCATCAACCATCTCAGCGCCACGGAGAGACAACCTTTGTCGCGGCTGCGGAAAAACTATCCAAGACGGGCGTACGAACTGTGTTCGTTGTGCTGTTGATGAGGCCACCAAAAACATGCTCGATGCTGCACGGATTGGGCGCCGAACCGCAAATGGTCCTGAAGCCCAGCTAAAGCGAGCGAATACTCAACGCAAGAACGCTCTTGCGCAGCATTCATGGAATGCGTCGGATCAGCCTGCATGGCTGACTGAAGCGTTCTATTTGGAGAAGGTCCAGCCGCTTCTTGCCCAAATGTCGACCTCTGCCATTGCGCGACAAATCTCGGTCTCGCGCTGGTACGCTGGCCGCATCCGCGAAGGCTACCGTCCGCATCCGCGGCATTGGCAGGCGTTGGCGGAGTTGGCGGATGTTTCGGGAAATGGCTAAAACGGCAAGGCCAAGTTACCGCGCAGCACCCATTCGGGGGTGACGTCTCACCCCTCCACCCGACGCCGTAGGCGGCGCAAAAATCCTAACCATTGAAACCGGCCCATCGGGTGTGTCCTGTTTTAATAGTCCGTTCGACTTGAGCAGACTTTCGCGGGAGTGCACACTGACGTTGCTGTTTAGGTATTCGCCTAGTATCGAAGGGGTTTGGAATCCATTTCTGGGTCTTTCGCCAGAAGCGCTGCCCCGTGATGAGCGCAAACCCGCCTTTACTGCACGTGCCATGGAATACTTGCTCAGCCATGACGCTGAGGCTGAAGCTATGGGACGCTGCGGACGGAAGGCGGCCTGCGAGCTGTACAACTGGAATAGTGAAGAGCGCGTACTCCTTAAGTTCTACTCTGAGTTGCTCGAGACGGATGCTTCTGGAAGAAAAGAGAGCGAACAGATGTCGAGGGCGGTTGCGAATCCTCAAAGTCAGTACCAGGGCCAAGTCCTGGGTGCAGCGCCATATTCATAGCATCCGATGTCGTACCCTTTGCCAACGGGCCGGGCGCCCCCTGCGAAATCCGTCCTAGGCGCGTAGAGGGTCGTTCCTGAGTTAACAGCAGGACTTGCAGCTTGCAGCCTGTAATTGCCCAGTGCCGTTCCCGTATAGCGGAGAAACTTGGGATCGCTGCTGATATTGCCGTTTACCGTACCGCCGTCCACAACGTAGGTTCCATCACCGTTCTTGAAGGTTAGGTTGTTGTCGTATTTGTTATTTGGACCGGTCGTGCCGCTGTCGTCACGGAAGCCATAGTCGTTGTTATAGGCAAAGATGTTGTTGGTAACGACCGTATTGTTGTCGGAGCCTCCGCCAGAATTGCCCACTACCAACCCGCTCGCCCCATTCTTCAGAGACGTGTTACTTGTGACGACTACATTGGTTGCCGCATGGTAAAGGTGGATACCGTAGTCCCTGGCGTTGATTATGAGGTTATTGACGATTCGTCCGTGCGGATTCGCGTGATAGAGCCCGTGAACGGTAACGTAGCCCGGGCACTGGGCGGAGTTGACCAAACCAATATCGTGAACAAAGTTCCCGATCATCTCGTTGTTCGTTGCCGAGTAATTGCCGTGCATAATTCCAGCTCCACCCAAGTCGCATGTTGCGGAAGTTGGACCTGCGACATCGTGGACATGGTTGCCGATGTAGCGCACAAACGATCCATCGTTGTACAGGCCTATACGCCCAACCGAGGTCAATTCAAATCCTATGGTGTCAACGTAATTCCCGTAATTATGCCAGGTGCTGTGGTCCACCCGGTTGCCAATGATCTTCGCTCCCCATTTCACGTCAGATATGTACCTGATTCGCGCCGACGACGTGCCGCTGGCGCTAGTGGTGATGTACCCCGTATACATTCCGGAAGCGACGTGAACAGTGGCGCCTGGGCCGATCATCGTAGCCGCGTGCGCGATTGTCGCCCATGGATGAGCCGCGGAGCCATTGTTGGAGTCGCGGCCGGTTGGCGCGACGTAGTACTGACCAGCCGTACTACTCGTAACAGAAACGGTCGCGCTGGCGCTCTCGTAAGTATCCGCCACGCTCTGAGCACAGATCACTCCGATGCGGGCTAGTAAGAAGATTAGACAGGCAAGTTTGCCAACATTGGATAACATCGATCCCCTCCCCTTAATTAATTTGAGGTTGTGGCGCAACCCGAGGATGTGGCGCAGGCACGGTGGCGGTACAGTCCAAACATTGTCCATTGCGCGTCCGCTTATTGAACAGATCTCTGAAGTACATGCGGTTTTCTCGGCTGGGTTCTCGCAATGCTGGGCGGAAGTCCACATGACAGTGTGGTTGCTGCCGATCGCGGAAACCGGATCGCTCAACCTTAAACACAGCGGGGAAACCATAGAGAGCCTGGCTCTTGGGCTTCGCTGCTTTCTAACGGAATTGCCTCACGAATCGTGAGCTCAACATGTCGCGAAACCTCAATGCGGTGCCCTACGGAATCTTGGCTGCTATGTTGCCGTTTAACGTCGGCATGCACGGGCTGGTATCTACGGATGGCCGTGCGCGAGCGGATGGGCAAAACTACTACATCTCGCCTCAGGGAAATGATCGCAATGATGGCTCTTTGAAACATCCTTGGATGACGATTATCCGCAAGCAAAGCCTGACTAAAAAACTGACGGTCGTCCTGGACGAGCACGCGCGACTCCGACGGCCGCCGAAGTACGTCACAGAACTGCAGCAGGAATTTATGGGACTGGTGAACGCGTCGAGCGTCATTCCCGAGGCCTGCTCCACGATCGCGCAGTTCGTTGAATCAAATTGGCTGCCCTTCGTCCAGGAGCAGCGTGCGTCATCCACGGTCACCACGTACAAGTACTACTGGAGGCACCTGCTGAAGCCGTACGCAGGCAGAACGGATGCTCCACGAGATCGGTCGTCATCACCCAACCACGAAAAACGCCACGCTGCACAAACTTCGCAGCATCCTCTCCGGGATCTTTAAGCGCGCGATCGGCCAAGGCTTGCGTCCCGGACACAACCCCATCCGCGAAGTTACGCCGCCGAAAGGTCTGCCCTCTGGAGAGACATACGCTTACACGCTGGAGGAGATTCGGCAAATTCTGGGAGTGATCACGGACGAGATCACGCGGGTGATGATCGCCCTCGCGGGCTACGTTGGGCTGTCGAAAAGCGAAATCCAAGGCCTGACGTTTGGGTCGGAAATGGTGGTGCACCGCGTGGAGGCGAGAACATGGTGCTGACATCGTTCCGTTACTACTGCCTTAAGGCGTGGCGCACTCGAACACTCGAACAAGATTGTTCTTAACACTAGCGCAGATGGGGAGCATCAGGTCAGTACGTGACCGGACGGGTCATCGGTCGGGGACTTCAGTTCGGCTTCCAACGCAGCCTTGATCACTCTCAAAGTCTTGAGTCGATCAAGCCCCGCGTCCTGTTGATATGAGTTCGCAATGTGTCTTGCCAGGTCAGCCAGCATTAGTCCCCACGCAGCTGGATCTTTCCACACGTCGGCTCGTAGGCTCACGTGTTGCCCTCTATTGGCCACCCAAACTCGCAGCAGCTCGAAGGACTTCGGGTCCGTTTTCGCCGGCATCAGGGACGAGTAATTGGTCGCTCTCAGCCATGAGTCACCTTGTGTAAGCAATGCCAAACTTTTCTCGTCGGTGGGAATAGTGCTGACGATTTTGAAACGACACACGAGACAGTTTTGCTTGGTGCAGCAGGGGCGAAATATCGCCGTCGAGAATGTTGGTCGACTCGTAGAACAACACCGACTCACAAGTGGTTCAGCTTTTCTAGCGGCTTCAGGGATTCGATATCACCGTCGTTGTTGAGATGGAGTTTTTGCAGCTGCGACTACGAACCGACCTCCTGGATTGAACCAACGCCGCGACATGTGTCTATTTCCAACTCTTCAAGGTTCGCTAGCCCCGGATCCGGCGAGGAAGCAGCGTGCTAAGCATTTGCGAGAATCCGGATACGCCCCTATTACTGCGATAACCATGACCTTTGGGTTCGCAATCCAACGAGGAGCAATAACTGAGGACTCCGGCAATTGCAGGGAATCTTGTTCACCCCCCAAGCAACGACTGTAGGTCTAGCTGCTTCCGATTAGCGGTTACTCGCATCCGACAATGAGAAGTGGCAATACCGTTGACACTTCCGCGGTCTGGTTGGATCACGATCCGGCTGAGACCACACTGCGAAATTTCGCTCCGGCCCGGTTTCCGCGTTACATAACAGGCTACGACCCCTGTCCTCGGCAGATCGTATTGTTCAACAAATGAGTCTTGGGCGACATGCCGAAGAACATGCCTACCGGCTCAGGAAAAATCAGCGCCACCCTCGTGTAGCTGCTTGCATCATCAAGAACCCGATATTGCCGAGGAGGCTCTCCGGGAATGGACCGCTCGGTTGTCGATGAGTGCTTTCTGCACCGTTCTATTTCACTTGCAGCGACTCGATGTAACGGTTCAGGTTGACGATTCGCAATTGCACTTCAGCCTGGTGCCCCTGGCTCATGTGGTAGAACAGATTGCCCCAAATTGGCATTTCCCGCGTGCCATACGCGGGCACATCCACGTCGCCGCGGATGGTGCTGGCAACCCGCTCGCTGGGATATTTCCCGCCGTTCTTTTCGGCAAGCATAGTAAGGTCAGCCGGCAGCACCTTAGAGGGCGCTGGCCGCTGGGCCGTCGCCTTTGGCATCTTTGCCATGGCAAACGGCGCAATAAGTCGTGAACATCTCCTGAGCGGAAGCCGCGGAAGTCCGCTGAATGGGAACGTGTTTGACCCCTTCCTGCTGGGCTGCAGAGAACAGGGCGCAACAGAATACGAGAACAGCAATCCGGAATACATTGTCAATCGACATTTGATTTCTCCTCGGTTCTGAGCCACGTATGTGAACGTTATTAACTCGCACTGAGGTTCGTTTTCGATCAACTCGTCGAGGTCTTCATGGCGCCGGTACGCGAGATGACATAGTCGATCGAATAAGCGCCGGCGCCCTTGATGAGGATTGCAAGCAAAACAGCAATTGCCAGCAAGTGGTATTCGAATCCCTCTCCCTTCTGATCGCCGTTCCAGTTCATAAACAAACCAAAGGAATGGTGGACCAAAAGGACTGCCGAAACCATGTTGCACAAGATGCCGAAAGCGGCAATCCGAGCAAGGAAGCCGACGATCAGGCCAAGGCCTCCAAAGAACTCTGCGCAGATCGCCAGGAACGCAATGGGTGCTGGGAGATGCAGGTCGTGGGTAAAAAATCCCATGGTGCCATGGAATCCGTAGCCACCGAACCAGCCCAGCATTTTCTGCGCGCCGTGAGCGAAGAATATCAGTCCCGTCACCACGCGAAGAATCGTAATAATCGAATCGTTGGTCGTCGACAGCAGTTTGCGGAACATGAGTTGTCTCCTTTTCGCGTATTCGTGTGACCAGCTTCCGAGCGATGTGCGATCGAACTCGCCGGCACATCCCCGAATGAGTGAACAACAACACTGCTTCGATCTGATCCCGGATAATGCGGGGCCGTATGCGTCAGAAGTGAATCATTACGTGCTTGATCTGAGTGTATTCCTCAAGCGCGTAAGTGGACATGTCCTTACCATGTCCGCTGTATTTGCAGCCTCCGTGGGGCATTTCCGGCGTGAGGCGCGTATGATTGTTGATCCAGACTGTACCGAACTGGAGCTTATTGGAGACTCGTACGGCACGGCTCACGTCCTGCGTCCAAACGCTAGCGGTTAGCCCGTACGCGACTCCATTGGCAAGCTCAAGAGCTTCGGACTCTTCGGCGAAGGTCTGAAGTGTGAGCACGGGACCGAACACTTCTTTTTGTACAATCTCGTCGGATTGCTTCACTCCAGCAATCAATGTAGGCAAATAAAAGTAGCCATGACCGTCAGGCTTCCGACCTCCGACGATAACCTCGGCGCCGGCCTCGCGTGCTCGCTCCACCATGTCTGAAACCTTGTCCCGTTGCAAGCTGGAGACCAAGGGTCCGACGGTTGTCTCCGGGGAAAGTGGATCGCCCAATCGAATCTGCCCGATCTCCCCCATGAGAAGATCAAGTAATTTCTCGGCTACACGCTTATGCGCGATGATGCGAGTAACGGCGGTACAGTCCTGACCTGTGTTATAGAAGCCGGAACGTCGCAAGCGTTGGGCTGTCCACTCCAGATCTGCATCCTCGAAGACTACAGCGGGGGCCTTGCCACCAAGTTCCAGGTGAACTCTCTTGAAGGTATGCGACGCTGCTTGCAGGATTTTGCGGCCCGTGTCTATATCCCCGGTGAGCGACACCATCGCGACATCAGGATGCTCTACAAGGGCGGCGCCGACCGGCACGCCGTGGCCAGTGATCACGTTAAGCACGCCGGGGGGAAGAATGTCAGCGGAGAATTCCGCAAGCTTCAGGGCGGTGAGCGGAGTAAGCTCAGAAGGCTTGAGAACAACGGTATTGCCCACGGCGAGAGCCGGCCCGATTTTCCAAATGGCCATCAATAGCGGGTAGTTCCAAGGCGCAATGGAAGCGACCACTCCCAATGGCTCGCGACGGATCAGGCTGGTGTGTCCCACGAGGTATTCCCCAGAAGCGCGGCCTTCCAAGGAGCGCGCAGCGCCAGCGAAGAATCTCAAGTTGTCAACCGCAAATTCGACATCGTCCTTGGCAACCCCGAGCGGCTTGCCCACGTTCCTGGATTCAAGTTGGGCCAACGGCTCCGCACAACTTTCTATGCGGTCGGCCAGCTTCAACAAGGTTCGAGAACGAAGGGCTGGGGTCGCCCCGGCCCAGCGGTTGAACGCATTCAAAGCGGATTGCACCGCTCGATCCACATCCTCCACGGTGGCCCGCGGTACGCACGCGATTGTTTGCTCGCTGGCTGGATTGAAGATAGGTTCCGTGGCTCCGTCTGCGGAGGGTACCCACTCACCGTTGATGAACATTTCCAGCGCTGTCATGGCACAGCAGTGATCGGCTCGCCGTAGGCGTAAGACTGCGCGATCTCAGCCTCAATGGCTTCCTTATCGAAGCGAAAGTAACTTCGGGGTGGAAGAATGCCCCAGGTGTTGGAGGAATGCGGCTCGTCCGGGAAACAACGGACTTGATGGTCCTCCTGCAACTGCTCGAGATCGCAGAAGAGTTCAACAAAAAGTTCCTCTTCCACCATGCGAAAATAGCTGAACAAGTTGCGCGCCATTCCGTGCCGACCCGGACCCCAAACCAGGTGGCGTTGATTCTTGGCCAGATGATCAAGGAAGACGCGCAGCTCACCCCAATCCACCAACTCGAAAGCCAGGTGATGAATGTGGTTGTTACCTTTGTTCAGGAAAGCGAGCACGTGATGGTCAGCGTTGACGTGCAGCCATACACCTTCTTCCCCGATCCAGTCCGTCGTCTTGAAGTCGAGAACATCGGCGTACCAGTGCACCTGGCGCTTGACGTCGCTGGTAAGGAAGTTCACGTGCCCTAATTTGCGCGGATGCAAACCAGGTATGCTATTTGAAAGTTTTACCTCACTGGGCCGCGCGTCCGCCAGCCTTACTCGCTCGATCAGCACAACGTCGTTGCCATCCGGATCCCGCACTTTCAAGCCCGCTCCGCGAACCGGGACCGCGACTTCTGAGAAATGCTGACCCCGCTGATTCAGAGTCTTGCGCGCGTCCTCAAGCTTCACGCCCGACACAAGCTCATAGCAAACGTAGTCGAGAAAGGGCTTGTCCCCAGTCTGTCGCAGTACTAGCCCGTAATCTTCATACGCACAACGGAGAATAGCTTGGCCGGTACCGAGTTTTTCCCCCTGCAGGCCCAGAAGGCGACTCCATCGCGTAACCGCTTCGTCGAGATTGGATACTTTAAGGGCAGCGTGGTGCAACCCGCCCACAAGTCGCCGTGCTTTCATGAATGCACTCCTATCGATCTAACCTGATACTCGGAAACCTTTTCTCTGGCTTCTTCTTCCGGTATGGCAAGCGCGACGTGCAAAGTCTGGTCCGTGACTCGTGGCTGATCGCCCACCGGAATCAGATCACGGTCCAGCTCTACCACTGTGTTTTCCAGCCGTCCGATATCACTTATCTCAACAGCCACCACATCCCCCGGCTCCACTGGCCGGCTATGGGCTGGCGTGCCGGTGAGCATGACGTCATTCTCTTCAAGCGTAATGAGCCGGGAAATGTCAGCAATCTGATATGCGACACTGAAAAACATGTCGGTGCCCGTGTGCCCTTCTTGCACGAGCTTGCCGTTGACGTAGGTGCGCAGCCATAAGTCATCGGGATTGATGTCGTGCGCTTCCGCAAGATAGGGACCCAGAGGGCAGAAGCCATCCTGCCCTTTAACGCGAAACATTGCGCCGCGATCGGCGTGGCGGAAGTCATGTACGCCCCAGTCGTTCGCCACGGTGTATCCCTTAACGTATCCGAGCGCTTTTGCAACGGGCACGTTGCAGCAAGTTTTTCCAATCACTACAGCGAGCTCGCCTTCGTAGTTGAGAAAGCGGCATCCCCGCGGTCTGGCTACCGGCGCCTTGTGGTGCGACACCGATCCGATCGGTTTCATAAAATACGAAGGAAAAGATGGCAGAGCCTTCATCTTGTATTCTTCGCACCGGCTCCTATAAGTAAGGTGGGTAGCAATAATCTGGCGCGGCGTAATTGGCGCCAGATAGTTCGCCTCAGCGAAGGGAATTTTTTGTCCCTGCTCCAGAACAATGACATCGCCTTGCACCACGCCGGCTGCGGGTTTTCCGTTGGAAAGCACGCGTGCGCGCTTCACCGGTGGGCCTCCTTGTCGTGCTGGAGCAGAACCTGTCCTCCATTTACGGTGTAGCCAAAGCTGAACTGATAGCCCTTGATAATCTGTTTGGGAGCGACGGCCTGAAGGTCTTCAATTGTGTTGGCGCCGAGTAACAGGTCGGCGTCGCCCTCCCAGATGTCGGTTATCTCCCGATCGAATCCGCCGGCGCGTACTAGTTCGAACACCGCGGGTGCAGGAGCGTCGTAGGCCGGAAAGTGCCTGGTGTTGTGCATCGGGGGGGAGTTGACCGTTGGCCCCGACTTGGACAGGTTGCGCAAAGTTATCGTCGCGCTCGCGATCTGTCTGCTGCCCGCAGTGCATGTCGCTCCGAATCGCGCTCCCGGCTTCAGGCGCGGCGCAGCTTTCCCGACGGGGTAGGTCCGGGTCATGTGGATGGAACCGAGCTTCTTGGGAAACCCCTGGATCCAGCCGCGGTACAAGGCGAAATCTTTATCCACCCAGATGTACACACAACGGCTGGCAGGCTCGCCACGGAATTTGCAGCCGACGACAATAAAAAACTCCTTGTATTGCGCCTGGATTGGGTCCAAGAGCTCGTGATAATCGTCAGAGCAGGACTGCCAATCGGCAAAGATCGCCGCCACGGCTCCGGGATCATCCGCAGGTTCCAGTTCCTTCGGCAGCAACGCGATGACTGAATCCGGATTCGTGCGGTATTCCACAATCAAAAAGTCGCCGGAATAATGCCACGGAGGAGGCGCCACCAGGCCCGCCCGCCCGTCAGCGGAAAGAGGAGCCGTGTAGCCGCGCGGGAAGGAACGCTGCTTCATT
>Ga0070699_100001760_pt1 | contig 19739 bp, 15 predicted proteins | sample KBSK1503metaG_FD_65473 | JGI IMG/M metagenome (GOLD analysis project Ga0070699, IMG submission 65473) | Corn, switchgrass and miscanthus rhizosphere microbial communities from Kellogg Biological Station, Michigan, USA - KBS K1-50-3 metaG | ecosystem: Host-associated > Plants > Roots >... | reverse complement strand
GCCGAGACCGCAAAGGCTCCAGAGAGTACGATCGCTCTGCCTGCCCGCGGTTCTCTGCCCTCGAAGAGATCGATGAACGTACCGTTCGAGCTGCACATCGCCCTGCGTTATCTCCTCGCGAAGCGAAAGCAGGCGTTCATCTCCGTCATCTCGCTCATCTCGACGCTCGGCGTCAGCGTCGGCGTGATGGCGGTGATCATCGCGCTCGCGGTCATGACCGGCCTCCAGCAGGAGCTGCGCGATCGCATCCTCGGATCGAACGCGCACGTGTACGTGTTCAAGACGAACGGCATCGCCGATTACCATGCGGAGGTCGACAAGCTGCTGAAGGTGCCTCACGTCACCGGCGCGGCGCCGGCCATCAACGGCAAGGCGCTGATTTCCGCGGCGCGCAGCGAGCAGTTCATCACCGTCAAGGGCATCGATCCGACCCTCGAGCCGAAGGTGACCGACATCGGCCGCGCGATGCAGCAGGGAAGCCTCGACGCGCTGCGCGCGTCGGACCCGGACGCGCCCGACGCGATTCTCCTCGGCAAGGATCTGGCGGCGCAGCTCGGCGTCGGCATCGGCGACTCGGTGACGCTCCTGACGCCGCAGGGCACGCTCTCGCCGATGGGCATGATTCCACGGCAGCGGCGCCTGCGCATGGCGGGAATTTTCAGCCTCGGCCTGTACGAGTTCGATTCGAGCTACGGCTTCGTCTCGCTCGACACCGCGAAGCGGCTGCTCTCGCGCGACTCGGTCGACTACATGGAGCTGCGGCTCGACGACATCTTCCGCGCGCCCGAGGTGGCGCAGTCGACCGCGCGTCGGCTCGGATCGGATTACATCGCCAACGACTGGTCCGACTTGAACAAGCCGCTGTTCGCGGCGCTGACGCTGGAGAAGGTCGCCGTGTCGCTGGCGATCGGCCTCATCGTGATGGTGGCGGCGCTCAACATCGTCGCGTCGCTCATTCTGCTGGTGATGGAAAAGAGCCGCGACATTGCGATCCTCAAGACCATGGGGGCGACCTCTCGCAGCGTGACGGTGATCTTCATCATGCAGGGGCTGATCATCGGGGTCGTCGGCACGACCGTGGGCGCAATCGCCGGCTACACGCTGTCGTTCATCTTCGACCGCTACCGGCTGATTCGCGTGCCGATCGACGTGTATCAGGTGCCGTATCTGCCGTTCACGGTGCTCGCGACCGACTTCGCGGTGGTGGTCGTCGTCGCAGTGCTCATTTGTTTTGTCGCCACGATTTATCCGTCGAGGCAGGCCGCCCGACTCGATCCGGCACAAGCGCTTCGATATGAGTGAGCCACGAAACGCACGAAAGCACGAAACGCACGAAAAATCTTTTTACATGGAAAGTCCTCGTACAAAAAGGTTTTCGTGTGCTCAGTGTTTTCGTGTGTTTCATGGATGACGCGCGCGGCAATGGCGTTGGTCGACGCGCGCGGAATCGTGAAAAGCTACGACGCCACCGGCCGATCGCTCGTCGTGCTGCGCGACCTCGATCTGCAGGTCGAGGCCGGTGAGATGGTCGCGATCGTCGGCGCGTCGGGCGTCGGCAAGAGTACGCTGCTGCACGTGCTCGGCGGCCTCGATCGCGTCGACCGGGGAACGATCACCATCGGGAGCACCGAGGTCACGTCGCTGCCGGATCAGGAGGTCGTCGCGTTCCGCAATCGTCAGGTCGGCTTCGTGTTTCAGTTTCATCATCTCCTGCCCGAGTTCAACGCCTCCGAGAACGCCGAGATGCCGATGCGGATCGCCCGCGTCCCGGTGGACGAGGCCCGGCCGCGCGCAGAAGAGCTGCTGCGCCGCGTCGGGCTCGGCGATCGTCTGACGCATCGCCCCGGGATGCTGTCGGGTGGAGAACAGCAGCGCGTCGCGATGGCGCGCGCGCTCGTGATGCGCCCGGCACTGCTGCTCGCCGACGAGCCGACCGGCGATCTCGACGAAGCGACCGCCGAGTCGCTGCACGCGCTCCTTCGAGAGATGCACCGCGACTTCGGCCTGACGTCGATCATCGCGACGCACAATCCCCGTCTGGCCGCCGCATGCGATCGCATCCTGCGGCTCGAAGGCGGGCGGCTCCATCAGGCCTGACCTGACGATCGACCAGGGCGCTGTGCCGAGCCCCTCGGCGAGCCGATTGCGTAGGCCTTTACACGAAAGAACTCGGGATGTAGCGGACGGTTTGGGCGGCGTTTTCGGCCGACCGGCTCAGGACGAGCGGATCGGGACGCCCACCGTCGCTCCAGCCGCGTAAGTGCCGATAAACAGATCGTCACGATTACCTCAGGCACGCGAGTTGCGATCAGAGCGTCTAAGTTCGTGGGGCGAGAACCCTAGGCGTAGCAGCGATTTATCGCAGATTGGCGTTGGGCTGCAGACGACCGATGCCGTATAATGTGGCCATCGTATCCGTGACCACAATTTCATCTGCTTTCACGTAGGTACCCGGATGTTCGAACGGTACACCGAAAGGGCTCGACGCGTACTCTTCTTCGCGCGCTACGAGGCCAGCCAGCTCGGCAGCATCTCCATTGAGACCGAGCACCTCTTGCTCGGCTTGATTCGCGAAGGCAAAGGTTTGACGAGCCGCATCTTCGCGCGCTCGCACCTCTCTCTCGAAAACATCCGCAAGGAAATCGAAGGCCGCACCGTCTTTCGCGAGAAGGTGTCGACCTCCGTGGAAATACCCTTCAGCGCGGAAACCAAGCGCGTTCTGCAGTTTGCGGCGGAGGAAGCCGACCGTCTGCTGCACAACTACATCGGCACCGAGCATCTGCTGCTCGGCATCCTGCGCGAAGAGCGCTCGGTTGCGGCGTCGATCCTCATGGAAAAGGGGATGCGTCTCAACACCGTGCGCGAGGATATCGTTCAGCTCCTGAACGAAAAGACAACGCTGACTCGGGTCAAAGAAACACCACTTTTGGCAGAATTTAGTCGCGATTTGACCGAGTCCGCGATGAAAAACCAGCTCGACCCGCTCGTGGGCCGCGAGCACGAGCTCGAGCGCGTGCAGCAGGTCTTGTGCCGCCGCACGAAGAACAACGCCGTCCTGATCGGCGAGCCGGGCGTCGGCAAGACCGCGATCGTCGAGGGGCTCGCGCAGAAAATCGTCTACGGCGACGTGCCGCATTTCCTGGCCGACAAACGCATCCTCGCCCTCGACATCTCGCTCATCGTCGCCGGCACGAAGTACCGGGGTCAGTTCGAAGAGCGCCTCAAGGCAATCATGAAGGAGCTCACCGACAACCCGAACATCATCGTGTTCATCGACGAGCTCCACACGCTGGTGGGCGCCGGATCGGCGGAAGGCTCGCTCGACGCCGCGAACATCCTCAAGCCGGCGCTGAGCCGCGGCGAGATTCGATGCATCGGCGCGACGACGCCGGCCGAGTATCGCAAGTACATCGAGAAGGATCGCTCGCTCGAGCGCCGCTTCCAGGCGATCAAGGTCGATCCGCCCGGCGAGCGCGAGACGATTGAGATCCTGCTCGGCGTGAAGGATCGCTACGAGAACTTCCACCACGTCGAGTACACGCGCGAAGCGATCGAGGCGGCCGTCTATCAGTCGAACCGTTACATCACCGATCGGTTCCTGCCCGACAAGGCGATCGATCTCGTGGACGAAGCGGGCGCGCGGGCGAAGCTGCGCGAGGCCGGCTACAGCGAGGAGTTCGGCGAGATCAACAAGAGCATCCGCGTCGCCGTCGAGCAGATGGAGAGCGCGGTCAGCCAGAAGGACTTCGAGAAGGCGCAGTTCTACCGCGAGCAGGAAGTGACCGCCCGTGAGAACCTGCAGTTCGTCCGGCAACAGTTCGACGTCAAGTCGAACGCCCGCAAGGTCATCGTCGGCAAGGCCGAGATCGACGAGGTCGTGTCGAAGTGGACCGGCGTGCCGATGGCGTCAATCAACCAGGACGAGGGCGACAAGCTGCTGCGCATGGAGTCGGAGCTCCACAAGCGCGTCATCAGCCAGGAAAAGGCGATCTCGGCAATCTCGCGCGCCATCCGCCGCTCGCGCGCGGGGCTGAAGAACCCAAACCGGCCGGTGGGCAGCTTCGTGTTCCTCGGGCCGACTGGCGTCGGCAAGACCGAGCTCGCGCGCGCGCTCGCGAATTTCCTGTTCGGCAGCGATCACGCGCTGATTCGCTTCGACATGTCGGAGTACATGGAGAAGCATTCTGTGAGCAAGCTGATTGGCTCGCCGCCCGGATACGTCGGCCACGAAGAGGGTGGTCAGCTCACCGAGAAGGTGAAGCGCAATCCGTACTCGGTCGTGCTGCTGGACGAGATCGAGAAGGCGCACCCGGATATCTTCAACATCCTGCTGCAGGTGTTCGAGGACGGCCACCTGACCGACGGGCTCGGCAACCGGGTGAACTTCAAGAACTCGATCATCATCATGACGTCGAACATCGGCGCTCGCTTCATCCAGAAGAAGAGCTCGATGGGCTTTCAGTCGTCGGACACGAACGAGATCGCGAAGAGCGTGTCGGAGATGGTGCTCGGCGAAGTGAAGCGGACGTTCAACCCCGAGTTCATCAACCGCATCGACGAAATCATCGTCTTCGAGGCGCTGAGCGACGACGACCTGCGGAAGATCATGGCGCTGCTGGTTCAGCAGCTGAACGACAACCTGACCGATCGCAAGCTGAAGATCGCCCTGACGTCCGAGGTGGTCGACTGGATCATCGAGGTGACGTGCAAGGATCGCTCGTACGGCGCGCGCCCGCTGCGCCGCGCCATCCAGCGCTACGTCGAGGATCCGCTGTCGGAGGAATTGATCCGCGGCCACCTGCGCGGCGGCGAGATCGAGGTCTATCTCGACGCGGGTCAGCTCGCCTATCGTCCCGCCGGCGAGCTCGAGGCCGGTCGAAAGCTCGCATAGCTGAAGTACGAAGTCTGGAGGACGAAGTGCGAAGTCGCTTCAGACTTCCGACTTCGTCCTTCTGATTTTGCTATCTCCGACCTGCTCCTTCAAGCCGCCGTCCCCTTCAACAATCGATTCACGACCGACACGAGCGTGCCACGTGACAGCGGTTCGGTCTGGAAGATGGCCGCGCCGCTGGACGAGCCCGATGAGATCGCGCTGTTCGGGGCCGCACCGCCGTGAGCCTCGATGCGGACGACGACGAGGTGCGAATCCGCGTCGCCGACAACGGCGCCGGCATCGCACTCGACGTTCTGCCGCACATCTTCGAGCCATTCCGCCAGGGCGACGCACCGCTGAGCCGTCGCCACGGCGGACCCGACCTCGGCCTGTCGATCGCCCGGGCGATTGTCGAGGCACATACGGGGCGTCTTACCGCTGAGAGCCAGGACCTCGGCTTCGGCGCGATGTTCACGGTCGTCATGCCGCGCTCAAAGGCCGAAACTGTCATCCAGCCGTCTGAGATCCAGTAACATAAACGCTTTAATGGTGAATCGTCTGCCCGCTCTACTGGCCGCGGCGCTGGTTCTGGCCGCGTCGCCGTTGCTCGCTCAGGATCAATCGGCGCAGCCTCTTCCGACTGTAACCATCTGCGGCGTGCAGGCCCGGCCCGCGGCTCAGCCTCCGGCGGGGTCGCCGCCGGTCGTCCTCTTCATCGCGCCGTGCTTCGAGGCGCAGGGCAATCAGTCGGTCATCGAGCCGCAGACCTACCTCTATTACATCCAGCTGAAACAGAGCCAGCCTTCACAAGGTATTTGGCTGCCCTACGACGCGAACGCGGAGAAGACGCTCGAAGAAGACTTCCACCGGCTGTGGAACACGAAGTTCCTCGACAACCTGTGGATCGACGTCAGCGACTACAAGTTCCCCAACGGCGCGGTCGGCAAGATCGTCACCTACAACCTGGAAGAGCGCCAGCGCGTCAAGATCGTCGACTACCTCGGCTCGAAGAAAATCGAGACGTCGAAGATCGACGAGAAGCTGAAGGAGGCTGACGCGCAGATTCGGCTCGACACCTTCATCGATCCCGGGCTGGTGCGCAAGGTTCAAGGCATCGTCCTGGACATGATGAAGGAGAAGGGCTTTCAGTTCGCGACCGTCACGCCCGAGATCAAGGAGATTTCCGGCGGCCCGAAGCTGGTGCACCTGACATTTCACATGGACGAAGGTCCGAAGGTGAAGATCAGGAGGCTCGACTTCGTCGGCAACAAGGCGATGAGCGACGGTACGCTGAAGCGCCAGTTGAAAGACAACAAGGAGCGTCCTGGCTTCGAGGACGCAGTGCATCTGTGGGACTGGATCGCCGGCGCGCTCGGCGATCGCGGCACCTTTCAGGAGACGAAGTTCGACGAGGACGCGGAGAAGATCATGTCCTTCTACCGCGACCACGGCTACGTGAAGGCGAACGTCGGCGTCCCGGAGCTGAAGGTCCTGCAGGACACCGAGGACAAGAAGACGCGCTGGATCGAGCTGCGGATTCCGGTCAACGAAGGCGAGCGGTACAAGGTCAGCGACTTCGACATCGCCGGCAACACGGTCGTCAAGACCGAGTTCCTCAAGCCGCTGTTCAAGACGAGCGTCGGCGAGTACTACTCGGAGAAGAAAATCCGCAAGGGCATCGAGAAGGCGCGCGAGATCTACGGCACCGGCGGCTACTTCGAGTTCACCGGCTTCCCGGAATACAAGTTCAGCGACGATCCGGTTCAGAACACGCCCGACGCGCCGGCGGCGCCCAAGCCGGCCGACGGCGACGGCCACGACGTGAAGGGGTCCGCCGAGCCGACCGTCCGCGTCACGATGCGGATGCAGGAAGGGCAGCAGTTCTTCGTGAACCGCATCACGTTCGTCGGCAACACGACGACGCACGACAACGTGATCCGGCGCGAGATGCGCCTCGTCGAAGGCGCGCCCTTCAACACCGAGGCGCTGAAATACAGCGTCAAACGTCTGAATCAGCTCGGCTACTTCAAGGCACTCGAAGGGAAGCCGGGCGAAGTCGACGTGCAGAAAACCCCGCCGCCCGAAACCAACAAGGTCGACGTCAAGCTGAAGCTCGAAGAGCAGAACCGCAACTCACTCACGTTCGGCGCCGGCGTGTCCGAGTTCGAGGGGGTGTTCGGCCAGCTGTCGTTCCAGACGGCGAACTTCCTCGGACGCGGCGAGAGCCTGCTGATGTCGGTCCAGAGCGGCTCGCGCGCGCAGAACTACTCGCTGTCGTTCACCGAACCGTTCCTCTTCGATCGCAACATCACGGGCGGCGCCCAGATCTTCAAGACCGACATCCGCTACATCAGCCAGTTCACGCAGAGATCGGCCGGCGCGGTTCTCACCTTCGGATTCCCCGTCAGCGCGTGGGCGCGGATGTTCACCAACTACAGCTACCAGCGCGTCCAGGTGACGGATATCAACGAGGCCTACAAAGATCCGCTCATCCTCGCGCGCAACCCGTTTCTGCGCGACTCGTTGCTCATCGGACAGAGCGGCGTGCGCATTGTCAGCAAGATCGTCCCGAGCTTCGTGTACAACACCGTCGACCAGCCGATCTTCCCGACGACCGGAAAACGCTACACGCTGTCGATCGATCTCGCGGGTCTGGGCGGCAACACCAATTTCTACAAACCGTTCGTCGAGGGCGTGTGGTACTTGAAGCACGCGAGCCGGCTGACGCTCGGCCTTCGCGGGCAGTATCAGTACATCCATCAATTCAAAGGATCGGCCGAGCTGCCGATTTTCGAGAAGCTGTTCCTCGGCGGCGAGTACAGCGTGCGCGGATTCGACATCCGGTCCATCGGACCCGCCGATCCGATCACCGGCCTCGTCCTCGGCGGCAACAAGCTCCTGAACTTCAACGTCGAGGAGCAGATCACGATCGCCGGTCCTGTGCGGCTGATTTTCTTCTACGACGCCGGGCAGGTGCAGGCGGGCGACGAGGTTCAGAGCCGGCCCTTCGTCGGCCTCAACGACCTGAACGTTGTCAACGTGCCGGGGAAGACCTTCACCTGGCGGGATTTCAAAACGTCGACCGGCGCCGAAGTGCGATTCTTCATGCCGGTTCTGAACGTGCCGTTCCGTCTCATCTTTGCGGCGAATCCGCAGCGAAGCGGCGTGCTCGACAACACGCTGCGGCCTCAGAGCAAGTTCCAGTTCCGGTTCGCGGTCGGCTCGACTTTCTAGTGTAAAATCAAAGACTTGCCGGCCGGTCGCCGTAGTGCCAACGATGGGCCGGCAAGTCTTTGATTTTCCACTAGCTCACGAAAGGATTCAGCGTAATGAGAGGTTCCGCACTTGTCGCGACGCTTGTACTGATGATGGGCGCCGCCCCTGTGTTCGCGCAGCAGCCGCCGCCGGCCGGACAAGCCAGGCCGGCCCAGCCCGCGCAGCAGCCGCCGGCGACCGCACAACCCCCCGCCGTTCCGACGCAACCGCCCGCGCAGCCGCCGGCGCCGTTTCCGGCGGGCGCGAAGATCGCGTTCTTCACGCCGCAGGCGGTGTTCCAGCAGTCGGCTGAAGGCAAGGCGGCGCTCACGCGCGTGAACGCGCTGACGCAGAAGAAGCAGAACGAGAACGCCGAGAGGCAGAAGAAGCTCGCGGCCGATCAGCAGAAACTTCAGACGAGCGGCAGCATGCTCAACGACGCGGCGCGCGCGCAGCTCGAGAAGGATATCGAGAAGCAGCAGGTCGACATGCAGCGCTTCCAGCAGGACGCGCAGGCCGAGATCCAGGAGCTGCAGCAGGAAGTTCAGAACGAGTTCATCAAGAAGCTGACGCCGATCATCGACAAGCTCGCCAGCGAAAAGGGTCTCCACCTCGTCTTCAACGCGGGGGAAGCCGGCCTGGCGTGGGCTGCTCCGGGCCTCGACCTGACGCCCGACGTCATCAAAGCGCTCGACACGAAGCCGGCAGCTGCCGCGAAGCAGTAGTACACTGACGCGCGCGGGGATTGGGATTGGGCATGAGCCGCCCGATCCCTGGTCCTTATCACCAGTCCCTACGTCCGTGTCAGAAATCAACATCCCCATCACGCTGGACCGGCTCTGCTACCGGTATCCGTCCGTGCTCGTGGACGCAATCGCCGAGCACGAGGCCGGTCGGCGGCTCGTCGCGGTCAAGAACGTCACCGTCAACGAAGAATTCTTCCAGGGACACTTTCCCGGCGCGCCGCTCCTGCCGGCCGTGCTGATGCTCGAGTCGCTGTCGCAGGTTGCCGCGCTGCTGCTGCTGAAGCGCGAGGACGCGCGTCCGAACACGCGCGTGTACCTGCGCGGCGTCAACGACGCGAAGTTCCGCCGTCAGGTCGTGCCCGGCGATCGGCTGCGCCTCGAAATCTCGCTGGGCCGCCGGCGGACGCGGCTCGCGCGGGCGCAGGCGACGGCGTATGTCGACGATCAAGTCGTCGCGGAGGCCGAGCTGCTCCTGGCCATTCAACTGGACGAAACCCGCATCGATCCGACGGCCATCGTCGATCCCCGCGCGCGGATTGGCGAAGGGACGACCGTCGGTCCGCACGCCAGCATCGGCGCAAACGTTCGAATCGGTGCGAACTGCCGGATCGGCGCTTCCGCCGTCATCGATGGCTGGACCGAGATCGGCGACGACACCGACATCTATCCGTTCGCATCGATCGGCCTCGCGCCGCAGGACCTGAAGTATCAGGGCGAGGAGACTCGCCTCATCATCGGGCGCAAGAACATCTTTCGCGAGTTCGTCACGATCAACCGCGGGACGCGCGGGGGCGGTGGCGTGACGTCGATCGGCGATCGCAACGTGTTCATGGCGTACGTGCACGTCGCGCACGACTGCCACGTGGGCGACAACACGATTTTCGGGCCGCACGCGACGCTCGGCGGCCACGTGTCGGTCGAGGACTTCGCGAACATCAGCGCCGGCTCCGCCGTGCATCAGTTCTGCCGCGTGGGGCGCCACAGCTTCATCGGCGGCTACTCCGTGATCACGAAGGACGCGCTGCCGTACGCGCGGACGGTCGGCAGCCGCCCCGCGCGCATCTTCGGCGCCAACAGCATCGGACTCATGCGCCGCGGCATTCCACCGGACGTCATCGAGAAGCTGAAGCGGACGTTCCGGTACCTGCTCCAGTCGAAGCTGAACACGTCGCGCGCGCTGCAGCAGATCCAGAAGGACCGATCACTCGCGTGCGATGAAGTGCAGCACATTCTCGATTTCATCCGCACCTCGCAGCGCGGCGTCATTCTGCGCCGGGCCACGCGTCGCGCCGAAGAAGTCATGGCCGACGAGTAGACACGGCATGGTGGTCCTTGGTGCTTCGTTCCTGGTCCTTAGTCCGTCCCTGGTCCGTGGTCCGTCCTTCGTCCGCGGTCCTTCGTCCTCGGTCGTTCGATGCGACTCGGTCTCATAGCGGGCAACGGCCGGTTCCCGTTCCTGGTTCTCGACGCCGCTCGCGGCGCGGGGCACGATGTCACGGTCATCGCGCTGAAGGAAGAAACCTTTCCCGATCTCGCCGACGCCGCCGCGCGCGCGCCGGCCGCGCCTCTCCATTGGATCTCGCTGGGACAGCTCGGCAAGTGCATCAACCTGCTGAAGAGCGCCGGCGTCACGCGCGCCGTGATGGCGGGGCAGGTCAAGCACACCAAGCTGTTCGCCGACATCATGCCCGACCTGACGCTTGGCAAAGTACTCATGCGGCTCGCGGCGAAGAACACCGACTCGTTGATCTCGGGCGTCGCGGACGCGCTTGCCGAACATGGCATCGAGCTGATCGACTCGACCGCGTTTCTCGGTCCGCTCCTCGCGCGGGAAGGTGTCATAACCCGGCGAGCCCCTGACGAGGATGAGCGGCGAGACCTCGAGTTCGGATACTGCGTCGCCGACGCCATCGCGCGCCTCGACATCGGCCAGACCATCGCCGTGAAGTCCGCAGCCGTCGTCGCCGTGGAAGCGATGGAGGGAACCGATGCGGTCATCGCGCGCGCGGGTCAGCTCGCGGGCCGAGGCGTACGGATCGTCAAGGTGGCGAAGCCGAATCAGGACATGCGATTCGACGTGCCGGTGGTCGGCGTGTCGACGATCGACGCGATGCAAGCCGTCGGCGCGACGGCGCTCTCGGTCGATGCCGGCAAGACGCTGATGATCGACGGCGACGCGATGGTGAAGGCGGCCGATGCCGCCGGCATCAGCATTGTCGGCAGAGGGCGTGCATGACCCCCTTCCGCGCGATGCACGCCACGAAAGCCACGGAAACACGAAACTCACGAAAGATTTCTAGATTCGTTTCGTGTGTTTCGTGCTTTCGTGCGTTGCGTGGCGGCTCGGACGCTGCGTCGTGAGCGTACGCGTCGCAGTGATCGGCGTCGGTCACCTCGGCCGCCACCACGCGCGGATTTTGTCGGCGCTCGACGGCGTCGAGCTCGTCGCCGTGGTCGACACCAATCGAGCGCGCGCGGAGGAGATCGCGCGCGCAAACGGGACGGCGGCGGCGTTCGATGCCCGCGACGTGCTCGGGCGCGTCGACGCGGTGACCATTGCTGTGCCGACCGAGCGCCACCGCGACGTGGCGGCGCCATTTCTCGCGTCGGGTGTGCCCGTTCTCGTCGAGAAACCGATGGCGCGCAGCCTCGCCGAAGCCGACGCGATGATCGACGGCGCGGCACGCTCGGGAACGATTCTGGCCGTCGGCCACACCGAACGCTTCAATCCCGCGGTCGATGCCGCGCGGCCGCTGCTGAGCGGTCCGCGCTTCATCGAAGTCCACCGCCTCGGCACGTTTCCCGAGCGCAGCCTCGACATCGACGTCGTCTTCGACCTGATGATTCACGATCTCGACGTCGTGCTGTCATTCGTCGACGCAGAGGTCGACGCGATCGACGCGGTCGGCGTCCCGGTGCTCACGGGCCGCGTCGACATCGCGAACGCACGGGTGCGGTTCGCCGACGGCTGCATCGCGAATCTGACCGCGAGCCGCATCAGCCGCGATCGCGTGCGCAAGATCCGCTTCTTCCAGACGGCTGCGTACGTGTCGATCGATTACGCGCTGCAGAAGCTGGAAGCGTACCGCCTCGTGAAGGGCGCCGGGCAGACGCCGTCAATCGAGGGCGGCGAGGTGCCGGTCGCGAACGAAGAGCCGCTCAAGCGCGAGCTCACCGATTTCGTCGACGCGATCGCCGCGAAGCGGCCGCCGCGCGTCGATGGCGCGCAAGGGCGCCGCGCGCTGGCGCTCGCGCAGCAGATTACGGATAGAATGACCGCCACGACGTAACCGCGGCGCAGAATCCACGAAAAGCACGAAACCGCAGGTCTGGTAGGTCGAGTGGGTCAAGTGCGTCACCCACCTGACCTGCCAGACCTGCGGTCTCGTGTGTGACGTGGCCCGCCGCCCGCGTGGCGTTCGATATGTACTCAGACCTCGACGAATTCCTCGCAGACCTCGATCGCCGCGCGCTCCTCGCGCGCATCACCGAACCCGTCAGCCCCGATCTCGAGATCGCCGCGGTCACCGATCGCGTCTGCAAATCGCCCGGCGGCGGCCCCGCGCTGCTGTTCGAGGCGCCGACCGGGTACGACATGCCGGTCGCCAGCAACGTCTACGGTTCGTACGAGCGGATGTGCCTCGCGCTTGGCGTGAAGACGCTCGACGATCTTGCGACGGAGATTGACGCGCTGATGACGCCGCAGATGCCGGCCGGCATCATGGACGCGCTGAAGATGCTGCCGATGATCGGCCGGCTCCGCGATCTGATGCCGAAGACGGTCGGCGATGCGGCCTGCCAGGAAGTGGTGGCGCGCGACGGTACGCTCGACGCGCTCCCGATTCTGAAATGCTGGCCCGAGGACGGCGGCAGGTACATCACCTTCCCGCTGGTGTTCACCAAGGATCCCGAGAGCGGGATGCGGAACATCGGCACCTATCGCATGCAGGTGTTCGACAGCCGGTCGACCGGTATGCACTGGCAGCGGCACAAGGGCGGCGCGCAGCACCACCGCGTGGCGGAGCGGTTGCGCCGGCGGCTCGAGGTCGCGGTCGCGCTGAGCTGCGAACCGGTGCTGCCGTACTGCGCGACGGCGCCGATGCCCGAGGGCCTCGACGAGCTGCTCCTCGCCGGTTTTCTGGCGCGGCGGCGAATCGAGCTGGTGAAGTGCGTCACGGTCGATCTCGAGGTGCCCGCGAGCTCACACATCGTGCTCGAGGGCTACGTCGAACCGGGCGAGCGGCGCCGCGAAGGACCGTTCGGCGATCACACCGGTCTCTATTCGCAGCCCGACGACTTTCCTGTATTTCATCTCACCTGTCTGACCCATCGAAAGCGGCCGACGTATCTCACGACGGTCGTCGGCGTGCCGCCGATGGAAGACTACTATCTCGGGCTCGCGAGCGAGCGAATCTTCCTGCCGATGATCAGGAAAACGCTGCCCGAGATCGTCGACATGCACTTCCCGGCCGAGGGCATCTTCCACAATCTCGTCATCGTGTCGATCGACAAGCGCTATCCGGGACACGCGCGCAAGATCATGAACGCCTTCTGGGGGCTCGGCCAGCTGATGTTCTCGAAGACGATCGTCGTCGTCGACCGCGACGTCGACGTCCACGACGTCGGCCAGGTCGCGTGGATCGTCGGCACGCACATGGATCCGTTGCGCGACGTGCAGATGACGAAAGGCCCCGTCGACGATTTGGACGACGCGGCAGATCTGCCGGCGTACGGAGGCAAGATGGGGATCGACGCGACGCGCAAGTGGGCGTCCGAAGGCTACACGCGCAATTGGCCGGCGCGCGTCGTGACGACGGAAGCCGCCGCACGAAAGGCGGCCGACGTTCTGGCCCGGGTTCTCTCAGGAAGCTCGCCGACTTCGTTTTCGGCGCGCCACAAATCGTAACGGCGCCGGCGTGACGCGCCGATAATGAGCCCGAGGAGTCTCCCATGAGAAGCGACGTACTCGACATCCCGGGCCGGTCGCATGGCGTGTGGGTGGCGCTTGCCGCGGTCCTTGCGCTGATCGTGTTCGCGGCCGGCGGTCCGGTTCGCACCGTTCCGGCGGGACACGTCGGTGTCAAGGATTTCTTCGGTCAGGTATCGTCGACGGTGCTCTCGCCTGGCATCAATGTGGTGCTGCCGCTGACCCGCGTCGTGAAGATGTCGGTTCAGACGCAGGAGATCAAGGAAGTTGCGGAAGTCCCGTCGCAGGAGGGGCTGATTCTCAACCTCGAGACCTCGCTCCTGTTCCAGCTCGATCCGGCGAAGGCCGCCGATGTCTACCGGACGGTCGGCAGCGATTACGTCGGCACGATTATCGAGCCGCAGTTCCGCTCGGCGATTCGAGAAGTCACCGCGTCATACGAGGCGAAGGCGCTGTACTCGGCGGTGCGGGAAAGAATCGCCGGAGAAATCTTCACGCTGTTCCGGCGGCTGGCAGGCGAGCGCGGCATCGTGGTGCAGCAGGTGTTGTTGCGCAGAATCGGGTTGCCCCCGGTCGTCGCGAACGCCATTCAGGAAAAGCTGCGCCGCGAGCAGGAAGCGGAGCAGATGAAGTTCGTGCTGCAGAAGGAGCAGCAGGAGGCCGAACGCAAGCGCATCGAGGCGCAGGGCATCGCCGATTTCCAGCGGATCGTTGCGCAGGGCATCAGCTCCCAGCTGTTGGAGTGGAAGGGCATAGAGGCCACCGAGAAGCTCGCGTCGAGCACGAACACGAAAGTCGTCGTGATCGGCAACACGAAGACCGGATTGCCAATCATCCTCGGCGAGAAGTAATCGTTCAGCGCGCGTTCACGGGACTGCCGCGCCACGGCGCGATCCACGGACCGCCGCGCATTGTGTGTTCAATGAACCGCACGAGACCGACGGTCGCACTCCTCGTCGTCGCGTTGACGGTTGCTGGTTGTGGGTACGATGCAGCTGTCAGGAATCGACTGAAAGCAAGCGAACGCCTGACCGAGGACGACATCGCGCGCACGCTCGAAGCGGTGGGGCGGGCGATGAGCGGCAAGGGACCGCGCGTCAGGCAGGGCGCCCTCACACGGCAGCTCGACGAGAAGGAACGGGGACAGTTGTTCGACGTCCTCGGCGATCCACGCGGTCTCGCAGACGCCGGTCTCCGCACCATCGACGGCACGATGGTCCGCGGCGTTCGCGCGTCCGCGACGTCGCCGCAGTCGGAGATCGAAGCGACCGGCACGGTCTGGATCGACGTCAACAGCCTGTTGCCGCGCCGCTACGAGTTGACCTCCGCGATGCCGGGGTTCGACGACACGGCGTTCGATCTGGTGTTCGAAAATGCGCCATGACACAGGAGCTTGTGTCGAGCAGGCGGTTTGCATACCGTAGCGGTATGACGAGCAGATCCGCGACGAACGGATTCTTCATGCGGCTCATCGGCGCGATTTCGCTCGATGCGGCGATCTACGAGGAAGTCGAGGCGGATCGCGGCGCGACGGGTCAGGCGTTGAGCATCGTCGTGATGTCCAGCCTCGCGGCCGGTGTGGGCGCGCGCGGCCTCGGCGGCCTCTCGCTCGCCAACATCCTGTTCATCAGCACCGTGGCGCTCATCGCGTGGGCGGCGTGGGCGCTCGTCACGTTCGAGATCGGATCGCGTCTGATGCCGGAGCCGCAGACGCGCGTCGACGTCGGCGAGCTGCTGCGCACGATCGGGTTCGCCTCCACCCCGGGACTGTTCCGCGTCTTCGGGATCATGCCGGGCGTGACGGTGCCGGTGTTCGCTGCGACCGCGGTCTGGATGCTGATCGCGATGGTCGTCGCCGTCCGTCAGGCCCTCGATTACACGAGCACCGCGCGCGCGGCCGCCGTGTGCGTGCTCGGATGGTCGCTCGCCATCGCGATGGCGATCGTCCTCGGCTTGTTGTTCGGACCGACCCTGTCGTAAATTGGAGCCCTGCGGCCACACGACGCTCGCCTTGATGGCTCGCGCGACATGACAGCTACAGACCAGGAGCTCACGAGGCTCGCGGCGTCGCACGACATCATCAGCCTCGGCGCCATCGCCGACGGCCTGCGGCGGCAGCGCCACGGGACGAAAACGACGTTCGTGCGCGTCGCCGCAGTCGCCGCCGATCCATCCGCGCCGATCACCATCGCGCCGGCGGCGGGTGAAGTGCGCATCGTCGGCGAGCCGGCGACGCGCGCAGCGGGTGCCGATCGCGTCGTGCAGGTCGCCGCAGCCGCCAGAGGCGTCGCGGTGTCGGGCTTCTCGCTCGCGGATCTCGAGGAGCTCGCCGCACGCGAACGCATCACGCTGCGCGCGCTCCTCGAGCAGCTGCGCGCGGCGGGGCTCGAGATTGTCGCCGACGCGCCGGTCGACCGGCTGCGCGACGCCCGAAGATCGATCGAGGAAGTGAACATCGCCGGGCTCGCGCTCGCGCGCGTCACCATTCATCAGTCGCAGTCGACCGATCCGATGTCCCAGTTGAAGAATGTCGCGGATCTCCAGCGAACAGTCTCGGTGATACGCGCGTTCGCGCCGCTCCCGCGCCGCGTCAACCCGGCCGTGCCGACGACCGGCTACGACGACATCAGGCGCGTCGCTCTCGCGCGCATCGTGGTCGACAACGTCCCCTCGATTCAGGTCGACTGGTCGCTGTACGGACCGAAGCTCGCGCAGGTCGCCCTGACCGTCGGCGCCGACGACGTGGATGGCGTCTCGGCTGAAGATGATGTGTCGAAGGGCTTCCGGCGCTCGCCGCTCGAGGAGATCCGCCGCAACATTCGCGCCGCCGGGTACGAGCCGGTCCAGCGCAGCGGCCGCTGGGACGTCCTTCGCACGGCCGACGAGCTCACGACTCAGGACGAGCGCTCGCGGTGACCGCGTCGGACCGCGTGCGGCTGGGTGCCGTTGGCTATCTGAATGCCGTTCCGCTCGTGTACGGTCTGGAGCGGTTGCCGCGATTCGACGTCCGCTACGACGTTCCGTCGGAATGCGCGCGGCTGCTGCACGAGAACGACATCGACGTCGGCCTCATCCCTTCGATCGAATATCTGCGCGGCGGACCGTATCGGATCGTGCCGGACCTCGCGATTGCGTCGGTCGGCCCCGTCGCGTCGGTGGCCATCTTCACGAAGAAGCCGATCGCCGACGTGCACTCGATTGCGATGGATACCAGCTCGCGGACGTCGGTCGCGCTCACGCGCGTGTTGTGCGCGCGGCTGTTCGAGGTCGAGCCGCGCTTCGAGGCGCGGGGACCGGATCTCGACGACATGCTTCAGCATTGTGACGCGGCGCTCCTCATCGGCGACAACGCCCTGTTTCTCGATTCAGATGCAACCCGGCTGACGCTGGACGCCAGCGATGACAATCGTCACGGAATCGAAAAAATTGACCTCGGGCAGGCGTGGAAGAAATTGACCGGGCTGCCGTTCGTTTACGCGTTCTGGGCCGGCCGGCCGGGCGCGCTCACGCCAGCCGACGTCGAGGCGCTGCAACAGGCGCGCGACGCAGGCATCGGAAGGCCGGAGGAGCTCGCGCGCGTGTACGTCGGACCGAGTCCTGAACGGCAGGCGATCGGCGCGCGGTACCTGCGCGACAATATCAAGTACTATCTCGGAGAAGACGAGCAGGCGGGTCTCGAGACGTTCTTCCGCTACGCGGCTGAAGCGGGCCTCGTGGAACGGATGGCACCGCCGCAGTTTTATTAGGCGCGCCACAGGCGCGCCCGCCGGAGCGGAGCGGGGCAACGGGTCGCCCGCGAGCGACGGCGTGGGGGGTCCGCTGGGGCGAAGCCCCTCGGATCTGGCTAGACTTGGATCTGGACGCGATCGCCTCGAAGGTCCGGGCTGGAGCGCGCATCGATCGCGCCGAGGCGCTCGAGCTGTATCGACATGCGCCGACGCCAACATTGGGTCGGCTTGCGGACCAGATCCGCTCACAAAAGCACCCCGGCCGCATCGTCACCTACATCGTCGACCGCAACGTCAACTACACGAACATCTGCGTGGCCAGGTGCAACTTCTGTGCGTTCTATCGGCCCGTCGGTTCGTCGGAAGGGTACGTGCTCGGCTTCGACGAGTTGTTCCGCAAGATCGACGAGACGATCGCTGTCGGCGGCGTGCAGCTGCTGCTGCAGGGTGGTCACAATCCTGACCTGCCGCTGACGTGGTACGAAGATCTCTTCCGGGCGATCAAACAGCGATATCCCACCTTCAGGCTGCATGCGCTTTCACCGCCAGAGGTGATTCATCTGTCTCGGCTCTCACAGCTGCCGGTGCCTGCTGTCATCGCTCGGTTGATCGCCGCCGGGCTCGACAGCATTCCCGGCGGCGGCGCCGAGATCCTGGTCGACCGCGTTCGCCGGCTCCTGCACTGTTACGGCAAGGCGACGGCGGACGAATGGCTCGACGTCATGCGTCACGCGCACCGCGCGGGTCTCCGCACGACGGCGACGATGATGTACGGCACGGTCGAGACCGACGAGGAACGCATCGAGCATCTCCTGCGCCTACGCGATCTCCAGGACGAGACCGGCGGGTTCACCGCGTTCATCACGTGGAGCTATCAGCCGGCGAACACCGAGCTCGGAGGAACCGAGGCCACCGGCGTCGACTACCTCAGGACGCTCGCCATCGCGCGCATCCTGCTCGACAACTTCGACAACCTGCAGGCGTCGTGGGTGACGCAGGGCGGCAAGGTCGGACAGCTGAGCCTCGCGTACGGCGCCAACGACATGGGCAGCGTCATGATCGAGGAGAACGTCGTCCGCGCCGCCGGCGCGAGCTACTGCATGGACGAAGTCGAGATCGTCCGCAACGTCGAGGACGCCGGCTTCATCCCGAAGCGGCGGAACATGCACTACGACATCCTCGGCGATCCGATCTTTCGCGAGCGCGACGTGCCGCGCATGCTGGAGCTCCGAACGGCGCGCGAAGAGGGCGACACGCACACGCCTGACGAGCTCGTGAACTACGAGGCCCGCAGCCGCGCGGGCAAGCAACTGCGCGTCATCTCCAATCCGGGGGCCCCTTCGCCCCGGTCCGCGAATTGATCCGTTACCGCGCTTCCTGGGTTCTGCCCATCAGCGAATCGCCGATTCGCGACGGCTGGGTCGCCGTCGATCGCGGCCGCGTCGTCGCGGTCGGCCGGCGGTCGGCCAATCGCAGCGAGCCCGAGATCGATCTGGGCCGCGTCGCGCTGTTGCCGGGTCTCGTCAACGCACACACGCACCTCGAGCTGTCGTACCTGCGGGATGAAGTGCCGCCGGCGTCCGAGTTCGTCACCTGGATCCGCGGAGTGATGGCGGCGCGGCGGCGCCATCCGGACCCGCGCGATCGGCAGATCATGCGTGCGATCGACGAGGCGATCGTCGAAGCGGCGGCCACCGGCACCGCGATCGTCGGCGACATCAGCAATACGCTCGTCACCTACGAGCCGCTCGCGCGCGGGCCGCTGGCGGCGGCGGTCGTCTTCTACGAGCTGATTCGATTCAATGCCGACGATCCGGAGGCGTTCGTCGAGGCTGCGCAGCGCGAGATCGAGGCGCTCGGTTCCGACGAGGATCGCAGCGATCGCATCATCCCGACGCTGGCGGCGCACGCCCCCTATTCCGTCGCGCCTCTGGTGTTCCGGTTCATTCGTCAGGCGATCGATCGGCATCCGTTCGCGCCGTGCAGCGTGCACGTGGCCGAATCGGTCGAGGAGGTCGAATTCATTCGATCCGGGCAGGGGCCCTGGCGCGCGCTGCTGGAGGAGCTCGGTGCCTGGAATCCAAGATGGACGCCTCCAGGCGGCACGCCGGTGGAGTTTCTGGAAGACTGCGGCTTCCTCGATCGGAGAGTGCTGGTCGTGCACGGCGTGCAGATGACCGCTGACGATCTGCAGCGCCTCGCGACGCACG
>Ga0070699_100001759_pt1 | contig 19742 bp, 16 predicted proteins | sample KBSK1503metaG_FD_65473 | JGI IMG/M metagenome (GOLD analysis project Ga0070699, IMG submission 65473) | Corn, switchgrass and miscanthus rhizosphere microbial communities from Kellogg Biological Station, Michigan, USA - KBS K1-50-3 metaG | ecosystem: Host-associated > Plants > Roots >... | reverse complement strand
CATGGGTATTGTCACAACCAAGTTGGAGGAACTCGTCAATTGGTCGCGCACGAACGCGATGTGGCCCATGTTGTTTGGTCTGGCTTGTTGTGCCATTGAGATGATGGCAGCCCAGGCTTCGCACTTTGATATGAGTCGCTTTGGCATGGAGCTGATGCGCGCCAGCCCGCGCCAATCTGATCTGATGATCGTGGCTGGGCGTGTCACGCGCAAGATGGCGCCCGTGGTCCGTTTGCTGTATGACCAAATGCCCGAACCAAAGTGGGTGATTGCTATGGGTGACTGTGCCTCCTGTGGCGGTGTGTTCAATAATTATGCCGTGGTACAGGGTGTGGACGAGGTCATCCCAGTGGATGTGTATGTGGCCGGCTGCCCGCCCCGCCCCGAGGCCTTGATCCACGGTGTCGTGACGCTCTATGAAAAGGTCAAAGGCGAGAAGTTTAAGGATTTGGCCAAAGCTTAATCCGCGCAGAGCGGAGTGCCGGGTGTAATTCGAGGCACGCAGTCGAAGCGCATTTTGTTGGTAGACTCGCTCCGCTCGACGCAAGGTGGATTATGGATACAAAACTCGAACCAATTGTGAACGTATTTCAGGAAAAGTTCGGCGCGACGTATGAAGAGTTTCGCGGCGAAGTACATCTCTTTGTCCAGCCAGAGCAGATCGCGGAAGCATTGACTCTCGTGCGTGACGAGTATAAGTTTGAATTGCTCTCGGCGCTGACTGCTTCTGATTACTGGCCGCAAATGTCGCCGCGTTTCCATGTGATCTATCAACTCACATCATTGACGCATAATGCTGAAATACAGCTCAGGGTGCCAGTAAATGGCGATCAACCTAAAATCCCGACCGTGACGCATGTGTACGATCTGGCGAACTGGCGCGAGCGCGAACTCGCCGATATGTTCGGCATCGAGTGCGTAGGTCACCCTGATCCCCGCAGGATTCTAATGCCCGACGATTGGGACGGCCATCCACTCCGTAAGGATTATCCGCTGGGCTACGAAGAACCACAGTTTACGTTTAATTTTGAAGATATTGATGTGCGCAAGCCGTACGCGAAGGAATAGTTATGGCTCAGATTGAAGAAGTTAGTGTAGATTCTTATAGGCATTTGGTTTCGGACCGCGCGTTGAGCGGCGAGACCATGTTGTTAAACATGGGACCGCAACACCCCTCCACGCACGGTGTTTTGCGTTTGTTGCTTGAGCTGGATGGCGAGACAGTTATTAATGCGATTCCCGATATCGGTTATTTGCACACCGGCATTGAGAAAAATATGGAAGCCAAGACCTATCTCAAAGCTGAAGTAATGACCGACCGCCTCGATTACATGAACACCACTGGCAACAATCTTGCTTATTGTATGGCGGTAGAAAAATTGGTGGAGCTGGACGTGCCGCCACGTGCGCAAGCCATCCGCGTGATTTTGACTGAATTGCAGCGCATCGCCTCCCATTTGGTCTGGCTCGGCGCCTTTGGCCTCGACCTGGCTGCAATGTCTGTCTTCCTTTATTGCTTCCGCGAACGTGAGTACATTCTTGATATTCTCGAACTGTGTTCGGGTCAACGCATGATGACCACTTATATCCGCCCGGGTGGGTTGTGGCGCGATGTGCCGGTGGAATTCGAAACTGCTGTTCGTGACTTTCTCAAGATGTTCCCCAAACGCGTGGACGAATACGAAGCTCTGTTGACGAAGAATCCGCTTCTGATTGACCGGACAGTGGGCCTCGGCAGACTGGATGGAGCCACTGCTCTTTCCCATGGTGTGACTGGACCAACCCTCCGTGCCTCAGGTGTGAACTGGGATTTGCGCAAATCCCGTCCCTATATGGGGTATGAGCAATATGATTTCAATGTGCCGGTGCGCACCGAAGGTGATACGTTTGCGCGCTACATCGTCCACATCGATGAATTCCGCGAATCGATGAAGATCGTGGAACAGGCGTTGAACAAACTCCCAATGGGGCCTGTCAACTCGGACAATCGCAAATTTGTCCCGCCGCCACGTTCAGAGATCGGTGTGAGCATGGAGTCGCTTATCCATCACTTCAAGTTGTGGACGGAAGGTTTTCCTGCACCCAAAGGTTCCATCTATAGCGCAGTGGAGTCACCCCGTGGCGAGCTGGGTGTTTACCTTGAAGGTGACGGTGGACCCAAACCACACCGTGTTCATATGCGGACTCCTTCCTTTGATAATCTTTCTGTGATTAACAAGATCTCCCAGGGACACCTCGTAGCTGACCTTGTGGCAATCCTTGCTTCCATTGACATCGTGCTCGGAGATATTGACCGATGAGTCTGGCGAATAAATATCCAAAAGAAGTACAACAAATCCTTTCCAAATATCCACCTGAAGGCAAACGCTCGGCGGTGATGCCACTATTATTCCTTGCCCAGCGCGAGGAAGGTTATGTAAATAAAGCCGCGATGCAGGATATCGCAGAGATCCTGGACATCACGGAAACGGACGTTGCTTCCATTGTTGGATTCTACACACTGTATCACGATAAAAAAGAAGGCAAATATCATCTACAAGTTTGTACTGATTTGCCCTGTGCCTTACGTGGTGCCGAAAAATTCATGGACGATTTGTGTGGCAGTTTGGGCATCAAGGTGGGAGAAACCACTTCGGATGGTGTTATTACTCTTGAAGCCGTAACTTGTCTCGCGGCGTGCGATAAGGCGCCCATGTTCCAGATTCAGGGCCGAGAGGGCCTTAAGTATCATGAGAACATGACCGTGGATAAGACAATGGAGTTGGTTGCCACATTGAAGAATGCAGTAGGGGAGAGTAAATAATGGCCCATATCCTTTTACGTCATCGGGAAATTCCCAACCTCAATCAGCTAAACGTTTATAAAGAGAATGGTGGACTTGAAGCGTTCAAGAACGCGGTCACTAGGATGAAGCCCAATGAAGTGACCGATGTAGTCAAGAATGCCAATCTGCGTGGTCGTGGGGGCGCGGGTTTCCCCACCGGAATGAAATGGTCGTTTATTGATAATAAGAATTGGCCGCATTATATTGTCGCCAATGCGGATGAGTCCGAGCCGGGTACCTTCAAAGACCGTGAGATCATGGAAGGCAACCCCTTCCAGTTTTTGGAAGGTCTAATGCTCGCTTCCTATGCAGTAGGCGCGAACGCCTCTTACATTTACCTGCGTGGCGAGTTCTGGGATATTGGCGACTCACTCGATGCACAAATCGCCGAATTGGAAGCCGAAGGTTATCTCGGTGAGAAATTATTTGGCACTGATTATTCACTGCGTTTATATACGCATCTGGGCGCGGGCGCCTATATCTGTGGCGAGGAAACCGCCTTGCTCGAGTCACTCGAAGGCAAACGCGGTCAGCCGCGCAATCGTCCGCCCTTCCCGCCTGCTGTGGGACTCTATGGCAAGCCAACCATCATTAATAACGTTGAGACTTTCACCAACGTACCTATGATTCTCGCCAAGGGCGCAGACTGGTATAAGACGATGGGTACTGCCGATAGCCCTGGAGTAAAGATCTTCTCGCTCTCGGGGCGAGTAAACAAACCTGGCAATTATGAACTGCCGCTTGGCACCACTTTCCGTGAGTTGATCTACACTCATGGCGGCGGTGTGATTGATGATCGCAAAGTTAAAGCAATTATGCCTGCGGGTGCATCCTCCTCTTTGATTATGGTGGATGATGAAAAGATTCTCGATACGCCCATGGATTACGCCACTGTCCGTACTCTCAAGGCAGACTTGGGCTCGGCTTCCGTGATCATTATTGATGAGACTGTCTCTCTGGATTGGCTTATCAACAAGACCGTCCATTTCTTCAAACATGAATCCTGCGGCAAATGCACGCCCTGCCGCGAAGGTACCTATTGGATGTCTCATCTTACTGAGCGCATTCACGGTGGTCACGGCACAAAAGCCGATGTGGATTTGCTTCTCAATGTGGCCAAACAAATTCAGGGCAAATGCTTGTGTGCATTGGGTGAGTTTTCAACCATGGCCGTGGTTACAAGTATCGAACGTTCCAGACAAGACTTTGATAGAGTGGTACAAGCCTAATGAGTAAACAAGTCACGCTTACCATTGATGGAAAACAAATAACTGTTGCCGAAGGCATGGGTCTGGCAGATGCTGCCAAGCTGGTCGGCATCGATATCCCTGTGTTTTGCCATCATCCCAAACTCGAACCCGTCGGCATGTGTCGCATGTGTCTCGTAGAAATTGGTCGCCCGATGCGTGATCGTGCCACCGGTCAATTCGTGATGGAGAACGGCGCGCCGAAGATTCAGTTCATGCCCAAACTCGAAACCGCTTGCACGAATAAAGTGGAAGAGGGCATGGTGGTGCTTACCCAAACCCAATCGGCAAAAGCAAAAGATGGGCAAAAAGGTACGGTTGAGTTTTTGCTCACTTCGCATCCGCTGGATTGTCCTATTTGTGACAAGGGCGGTGAATGCCCATTGCAGAATCTTACGATGGCGCATGGACCTGGTAAGAGCCGCTTCCTTTATGATGAAAAACTGCATCTTGAAAAACAAAAACCACTGGGTGAACTGATCTTCCTAGATCAGGAACGGTGCATCCAATGCGCGCGCTGTATCCGTTTTCAGGATGAGATTGTGGGTGACTCGGTCATTGGATTCGACGAACGCGCTCGCGCGACTCAAATCGTCTCTTTCTCAAACCCGGGATTTGATTCGGTTTTCTCGGGCAATACCACCGATATTTGTCCGGTTGGCGCACTAACCACGGCAGACTTCCGCTTTGGCGCACGCCCCTGGGAACTGGATGCACAAGCTTCCATTTGTACCCAATGCCCGGTAGGGTGCAACACCACACTGAACACCCGTCGCGAAGCTAAAGCGGGTGGCGACATTGTGGTAAAACGCGTGATGCCGCGCCAAAATGAGGAGGTGAACGAGATTTGGATTTGTGATAAAGGTCGCTTCGCGTATCACTATGCCGAAAGCAACAAACGGCTCGCCAACCCCATGGTGCGCACAGATGGGAAATTGGGAAGCACCTCCTGGGAGGTTGCAACCAAACTGGCTGCTGAGCAGTTTCTCAAAGCCAAAAAGGACTTTGTGATTCTCGCTTCTGGCCGGCTTGCCAATGAAGACTTATTCAACCTGAAGTTGCTGGCCGAACAGTCGGAAGGCAAAGCTTACTTATATTCTCACATGGCTGGCGGTGAATTGACGTCACTGGTTGGTGTGAGTGAAGGTACGAACTTTGGAAAAATGGGCACCGGGACAACGATTGTTGTCGTTGCTTCGGATTTGTATCAGGAAGCGCCCATCTGGTATCTGCGCGTAAAACAGGCAGCCAAACGCGGTGCCAACCTGGTTGTTGTGAATCCGCGCAAGACCAAACTTGAGAAATATGCTGCCTCTGCTGTACGGTATGCATACGGCGATGAAGTAAAGACCATTACCGACCTCAATAAAAAGGATAAAGTTGGTGAGGCACTTACGAGCGCTGAGAACCTGGTTATCCTCTACGGTAGCGAGGGCCTGGGAGTTTCTGACTCAGCGGCAGTTGCCTCTGCCTGTGCAAAATTGTTGCAGGAAACAAACCATACTGGCAAGCCCAATAACGGACTCATCGGGGTGTGGGAGCGCGCGAATGATCAGGGCGCGTGGGAAATGGGTTTTGAAGTGGCAGAAGATCTGATAACCTTGCTCAAGGGCAAAACGGTTTATATCGTAGGAGCTGACCTGGCGGCAGATGACCCGAAGCTCGGGGCAGTTTTGGAAGGTGCAGAGTTCGTTGTAGTGCAAGATGTGATGGAGACCACAACAACTGAACTGGCAGATGTCGTTTTGCCGGCGCAAGCCTTTACCGAACGTGAAGGAACGTTGACCTCCGGTGAACGCCGCGTCCAACGTTTTTATGCAGCTGTTCCTGTGACTGGCGACTCAAAACCGGATTTTGCGATCACTTCACAGATTGCACATCACATGGGTACCTCTCTTGAAGGTACGTTTGTTTCAACAGTATTTGATATGCTTACGAACGCGGTGAAATCATTTGCAGGTTTGAACTACGCCAAACTGGCAGAGGTCAAAGAACAGTTGCCGATTGTTGGGCGCGGTGACCTGTATTATGGCGGTACAACGTATGAGAACAAACACGGCCTCGGCGCCCATCTTTCAGCCGCGGCGACGCCTCAGGAAACGGTGAGCATACCTGAGGTCAGGAAAGAAGCGGCTCTACATCCAAAGGAAAATGAATTGCTGGCTGTCCCGGTCACTAGGTTATATGATCGCGGTACGACCGTTTTGCCAGCTGAACTGTTGCATAAACGCATTGGTGCATTGAGCATTTCGTTACATCCCGATGCCGCTCAGAATTTGGGCGTGCAGGCCGGGCAGACGGTGAACGTCAGCTTCAATGGTACGAGTGGGGAGGCCGTGGTAAAAGTGGATGATACAGTTCCGGCGGGCGTAGCGTTGATTCCGCGTTCGATGGGGCTGGCGATCCATGAGCCTGTGGCAGTGCAGGTGAAATTATGATTACCTGGGATAAATGGCTTGAGTGGTTTATCAAATCGCTGGCGGTGACATTGTCCCTGCTGGTTGGATTCATTCTGCTCACATGGTATGAACGCCGCGCACTGGCTCGCCTTCAATCCCGCATCGGACCGAACCGCGCCGGACCCTTTGGCTTGTTCCAGCCGTTTGCGGATGCGATCAAGCTGATCTTCAAAGAAGAACTGACACCTGCCAAAGCCGACCGGCTGCTTTTCTTCTGGGCGCCAGTGATTACGATGGTGCCATCCATCATTATGGCGGCCGTGATCCCATGGGGTACTTCTTTCACAGCTTTTGGCCGCACAATTACGTTATATCTATCAGATATTAGTGTGGGTGTGTTGTACCTGATGTCCATTGCTTCGATTGCGGTATATGGCATTGTATTAGCAGGTTGGTCCTCCAATAATAAATATGCCATGTTAGGTGGTTTGCGCTCGACCGCGCAGATGCTTTCGTATGAACTGGCGCTGGGGCTTTCCTTTGTGGTCACGATCATCCTGGCGAACTCGATGCGCATTCTCGACATCGTCAATGAGCAAAAGAGTTTGTGGTTTGTGGTGATTCAGCCAGTGGGTGCCATCATTTTCTGGATCGCAACACTGGCCGAAGTGAATCGTGCGCCTTTCGATATGCCTGAAGCCGAACAGGAATTAACGGCCGGTTATCACAGTGAATATTCGGGTATGAAGTTTGCCCTGTTCTTTATGGCAGAGTATCAGAAAATGATCGTCGTCTGTATGATGACTGCGACCATTTACTTTGGCGGCTTTCTTGGCCCCGGGGTGGATCGCTTCCCGCTCCTTGGACCTGTGTATCTGTTTCTCAAAGTTGTGCTTTTGCTCTTTGTGATGATCTGGGTGCGCGCCACCTGGCCCCGCATTCGCTATGACCGCTTGATGGCCTTTGGTTGGAAGATTTTACTTCCGCTTTCGCTGGCCATCACGTTCATCACCGCGACGGGCATCGTGTTGCAAGAGTTGTCGGGGAACCCGTTGTATTTCTGGGCGATCCCGTTTGTTTCAATAGCAGTTGGTTTGTTTACTGTTCTAATCGTGTACCGTGATTTGAGGAGATTACCCTATGAGCGTGCTTGACCCCGCCTGGGAACTTGTGCGTGGTCTGTGGACTGTGCTTAAGATGGCTTTCGAAAAGCCCGTGACCTATCAATACCCCGAACAGAAACGGGAGGTTCGTCCACGTTTTCGTGGACGGCATGTGTTGAAGCGCTACGACAACGGTCTTGAAAAGTGTATTGGTTGTTCGCTCTGCGCAGCCGCCTGCCCCGCGGATGCCATCTTTGTGGAAGCCTCCGAAAATACGGATGAACAACGCTTCTCTCCCGGAGAGCGTTATGCTTCGACCTACGAGATCAATATGCTCCGCTGTATCTACTGCGGCTATTGTGAAGATGCCTGCCCCACTGAAGCGATCGTACTCGGTGACAACTACGAACTCTCCTTCTATGACCGTCGCTCGGCCATTTACACCAAGGAAATGTTGCTGGAACCAGTTCCCACTGTGAATATGCTCACTCCACAAAAGGTGGAGCCGGGCGTGTATAAACGTTCCGTGCCTGAAATGAAAGATCCACAGGATTAGTAACAGCCATGTCTGGTGAATTGATCCTCTTCCTCACACTTGCTCTCATAGCCGTTGCAACCGCGCTCGGCATGTTGATGAGCCGCAATGCCATCTATTCGGCCCTGTTCCTCGTGCTGAATTTTGTCACCGTGGCAATTTTCTATTTGTTGCTCGGCGCGCCCTTCATTGCCATGGCGCAGGTCACGGTCTATGCGGGCGCGATCATGGTATTGTTCCTGTTCGTCATCATGTTGTTGGGCGCAGAGAGTTTAGCCGGTGAATTCAATTTGCAAAAATTGTGGTTCCCAGGCATGTTGGCCTTGATCCTGGCGGTAGAAACTGCCTATTTGTTGGTAACAAAGGCTCGGCCTGTCGGTGATATCCTTCCACCCGAAGCGGTGGCAAATGATCCAGGAACATTGGTGGAATTAAGTAAGGCACTTTTCAGTAGTTATCTTTTGCCTTTTGAAGTGACGTCCATCCTGTTGCTGGTTGCCATGGTTGGCGCGATCATCCTGACACACAAGGAAAAAGTGGTGAAGAAGTAATGGTTCCAATTAATTATTACATCATTCTTTCGGCGATCCTGTTCACCATCGGTGTGGCTGGCGTGCTGATTCGCCGCAATGCCCTCATCATCTTCATGTCCATTGAGTTGATGCTGAATGCCGCCAACCTGGCCATCGTTGCCTTCAGCAGCGCCATCAAAAGTTTCAGCGGGCAAATCTTTGTGTTCTTTGTTATTGCAGTTGCCGCAGCGGAAGTGGCTGTGGGTCTGGCGCTGATCGTGGAAATCTTCAAGTCCAAGCATAGCATTGACGTGGATCAGATCAGTAATTTGAAGGGTTAAATATTCTGTTGGTCGAGTAGGACTGGGCGCTTTTCCCAGTCGTATCGAGACCAACAAGTGGATGTGAAATTAAAATTTTCTTGAAATATAGTGGTCTCGATACAACACTCGCTATCGCTCGTGTCTACTCGACCACCGATATGAGATAAAAGAGAAATTATGCACTTAAGCGAAACAGCAACTACCGGATTTTTCTTCCTGGCCCCGTGGCTGGTATTTTTTCCAGTCATCGGCTTGTTGATCAATGCCATCTTGGGTCGCAGGTTCAGCGAATCGTTGATTGGCACAGTGGCAAGTCTTTTCTCGGGCCTAGCATTTGTTGTCTCGCTGTTGCTGGCGTATTCGGTTGCAATCAATGAGGGTGAAGTCGTTCGTTGGAAACTGGCCGAGTGGATGCACATTGGTACCCTCAGCCTAGATTGGACTTTCCGTGTAGACTCCTTATCCACAACGATGATGCTGGTAGTCTCGGGCGTTGGGACTTTGATCCACATCTACGCCATCGGATACATGCACGAAGACGTCCGCTTCAAAAATGACCCGGGCCGGTTCTGCCGCTTCTTCATTTACCTCAACCTGTTCATCGCTGCCATGATGATCCTTGTCAGCGGCGACTCCTATCTAATGCTATTCGTCGGCTGGGAAGGCGTGGGACTTTGCTCCTTCCTGCTCATCGGCTTCTGGTACGAAATGGACACGCTTGCGCGCCCCTCCTGGGCGAACTCGGATGCTGCCAAGAAAGCCTTCATCGCCAACCGCGTGGGTGACTTTGGTTTTCTCATCGCAGGCTTCATCATGTTCTGGCAGTTGGGCAGTTTCCAATTTGATCAGGTCTTTGCCAGAGTTCACGAAGTTCCTGAAAGCGTGATTATTGCGATCACTTTGTTTATGCTGGTGGGTGTTGCTGGGAAGTCTGCACAAATCCCACTCTATGTTTGGTTGCCAGATGCGATGGCAGGCCCTACACCTGTATCTGCATTGATCCATGCCGCGACGATGGTGACTGCAGGCGTCTATCTCATCACTCGTTCCGCGCCGTTGTATTCGTCTGTGCACGAAGCACAGAATATCGTTGCCTTGGTGGGAGCCGTTACTGCCCTCTTCGCTGCAACGATTGCCGTCGGTCAATATGACATCAAGCGTGTATTAGCTTATTCAACGATTTCACAGCTTGGCTTCATGGTCGCGGCTGTAGGGATGGGTGCCTACGTGGCAGGGATGTTCCATCTCATCACGCATGCCTTCTTCAAAGCATTGCTGTTCCTTTCGGCTGGCTCAGTCATCCTGGGCATGGAACGTGGACATCATCATGCCGAACATGCGCATGGTCATCATAATGATGGTCATGGAAAGGGGAAAAAGAAAAAAGAGAAAAAACACGACGCTCATGACTCGCACGCCTCAACAGATCATGGCGAAGTCTTTGACCCCGGTGACATGCGCAACATGGGCGGACTGCGCAAGACGATGCCTGTGACGTTCTGGCTGTACATGATTGGAACGTTAGCTCTTGCGGGTATCTTCCCGTTTGCAGGATTCTGGTCAAAGGACGAAATTTTGCTCGATGCAAGTCATCATTCTCAAACGATTTATTGGCTGTTGACAATTGCTGCGTTTTTCACGGCATTTTATATGGGACGCCAGATCTGGATGGTCTTCTTCGGCGAGGCTCGGCACGAAGCTGCCGCACACGCTGAGGAAAGCCCTCGAGTTATGACTGTGCCCTTGATGATTTTGGCGGCACTGTCTGTGTTGGGTGGTTTGTTGAACATCCCAACGATTAATCAAGTTATTTTGCCCGGCGCCCATGCTTTGACTGAATGGCTTGGTCATACATTAGGTGAAGTTGAAGGCGGTGAATTAAATGGGATGGTCGCTGGCATTTCAACCGTCCTTGCCTTACTTGCCATTTACTTTTCATGGCTCATTTACGGACGCAACCCGCTCAAGGCAGGTCAAATTGACCCGTTGAAGAAGTCTCTGGGCGTGCTCTTCACTGGTATGGAAAACAAATGGTGGGTGGATGAGATCTATCATGCGCTTATTGTTACGCCATTTAACAAGCTATCCTACTTCCTCGCGGATGTGATTGACTGGCGCTTCTGGCATGACTGGTTTCATGAAACGGTCATCGCCGGGACCTATAACTGGGTCAGTAATATTGGCCTGAACGTATATGCCGATCAAAAAGGTATCGATGCCATTGCGAACGGCCTGGGTACATGGACTCAAGCTTTTTCGGGAATCCTGCGCAGGGTCCAGAACGGATTCGTGCGTTCGTACGCGTTATCCGTCTTGTTGGGTGTTGTCCTTATTCTGGGATATTTAATTTTGAAATAATCAAATGTCAATGGTCAAATAGCGCGCCTTTGACGAAACTGTAATTGAGGATTGAATATGAATTTTTTCCTGCAACCGCTCACTCTGCTGATATTCTTCCCGTTGGTGGGGATTCTGCTCTTATTTTTCATCCCCAGCGATAATAAGAATGCCCTGCGGTGGACCGCCCTGCTCACCTCGTTGGTGACGTTTGGCCTTTCACTCTGGGTATTGGGAATGTTCAGGGCCTCAGACCCCAACCTGCAGTTGGTTGCCAAATACGATTGGATCACCGTGGCGGGATGGAACATCCAGTATCATCTTGGCGTGGATGGTTTGAGCATCCTGCTTGTTTTGCTCACTGCATTCCTTACTCCGATCTCTATCCTCGCCACATGGACTTCGGTGGAAGATCGCGTGAAAGATTTTATGATCTTCTTCCTGCTGCTTGAAATTGGGATGATGGGCGTCTTCCTCGCGCAGGATTTGTTCCTGTTCTACATCTTCTGGGAATTTACGCTCGTGCCGATGTATTTCATCATTGGCATTTGGGGTGGGCCGCGCCGCATTTATGCTGCCATCAAGTTTTTCCTCTACACGATGGCTGGTTCTATTTTGATGCTGCTTGCCATTCTGTGGCTGGGCATCTATGGCAAGACTTTCTCAGTCCCTGATCTAATCACACAAGGTGGTATTGACCCAACTACTCAATTGTGGCTCTTCCTGGCATTCACAGCTGCATTTGCCATCAAAGTCCCAATGTGGCCTCTTCATTCATGGTTGCCCGATGCACACGTGGAAGCGCCAACCGCAGGTTCTGTCATTCTGGCTGGCGTCTTGTTGAAGATGGGAACCTATGGCTTTGTACGCTTCAATCTGCCTTTGTTTCCTGAAGCCACTGTTCGAGCTGCCCCGTGGATTGCGCTCTTTGCGACGATTGGGATTATCTACGGCGCGGCGGTTTCGTATGCCCAGGCAGATGTGAAAAAACTGGTTGCCTATTCCTCGGTAAGCCACCTTGGTTTTGTAATGCTCGGTTTATTCGCACTGAACCCACAAGGCATTGCCGGTGCAATTTTGCAGATGATCAACCACGGCATCAGCACGGGTGCATTGTTCCTCCTCGTTGGCATGATCTACGAACAGACTCACACCCGCGAGCTTAAAGTCTATGGCGGCTTGTGGAAGATCACACCGGTCTTCGGCACGGTCATGTTGATCGTAGCGCTTTCCTCCATGGGCCTGCCGGGTCTCAATGGCTTCGTGGGTGAGTTCACCATTTTGCTGGGCGCGTTTGGTTCACAAGCCATTGGTAATGCCTGGTATGCAGCCATCTCTGCCCTCGGTGTCATCATGGCGGCTGTGTATATTCTCTACATGTTCCAAAAGATGTTCCTGGGGCCGCAAGGCGAGATTGTGGATGAAGTGAAGGCGCATGGTCACGGCATTCGTGACCTCAACTGGCGCGAGATTGCTACAGTCGTTCCACTACTTATCCTCATCTTCTGGATCGGTTTGTATCCGAAACCCTTCTTTGATCTTATGGCTCCGGCTGTTGAGAACCTGGTGAAGATGTTACCGTTGAACTAAGATACCGAAATAAATTTGGAGCGTTCATGTCGCTAAATCCAAAAGATTTTGAAGTAATCCAGCCTCTGACTTTTCTCACCCTTTGGGGGTGCGTTTTGCTTTTGGTTGATCTATTCATTCCAAAGGGACGTAAGGGCATCACAGCACTTTTATCCGCTGTAGGGTTGGGAATAACACTTGGTCTTACCTTCATTCAAATTGGTATGGAATCACATACAGCCTTCAGTGACATGGTTGTCCTTGATGGCTTCGCGATCTTTGTCAACGCGCTTCTGCTGGTCAGTGGTTTGCTTGGCGTTGCGCTCGCGTACGGCTATGTCAAGCGCATGGGCATCGAACGCGGCGAATATTACACCCTTCTGCTTTTCAGTGTGACTGGCATGATGCTCATGGCACAAGCCACCGATCTCATCATGGTTTTCCTCGCCCTCGAACTGCTTTCCATTCCTCTCTACGTGCTCGCCGCATTTGCCCGTCCTAAAATCGAATCAGAAGAAGCGGGGATGAAATACTTTTTGCTTGGCGCATTTTCGACGGGATTTGTCGTCTACGGGATCGCCCTCATATTTGGCGCGACTCAATCAACAAGTCTGCCTGCCATCGTGGCAGCCGCTTCAAGTGGGACCTCAGGCCTGCTCCTGACCATTGGGGCTGCCCTCCTCCTGATCGGTTTCGGCTTCAAGGTCGCGGCTGTCCCGTTCCATATGTGGACGCCTGATGTGTATCAGGGCGCACCTACCGCGGTGACTGCTTTCATGTCCTCAGGCGCGAAGATCGCTGGCTTTGCCGCATTGCTCCGTGTATTTGCGACGGCTTTTCCCTCCATCTCAGCCGACATGACCGATATCCTCTGGATACTTTCCGCGTTGACGATGATCGTGGGCAATGTGATCGCCATCTCACAAACGGATATCAAACGGCTTCTGGCCTATTCAAGTATCGCTCATGCGGGCTATATTCTTATGGCATTCGTACCCTACGGCAACCCGAATTCAGATATTTCTGCCCTATCCATTGCTTCGGGCCTTTTCTACTTGGTCACCTACGCCGTGACCAACTTTGGCGCCTGGGGTGTGGTTATGGCGCTGGAAAGTGCAGAGGGGAACGGCTTAAGGATCGAAGATTATGCCGGGCTCTCGAAGAAACATCCCGTGCTTGCCCTCGCGATGACGATTTTCATGCTGTCGCTCATTGGCCTGCCACCCACAATCGGTTTGGTAGGCAAGTTCTATCTCTTCCGCGCGGCTATTGCGGGTGGTTTTACAGGTCTTGCGATCATCGGCGTTCTAACTTCACTCGTCTCAGCGTACTATTATTTGCGCGTGGTGGTAACCATGTACATGAAAGATGGCGAACCAGCCACCGAAAGCGAAACCTGGCTCAATCTATCCACCGGCCTAACAGCCCTGCTTACAGTGATCCTTTTCCTTGTGCCCCAATTCCTCTTTGCCTGGGCCAGTCAGGCAATATTGAAACTTTTTTAAGATCTGGCCGTCAAGCATAAACATACTTTGGTATACCCAAAGACCCCAAAATTCAATTTATGAAGTGAAAAGGTTAATCTTGTGACAAATATTCTTTGCATTGGAGCAGGTTATGTGGGTGGATCCACCGTTCCCATTGTTGCCAGCCACTGTCCGCAACACAAATTCGTGATCGTCGATATCAATGAGGCGCGTATTGCGGCCTGGCAATCTGACAATCTGCCGATTTACGAACCTGGCCTCGATGATATCGTCAAAAAGGTGCGTGGCGTCAACCTGTTCTTCTCCACAGATGTGGATAAGCACATCGCTGAAGCTGATATTATTTTTGTGAGCGTGAACACGCCTACAAAACTTTTTGGTCAGGGTGCGGGGAAAGCCGCCGACTTGCAACACTGGGAAAAGACCGCGCGCCAGATTCTCAGAAATTCAACTACATCCAAAATCATTGTTGAGAAAAGTACTTTGCCCGTGCGCACTGCCGAAGCCATGGAGCGCATCCTCAACTCGAACAACAAGGGCCTGCACTTCGATGTGTTATCGAATCCCGAGTTTCTCGCCGAAGGCACCGCCGTGCGTGATATGGAAAATCCCGACCGCGTATTGATCGGTGGACGCGAAACTGAATCAGGTCAAAAGGCTTTGAATACCCTGGTGGAGTTGTATGCCACCTGGGTGCCGCGTGAACGCATCATCACCACCAATTTGTGGTCAAGTGAATTATCGAAGCTTGTAGCAAACGCATTCCTCGCGCAACGTATTTCATCCATCAATGCGATCTCGGCATTGTGTGAAAAAACCGAAGCAGATATCAGTGAAGTCGCTCACGCGATCGGGCTGGATAACCGCATCGGCAAATATTTCCTGCGTGCCAGTGTGGGTTTTGGCGGCTCATGCTTTGAGAAGGACATTTTGAACCTGGTGTATTTGTGTGAATATTATGGACTGCCTGAGGTGGCGCGTTACTGGGAACAGGTTGTCACAATGAACCGTCATCAGGAACATCGTTTCGCTTCGAACATGGTGCATGCAATGTTCAATACCATTGCAGGCAAACGCGTGGCATTGTTCGGCGCGGCATTCAAAGCCAACACCAACGACACCCGCGAATCACCCGCGCTGGAGGTGTGCCGCGTTCTGCTTGATGAGCGTGCCGCCGTGGTAATGACTGACCCGCATGCACTGGATAATGCGCGTTATGATCTGGGTCAGCTTGCAGAGCGGGTATCATTTGAACTTGACCCATATGTCGCGGCAAATGACGCACACGCGATTGCGATCCTTACTGAGTGGGCACAATACAAGGAACTTGATTACGAGAAGATTTATGCTTCGATGGCAAAACCTGCCTTCATTTTCGATGGGCGAAACCTGCTTGATCATAAAAAATTATATAGCCTCGGTTTCAACGTCTACCCGATCGGCAAACCCGCCCTGACTCACTTGCATGCAGAATAACAATAAAAACCCCGCAGAACTTCGGCGGGGTTTTTTTATTTAAATAAATCAAGCAATTCAGAAAGACTCAAATCAATAAGCGATGTGACAATCTTATCTGCACCATCCAGATTCAACATGGATGTGACATGATTTGGGACGGCCACGACATAGATACCTGCTCGATTCGCTGCTAACACTCCATTGAGGGAATCTTCAAACACCACCGCTTCATTTTTCTGGACTTGTAACTGATTCAACGCCATTAGAAATAGATCGGGGTTGGGCTTGGTTCTGCCAATCCCTACATCGTCTCCACAGATGACTTTATCAAAATGATGGAGGATGCTGAGCCGTTGGGCATGTCCATCCACCCAGGAATGCGGGGAACTCGAAGCGATGGCCAGTTTCAACCCGGAGGCTTTCGCTTCATGGACTCTATCCAGCACACCAGGCAAAACGGACTCGCGGGCCAGTGCCGAATCAAAATCCAGCCGATGACGGGCGCGCATGGCTGCCGAATCCAGCTGTCCCTGAGAGAGAAGCGCAAGATGTTCCGCTGCGTCAAATTTTGAGAGGCCGTATCCGCCCACGATTTTGCCCCACTCCTCATGTGGAAAGTCAAATCCATGTTCCTTGTAAATAGCCTGCCAGGCCAGGTATTCAGCAGTTTCGGTATCGAGGATGAGTCCATCGAAATCGAAGATGAGGGCTTTGATAGGCATTGCTCAATTTTACTCTTTCAATGCTATACTTTTGAAATCTGCTGGCTTTGGAGGCAATCGTGAAGAAACTCAAACTGATGTGCATCCTGGCGCATCCTGATGACGAATCGCTTGGCACGGGAGGGACGCTGGCGAAATATGCCGCAGAGGGAGTCGAGACTTATCTGGTCACTGCGACGCGCGGCGAGCATGGCTGGTGGGGTGAGGAGCAGGATTATCCGGGCCCGAATGAGCTGGGAAAAATCCGCGAGGGCGAATTGCTTGCCGCGGCAGAGGCCCTTGGGATCCGTGAAGTAAATTTTCTGGATTATATTGATGGGGACCTGGATCAGGCAGACGAAAAAGAAGCCATCGCGAAGATTGTGAGTCATATTCGCCGCATCCAGCCAGAAATCGTGATTTCATTCGGTGCAGACGGAGGCTATGGACACCCTGATCACATCGCGATCTCGCAGTTCACGACTGCGGCCATCGTTGCCGCTGCGAATGCAAAATCCAAAGTGGATGGGAAACCTCACAGCGTATCAAAACTGTATTATATGGCCTGGCCTTCAGAAAGGTTTGCCGCGTATCAATCTGTCTTTGGCGAACTGACCATGCATGTGGATGGCGTTACCCGCCGCGCTGTACCCTGGCCGGAGTGGGCGCTCACAACGGTCATTGATACCGCCGATCACTGGTCCACGGTTTGGAAGGCAGTCGCGTGTCATAAAAGCCAGTTACCTGGCTACAGCCAACTGGAGCATCTGCCTGAAGAACATCATAAGGGGTTGTGGGGCACCCAGGAGTTTTATCGCGCCTTCAGTCTGGTCAACAGCGGACGGCAAAGGGAAACCGATTTGTTTGAGGGGCTGCGCGATATATGATCATTCCTGTTGAATATTAGACCTCTTGTATAAGTTCCTCAACGAGGCTGGTCGTGAAATTTTCTGCCACGGATTTACCCTTCGGGTGCAATGTCACGAATTCTCACGAATTTTAAAAATCAATCCGTGGCTAAAAAGAATTTTCGCAAGAGATCAATTTATAGATCATGGAGTGGATGGCATGAAAAATAAAGAGACCGCTTCACTATATTATTCCGATTACATCGAACTCGATAAGATTTTGAACACCCAGCACCCGCGCAGTTTTGAAAAAATGGAAGATGGCAACGATGAGATGCTGTTCATCATCATCCATCAGGCCTACGAGTTATGGTTCAAACAAATCATCTTCGAACTTGACCTGGTACGGAATATTTTTATTCGAGACCGTATCAATGACAATTCACCCGATATGAGCAATGTGGTGTACAAGTTGAAACGCATCGTCAAAATATTGGAGTTGCTCAATCATCAAGTGAGTGTGCTTGAAACCATGACCGCGCTGGACTTCCTTGAATTCAGAAATTATTTGTTGCCTGCTTCGGGCTTTCAAAGTAAACAGTTCAGGTTGATCGAAGCCAAGCTGGGTTTGAAAATGGAAGAACGCTACAAAAAGGAATATTACAAGCATACGCGCCGCGGCAGTTTATCTGAAAGCGATATGCGGGATTTAAATCGCGTGGAGAACGAAAGCACTTTGAAACAGCTCATTATGATCTGGCTGGATCGAATACCCTTCTTTGACGAAAAATATTGGGTGGACTATCCAGGAACCAGCGCAGAAATTGGACATAAATTCTGGTCTGATTATCGCAAAGCGTATCAAAACAGTTTGTCTACTAACGAAAGCGGGCGCTTGGCTGAATTTGACAAAATATTTTTTAGTGAAGGTCGTGGCGAAATTTCGCCCAAAGCCATGCAAGCCGCTTTATTCATTACGTTGTATCGCAACCTGCCTATCTTCCAATTACCGTTCGATTTGTTGAATGCGCTCTCTGAAATTGACGAACTGCTTTCCAACTGGCGTTATCGTCACTTCTCAATGGTGCGCCGTATGATCGGCATCCGGGCTGGCACAGGTGGCACCAGCGGCGCGGGCTACCTGGAAGGGACGCTGAGTCAGCATTACGCGTTCCGAGAAATCACTGAGGTGGCTACATTTTTGATCGAGAGAAGCAAACTTCCCGCGCTGCCGAACGTATTAAAGGAGAAGGTGAGTTTTCAGGTGTAACGTTTTAGCTATAAGCAGTTAGTTATACAGCCTCATGTCGTATAACACCCGCACAGGGATGTTTTGCCGTATAAGGCTGTATAAATCAAAATTAGGCAGCTGATCTTGTGACACGCCGCCATCTCAGGTATTATCAACAATAAATGATGGATTACACCACCCCAACTGAATTAAGAGAGATGCTGAAAAACCGATTGGTAACAAGGGACTATCGGACACTGATCGATGTGATACTGGATGGGATCGGAAAGATTTTCCAAAAAATCACGCGTACTAAACAACCACCACCTTACTGGTATAACGCATTAGTGTTTGCGGTAATTAGTCTTTTAGCTGGCTACTTAACATCAATTTTATTCGGCGAATACTACCCGTTTCGTTATGAAACTTTGCTTTTTGAAGTATCTGGGATCAGCATAGCCTTCTTAGGCTTGGTTTTGCTCCATATTTACATTCGCACAACTTTCAACTCAATAGGCACTAAGGTTATAGATGCGATTGACACGATGAGGGATTTATCTGATTTGCAAAGTTGGCTGACCACTGTAAGCAACATCAAAAAGCACATCATCTTCAGTCTCGTTTACGCTACCATTTCTGCCTCGTTTTTCCTAACCCTTTTCATGCTTACACGCGGTGGCTTTGTAGGCTTTGGTTCTACACTCGTACTTGGGATTGTCAATTTCGTCGCCGGTATGGTGATTTACTATGTCATTATGTTCTTGGAATTTCCACTTCGACTAAGTCGATATGAGTTCAAACTTTTTGCTGCTGATCCGAGCAGTTCAGCAGTCATAGGAATTATTTCGGGCATAATGACCAATTTTGGCTACGTAATAGCAACTCTAGTTGCCGCTGGCACACTGAATATCCTGAATTCAAATCTTCTCACGTCAATAACCGTTTACGCGATAATCCTAGTAGGCTGGTTGCCACTTATCACCATTTTCGCCATCAATCAATATGCATTGAAAAAAATCATTTTCACAGCAAAAAGGAAGGTTCTTGATGATATTCAAGTGGAGATTGAGAGCATACGAAGTCAAGAGCAAATTCTGAGCCAAAAGACTTTAGAGCACCTAAGGCACTATATGGATTTTCATGATCGGATCAAGGCGACGCGCAACTG
>Ga0070699_100001758_pt1 | contig 19749 bp, 16 predicted proteins | sample KBSK1503metaG_FD_65473 | JGI IMG/M metagenome (GOLD analysis project Ga0070699, IMG submission 65473) | Corn, switchgrass and miscanthus rhizosphere microbial communities from Kellogg Biological Station, Michigan, USA - KBS K1-50-3 metaG | ecosystem: Host-associated > Plants > Roots >... | reverse complement strand
GTCCATTCCCAGGTGTCGTCGAGCCGGTAGGCTTTCTTGGTCCCCGAGTCGACTGAGGTGACGCCGCCGAAGAGGATCATGTGCGTGCTCTGGGCGTCGTAGACCATCCGCGTTTCGTAACGCGAGGCCGGACTCATCGCGAAGAGTGCGGTGGCAGCGAAGCTGATGCAGATGGAGAGGGAAATGTGGCGTTTCACCGACAGACCTCGAACCCGCCTGTTTATAGACAAATTCCGAGAGTAGGACGAGTGAAACGCCTGGCGGTTACGCCTTGAGGCCGTAATGTTCCGCGATGGACACCAATTGGCGGGCAGATGCCTGCGAATCTTTGTCGATTCTGATGTAGGGCCGGCTCTCAGCCGGCGCGAACCGGCTAAGTGCCGGTTCTGCGTTTGGACACGCAAGGCGTGGGTCGATCACACCCGCACGCGCAACGTGACCAGTGTTTCCGATAGATCCAGCTTCCGTGGCGAAGCGACGTTGTGTTTGGCGCGCTCAACCGTGATATCGCTGCCGTGCGCCAGCCCGATGCGAACTCCGTAATCGAGCTTCGTCCAATTCCACCAGATGCTCGGCGCCGGAAAGAGCGTCGGATCACCTTTGAAAGAATTCTGCAGCCCGCTCCATCGCACCGCCGGCTGGATCGACGGCAGCCAGCGGTTCGATAGCCGGATCTGATAACCGGCCTCGATTTCCTCCCCCTGCCGGTGCAGTCCCGCGAACGATTGCTTCGCGTACTGGACCGTCGATGTCAAGCCGTGCCACTCAGTGTAGATTCGAGCTCCGGTCTCCTCCTTCTTGTTGCCGCGCAGGGGCAGGCCGCGGTCTAGCGGACCTTCCAGAAGATCGATATCGACACCGTAGAACGTTCCCGTGAGGGGCGCACTCTCCTCGTCGGCCATCGAGCGGCGGTAGTGAAAAGCGATGGCATCGAAGCCGTAGGTCTGCGCGTCGTTCTGCCAGCGGTATCCGATGGCCTGACCAAATTGCACATGATCGGTCTTCAAGAAGTAGCCTTCGGTCTCCGTGTTGTAGAGGATCGGAAAGCCGGACTTGAGCCGCGGATTGGGATTGAGCGTCAGCAGTTCCTTGATGCCGTTATCGCCCGCCAGGGCATTCGGATCGCGAAAGTAAAGCGGATTGCCGCTTGTCCCCTGCAAGCGCCAATAGAGATTGCGTCCGATCGTGCCGCCGCCCATGAAGCCGACGTCTTCGAATCGATTGAAAGCCGTTGCCGCCAGTCCGTAACTCTCCAGCAGCCGGATCGGCTGGCGCTCCATCTTCGGAAACTTTCCCATCTGCATGAAGAGCGAGCTGCCACTCGGCCGCTCCAGGAAATCGGGCTTCGGTCCAAGTCGGATCCACATCTCGTCGGCGTCGGTCTGGCGATCTTCGCTGGTCGGATTCCGGCGATATTTGTCCTGCCCGTGGAGCTGCAGATGCGCCGCGAACACGCTGCCGTAATTCGCATCCAGCCGAATCTGGGCGACGCTCAACTCTCCGTGACGTCCGCGATTGACCGTCTCTTCGAATCCAACTGTCTGCCCGACCGGCAGGAAGCTCGGAGGAAACGGAAAACGCAGCGGAAATTTGGCTTCCTTGGTGTCGCGGTAGTTTGCGCGCAGCTCGAGCCGTGTTCGAAAGGTCCAGCCGTCGGTTTGGGCGAAGAGAGTGAGTGGCGTGAAGAGGAGGATTACTGCAAAACGGCGCACGACCGATTGTAGCAGGACGCCTAACGCCTTCGTTTTGCGAGCGTGCCGGCGCGCTGCAAGTCATGTCGCCGTTCGCGCCGGGCCACGAATGCCTCTTCGAACGCCACCTGCACGATCACGGCGGCCGGAATTGCCATGATCGCGCCGACGATCCCCAGAAGCGATGCGCCGACCATGAACGCGATGAACGCCGTCAGCGGCGGGATGTCGACTCTCCGCGCCATGATCCGCGGCGCGATGAACAGATTCTCCATTTTCTGCAGCAGGATCGCCATCGCCAGCACCGACCAGAATTGCCATCGCGACTGCAGAATGGCAACCGCCAGCGCCGGAGTCGCGCCGAGGATCGGCCCGATGACGGGAACCATTTCGCCGAAGGTCGCGAAGATCGCCAGCGGAAGCGCGTACGGGATCCGCAGAATGAGAAGACCGACGAACGTCGTGACGCCGATGATGACCGAGAGAATCAATTGCGCCGACAGCCACGAGCTCATTCGCCGCGCGATCCGGGTCAACAGCGCGCGCCGCTCGGCGCGCTCCTCGGGCGGATAAACCAACAGGATCGTGTTTCGCAGCCGGTGGGCATCGATCAGCATATAGCCGACCATGAAAAGGACCGCGATGAATGACGCGATGGCGGTGGCGGTGCTGCGCACGTAGAAAATCACGCTCGATCGCGGCAGCTTGATTCCGCCGCGCAGATACTCGCGGACGCCGTTCATCGACACATATTTCTCCAGCGGAGTGAGGATGTTCCTTTCCAGAAGCGTCGGAAGCTGAGCGCCGAGGGAACGGGCATCATCGATGAAGCGGGGGACGAGGAAGATTAGCAGGAGCAGCGCCACGATGAGAAACGGAAAATAGACCATCAGAACTGCGGTGCCGCGCGCGATCTTGCGGTGAAGGAAAAGCCTTCCCCAGGCGCGAAGGCGATGGACTGCCGGCGAGATGCCGGCTGCCAGTACTGCCGCAATGAAGACCAGGATCAGAACGTCGTGCGCTGCCCACAGGATCGCCAGCGCGATCGCGAATGCCACCACCACGGCGACCTTTTTGATGAAGAGCTCCAGCTCGCTGCGGTGAAGCGAATCACGGGGCTGGAAGGCCATGGCGATCAGCCCAGGTATTGGCGGATGGCGGCTTCGATCTGTCCCTTCGGCACTGCGCCCACCACCCGTCCCCGTTCCACGCCGTCTTTGAAGAAGACCAGCAACGGAATTCCGTGAACTCCAAAGTCCTGTGAAGTTCGAATATTTTCGTCGACGTTCAACTTGCCGAAGCGGATGTCTTTGCGCTCAGACGCGAGCTGCTCGATCGCCGGCGCGATCATCCGGCACGGCCCGCACCACGGCGCCCAGAAGTCGACGACCGCGTTGCCGAGAGCGATCCGTTCGCGGAAGTCCGCATCGGTCAGGGTCATCGGCCGGCCATCACCATCGCCGGCCGCGGACAATGGCGTCTTGCAATTGCCGCAGACGGCTGCCTGCCCGCTCGCGAGATCGGGCACGCGGTTCGACTGTCCGCACTTGGGGCAACGGATGACGTTATCCATCGCACTGTCCAACCACTGCGAAAGCGAGGCCATAATCGGGCGGTGATTCGACCTGCTACCGCGAGCGACCTGGCCAAAATCCGGAAACTTCTGGGAAATGCCAACGACATCAGCTACGACCTCGTTCGAGTGGCCGAGGAAAAGTGCTTCGGCGCCGGGTTCGAGGGATCGCCGCAGGTGCGTATCTGGGATGATTTTGAAGGCATCTCGGTGACCTGCGGAAAATACCTGCGGCTGCTGGCGGTCGATCGCGCCAAGCGGCGGCGAGGGATCGGCGCGGAGCTTCTGCGCGATGCCGAGTCACGCGGTGCGCGCGTGGTGGCAGCCGAGCCGGGGAACTACTTCACGCCGGGCATTCCTGAGGCGCTGGTTCCTTTCTTCACGAAGCGCGGGTATCACGAAACTGCGCAGACACACACCCTCGTCGCAGATGTCCTCCCGGAAATCGTTCCCAAAGGTGTCCGCCGTGACGGCGATCGCGTCTTCGATTTCATCGACAAGGAGTTCGGGCCGATCTGGCGTTTCGAGGCCCTGCGGGGCGCGACACTCTTCTACGCCGAAGACGGGGGGGAGATCGCCGGCTTCTCCACCCACGAGGCCAACAATCGCGGCCTGGGGTTTTTCGGACCGATAGGCGTCGCGGAAAAGTTCCGCAGCCGCGGCATCGGCCGTCAGCTCGTCCAGGCCTCGCTCGCCGATCTGCGGCGCCTTGGATATCATCGCGTGGTCATCCCGTGGACCGACGCCACCGAGTACTACAGGAAGAGTTGCGGGGCGCGGATCGACCAGCGCTTCGTGATTCTGCGAAAAAACGGGTGAAGCGACGCCATCGCTTTCTACCCCTTGCAATCGGTACGTCCGGCGGCGTCGCGTTGGCGGCGGTAGCGTTCTGGTTTTTTAAAAAGCAGGCAGAGCACGTGGTGGAGGGCCGCGCCGACCGCTACGACATGATGGTCTTCGATGTCGTGCATCGCATCGACAACCCCGCCATGCATCGATTCATGGAGGCGGTCACACAGCTCGGCACGCACGCCGCCATCGGGACGGCGGCCGGTCTGACGGCTTTGGCCATGTTTCGAGAAGGCCGCCGCGACGATGCCTGGACCGTGATCGTCAGCACCGGCGGCGCAATGGCCATCAACACTGTTCTCAAAAACATCTTTCAGCGAAAGCGTCCGCAGGAACTGGCGCGAAGAATCAAGCTGCCGCGGTCCCACAGCTTTCCGAGCGGGCATTCGCTGCTTTCCGCCGCCACGTACCCGATTGTGGCGCATCATCTCGTTCAGAATCGCTCGATCGCAACGCAGGCCATTGTTCACACGGCTGCCGGGCTGACGATTCTCTGCGTTGGTTTCTCGCGGATCTATTTCGGCGTACATTTCCCCTCGGACGTCCTCGGCGGCTTCGCGGCGGGGTTCGGCTGGCTGGGTCTGACCTCGCTCTCCCACACGTTCGTGGAACGCGCGGGCTCCAAAAATCGTTAGGACACTCGATATGTCATCCGCCACATCGACTTACGGCGCCAACATCGCCTTCATCGAAGAGTTGTATGAGAAGTATCGGGCCGATCCCGATTCGGTGAGCGCGAGCTGGCGCGAGTTCTTCCGCGATTTTCAGGAACCGGAGAGCGAAGGTGGAGGACAGCCGCCCCCGGCTGTCACTACATCAATCCCTGCTCCCACCCGGACAGCCGAGGCGGCTGTCCTTCACGCAGTTCCCAGCGCCACCCCCCTTCGTGGGGCGGCGGGCAAGATCGCCCAGAACATGGAAGCCTCGCTGTCGGTTCCGACGGCCACTTCCGTTCGCACCATTCCGGTCAAAGCGCTCGAAGAGAATCGACGCGTCATCAACAATCATCTGACGCTCAACGGTCAGACCAAGGCCTCCTTTACGCATCTGGTCGCGTGGGCGATCGTAAAGGCGATCAAGGACCATCCGCGCATGAACTCCGCCTTCGTGTCGCAGGATGGTCAGCCCGCCCGCATCGATCGCGAGGACGTCAACCTCGGCATCGCCATCGACGTCGAGCGCAAAGATGGCTCGCGCTCGCTTCTAGTCCCGAATATCAAGCGCGCGCAGACGATGGACTTCGCGCAATTCCTCAAGGCCTACAACGACGTCGTCCGCAAAGCGCGCAACAACACTCTCGAAGTTGCGGACTTCGAAGGAACGACGATCTCGCTGACCAATCCCGGCACGATCGGCACGATGGCCTCCGTTCCCCGCCTGATGCTGTCGCAGGGCGCGATCATCGCGACCGGCCAGATCGACTATCCCGCCGAGTACTCCGCCACCGACCCCAACGTCCTCGCCGACCTCGGCATCTCGAAGGTCATGACGATGACTTCGACGTACGACCATCGCATCATTCAAGGCGCGGAGTCCGGCGCATTCCTGGCGCGCGTGCACGAGCTGCTCCTCGGCGCCGACAATTTCTACGACGAGATCTATCGCGATCTGCGCATTCCGCACGAGCCCGTGCATTGGGCGAAGGATCAATCACAGAAGGGCGAAGAAGCGCGCGTCCGCGATGCACGCGTCCTGCAGATGATCAACGCGTATCGCGTGCGCGGACATCTGATCGCCGATCTCGATCCGCTGGAGTACGCGGTCCATCGCCATCCGGAGCTCGATCCGGCTTTTTACGGCCTGACGATCTGGGATCTCGATCGCGAATTCGTCTGCGGCGGTCTGTGCGGCCGGATGACCGCGAAGCTGCGCGACATCCTCGACACGTTGCGCGAGACCTACTGCGGAAAGATCGGACCCGAATACATGCACATCCAGGAGACCGTGCAGAAGAAATGGCTGCAGGACCGGATGGAGCCGACGCGCAACCATGACAACCTCGACGGGGCGACCAAGCGCCGCATCCTGATGAAGCTGAATGATGCCGAGGCATTCGAGAAGTTCCTGCACACGAAATATGTGGGGCACAAGCGCTTCTCGCTCGAGGGAGCGGAGTCGGTCATCCCCATGCTCGATTACCTTTTCAACGCCGCGACGGATGACGGCGTGGGCGAGGCGGTCATCGGCATGTCGCATCGCGGGCGATTAAATGTACTCGCTAATATATTAGGAAAATCATACGAGAAAATATTTCACGAATTTGAAGGCGACGTCGATCCGAACACCACCCAGGGCTCCGGCGATGTGAAATACCACCTCGGCGCCGACGGGACGCATCAAACACCAGGCGGCGCGACGTTGAAACTCACATTAGCTTCGAATCCGAGTCACCTGGAGGCCGTCGATCCGATCGTGGAAGGAATGGCGCGCGCCAAGCAAACGCTGATCGATGACAAGGAGCGAAAGCGCGTTCTTCCGGTTCTGCTGCACGGCGACGCCGCATTCGCCGGACAGGGCGTGGTCGCCGAGACACTGAACCTTTCGCAACTGAAGGGATATCGCACCGGCGGGACGGTGCACATCGTCATCAACAATCAGATCGGCTTCACCACCGGTCCGGAATCGGCACGCTCGTCGGTCTACGCCACTGACGTCGCGAAAGCGGTGCAAGCGCCGATTTTCCACGTCAACGGCGACGATCCCGAAGCTTGCGTGCGCGCGATCCGACTGGCGTACGAGTTCCGCCAGCAGTTCCACAAAGACGTGGTCATCGACATGCTCTGCTATCGCCGCCACGGCCACAACGAAGGCGACGAGCCGTCGCTCACCCAGCCGCGGATGTATAAGGCCATCAAGGAGCATCGCTCGGTTCGGAAGATCTACACCGAACAACTGCTGCGCAAAGGCGATATCGATCCGAAAGAGGCCGAACAGTGGCTCGACGCTTTTCAGGTGAAGCTGCAGGAGGCATTCGATCGCACGCGTGAGGATAAGGAGCCTCCGTCGCAGGAGCGGGCGCTCTGGACCGACGAAGAGATCACCGGATTCCAGATGGGGCCGTCACCCGATACCGCCGTCTCACGCCAGCAGCTCGAGACTGTCAGCCGCGCCCTGGCCACGATGCCGGAAAACTTCACGCCGCATCCGAAACTCAAGCCGATCCTGGCGCGGCGCCAGGCGATGGCCGAGGGGCGCGAGCCGATCGATTGGGGATTCGCGGAGCTGCTGTCGTTCGGAACGGTTCTTCTCGAAGGATTTCGAGTGCGTTTGTCCGGACAGGACAGTGGTCGCGGTACGTTCTCGCAGCGCCACGCGCTGCTCTTCGACTACGTCACCGGCGAAAGCTACGCGCCGCTCAAAGTGCTGTCGACGGATAAGGAGCGCGGTTTCGTGGCCTACGACTCCCTCCTTTCCGAATACGGCGTCCTGGGATTCGAATATGGATATTCGGTCGCCGATCCCGCCACTCTCGTGATATGGGAAGCGCAGTTCGGCGACTTCGTCAACGGCGCGCAGATCGTGATCGATCAATTTGTGTCCAGCGCGGAAGAGAAGTGGAGTCAGCACAGCGGGCTGGTCATGCTCCTTCCGCATGGTTACGAAGGACAGGGACCGGAGCACTCCAGCGCTCGACTTGAGCGCTTCCTCACGCTGTGTGCCGAAGGCAACATGCAGGTGGTCTATCCGACCACTCCGGCGCAATACTTTCACGCGCTGCGCCGGCAGATGAAAAACGATCCGCGCAAGCCGCTCATCGTGATGACGCCGAAGTCGCTGCTGCGGCATCCGCGCGCGACGTCATCGCTGGAGGATCTGACACAGGGGCGCTTCGAGCCGGTGTTGGTTGATGGAGCACCTTCAGCCGGACGCGTGATCGTCAGCGCTGGAAAAGTGATTTACGACCTGCTCGCGGCAAACCGCGGCAACGTTCCCATCATCCGGCTGGAACAGTTCTATCCGTTCCCGAAAGGGATGCTCGAGTCGGCGCTGCAGCAATTTCCTGACGCCACCGAGATCGTGTGGGTGCAGGAAGAGCCGCGCAACATGGGCGCCTGGCCGTTCCTACACGAGCGCCTGGCCGGCATTCTCCGATCGAATCAAACGCTGCGCTACGTCGGGCGGCCGATCAGCGCATCGCCGGCCACCGGATCGCATCACCGGCATGAGGAGCAACAGAAAGCGCTGATCGAAGCAGCGCTGGGGTAGTTAGGATGTTGGGATGTTGGGATGTTGGGATGTTGGGATGTTGGAGGCGAGTGACGTCCTAACATCCCAACGTCCCAACGTCCCAACATCCCAACCGATCACTCCGGCTTTCCCTGCAACAACGGCTCGGTGTCGAGCGTCTGCGGTCCGTTTTCGGTGCACACCGCGTAGTGCGACGGATACATCGAGACGCCCGCGTATTCGCCGGCCCCGTTCACGATGTAGAAGTTGAGCCCGAAGTTCGGATTGCCGCTGGCATTCAACAGCCGCTTCTCGATCGTATTCGCCTTCACGCGACGGAGCACATCGATGGCCGCATCTTTCGGACGCATTCCGCGGCGCATGTTCTCCACAATCATGAAGGACGAGAGATTGTAGATATTGGCTTCGCCGCGCCCCGTCGATCCCGCAGCTCCGATGTCGCCGTCAACGTAGAGGCCGGCGCCCAGGATTGGAGAATCGCCGACGCGGCCGGGGATCTTCCACGCCAGACCGCTGGTGGTCGTAACGCCGCAAATCTCGCCCCTCGGACTGACGCCATCGCAGTTGATCGTGCCGTAGAGATGCTCGCGATCGAGCTTTCCCTCGGCCACCATCTGCAGAGCCACGCGATAACCGGCCTCAGCCCGGGCCTTCGGATCGAGATAGTGCGAAGGATCGGTGCGGCGTTTCCACTCCAGCCATTTCTGTCGCGAGTTTGGCGTGTTGAGGTCATCCTCGATCTTGAACCCCATGCTGTGCGCGAACTCCTGCGCCCCTCGACCGACGATCAAGTGATGATCCGTAAAATCCATCACCGCCTGAGCCACGAGCGATGGCGTGCGCACACCTTCGATTGCGGCCACTGCTCCGGCGCGCTTCTTCGGCCCGTGCATGCACGACGAATCGAGCTGCACGACGCCGTCGGCATTGGGCAGACCGCCGTACCCGACGCTGTCGTCGAGCGGATCGAGCTCGACGATGTTGACTCCGGCGATGAGAGCGTCGAGCACGTCGGAGCCTTGCGTGATCATGGTCCATGCTTTCTGCACGCATGTGACGTCGCCGCCGTTCTTGAATCGATTGCCGTTCGCGGACGAAACAACGACCGGCTTGGTTGGACTGCGTCGGATGACGGTCGGAGCCTGTGCGATCAGCTTTCCAGGAAGTGTCGCGGCTGCAACTGCAGCGGTACCGGTGACGACAAACGTTCGCCGCGTGACCTTGTTTTTCATGGCGCTCCTCCTTCGCGAGGAGGAACGCTACTCGATCTTCTCCGTCGGCGGAAGGGCAGCCTCGCCGTTTGTCTTTTCCTTCGATTCTTCCGTTGGCGTCTGCGCTACGACTTCTCCCGCGGTCACAATGGTCACTTCGTTGCCGGCATCTTTGGCCACTACCAGGGTCGGTGGCGGTGCCTCAGGCGCAGTGCCGGTGCGCTTTTCGGCGGCTTCTTTCGCGATCTCGACAAGGGCATTCGCAACGGCATTGATGTCGAACGGCTTTCGGATGACCCGGCGGACCATGGAGTCGTCGAGCGATGCCACATCTCCGTTCATCAACGCGGTTGCGACGATCACGACCGGCCGCGGCGTGAGCGTGCTGATCTTTTGAACCAGATCGTAACCGCTCATCCGAGGCATCATCAGGTCAACGATCGCGATTTCGTATTGCGCGCGTTGGAGCATCTCGAGAGCCTGGACGCCATCCTTTGCTGTATCGACCTCGAAGCCCGCGCGCTCGGCTACGCGCGCGAGGAGCCGCCGGACGGCTTTATCGTCGTCCACGATGAGAAGCGAGGTCTTCTTTCGGCTGTCATTTTTCACAATAGTTATTACTGCAAGGTGGGTGCGCACTTCGCTCAGCCGTAACCCTCTGAAACCACCAGTTTTGCAAGCACCCTCAGCCGATTTCTTCGATTAATGACCGATGCCAGGAGGTCGCAGCCGGCCTCTTCCATGCGCCGCTGCGGACGTCGCTCAGCCTTTCCACAAGGGTGTCAACAACGACGGTGTCGGGTCCACCAGTCCTCCGGAATTCGGCGCGGCTCACGGCGCTGACGCCGCGCCGATCAGCGATCAGGAAGACCCGATCGGGGTCGAGGATTGAGATTGCCAGCTCGCGCTCGAGCTGCTGCAGGAGTCCGAACATCCGATCGATCGAACAGCCGGATGTTTCCGAACGCTGGTCGACAGCGATCACCAGAAAGCTGCCGTCGATCAGATCGCGCGCCGAAACGATCGGCTGTCCGTGCGCCGACCAGGTGTCGAGGAAGCGATCGATGGCCGCCAGCATCCGCGAGCTCTTCCGTTCATCGAGCGCCGGCGAGATGCCGAAGATCCAGATTCGGGATTGATCCGGCAGTTGCGAAATGTCGATGCGCGGCATTCGATTAAACTCCGTGGGTGAGCCTCGCAAGACTGATGCAGCGATTTCGAGGAGGCGTGCAGCAGGGGCCATTGCAGCACGATCCGCTGCGGCTCGCAACTGCCGCCGTTCTTCTCGAGATCGCTTATGCCGACGGCACCTTCACCCCTGCCGAAGATGGGGACGTGGTCGCCTATCTCAAAGCGGCATTTCAATTGGATGACCATGCAGCGCAGGAGCTGATCGCAGAGGCGGCCGAGCTGCGCAATAAGACCATCGACCACTTCGCGCTGACCAACTACATCCGCAAGAACGCCACCCTGGCCGACAGAATCGAAATCGTCAAGACCATGTGGCGCATGGTTTACTCCGATCGCAAGCTCACCGACTACGAAAACTACCTCGTCCGCAAGCTCGCCGACCTCCTCGGCCTCGAGCATCACGTGATGATCGGCGCCAAAATGAGCGTCCTGCGCGAGATGGGGATGAGCGCGTGATCGAATCGCATCACGTTGCGATCATCGGCGCGGGCCCGATCGGTCTGGAGCTGGCGATCGCGCTGAAGCAGGCCGGGATCGATTACGTGCAGATCGACGCCGGCCAGATCGGATCGACGATCGAGTGGTATCCGCCGCAGATGTTGTTTCACTCCAGCTCAGACCGCCTGGCACTCGCCGGCGTGCCGATCCAGACCGCGAATCAGCAGAAGATCACGCGCGAAGAGTTTCTGGCCTACTTGCGGGCGCTGGTGCAGCAATTCGGGTTGAGCATTCGCACGTACGAGCGCGTTGAAAAAACTCAACGTCTTCCCGAAGGCGGATTTTTTCTGCTGACGCGCGCGGTCGACGGCGAGCATGGGTATCGCGTCGATGCGGTTGTGCTGGCAATCGGGGCAATGCATGCGCCGCGACTTCTCAACGTGCCCGGCGAGGATCTGTCGCACGTCAGCCATTACCTCGGCGATCCGCACAAATACTTCGCAAAGCGATTGTTGATCGTGGGCGGGCGTAACTCCGCAGTCGAAGCGGCGGTTCGATGTCATCGCGCAGGAGCCGACGTGACGATCAGTTATCGCGGCCAGGACTTCGACCCCAAAGTCGTGAAGTTCTGGCTGCTGCCGGAAGTGCGGGCTCTGATCCGCGACGGAAAAGTGCGATTTCTGCCGCAGACCTGCGTGAAGGAGATCCGGCCCGGCACGGTCCTGGTCAACGATCAGGAGATTCCGGCTGACTTCGTCCTCCTCATGAGCGGGTATCGCCAGGACACGCGGCTCTTCGAAATGCTCGGCGTCGAGCTATCAGGGAGCGCCGGCGAGCCGGTTCATGATCCCGACACGATGGAAACCAATATCCCCGGCGTGTACGTCGCGGGAACGGCGGTAGCAGGAACGCCGCCGCGCAAGGTGGCAGTCATCGTGGAGACCTGTCATGTGCACGTGCCGCGAATCGTGGCGGCCATCAGCGGGCGCCGCGTCGCTTTGGCGGACGGGCGGTTGGACGACTAGCAGGATCAACTTTGCGTCAGCAATGCGAATCCGATCATCTTATACAGCAGGCGTGCGCCGACGTTCGCGTCCCACTCGGTGTCGCCCGGCGCCACTTCGCAGAGATCCAGCCCGACGATCCGCTTCTTCGCGCGATGGACTGCCCGTAGCAAGCCGATGGCCTCATTCCACGACAGACCGCCGGGGACCGGTGTGCCGGTGCCCGGACAGAGTGTCGGGTCGAGGCCGTCGATATCCCACGACAGATAAACGTGGTCGGGCAATTGGGCAACGATCTCATCCGCGAGATCGGCGAAAGGACTGCCGCCCTCTTTGCGCGCGGCCAGCACGTCGTCGAAGAACGTGACGATGCGGCCGTCCGAGTTGTCGATCATCTTCATCTCTGCAGATCCGATATCGCGGACGCCAACCTGCACGAGCTTGCCGACGCCATCGATCCTGGTCATCACGTTATGAAAAATCGACGCGTGGGACCACGTGAAACCTTCGTAGGCGTCGCGCAGATCGGCATGTGCATCGAGGTGCAGAATGCCGAGGCCCGGAAAACGCTCGGCGTAGGCCCGGATGGCGCCGAACGGCACGGAATGGTCGCCGCCTAACACCACCGGCATCTTTCCTGGCTCCAGGAATGCCCGAGTCTGGGCGTAGACCCAATCGTTGACCGCGTCCCCTATTTTGTTGACTCTGTCGATTTTCTTGCGCCCGAGCTTTTTCGCTTCGGAATTCCACGCTGCGATCTTTCGCGGGATGTCGAGCATTGCGATGCCGGCTTCGTATGGGCGTCCGGTCTCGTGATCGAAGAGATCGACCTGCCGCGATGCCGCCAGCACCGCGGCCGGCCCGCGCGACGTACCGCCGCCATATGAAGTCGTCGCTTCGAACGGAACCGGGATGATCACGACCTTCGCCTGCTTCGCGGTGAATGGAAGGCCGTAGATGCCGGAGTTCTTCGCGGCCGCGGCGTCGGGATCGAATCGCAGTTGCGCGGTTGCGCGGTTGCGCGGTTGCGAAGTGGATTCTGGCGACCGGCGCAACCCCGAAACCTCGTAACCCCGCAACCTCAATCCAGGTCCATCGGATTGATCAGCGGCTTATCCGATTTGTCCGCTCGCTTCATGGCCTCTTTGAACTTCTCTTCCAGGATGCGGGCGCGATCCTTCTGGCTCTCGAGCTGTTTCTCGAAGCGCTTTTCCATCTCGCTCTTCTGCGTTTCGAGATTCGAGACCATCGACTCCAGGGACTGCGTCGACTTCGTCTCTTTCGCTTTGTGCAGAAGGATCTCGCCGTTGAGCGGGTCGATCACGATCAGCGCTTGGCAGCAGGGGCAGACGATTTCGAAGTTCTTGGCCATGGTCGCCAGCTCATTCTAACGCCTGCGCCAGATCGTCGATCAGATCCTGAGCGTGCTCCAGCCCGACGGACAGCCGCAACAAATTCGGCGGCGTTCGCGACGTCGGCCCTTCGCTCGAGGCGCGATGCTCGATCAGACTCTCGACGCCGCCTAGCGACGTGGCGCGGGTGAAAATCTTTGTCTTGGCCGCCACCATCAGGGCCTCCTCCCTCCCGCCCCGGATACGAACCGAGAGCATGCCCCCGAAGTCGGACATCTGCCGCGCCGCGATCGCATGTCCGGGATGCGTCGCCAGTCCCGGGTAGTGCACGGCCTCGACGCGCCGGTGGCCGGCGAGGAAGTCTGCGACCGCCCGTGCGTTCTCCGAATGCAGCCGCATCCGCGGGGCCAGTGTGCGGATGCCGCGCAGCACGAGCCATGAATTGAACGGCGACGCCACGCCGCCAACGATCGTGCGAACGTGCTCGACTTTCTCGAAGAGTTGATCCCGCTTGCGAAATGCCAGCGAGCCGCCTTGCACGTCGCTGTGGCCGCCGAGGTATTTGGTGGTGGACTGGAGGACGAGGTCGGCGCCGAGCTCAATCGGTCGCTGCAACGCCGGTGTCGCGAACGTGCCGTCGACCATGACCAGGGCTTTCGCGTTGCGCGCGAGTGCCACGACCGACGCGATGTCGACGATGTTCATCAGCGGATTCGACGGCGATTCGCACCAGATCGCCCGGGTGTTCGGACGGATGGCCTCACGCACGCGATCCAAGTCAGTCATCGCGATGAGGTCGTGCGTCAGGCCCCAGCTCGGAAAGAAATCGGTCGCAAGGATTCGCACCGCGTAATAGCCATCTTCGGGGAGAAGGACATGCGAGCCGGAAGCGAGCGATTGGAAGAGCGCAGAAGCCGCCGCCATCCCCGACGCGAACGCCAGCGCCCCCTCGCCGGAATCGATTGCCGCCAGCGCAGCTTCGAGCCGCGTTTGCGTCGGATTGTGATCGCGAATGTAGCTGTAGCCGTGCGTTGGGCTGCCGTCATCAGCGTTCCGCTCAAATGTGGTCGAAAGATGAATGGGTGGAGAAAGCGCTCCCGTTGTCTCGTCTGTTTGTCCGCCGGCATGAACAGCCTTTGTCTCGAAATGCATCGTTTGAGCGTAACCTAGCAGCCCCGTGGGACGCATCCATCTCGGCTCCATCCTCGGCACGACCATCACGCTCGACTTCAGCTTCTTGATCGTGATCGCGCTGTTCGTGATGAGCGACATCGAAGTCGTCGGCTGGCGCTACGCCCTGCTGTGGGCGCCGGTGGTGTTCATCAGCATCCTGGTTCACGAGCTGGCGCACGCGGCGACCATCGGCAGCTTCGGATACGGTCCGAGCCACATCCTGCTCCAGGGCATCGGAGGCGTCACCATCAACGAGAGGCGATCGAAGCCGTGGCACGACGTCTTTATCAGCGCGGCGGGGCCGGCTTCCAGCTTTCTGCTCGCCTGGGGCGTCGGGATCCTGATGCTCCGGGTTCCGATCGCGAGCCGAGACCCGTTCCTGGCGGGCTTGCTGCCTCTGCTTCGAATTGCAAATATTTATTGGGCGATCTTCAACCTCATGCCGGTGGCCCCCCTCGACGGCTATGGCGTCGTCCGGAACCTGCTCAGGAGCTTCCTGGACGAGCGCCTGGCCTTCACAATCGCGATCTGGACCTCGATGATCGTTGGCTCGGCACTAGCCATCGTCGGCCTCATTTTCAGGCAGTATTTCGTGGCCTTGCTGGTCCTCTGGTACGTCCGCGGAAGCTATTTGCAGTGGCAATTCTTCCGTTCCATCGACCACACCAACGATTAAGACGGAAATTCACCTAAAATAAGCTCCTTTAGGTCCGTCACGGATGACTCTGCACGTGTCTGATTTTAATGCCGCTTTGCCGTCGAGGCTGGCACGGGCGAAGCGCTCCTTCGCGCGATGGTTTCAGGGCGCGCGCAGCCGTGGCATGTCGTCGCTTCGAACGACTGTCGCGATCCTGAAGGCACAGCAGGAAGCCACACTCGACGGAATACTGGTTGTAGACGACGGAGGCCACGTCCTCTCCTACAACCGCCGTTTTCTCGAGATCTGGGGAATCCCCGACGAGGCCGCGGCCAACGCGAATGACCAGCAACTCCTGGCCTATGCGTTCGACAAGGTCGCGCACTGGGACAGCTTCATCGAGTTAGTGAATTATCTGTACAAGCATCCGCAAGAGGTGCGCACCGGGGATCCAATCGTCCTGAAAGACGGCCGCATCCTGATGCGCGCATCGATCCCGGTCATGGCGGACGGCAATTACGCCGGCCGCGCCTGGTACTTCCGTGATGTGACCGAGACGCACCGCGGCGAGGCCATGCAGAACGCGCTGTTCCGCATCGCGCAGATGGCGCGCGAGACCACGGACCTGAGCGACTTCTATCGCGAGATCCACGAAGTGATCGGCACGTTGATGGAGGCCACCAACTTCTACATCGCGGAATACGACGCCGAAAAAGACATCGTCACTTTCCCATATTTCATCGACGAGTTTGATCCCGCGCCGGAAGGCGAACCGCCCGGCCGCGGCGTGACGGCGTTCGTCCTGCGCTCAGGCAAGCCGCTGCTGGCAACGCCGCAAGTCTTCGAGCGACTACGCGCGGAGGGAGAGATCGAGCTGGTCGGGCATCGCTCGGTCGACTGGCTGGGCGCTCCGCTGAGGACCGGCGATCGCACATGGGGCGTCATCGGCGTTCAGACCTACGAGCAATCGAAGCGACTGACGCCGCGAGACAAGGAGATTCTGGTCTTCGTGGCGCAGCAGGTGGCCTCGGCCGTCGATCAGAAGCGGCAGCAGAGCGCACTCCGCGAAAACGAGCGCCGCTATCGACAGATGTTCGAGAACAACCGCGCGGTGCAGTTGATCATCGATCCGGAGACCGCGGCGGTCGTCGACGCGAACGCAGCGGCTTCGGAATACTACGGCTGGAGCGTCGAGCGGCTTCGCGCGATGAATGTCGCCGACATCAGCACGAGCGATCCGCAGCGCATGCTGGAAGAAATGGCGAGCGCCGCGCGCCAGAAACGCAGCTACTTCCAAGTCCAGCATCGCCTTGCGACCGGTGTGGTACGAGATGTCGAAGTGCATTCCGGCCCGGTCGAGATCGGAGGCCGGCAATACCTCTACTCGATCGTCCACGACGTGACGGAGCGCCGGCAGGCAGAGCAGGCGCTGCTGTCGTCGGAAGAGAAATACCGCAACATTTTTGATTTCGCGTCGGTCGGCATCTATCAGTCGACGCTGGATGGACGGCTCGTGACCGCGAATGCCAGCCTGGCGCGCATGCTCGGCTACGACTCGGTCGAAGAGCTGTTGCAGGTTCAGCTCGCGGAGGACGTCTATTTCTATGCCGAGGATCGCAAGAAACATCTCGCGACCGAGGGGACGAACGCCGACGTACAGATTCTGTGGAAGAAGAAGAATGGCGCGCCGATCTGGGTGCAGGTGAATGCCCACGCCGTCCACGACGCCAAGGGCCAGTTGATGTTCGAGGGCTTCGTGTACGACATCACCGAGCGCAAGCTCGCGGAGCAGCAGCTGGCCTCATCGAACGCCCAGCGAAAGGCGGTGCTGGACGCGGCATCGCGCGTCTCGATCATCGCCACCGATGCCGAAGGCACGATCACCGTCTTCAACTCGGGGGCGGAGCGCATGCTCGGATATTCGGCCGCGGAGGTGATCGGGCGGCGCTCGATCACCGAATTGCATCGCGCCGAGGAGCTGGAAGAGCACGCAAACCGGCTGCAGAGCGAGTTCGGCGAGCGCTTGAGCGGCTTCGACATCCTGGGTCACCGGGCCGATCGCGAAGGCCTCGAAGAACGCGAATGGACCTACGTCAAAAAAGACGGCGGCAACATCACGGTGTTGCTCTCGGTCACCGCGTTGCGGCGCGACGACGGCTGGCTGACCGGATTCCTGCACGTCGCGAATGACGTCACCGAGCGAAAGCAGGCCGAAGAAACATTGCGAAAGCAATCGGCCGCCATGACGGCGTCGATGGACGGCATCGGCATCGTCAACGATCGCCTGCAATTCACAGTCGTCAACGACGCGCTCGCGAAGTTGTATGGATATCCCGATCCGCAGTCGATGGTCGGCCTGCCTCTGAACTCACTCTACGAGCCGCCGACCTACGAACGATTCACGAACACCATCCTGCCGATCGTGTATCAGCGCGGGCGGTGGCGCGGCGAAGCGCCGGGCCTGCGCCACGACGGCCTGACATTCCCACAGGAGATTTCGATCAGCGCGATCGAGGGCGGCGGCCTGGTGTGCGTCGTCCGCGACATCACCGAGCGGACGTACGCCGAGGAGCAGATCAAGCACCTCGCCTACCACGATGCGTTGACCGCATTGCCGAATCGCTTGCTTTTCAAGGACCGTCTGACGGTCGCCATCTCGCACGCGCAACGCGAGCGAAGAAAACTGGCCGTCCTGTTCCTCGATCTCGATCGCTTCAAGGTCATCAATGATTCGCTCGGCCACAACATCGGCGATCAACTCCTGCAAGCGGTCTCCGCGCGTGTGCAGTCCTGCGTCAGGGAAAGCGACACGGTCGCGCGCCTCGGCGGCGACGAGTTCACAGTTCTCCTGCCACAACTGCCGCACGGCGAGGACGCCGCGCTGGTGGCGCAGAAGATCATCGACGCCGTTCGCTATCCCTTCCACATCGAAGGCCGCGAATTCTTCATGACCACCAGCATCGGCATCAGCCTTTATCCCGACGATGGAATCGATGCCGAGTCGCTCATCAAGAACGCCGACACTGCGATGTATCAGGCGAAGGAGCAGGGGCGCGACAACTACCAGCTCTTCAACGCATTCATCAACGCCAAGGCGCTGCAGCGCATCGCGCTGGAACATGGACTGCGAAAAGCGCTCGCCAATCAGGAGCTGGCGGTCTATTACCAGCCGATCTTCGATTTCCGGACGGGAAGAATCAGCGGCATGGAAGCTCTCCTCCGCTGGAATCATCCGACCCTCGGCATGATCCCGCCGGCGGTTTTCATCCCCCTCGCCGAGGCCATCGGCGTGATGATTCCGATCGGAACATGGGCCATGCGGGCCGCATGCGCGCAGGCGAAGGCCTGGCACGACGCCGGGTTCCGCTCGCTGTCGCTGGCCGTAAACCTCTCGGTCTGCCAGTTGCAGCAGCCGGACCTGCTGCAGCGCGTCCGAGAAATTCTCGAAGAGACTGGCCTGCCCTCGCGGATGCTCGAGCTCGAGATTACCGAGAGCAGCGCAATGCAGAGTCCGGAAAACAGCGTCCGCACTCTCTACGATCTCAAGAAACTGGGCGTTCGGATCTCGCTGGACGATTTCGGCACCGGCCATTCATCGCTGAGCTATCTGAAGCGCTTCCCAATTGATACATTAAAAATTGATCAATCATTTGTGCACGATATTACGCACGATCCTGACACCGCCGCGATCGTGACCGCCATCATCGCCATGGCCCACAGCCTGCGCTTGAAGGTCATCGCGGAAGGCGTCGAGTTCACGGAACAGTCATCGTTCCTCAAGCGCTACGGCTGCGATCAGATGCAGGGATATCTGATCAAAGCGCCGGTGCCGGTCGATCGATTCACCGATCTTCTCGCGAACGCCGAGGACATCGGGATGGAAGCGAAAACGTAGGCCTTAGGCGTTAGGCGTTGGGCGTTAGGTAGCGAAGAAGTCCGTTTAACATGCGCCCGACTTCGTCGGCTCGCTCTTTCAATTCGTTGCGTATCGAGGGTTCGATGAAGCCCAATTCCACCGAAATAACGATCTGCGTCTGCAACTCGAGAACTGACCCCGTCGCATTTGCATGCGCAAACCGAAAATCTCGTCGTCGGGGTACTTCCTTGTCGCTCGATAGACCGCGACGGCCAGTTCGACAGATTTTTTCCACACTTTGAGTTCGTTGTAATTGCCCATGGGTGTATGACGGAAGCGAGGACCGCTCGTGTGGGAAAAAGAGTGTACCTCGGCTCGCGTCCTAACGCCTAAGGCCCAACGCCTAGTGCCGCGCGCTCCGCTGCCGCCCGCCCGTCGTAACGACGACGCTGATGCGCGTGATGGACGTCGCGCCAGCTGCGTCGGTACCGGTCAGCGTCACGGTGTAGGTTCCCGTCAACTGATAGACATGCTGCACCACGGTGCCCTGGGCGATGTCATTGTCCCCGAATTGCCATGAGAAGCT
>Ga0070699_100001757_pt1 | contig 19754 bp, 17 predicted proteins | sample KBSK1503metaG_FD_65473 | JGI IMG/M metagenome (GOLD analysis project Ga0070699, IMG submission 65473) | Corn, switchgrass and miscanthus rhizosphere microbial communities from Kellogg Biological Station, Michigan, USA - KBS K1-50-3 metaG | ecosystem: Host-associated > Plants > Roots >... | reverse complement strand
GACGAAGCCATAGTGACCGATCATCGACGCCTCGTGGAAGCCTACGAGAGCGGGGATACGCCGTACGCCAAGGCAGTGATTGTTGGGCACACCGAGCGTGCGAAGCGTGCTTATCTGCGCATCATTGAGTTGTCCAAGGGGCAGGTTTGAGCGGGGAAGGACAGTCACGCGTGTGCCTTGTTCTCCGGCATTGCTTGCTCCGTCCTGTATATCAGGACAAAGGCGTTGACAACGAGGATGCTGCTCAGTACCCTTAGCTTCAGAGGAAGAAGGATATTCTCTTTGACTTCGTATATCGTTACCGATTGTCCGTTTTACAAGCTGTTTTCACCCGAAAGGAGTACTCTTCAATGAAACACCTGATTTCTCAACTTGCGCACGTGGAAATCCTCACGCCGAAACCGGACGGAACGCTGTGGTATTTTAAGGACCTCCTGGGTATGGAGGAGACAGAGCGGCAAGGCCAATCCGTCTACTTGCGAGGCTGGGGAGAATGGTTCCACCATACGCTCAAGGTCACTGAAGCTCCCCAAGCGGGCCTGGGTCATGTCAGCTGGCGTGCAGAAAGCGCGGAAGCGCTGGAACTCGTCACCAGGGATATCGAAGCTCTGGGACTGGGTAAAGGCTGGATCGACGGGGATCGCGGACATGGCAAGGCGTACCAGTTTACCGATCCTGACGGCCACCCGATGGAGGTGTTCTGGGAGGTTGAACGCTATCAGGTACCGGAACATCTGCGCACCCATCATCGAGCTCGCCCACAAAAGTATGTCGGGCGTGGGGCCGCAGTGAGAAGACTTGACCATCTCAACCTGCTAGCCAGCGACACTGCACCATGCTCAAAGTTCTTCGTGGAGACGCTCGGCTTTAAGTATAACGAAGCGCTCGCGGAGGATGGGACTGAGCGTGAGGTAGGGAGTTGGCTCGCTGCCACGAGTCAGATGCATGATATTGCCTATACTGGTGATGCTATCCCAGGCATGCGTGGGCGTCTTCACCATGTAGCCTTCTGGCAAGACACCTGGGACGAAGTGATGCGAACTGCCGATATTCTACGCGACGCTGATATCACTATCGAGGCTGGCCCGGCCCATCATGGGATTAGCGATGCCTTCTTTATGTATACGTACGAGCCTGGTGGTAATCGTGTGGAGCTCTTCTCCGGCGGGTATCTCCAGCATACGCCCGACTGGAAGCCTGTCATCTGGCACCTGTCAGAATTCCGCTATGCGGGGTCATGGTGGGGCGAGGCGTTGCCCGAAACCTTCTTTACATATGGCACTCCTCCTGTTGAGGTTGCTGCACCTGTGGAAGCATAAGACGCCGATGGCAAACCATTGTTTGATGTGTATCGAGGGAGGAACCGTGTCATGATCTCTGAACAGATTCTTCAGGAACTTGCCGAGCAACTCTTCACCTGTTTTGAGAGTGGGAGCGCCATCGCTCCCCTCACCGAGGCATACCCAACACTGACGATAGAAGAAGCCTATGCCATCCAACGGGTCTTGCTGACCCACCACCTTGCGAAGGGTCGCAGGGTGGTGGGCAGAAAGATAGGAGCGACGAGCAAAGAGGTCCAGCGTTGGGTTGGTGTGGATCAACCAGATTATGGTGTGTTGTTTGATGCCTTCACCTTTGAAGACAGGGCCTCTATCTCACGTAGCACTCAGCGCATGATTAGCCCACGTGTTGAAGCTGAGCTCGGTTTCGTCTTGAAGAAAGATATAAAAGGTCCGGGTGTGACCTCGATGCAGTTGTTGGCATGCATTGACGCGGTTTTTCCTGTCTTCGAGATTGTCGATAGTCGCATTCGAGATTGGAAGATCAAGATCGCCGATACCATTGCCGACAACTCTTCGAGCTGGGGCATCGTACTCGGCAAGCAGGCCATCCTACCTTTGGGAGTAGATCTTTCGACGGTAGGCATGGTACTGGAGCAAGATGGTGAGATCATTCGCACAGGAGTAGGGGCTGCCGTTCTAGGGCACCCGCTTACAAGTGCGGTCTGGTTGGTCAACACTTTAGGAGTCTACGACGAGACGCTCCATGCTGGAGACCTGCTGCTCACTGGCTCACTGGCCGCACTTGCGGAGGCGACCCCTGGTCGCTTTCGCGCACGCTTCAGCGACGGCCTTGGAGCAGTAGAATTCGTTCTCAAAGAATAGAAGAAAAGATACTTCATGACAGACCACCTGAGCGAAGCTAGAGCGGCAGTATCGTTGGTGGTCTAAATTAGAAGGGTACATATGGAGGTTTCCCTGGTGAGCAAAGTCAAAGTGGCAATTCTTGGGTCAGGCAACATTGCGACTGACCTGATGTATAAAATACTTAAGCGACCTGAACACATGGAGTTAGCACTGGTCTCAGGCATTATCCCGGAGTCTGACGGGCTGGCACGTGCGCGTTCTGAGGGTGTACCAACCAGTCATCACGGCATTCAGGCGATTCTAGACGATCCTGATATTCGCATCGTCTTCGATGCAACGAGCGCGAAGGCCCACGTCGAACATGCAATACGGCTCAAGGCAAATAATCGCATCGCCATCGATCTTACCCCTGCTGCTGTTGGTCCCTTCGTGGTCCCGCCGGTGAATCTGGGTGAACAGCTGGATGCTCCCAACGTCAATATGATCTCGTGTGGTGGGCAGGCATCCATTCCTCTCGTCCATGCCATCAGTAGCGTCGCGCCAGTTGTGTATGCAGAACTCATAAGTACAACGGCCAGCCGCTCCGTAGGCCCAGGAACGCGCCACAACATCGACGAGTTCACCTACACCACGGCGCGTGCTATTGAGGCGGTCGGCGGTGCGAGCCGGGCGCGGGCGCTGCCCGTGATCAATCCGGCTGATCCACCACTCATCATGTCGAACACCGTGTATGCGGTGAGGCAGGCAGGATTTGATGCATCCGCGGTGTTCAACTCCATCAAGAGCATGGTCGCAGAAGTGCAGCGCTACGTGCCTGGCTATCGCCTGAAGGCCGAGCCATTTGTTGACGAGCGCGATACCCCCTGGGGACACTTGCCAATGGTGGTTGTTCTGAACCAGGTAGAAGGCGCGGGAGATTATCTGCCTAAGTACGCGGGAAACCTGGATATCATGACCGCCTCAGCGTGGCGAGTGGGCCAACTCTATGCACAGCACCAGTTACAGAAGGTAGAAGGGAGAGGAAGATGACTCAGCCACTCCGCCTGACGGATACAACTCTGCGTGATGGATCACATGCAATCCACTATAGTTATACTATCGAACAGGTTCATCCGATTGTCAAAGGGCTGGACGAAGCAGGTATTCCGGTGATCGAGGCCAGTCACGGCGCGGGTCTTGCAGGCTCAACCATCCAGCAGGGGTTTTCGACGACCCCTGAGTTCGATTTGCTTGCCGAGGCACTACGTACTGCGAAACGAGCGAAAATTGCTGTACTCCTGGTGCCCGGCATTGGTACCACCAAAGAGTTGCTGCGTGCTGCCGGCATGGGCCTGCATATAGTGCGTATCGCCGTCCATTGTACCGAGGCGGATATCTCACAACAACACTTCGAGGCGGCGAAGAAGGCGGGGCTGGAGGCCGTTGGGTTCCTGATGATGGCGCACAGCCAGCCTCCAGCCGTCTTAGCTGAACAGGCTAAATTGATGGAATCCTACGGGGCAGATTGTGTGTACGTTGTCGATTCAGCCGGAGCCATGTTACTGCACGACGCGGCGGCAAGAGTCGCGGCCCTGTGCGAGGCGATTCCCATTCCGGTCGGCTTTCACGCGCATAACAATCTGGGCGTCGCCGTCGGCAATACGCTGGCGGCTATTGAAGCAGGAGCGAGTCAGATAGATGGAACGTTGCGCTCTCTAGGTGCCGGGGCAGGCAATGCCCCGGCGGAAGTGCTCGTGGCTGCCCTGAAAAAGCTCGGATTGGCGCCTGATTACGACCTCTTCCGGCTCGCAGACCTGGCCGAGGAGGTGGTGGCTCCACTGAGGCCCTCCCAGATGATTATTGACCACGATTCGCTCGTCCTCGGATACGCGGGGGTCTATTCCAGCTTCCTGCTGCATGCACGCCATGCCGCCGAAAAGTTCGGACTCGACCCACGAGAAATCCTGATTGAGATGGGGCAGCGATTGCCGGACAAGCGGAAGAGCCGGCAAAAAATATTGCCGCAGGCGGAGGCACTGGGGGTAGACCTTGACGGCGCTTATCGCATACAAGCTCTACTAGGAGAGAAGCGGAAACTACGAGGGTATAAATTGGGCGTCACCAGCCCTGCTAAACAAGCCCAGATGGGCATTAAGTCGCCCACGTACGGTCGCGTCTATTCTGAGATGCTTCTGAACCGTCCAGTGCATTTGAACCAGTTCATCCAACCGAGGATTGAGCCGGAGCTGGCAGTGGTGATGCGTGATGATTTGCCTGCACACGTGTCGCCAGAAGCGGCACGATTGGCAGTGGGTGGTATCTTTTTAGGAGTAGACTTTTTGGATAGCATCTGGGAAGGATATCGCTTCAGCATTGCTGTGTATGAACCTAATACCTGGCGCGTTTGTACCATAAAACTTGGCCATATCGGCTTGAGAGGCGCTTTTAGCAGATTGGCTTCTCTGGTAAATTGGCGTTGCATTTTATCTCATCTAATTAGCCTTTGCCGGACACGCTCAAACGAGCAAGATTTCTCATATAAAATGGCGCGTATCTATCGGAAACCGCTTCTGGAGCAGCGCGATTTTATGCAAGCATAACATGGCGCAAGGCGCGAAAAAGAGAGGAGGCAAATGGCGCAAACATGCTAAAAGACTGATCGCGTGTCAATGGCGCGCCATGTTCCCTCCAAGCGGTTGGCGCGCCAGCACAAAGGTTCGTCGGGCAGCGAGGGAAAAGCGGCTCCCGCGCAGCGCTGGGTCTGTTCGCTCCTGGTTCAGTCGGGAGCCAAAGATCCTTTCTTTTCCAGGGGAGCGTGATGCTGCGAAGTGGAGGACGTTTGGACCCCCGCCCGCACCACCGTTCGCGCCCGCAACGCGATGATCAGAGCCAGATGAGAAGCTTCTCTGACCGTGGGAGTCGTCCCAGGTAGGCCAGAATGACGAGGAGAAGAGGCAGAACACCAAGGGTGTGACCAACGTCGCGATGGGTGCTCCAGTACGCCTGCCCCGTGAAGAGGCTGAGACCCACCAGGAACACCTGGATCAGAATGGCTACTGGGAAGAGCCAGGCCGCAATCAGATACAGGATGCGTGTCCATTTCACCATAGAAATCCTCGCTTTCAGAGTCCAACGGGCTCGATAGTGTGTGTTCCCTCCCCGAGAGCGTCACGGCTCTGTCTTCCCTCAAGAGAGGTGTTGCTTTGTGTCCCGAGAGAAAAGGGCACCCCGGCTCGTTTCTCCTGGTGGGATTGGCATAGCCACAACGAGAGAAAAGCAGGCTGCATCGTCTCCTGCACCACGGCCAGCACCTGTTCACGCAACTGCTCCAGGTCCACCTCCTGATGCAAGAGAGCGCTGAACGCCTGAAGGGTTTTGGCGGCGTCATACTTGTGGCGATAGAAGCGCCGGTCAATACTGCTCTGGATACCCTGACGGAGCGGCTGGAAGAGCCAGAATGAAACCAAGGTGGAGAGGACGATGGCCACGCCGTTGTCCTGGCTGATGATGCTACGCAAGAGCGCTTGCAGGCCAATGATCAAGCCCACGTAGACAAGAGTCACGATGACCGTGAGTGTTCCATAGACCAGCGTGCGGTTGATGAGCACATCAACGTCCCACAGCCGGTAGCGCAGCATAGCGAAGCCAAATGAGAGCGGGATCAAGAGCAATAGGAGGTCTTGGATGGCTGCGTAAGCCGGCAGATAGAGTGCACCGGGCACAGCGAGCACTGGGAACATCAGATACGGCACAATCCCAATCACCATGAAAGTGATCGGCACCGCGAAACCGAAGACCACCCATTTGGTCTGCTGACGCTCTCGTGGACCGGACACCCGCCGGTAGCGGTACAATTGAACGACCACCAGGATCGCCAGCCCGCCGATACCCACGAGAAAGCCGAGAAAGCCAAGCGGCACAGCGGAGTTTTGCAGAGGAGCCAGTGCTGGGAGGAAGGTGAAAGGGACTTGCAGCGTGAGAAAAACGATGAGGATCCAGCGTATCCAATGAGGCACAAACTGGCCAGTGGGAAATAAGGAGAAGACGAGCAAGAACAAGGCCTGAAAGAGGAAGCTCAGGCATTCGTTCGGCACCTGCCAGGGGGAGGGACTCGCCCAGACGTTGAACGTCACAGCGAAAGGCCCAAGAGTCACCAGAAAAAGCGCGACGATGAGCGCCATGCGGTCACGAGACCTGCGCCAGATGATCACCGTGCTGACTACCAAACACCCCATCAGCAGAGCAAGCGTGAGCGTGACCATGTATGCTGTGTACACAGCTGGAAAGAGGCCAATCCCTGTGAGCGCCCCTGCTTGCTCGGGAGTGAGTTGCTGGTAACCGCATGCTGTCCCAGTACAGGGAGTTTGCAGGAGTGCTATGTACACCGGCAGGCTGGCGAAGAAGATCGCCAGGGTGAGAACGACCAGTGCAACCCAGCCGACACGAGCCAGCAGGAGCCAGCGTCCAGGCACTCGTGCGTAGCTGTGCCGCTCACGGCTCCCAGTCACTGCTGTTGGCGCATGTTGAACGTTCATTCGTGCGCTCCCTGTGGGCTCCCTCTGGTCCTGTTGTGGGGGGATAGTTAAGCTCCCTGAGACCAGAGGAGAGCTTCCTTCATTGCACCACAATGGTCAGGGTCATGCCGGGGTGGATCGTGCAATAGAGGTGATAGGTGCCTGGCGTGGTGAACGGGCCAAGCGTGACCGTGTTGTTGTTGAGCGCGACGTTGTTGACCAGGGGCGCTCCCGGCTCCACACCTGGCACGGGCCGCTGGTCGGCGCTCCAGGACCCATTGGTGAGGGTATGGGGGACCGGGCCGTCGTCGACGATGATCAGCCGGTCGCCCTTATGGAGGGCTACGATATCCGGGGCGAAGCGGGTGGCCGTCAGGTGGACGGTGGCGCTCCCCGCCTGGCCCGTGGCCGAGCCACCCGCAGTCGGCGCCTGGGCGATGGTTCCGATCAGGAACGCGCCGAGGATGAGCCCAGCCACGGCGCCCAACGCGGGCGAGAGCCCACGCGGCGCGTGGAACGGCTCACGCCGCAGCGTTTGCACGAGCTTGCTGGCGCTGCTGCCGATGACCAGCGCCAGCAGCGGGTACTCCAGCACGAAGAGGTCGAACGCGACAGCATTGCTGCCTGGATGGGTCAGGGTATACTCCGGAAACCCCGAGGCGAAGTCCGCCACGATGCCCAGCGGGCAGACCACCAGTGGCAGGAGCATGGCCCAGCGCCAGCCAGTCGCCACGACGACCCCGCAGAGCAGATAGAGGGCCTGCAAGACCAAGACGGGTGGGATGATCGCGCCTTCGAGGCCCTGGGCCACCCCATCGGCCACCACGACGAGGAAGAGTCCCACCAGCATCACCACATCCAGGACGGAGCGGACGCTCCGGGGCGTGGTCGTTCCCGTGCCAGTGGGAGATACCTTAGTTGCTGACATAATAATCACTCCTTGGTTTTGATGCGCCAAGACGCGCATCAGACCTCATACGCGCGTTGCAAACCGAGAGGCAATCTTGATGTGACAGCTGTTGCTGTCGGCGAGAACGCCCTGCGGCTGTAGCTCCTCACGATGGACCTTGGCCAGCAGCCTCATCCAGGCAAGAACTTGCGGCAGGCAGACAGGCAGGGCGAAGCGGTAGGGGACATCATGATCGCCACCCGGACCACGCTCTAGCTCGAGCCGTCTCCTCTCCAGAGCACTCGCACCTGTTGCAACAAAGCCGTTTCCTTCGTTGCCGTTCTCCTTCACCGATGGCTGGCCGCGAGCCGCGATGGCCCCCGAAAGCTGTGGCAGCCATCGGCGGTCCGCGCCTTCATCGCGTTCTGGCGTTCCCCGTGTCACCTCTGGGGGACGGATCATCAATTCCTGGAGGAACTGTGCTGCCGTGACCGAGTGGGAGCCGAGTCCCTTGTTCTCTTGCATGAGTTGCTCGTCCAGATCCTCACACGAGGAGGAAGAGAAGACTCGCAAGCGATCTTGCGGCAGAGCGCTATAGAGCCGCAGAAACTGCAACAAGGTCTGCAGTGAACTAAGGACCGTTGATTTCCACTGCCAGGTTGGCAGTGGATGCACCTGAATCGCGCTCTGATACCACGCGACACGATAATACATGGGCTCTCTCCTTCTCTCCTGCGCTCCAAGATGATCCTTGAAGCCAGATCTGCCTCTTTGTTCGCAACTTTCTCTCAGACCATTACCGCAGGTCCTGCCATGCGGACCGCACCCGCCGCCGGCTTGTGGTCGCCATCCGCCGACGCGCGCTGCGGCACGACAATGAGTGTAGGGGCCGGGCTGGTCCTCGCCTCCCTAACTGGCTTGCTCTGGGAGAGGGACAACACCGAGTTGTTGTAACAGGCCCAGCATGTCCATCTCGCCCCAGTGTTCCACCAGCTTGCCACCGGCGATGCGGATGATATCGATGCTGGTGAACGTTACGTGCTTGCCGGTTGGAGGCAGACCCAGAAATGCCCCGTGCTGGGTGGCTTGTATGGTCTTTCGAGCCACCACCTTGTCTCCTTCCGCGATCATGTCCTCAACCGTGAAGTGCGTATCAGGGAAAGCAGTCGTATACATGCTGAAGACTTGTTTTTGTCCCTCGATCCCAGCTGACATGCCGGGAGGAAGAGCGTGGTCGACCATCTGCGGGTCGATGAATTCGTCGATGGCGGCCCAATTCTTCTTGTTGACCACTTCGTCATAGTAACGGCGCAGCAGCGCCTTGTTGTCTTCGGTTGACATAGAACCGTCTCCTTTTCTTGCTGTGCGGATGTCGAGAGCGTCTCTTCGGTTTGTGCATGCGAGGTATCAAGGCACCTCGCCTTAAAGCCGATTCCTGACACGAGTATAGCTGAGGATTGTTGTTTCCACCAGGAACAAAAGCCACACGTTGCCCACACTTTTGTCGGCAGGAGAGGGTGTGGTATCATGGAGGAAAAACTTGCTCATGGGCAGCAGGGACCGAGTAGACGAGGACAACGCATGCACGAACAGAGCAGCTTTGGTGCACTACTCAAGCGCTATCGCTTGGCGGCAGGCCTCTCGCAGGAGGCCCTGGCGGCTCGTGCCAGGCTTTCTACCAGGGCGATTAGCGACCTGGAGCGTGGGATCAAACACCGGCCGCGCTTTGAGACCCTCGAACTCCTGACGGAAGCCCTGTCCCTGCCCGCACAGCAGCGCGCCTTGCTGCAAGCCTCGGCACGACCGGAAATGGCTCCTGCACCTTCAGTTTCTCGGCCGATGTCATCCATTTCCGACCTCCCCATTGCACCTACTGCGCTGATTGGACGCGACCAGGAACGCTTCCGTGCGCTAGCTTGCTTGCGCTCGACTTTCGGACGCCTGCTGACGATTACCGGACCCAGTGGCGTGGGCAAGACCCGGCTCGCCCTGCAGCTGGCTGAGGATCTCTCGGCTGACTTCCCCGACGGGGCTTCCTTCGTGGCGCTGGCTCCGGTCCGCGATGCTGCGCTCGTGCCAGAGATGCTCGGGCAGACGCTTGGACTGCGCGAGCAGATGGATACGCCGATGGCCGAGCAGCTCCGTGCCTACTTGCAGCGCAAGCGGCTCCTCCTCGTGCTCGACAATTTCGAGCACCTCCTGGAGGCAGTGCCGAGCGTTTCGGATCTGCTAGCGAGTTGTCCTGGTCTGCACCTGCTCGTGACGAGCCGGACGCCCCTGCATCTGCGCTCGGAACAGGTGTTTCCGCTCGCCCCTCTGGCGCTGGATGACGCGGTCACGCTCTTCCGTGAGCGTGCTCAGGCGGTCCGACCGGCTGGGACGTATGAGGAGGCGACGGTCGCGGCTGTGTGTGAACGCCTGGATCGTCTCCCCCTGGCCATCGAATTAGCCGCGATGCAGGTCAGAGTGCTCTCCGTGTCTGACCTGCTTGAGCGTCTCCCCATCGCTTGACGCTCTTAGGCGGCGGTGCCAGGGATCTGCCCGCACGGCAGCAAACGATGCGTGATGCGATTGCCTGGAGCTATGAACTCCTCACAGCCTCGCAACAACGCTGTTTTCGGGCGCTGGGCGTTTTTGTGGGGGGCTGGACACTCCCGGCGGCGGAGGCGGTCTGTTGGGCCGAGGGAGAGGCCCCAGCGGATGAGGCCATTCTGATCCTGGCAGCGCTCGTGGATGCCAGCCTGGTTCAGGTGGAGATGCCGCCAGATGGCGCCACACGCTTCAGCATGCTCGAGCTGATTCGGGAGTATGCCCTGGACCAGTTGCGCATGGCGGGAGAAGAGGAGCCGTGCCGACGGCGCCACGCTGCCTATTATGCCTGCCGGGGAGAGTCCGTTGCGCCCTTTGGGCCAGGGCAGGGGGCAGGCAAGACGCAGCTGGTGCTGGACTTTCCCAATGCCCGTGCAGCTTTGCAGTGGGCAGAAGAGCGGCAGGAGGCCACCCTGGGACTGCGGCTGGCCCGGGCGTTTGGTGAGATGTGGTTCAGCTATGGGCACATGCATGAAGCAGAGATGTGGCTCGGACGCATGCTGGCCCTGGATTGGCAGGCGGGGGCGCCGGAGGCACTGCTCGTACTGCGTGCAGAAGCCCTTTCCACCTTAGCAGAAGTCCTGCTAGGCCTCGGTAAGCTGGAGCGGGTCGAAGCGCTGGCGACTGAAGCCCTGGAACGCGCCCGGCAGAGCGGGGACCAAAACTGCATGAGTATAGCTTGGAGCATTCTGGGTCAAGCCGCCAAGGCCCAGGGCAAGCTCGATAAGGCTGCAGCCTGGTTCACCGAAAGTGTCTCGCATGCCCGACTGACAGAACACCTGAGCATCAATGGCCTAGCCTTGCGTAATCGTATTGAATTGGCCTGGATACAGGGGGACCTGGCACTAGCCAGCCGCCTTCTCGAAGAAAGCCTGCCGCTCGCGCAGTCGGCGGGCATCACGTTTGTGGTTGCTGGAAATACTAACATGCTGGGCCACTTAGCCCACCAGCAGGGAAACTATGCCCTGGCGAAAACACGCTACCGAGAAGCCTTGGTGCTCTACCGCGCGTTTGGCAGCCCCTCCTACCGGGCCTGGTGTCTGGAGGGCCTGGCTGCCACGCTCTGTGCGGAAGGCTGCTACAAGCCGGCGACCCGTTTGTGTGCTGCGGCGGCAGCGCTACGTGAGCAGGCCCAAACACCGAGGATCGCAGCCGAGCGAGAAGCCTTCGAGCAAACTCTTGCCCGTGCACAGGCGGCGCTGGACGAAGCGACCTTTCAAGCGGAGTGGGCCACCGGGTCGGCATACACACCGGAAGCAGCCATTGACGATGCGCTGGGGTCATCAGGCACAGCAAGGTGAAGCGGAGTGGGGAACCGAGGTCGAGTTGATGCGGACGTTTTCGCTGCTGCATGCTGAGCAAAGTGGCCTCGCACATGAGATCAAGCCCCCCAGCACGTTGGTAAGTACTGCAGCATTTTCTTGCTCAGCTAGGTAACCTCGTTGCGCAACCCGTGAGTGTCTGGGTTCCCTGGGTATTCGTCGGTGCGCAACCACAGGGAGACGTGTGTGGGCTGCATCGTCTCCTGGACGACTGCCACCAACTGCTCCCTCAGTTGATCCAATTCCACCTCATTCCGTAATGTTGCACTGAATGCTGTCAGGGTCCTGGCGGCGTCATACTTGCGGCGATAGAAGCGCCGGTCAATCAGCCGCTGGATGCGGCTACGCAAGGGCTGGGAGAGGACGAAGATGGCCAGGGTGGAGAGCACGATGGCCACGCTGTTCTCTTGGCTGATCAGGCCCTGCAGCAGCGCGGAGAGACCAATGACGAGGCCAACGTAGATCCCCGTCAGGCTGACCGTGAGTGCCCCGTAGACCAGGGTGCGATTGATGAGCACATCAATGTCCCACAGCCGGTAGCGCAGCATGGCGAACCCAAACGAGAGCGGGATGAAGAGCGGCCAGCAGGCGCCAAACACATTGTACGCTAGCGAAGAGAGGGAACCAGACAAAGCCGCCATGGGGAAGATCAGATACAGCACCGTCACGATCACATTGACCACGATGGGCATCGCGAGACCGAAGACGACCCATTTGGTCTGCTGGCGCTCTCGTGGACTGGACACCCGCCGGTAGCGGTAGAGTTGGACGAGGGCCACCGTCGCAAACTCGCTGGCAGCCACGAGCCAGCCGGGCTGGCTTACCGATGCATTCGGGATGAGAGGCGGCGCTTGCAAGAAGATGATCGGGACCTGCACGGCGAGAAACACGACGAAGATCCAGCGTGTGAAGCTCGGCACGAGCCACCCTCCTCGAGCGAGCAGGCGCCAGCTGCCAGACAAGTGGACATCGCGCTGCCCGAAACTCCTCGAAGTCGGTGCTGTCGCCGCATGCTCAAGGGTCATTCGTGTCCTCCTTGCGAGGAGCCGAGCCGTGTCTGGCCCTGACGCCTTTCTTCATTGCACAACAATTGTCAGGTTCATGCCTGGATGTAGCGAGCAGGGGTTACAAACCGGCTTGCCCTGGCAAAGGAACAATGCCGAGTTGTTGCAACATGCCCAGCATATCTGTTTGGGCCCATCGTTCCACCAGCTTGCCATCGGTGATGCGAATGATATCGATGCCGGTGAACCTCACATGCTTGCCGGTTGGGGGCAGGCCCATAAATGCCCCATAGTGTGTAGCACTCATGTTGAGGCGGACCACGACCTTATCTCCTTCCGCGATCATATCCTCAACCGTGAAGTGCGTATCAGGGAAAGCGGTCGAATACATCCTGAAGACGTGTTTTTGTCCGTCGATCCCAGCTGGCACGTCGGGAGGGAGAGCGTGATCGACCATTTGAGGGTGGATGAACTCGTCGATGGCAGCGAAATTCTTCTTGTTGATCACTTCATCATAGAAACGGCGCAACAGCGCCTTGTTGTCTTCGGTTAATATAGCATGACTCCTTTTCTTACTTCACTTTATGCATCTGCCAATAATTCCGCGGCTTCGCGTGGCTGGGCGCTACTGTACTGCGGATAGCTTGATCGATAGCCCAGCAGCCGTGCGAGAGGAGTGAGCAGCTTCAGGAGGATTGGCAGAGGAGGGGGAAGCAGCACTTTTGTGACGTCCTGATAGTCTGCCACGAGCACAGCTGTCTGGAGGAGGTTGGGGAGCCCACGCTTATTCGTCTTTCCGTCTCGTGCAAGCCCAAAGAAGGTCTCAAAGAAGACTTCGGTATTCAACGCTGGTCGTAACCATACCGTCGCGGCAACCTCTTCGTCGCTGGCATTCCACCAGCTATGAGGCGTCCCTGATGGCACTACCACCCTCTGTCCAACAATCGCATCGGCTTCATGTCCATTGATGCGAAAGCGTATGGTGCCTCTGATCACCTCGAAGGTTTCTTCCTGTTTGAGATGAACGTGTTCGGCAGACACAAACCCATGGGGCGAGACTGTGAGTTCAAACGCGAAAAGCTCTCCATCCGTTTCCTGCGCTGACTGGAGGACGACTATTCGCTCACCGGTCACAGGATTGTCAATGCGATCACCAGCTTTTGCCATAGACGTTTCCTTTCGTCGTATCTCGTGGTCGCCTGTTCGCCGGACCACGTTGCTCTATGGCCATCCTTCCGCTCCCTTGCCCTGGCATCCAGCGCCAGGCATTGCACGAGCTCGGACATCGACACACGTTCCGGGAGGGCCACCTGCTTCTACTCTAACCCGCATGAAAGGAAAATACATCGTTAGGTGTACCAATTTTTGGGGAAGGATGGAAACGCAGCAGGGTGTTACTTGTAACAATAGGGGCCGAGGAAAGACCAGACCCCTGTGCTCTTGAGCCCATTAGCCAAGCTGGTGATCAAGGGCGTAACGGATGGCACCTGAGCGTGTGGAGACACCCAGTTTCCTGTAGATGGCTGTCAGATGAGCATTGACCGTCCGCGACGTAACGCTTAAGTGGTGGGCGATCTGGGCGTTGGTGAGTCCTGTCGCAACCAGGTGCAGCACCTCCACTTCACGGGCGGAGAGACGCGAGTGTGCTGGCGCGGGAGGAGGGGGAGTGGGCAGGATGATCTCTTGGGCGGGAGCGGTGATCTGTTCCGCCAGCCGAACCAGGTCGGCTGGCGTCATCTGTTTGCCGACCTCAAAGGCTTGGGCAAAGGTCTCCACACCAAGCATCTCCTTAACCTGTTCGATGGTTTGCTGCAGTGGTCCCTCGGCCCAGGGAGAGGCTCCACCAAGCTTCTCTGACCAGGTCGCCAACATCCCAAAGACCTGCGCGGCAGAGTGTGCCCCTTCCGGCTGCACCTCTGAATGCATCGCCATGAATCCCAGGGCGACGAGCGGAGAAACTAAATAGATGAAGTTGCCCAGTTTGACCAGCAGCCGCACGGCCTCACGCAGCAGGGGCTTCACGCGCTCGTCGTTGCCCCGTATTCCCTCAGCCCGCGCCAGAGCAGCCATGGCCAAAGCCATGCTCGTAGTATCCCCCATCTCGCGAAAGAAGGCCAGACTCTCCTCCAGGGCAGAGGCCGCCTCCTCTACCAGGTCGGCCTCGGTGGCAGCGAGCCCACCCAGAAGGAGAGCACGGGCCTCCGCTTGGCGGTCTCCCACCACCCGGGCCAGCGCCAAACCTTCCCTGGCAGACGTCCTTGCCTGATCCACGTTCATCTCATCGAACTGTTGCCAACTGATGTCTAACAGCGCTTGTGTCTGGCCCTCGCGATCGTCCAACGCCCGCCATAACTGCAGCGCCTCAGTATGATAGGAAGTTGCACGATCAAACTGGCGCAAACTGTGGCAGAGCACGCCCAGCGCGTTCAACAGCCGGGGGCGGAAAGCGGGCGGCAGCGGGGTGACTGCATCCAGTGCCAGGATACGCTCCAACCAGCGCAACCCTTCCCGTTGATAGGTACGCATGTGCCAGAAGCGCCACAGGCCCAGCGCCAGGCGCGCTGCTTCATCCGCTCGGTCCTCGTCTATCGCCCAGCCCAGCGCCGTGCGGAAGTTGTCATGCTCCTGCTCCAGCCGGGTGAACCATGCCTGCTGACCGGGCCCCCCAAGGAGCGCGGCGCCGTCTTCGGCCAGCTGGAGATACCAGGCAAAATGCTGGCGGCGGACATACGCTGTTTCGCCCGCTTGCGCCAGGCGCGCCAGAGCGAAGAGGCGGATGGTTTCCAGCAGGCGATAGCGGCCAGCGTCTTGATCGTAGTGCACCAGGGATTTGTTCACCAGCGCCAGCAGATGCGGGAGGATGGTCTGGGGGGTGAGGGTTTCCTGTCCCTGGTGACTGCTGTACGGTCCGGCACAGACCTGTTCTGCCGCCTCCAGTGTGAACCCGCCGACAAACACCCCCAGCCGTCGCAAGAGGACCTGCTCCGCCTCAGGCAAGAGGCGCTCGCTCCACTCGATCGTGGCCTCAAGCGTCTGCTGGCGAGGCGAGGCAGTGCGATCTCCCGCCACGAGCAGCTGGAAGCGCTGGTCCAGCCGACGGCAGATCTCCACCACCGGGCCCGCCGTGACTGAGGTGAAGCGAAACGAAGGCTCGGCAGCCTGGGCGCGCTCCACAAAGAGGTGGATCGCGTCGTAGGAGAGCAAGCGCTCCTGATCAAGCGGCTCGAAGGAATCGGGGAGGTGTAACGACGGGACGTGCACCACCACTTCCCCGCTGATCAAGAGCGGCTCACGACTGGTCACCAGCACCCTCAGGCCCGGCGAGTTCGCCAACAGCAGGGCCACGAGCCGGGCACAGGCGTCCAGGAGGTGTTCGCAATTGTCGAGCACCAGGAGTAGGTGTTTGGCGGAGAGAGCGGCGCACAGCCGCTCCTCCAGTGGCGGTTCAGCAGTCTCAGGCACGGTCAGCACGGAGGCGAGGGTTTCCCCCACCAGCTCTGGTCGGCTCAGCGGGGCCAGTTCTACCAGCCAGACCCCGTCGGCGAAGCGCTCTCGTTCGGCGGTCGCCGCCTGGAGCGCCAGCCGGGTCTTGCCAGTACCCCCCGCTCCCATCAGTGTAAGCAGGCGGTGTTCAGTCAAACGTTGTCTGATCTCGCGCAACTCCTGCTCACGCCCAATGAAGCTCGACGCGGGAGCAGGTAAGTTGTGCTTGCGGGTGGAACGTTCAGATGTCATACCCACCTCCATGGGTTGTTGTGCTGAGAACAACGCGTTCTAGATCTCGTTTTCCTGCGTTCTCTCCTCATTTGAGATCAGTCCCCAAGCGATTTCGCGTTTCACCCAGCGTCGCTCCTGATGAGGAGTAGTGGTCGTGCGTTTCGGGTGCCAGGGGAACTTCACCTGCCCTTTTTTCGGGGAAATATCTCTGACCGCGAGACAGGTAGGACATTCAAAATGGGAGACGCCGGTTTCTTTGATCTGAGCAACGCCGATGGGAATAACCTCCATAAAAGAACATCCCATGGATTTCCGTTCTGAGGCAGCTGGTGGTGTTCCAACAGGATCACGTCCAGGCGCCCGCTGGCCAACATGAAGGGGTGTGGGTTTGGGAGCGACTTGCGGCATGAGAAAAGACGCGGAGGCGGGTGCTGTGATGGTGTCTGCTTGCGAAGTTGCCGATACCACAGGCACGCTTCCAGGCGGTGGTTCCGTTTTCCCATCTGCCACCTTTGGGGGCTTCTTCACCAGGGCCTGGAGCTGTTTGGCGCTCTCGCTATTGTGAAGTGCCACGCGATGTTCCCCTGCACGGGCCTCCATTTCTAAACTGAGACGTCTGGATGGATGAGGCATGGTTCGCGTCAGAATCTCCTCGGTCAAGCTGGTTCCGTTTTGGGCCAGCGTCGCTGCCACCGCATCCACCAACCAGTCCTTCAACACTCCAATACACCCGACACAGCCGGAGGCCCACCACCGCCAGCGTACAAGCAGGGCACCCAGATCGACCTCGAGCGGCACTCGTTCGAGCAAATACTTCAACGCGGCCACGAAAGCGGTGCGCTCGTCTTTGTTCTCCACATGATAGCGGGCAAAATGAATATCGCGACCACGGCGAGCGAGTTGCCCACTCGTATTGCGAAACCCAAATAAGGCGTAGGGACCAGCGAGGACGTGGAGCACTTTTGTGCGATTGCTTAACGACTTCAACCATTCCAACTGCTCATCGACACTGTGACTGCCATCTCCTTGCATCAGGCGATGACCTTCATCAGCGAACACCGCACGGACTTGCGCTCGGGTCAGGGCTTGTTCTGCGACGTGACGCATCTTGAGCCAATCGATGGCACCCAGTTTGGAGCGGGTGGCTTTTGGCGCGGCCATCAGGTGCTCCACCTTCCCCACCAGTTCTTTGACGAACACATGCTCTTTGAGCGCATCAATGATTTGCCAGTAGTAATCCAGCCGCAGGTAGGGTCCCTGATCCGGTGGGATCGGCTCCAACAGGAGGATGGGCACCACGAAGCGATCTGCCTCCTCGTGCGTGAGCCGTTCTGCCACGACACCCAAGGCAGTGGTCTTCCCAACGCCACCAGGTCCACAGAGCAGGACATGGGTGGCATCGGTATGCTCTTCGACCCACAAGGAGAGTTGCTCATCAACCGCTTGCAGATGCTCGTGTTTCACGGTGACCGCTTTAAACACGTCCAATCGCGCTCTGGCCTCTGGAGAGAACTTTGCCATCTTAGCGATACTCCTCTAAGGTTGGAAGGGCGGTCAAGTCAAGCTCATCGTCTGCCTCGCTCTCGGCGGTGCTCGTGCTCAGTTCCAGACCAGTCGAAATCGACTGGCCAAGAATCGCTTCGCGAATGGACACGCCCTCCAGATCGCGCTGCTGTTGGAAGAGCAACGTTTCCTCTGTCAAAACCTCTTCCAAAAACGTCGCAAGCCTCGCACTGTCTATGCTCACCCGCTTACGATGATGGGCTCGTTGCTGTTCACGCCATTCAGAGAGAATCAGCTCCCATTCTCGTTCTGAACGTCCCTGCACCTGAAGAAACGCATCAGCCGTACACTGTAACCATTGCCCATCCACAAAGGCATAGACCAGGCTCATGTCAAAGGGCTCGTACCGAACCTCGACGCGCTTTCCTGCCTCTCTTGAGGAACGCATCAGGGGGTTGTAGTAGCGCAAGCCATTGACCACCACTCCACGCGCAGCATCGAGCTTTGCATATTTGGTGCGTGTCGTGGGGCAGGTGAGAATGAGAAACTCCTCCGAATAGGGAATCAGACGATGTGTGCGCATGCCCGCCAGCTGTATTCCCTGGGCAAACGCTTCGCGGGGACTTTGCCCTAAAGCAGGGTGATCCATCTGATCATACACCTCGTAGGCATATTGGCACAGGCGGGCGGAAAACCGCGAGAGCGTCCAGACGGCCAAGCGCCGAGGATCAAACTCACGTGTCATCTGACGAGGGCGCTTTATCGCTTGAGTATTCCCAGACAATTCGCGCATCGGCTTCGACCGCCTAACTAGCCTGGGAAGCCACTTCTGCTAATGTTGCGGAGGATAACCATCACTCCCCATACGGCACCCAGATATTCTTCACCTGCGTCGCCTCCCTAAGAAACTCCTCGCCCTCACCTTGCACTCTATCCATCCAGTCGCGGGGATACCCATAACTCACCCATGTACGCTTCATATTCCCAGCCGATGCCAGTTCGACACGCTTGCAGCCCTCAGCCGGGCCAAAGTACCACATGGCATCTACATCGTCATGATCGGCCAGAACCTGGCTCAATTCATCACGATCACCCGTGACAATATTCACAACGCCACCCGGCAGGTCCGAAGTCTCCAACACCTGGTAGCAATCGGTCGCGCTCAACGGCGACACTTGCGAGGGAACAACCACAATAGTGTTGCCCATGGCAATTGCAGGTGCTACAAGCGAGACAAATCCAAGCAGTGGATATTCTTCAGGACAGGCTATGCCAATTACACCGATGGCTTCAGGCATCGCGAGAACCACGCCACGCAATGGAGGCCGGTGCACAGCGCCTTCGTATTTGTCAGCCCAGGCCGCATAGCTGAACAACCGCGCAATGGTCGCCTGAACTTCAGCAGCAGCATCTACATAGGAACGACCCGTCTGTTGTACAATCTTGCGAGCAAATTCCTCTTCACGCACCGACAGGTTCTCCGCCATATAGTAGAGAATCTGCGCGCGATTATGCGCTGTGCCGGCAGCCCAGCCATGTGCAGCGTGCGCTGCCTCAACCGCGTTACGAATATCCTTGCGATTGCCTTCACCCACCTGTCCAATTACACGCCCCTGGGGATCATAGACATCCCGGCTGTAACCGCTATCCGGCCTCGTCTGCTTGCCCCCGATAAACATCTTCGGCGTTCGATCAATAGCGGGAAGCAGCGCAGAATAACCATCAGCGGACATCGATATGTGATCTAAACCTTCGCCTTCTGCGTCCTCATCTGCCGGGGCTTGCGGCTTGGAGCCATTAGTGGATGCAGATTCAATGGCTATATGAAGTTCACTAGATGGCGCTTCATGAGTTTCCCACTTCGGACGTACGTACTCGTAAAGCCCTTCTTTGCCACCTTCGCGACCAAAACCACTCTCGCGATAACCACCAAAGCCGCTCGAAGCATCAAACAGGTTGGTGCAATTGACCCACACACTCCCAGCCTTCAGCTTGGGAGCCACGTCCAGGGCCAGGTTGATGTTCTCACTCCATACGCTTGCCGCCAATCCGTAGGGTGTATTATTTGCAAGCTCGACGGCCTCCGCAGG
>Ga0070699_100001755_pt1 | contig 19774 bp, 14 predicted proteins | sample KBSK1503metaG_FD_65473 | JGI IMG/M metagenome (GOLD analysis project Ga0070699, IMG submission 65473) | Corn, switchgrass and miscanthus rhizosphere microbial communities from Kellogg Biological Station, Michigan, USA - KBS K1-50-3 metaG | ecosystem: Host-associated > Plants > Roots >... | reverse complement strand
GCGGGCGGTTCGGACCGCGCCTCCGTGGCGGGTCGCCAGCCGATTGCCCCGGACGCCACGTTGGTGCTCGCCGGCCGCGGCACGACGTCGGCCCCTTTCCACCGGGCGGTATTCTCGCCGTCCGTCCCCAACCCGAGACGAGGTCTCGGGTCGGTCTCCTAGACTAGAAGACCGGCCCGAGAGCGCGTCCGTTCTGCCGCGCCGGCTTCGCCGGCCGCGGCACGACGTTCGCCCAATCCCCCGGACGCCGCACGCTCGCTTCCGATCCCGACCCGAGACGCAGTCTCGGGTCGGCGACCTCCATGGAGGACAAGAGATGCAGTTGCTCATCGACAAGATCCGACGCCACGACGCGCGCTGCGGAATCATCGGCCTCGGCTACGTCGGCCTGCCCCTCGGGATCGAGTTCGCGCGCGCCGGTTTCCGCGTTACGGGCATCGACGTGGACGCCAACAAGGTCGAGCGGATCATGGCCGGCCACTCCCACGTCGTCGACGTGCGCGACGACGAGATCGCGGAGCAGGTGGCGGCCGGGCGGCTCACGGCGACCCGGGACTTCGGCGTGATCGCCGACCTCGACACGGTGAACATCTGCGTGCCGACGCCGCTGCGCAAGACGAAGGACCCGGACCTCACGTTCGTGGTCTCGGCCGTCAACGAGATCCGTCGCTACCTCCGCCGGGGCCAGCTCGTCATCCTGGAGAGCACGACGTACCCGGGAACCACCGAGGAGGTCGTCCAGCCGGTGCTCGAGACCTCGGGGCTGCAGGTGGGGCGCGACTTCTGTCTCGCCTTCTCGCCGGAGCGGATCGACCCGGGGAACCCGCACTTCAATACGCGCAACATTCCGAAGGTCGTCGGGGGGGTCACCCCGGCGTGCACCGAAGTGGCGGCGGCGCTCTACGCCGAGTGCGTCGAGCGGGTGGTCCCGGTCTCCTCGACCCGCGTCGCCGAAATGGTGAAGCTCCTCGAGAACACGTTCCGCAGCGTCAACATCGGGCTGGTGAACGAGATCGCGCTCATGTCGCATTCGCTGGGCATCGACGTCTGGGAGGTGATCGACGCCGCCCGGACCAAGCCCTTCGGCTTCATGGCCTTCTACCCGGGCCCGGGGCTCGGCGGCCACTGCATCCCGATCGACCCCTTCTACCTCTCCTGGAAGGCCAAGATGAACGGCTTCGAGCCGCGCTTCATCGAGCTCGCCGGGCACATCAACGAGAGCATGCCGCGCTTCGTGGTCGAGAAGATCACCGACGCGCTCAACCGCCACCGGAAGAGCGTGCGCGCGTCGCGCGTCCACGTCCTCGGGGTGGCCTACAAGGCCGGCGTCAACGACCTCCGCGAGTCACCGGCACTGAACGTCATGAAGATCCTCACCGAGAAGGGGGCCGTGCTGTCGTACACCGATCCCTACATTCCCGCGATCCGCGAGGAAGGGCTCTGTCTCAACTCGCTGCCGCTCGGAAACGGATACCTGGCGAACGTCGACTGCGTCGTCGTGCTGACCGCCCACCCCGAGTTCGACTACAAGAGCGTGGCCGAGACCGCGGCGCTCGTGGTCGACACCCGCAACGCCTTGCAAGGCTACGGCGGGGAGAATATTGTCCGCCTGTAGGGGGGAGGTGGGGTGAATCTCAAGCGCCGGATTCTGCTCGCGTACCGCCAGGTCCACGACACCGCTCCCGACAAGCCGTACCTGCACGCGCGTGACGCCCTGCCGGGACGGCTGGGGCTGGACTACGAGACCCTGGCGCCGCACGTGAAGGAGCTCGAGCAGCAGCGCTTCCTTCACTGGAAGGCGCAGGATCTCTACAAGCTCTCGCCACGCGGGATCCGGGTGACCGGCGACGCGACGGAGCTCGACCGGGAGTTTCCGGAGGAGTAGGCGGTCTGAGGGGTACGGCGGGTGTGCTGCTCGCGGCCCTGCTGGTCGCGAGCGGCTGCGGGGGGGAGCAGGGGGCATCTCGGCACGCGGGGCGACGCCTCGTGATCCTCGGCTTCGACGGGGTCGACCCGCGCCTCGTGTCCCGCTGGATGGAGGAGGGGCGCCTGCCGAAGCTGAAGGCGCTCGCCGAGCGCGGCGAGTTCCGGCCGCTCGCCTCCACCAACCCACCCCAGTCGCCCGTCGCCTGGACCTCCTTCGCGACCGGTACCGGTCCGGCGAGACACGGCATCTTCGATTTTGTCGAGCGCGATCCCGCGACCTACCTGCCCGACGTCGGCACGGGCGGGGTCCGGCCACCGCGCTTCGCGTGGGGCCTCTTCCGGACGGCACGTGCCGAGGCCTACAGCCGCCGTCAGGGTACCGCCTTCTGGGACGTCGCGGCGGCGCACGGTGTGCACGTCACCGTGCTGCGCGTGCCGTACGCGTTTCCGCCCGACCGCGTGCCCGGCGGCCGGATGCTCTCGGGGCTCGGGGTCCCGGACCTCCTCGGCACCAACAGCACCTTCACGTATCTCGCGAGCGATCTCGAGCCCGGGACCCACGCCGACCCGGGAGGCGGGCGCCTCTTCCCGATCCCGCTGCGCGGCGACGACGCCGACGTCGATATTCCGGGCCCGCCGGATCCGCGTGGCGACACGCGTCCGGCGCTGCCGCTCCATCTCGGCTTCCACGTCGACCGCGCGTCGGCCACGGTGACCGTGCGCTTCGCGGGCCGCGAGGAGCGCGTGCCGCGCGGCGGCTGGAGCGCCTGGTACCCCTTCCGGCTGCCGGCCGTGGCGCCGCTCGGCCTCCCGCTCGTGTCGGTGGCCGGTCTCTGCCGCTTCCACGTCGTCTCGGTCGAGCCGCTGCGCATCTACCTCTCGCCGCTCAACTACGCCCCCGCGGCACCGTACGTGCCGATCAGCGCTCCGGCCGGATACGCAGGCGAGCTGGCGGCGGCGCTCGGACCTTACAAGACGGTCGGCTGGTCCGAGGACACCGCGGCGCTCAACGCCGAGCGCGTCGACGAGGAGGCCTTCCTCGCCGACCTGCATCGGACGATGGACGAGGTCCGCGCCACCACGCTGCACGAGCTCGAGCGTCCGGACTGGGACCTCTTCGTGTCGGTCTTCACCCAGACCGACCGGGTGGCGCACATGTTCTACCGCCTGCTCGACCCGGGACATCCGCGCTACGATCCGGTGCTCGCCGCGCGCTACGGCGACGCCGTGCTGCGTGTCTACGAGCGCATGGACTCGATCGTCGGCGAGATCGCGGCCGGGCTCGCCCCCGACGCGACGCTGCTGGTCATCTCGGATCATGGATTCCACAGCTACCGCACCGGGCTCAACCTCAACAGCTGGCTCCGCGACCATGGCTTCCTCGTGCAGGGAAACGTCCCGGCGGGGCAGCGCGAGGCCGACTTCTTTCCGGGCGTCGACTGGAGCCGCACGCGCGCCTACGCCCTCGGCACTGGTCAGATCTACGTGAACCTTCGCGGGCGCGAGGGGCGCGGCATCGTGGCGGCCGGCGCGGAGTACGACGGGCTGCTCGACGCCGTCGCGCGCGGGCTCGAGGCCGAGGTCGACCCGGCCACGGGGCAGCGTCTGGTGCAGAAGGTCTACAAGGGGCCCGACATCTTCCCGGGGGCGCCTCCGGGGCGTCGACCGGACTTGCAGGTGGCGTTCCGCGAAGGATACCGGACGTCGTGGCGCACGCCGCTCGGCGGCATCCCGTCGGCGCTCCTCGAGCCGAACGACAAGAAGTGGAGCGGTGACCACGCGGCGTCCGACGTCGCCGACACGCCGGGCGTCATCCTGTCGAGCCGTCCGCTGCGGGCGGGAGTGGACGCAGCGATCGTGGATCTCGCGCCCACCGCGCTCGCCTACTTCGGCGTGCCGGTGCCGTCCGAGATGGAGGGGCACGCACTACTGGAGGGCACGCGGTGATGGAGAGAGGACGCATGGTCGGCGCCGGCCTCGCCGGCGGGCTCGTGGCCGGCGCGCTGGTGGGCGCGGCAGAGGCGCTCGCCGTCTGGTTTCACGCTCATGGCGCCGGCGAGATGCCGGCGCTCGGGTGGGCGCTGATCGCCTACGGGCTCGTCGGTGCCGCAGGCGGGTTGGGGCTCGGCGTCCTGGCGGCGATCCTCGGCGCGGACGGCTTTGCACTCGCGTTCGCCGCGGTGGGGATCGGGCTCGCGGGCGTCGTCGGTCGCTTCCGCGTGATCCGCGACGTGTTCCTCGAGCAGCTGCCGCAGGGGCTCGTGCCGCTGGTCGTCCAGGGCGGCGCGGCCCTCGTCCTCCTCGGCATCGCCATCGTCCTCGGGCGGGCACTGTCCGGCACGGCGTCGCGGCGCCGACTCGTGACGCGGCCAGGCGTCGCGGCCCTGGTCGTCGGCCTCCTCGCGGCCGTCTCCGCGGCGGGAGCGCGTCTCGTGCCGCCGCCGGCGCCGCCCGCGCCGGCCCCCCGCGCGGCCGCCCCGACGGGCGTGCCGAACGTCCTCCTCCTCATGGTGGACACGCTGCGCGCCGACCACCTCTCCTGCTACGGCTACACCGCAAGCCGCACGCCGCACATCGACGCGCTGGCGGCCGAGGGGCTCCGCTTCGCGAACGCGTTCTCGCAGGCGTCCTGGACCCGCCCCTCTGTCGCGACCATCCTGACCGGCCTCTATCCGGCCTCGCACGGGGCCGTGCACAAGGCCGACATCCTGCCCGACCGGGTCGACACGCTGGCCGAGATGCTGGCGCGCGGCGGCTATCACACGGTCGGTTTCGCCGACAACGTAAACGTTTCGGGGGCGTTCAACTTCCAGCAGGGCTTCGACGAGTTCCGCTACCTCGCCCCGAGCTTCTTCTTCGGCGCGAGCGAGGCCGCGGCGCAGCTGACGCTGTACAACGGGCTCCGCCTCGTGCGCGAGCGCTTCTTCGCGCATGCGGTCGACGTCCACCACTATTATCAGCCGGCCGAGGTCGTGACCGCCGAGGTGAAGGCGTGGCTCGGGTCGCCCGCCGCGCGCCAGGAGCCCTTCTTCGTCTTCGCCCACTACATGGACCCGCACGACCCGTACTTCGTCCACCCGTTCAACGGCGAGGGCTACGCACGGGTTGCGAACCCCAATCCGCCTCCGTCGGTCGCGGGGCTCTACCGCAAGCTCTACGACGGCGAGATCGCCTACCTCGACGAGCAGCTCGGCGTCCTCTTCGACGACCTCCGGGCCCGCGGCCTCTACGACCGCACGCTGATCGTGCTCACCGCCGACCACGGCGAGGAGTTCCAGGAGCACGGTGGCTGGTGGCACGGGACGACGCTCTACGACGAGCAGATCCACGTGCCGCTCGTGGTGAAGCCGGCGGTGCGGGGGGGCGGGGGTCGGGTCGTCGAGGAGTTCGCCACGAGCCTCGACATCGCCCCGACCGTCCTGACCGCTGCCCGACTCACGGTGCCGGCCGCGCTCCCGGGGCACGCGCTCCCGCTCGACGGCGGCGCGCCGCCGGCGCGGGCGAGCGTGTTCGCGGAGGAGGACCTCGAGGGCAACGTGCTGCAGGCGGTTCGCACGCGCGACTGGAAGTTCATCGCCGCCAACGCCGGGAACCCGCGCGGACTCCCGCCCGAGGCGCTGTTCGAGCTGGGGCGCGACCCCGGCGAGCACACCAACCTGGAAGCCTCTGAGCCCGCCGAGAAGGAGACCATGCGCGCCGAGCTCGGCCGCTCGGTGCTCGAGGCACGGTCGCACGCCGGGGCGACCGAGCAGCGGGGGGTCGATGCGGCCACCACGGAACGCTTGCGGGCCCTCGGCTACGTGAACTGAGCGGTGCGCGCGCCGCTTCTCGTCATCGGGCTCGACGGCGCCAGCCTCGACCTCGTCCGCCCGTGGGTCGCCCAGGGCCGGCTTCCGGTGCTGGCGCGCCTCATGCGGCACGGAGCCTGGGGCCGCCTCCGCTCCACCGTGCCGCCCGCCACGTTCCCGGCCTGGACGTCAATGGTGACGGGCGTCAATCCGGGACGGCACGGCATCTTCGACTTCAGCGCGCGGGTCCCGGGCACGTATCGTGTCCGCTTCGTCAACGGCAGCCATCGCCGCGCGCCCGCGCTCTGGACGCGGCTCTCGGCCGCCGGGCGGCGCGTCGCCGTCCTGACCGTGCCGGCGACCTATCCGCCAGAGCCCGTGGCGGGCCTGATGGTGAGCGGCTTCGACAGCCCGCTCGCCACCACGATCGACGGTTCCTTCGTCTACCCGCGCACGCTCTATCCGGAGATCGAGCGGCTGGTCGGGCGTCTGCCCTTCGCCGACTTCCAGGAGGTCGAGACCGGGCCCGGCTGGCACGCGGCCGCCCTCGCCCGGCTGCTCGACGGCATCGCACGGCGGACGACGCTCGTCCGGACGCTCCTCGCGCGCGAGCACTGGGACGCGCTCATGGTCGTGTTCGGCGAGTCGGACACCGTGGCGCACCACTTCTGGCGCTTCCACGACCCGCGCTCGCCGCGTCATGCCGCTGGACCGTTCGCCGACGCCGTCCGGCGCGTGTACGAGGCGCTCGATGTGGCGCTCGGCGAGCTCATCGCCGCGGCACCCGCGGACGCGGTGGTGGCCGTGGTATCGGACCACGGCAGCGGCGGCGCCAGCGACCGGATCGTCCACTTGAACCGCCGCCTCGCCGAGTGCGGCCTCCTGTCCTTTGCGTGCCCGACGCCGGCCGCGCGCCTTGCGGGGGTGGGGCGGCGGGTCGCGCTGGGCACGGTCCCGCATCGGTGGCTCGGCGGGCTCGTCCGGCGCCTGCCGGCGACGGCGAGCCGGCTCGAGAGCCTTCACCGCCTGGGCGGGATCGACTGGCGACGCACCGCCGCCTTCTCCGAAGAGCTCGACTATCACCCGAGCGTCTGGCTCAACCTGCGCGGTCGCGACCCCGAGGGGACCGTCCAGGAGGCCGAGTACGAGACCGCGCGCGAGCGCGTCGCGCGCGCGCTCCTCGAGTGGCGCGACGGGGGCCGCACCGTCGTGCGGCGAGTGTGGCGGCGCGAGGAGCTCTACCGCGGTCCATTCGTCTCTTCGGCGCCCGACCTCCTGGTCGAGCTCGCGCGGGTCGACGGCTACACGCCGTCCTGTCTGCGCAGCGGTGGGCCGGGGCCGGCCGTCCGCCGGCTCGCGCCTCACGAGTACGGGGGCGGCAAGGGGCGCGGCATGAACGGCTCTCACCGCCGCCACGGCCTCTTCGTGCTGGTTGGACCCGGCGTGCGTGCCGCGGGCGAGCTTCCGACCGCGGACATCGTCGATGTTCTGCCGACGCTGCTCGCGCTCGGCGGCGCGGCGGTACCCGAGGGCCTCGACGGGTGGCCGATCGAGGCGGCCATGGAGGCGCCCGCCCGGCTCGGCCCCGATCCGGTGCCGGCGTCTGCCGGCCCGCTCGTCGACTACGACGGCGGCGAGGCGCGCGACGTACGCGCCCGTCTCACGGCGCTCGGTTATCTGGAGTCCGACGCCTGATGCGAGTCGCGCTGGTGCTGGCCGGGCCGGCGACGGCTCCCCGCGGCTCGCAGGTGTTGGTCCGGCAGCTCGCGCTCGGCCTCGCCGAGCGTGGACACGAGGTGCGCCTGGTGACCTACGGCAGCCGGCGAGTGGGTCCGCCCGGGCCGCGGGTCGGCCGCCTGCTGAGCGACCTCTGGCTCACGGCGCGTCTCTGGCGGCTCGTGGCGCGCGAGCCGATCGACGTCATCCACGCCCACAACTACGAGGCTGCGATCGCGGGGCTCGTGGTCGCCCGGCTGACGGGCCGGCCGCTCGTCTACCACGGGCACAGCGCACTCGCCGAGGAGCTGCCGCTCTACTTCACGAGCCGGCTCGGGCGCCGCCTGGCCGCGCATCTCGGCCGGCTCCTCGACGCCCAGGTCCCGCGCCGGGCCGACTTCTGCATCGCGGTGACCGACGAGCTCGGCGTGCTGCTCCGCCGCAGCGGCGTCACGCCGTCGGGGCTCGCCTGCATCGGGCCCGCCGGCACGCCGGACGACCTCGGGCCGCCGCCCCGCGCGGGGGGCGACGGCGGGCTCGTCTGCTACGCCGGCAACCTGGATGGGTATCAGAACCTCGAATTCTTGCTGCGCGCGTTCGCGCGGGTCCGCGATCGGGTGCCGGGCGCCAGGCTCGTCCTGGTGACCCATGCCGACGTACGGACCGCCGCGCGCCTCGTCGAGCAGGCCCGGGGGGTGGAGGTGATCCGCGCCGAATCGTACGATGAGGTCCGCGCGCGCCTCGCGGCCGCCGCGATCGCGGTCTCCCCGCGCGCCGAGCGTTCCGGTTTTCCGATGAAGCTGCTGAACTACATGGCGGCCGGCAAGGCGATCGTCGCCTCGGCCGGGTCCGCGAAGGGGCTCGAGGACGGGGTCACGGGCCGCGTCGTGCCCGACGGGGACGAGGTCGCCTTCGCCGACGCGATCGTCGCGCTGCTCGGCAACGCGGCCGAGCGCAGCCGTCTCGGCCTGGCCGCCCGCCGGACCGCCGAGAGCCGCGAGGCCTGGGACGCCGTGCTCGACCGCATCGAGGACATCTATCACCACGTGACGGCACGCGCCGAAGGCGGCCTCGTCCCCGTCGCGTGCACGGAGTGACGAGCATGGAGGTTCGTCCACGGGTCGCGATCACCATGGGGGACGCGGCCGGTATCGGGCCCGAGATCACCGTCAAGTCGCTGGCCGACCCGGTGGCGACCACGTGGGCGATCCCGGTGGTGCTGGGCGACGCCGCCGTGCTCGAGCGCGCGATGGCAGTGACCGGCGTCCAGCTTCCGGTGCGCAGGATATCGCGTCCCGCCGAGGCGGAAGGCCGGCCGGGCACGCTCGAGGTCATCGACTACGCGAACGTCGATCCGGCGAACCACCGCTGGGGGGAGCTGAATCCCGCGCACGGGGCCGCGTCGGTCCACTACACGAGGGAGGCAGGACGGCTCGCGCTCGCCGGCGAGGTCGACGCCATGGTGTCCGCGCCGCTCAACAAGGAGGCGATGCACGCGGCCGGCTACCCCTACGAGGGCCAGACGGAGATCCTGGGGGAGCTGACCGGCTCCCGGCCCGCGATGGTGATGGTCATCGACCGGATGCGTGTGATGCTGTTCACGAACCACATGGCGCTGCGCGCCGTCTGCGACTTCGTGCGCAAGGACCGCGTGCTCGACCGGCTCGTCCTGGCCGACGCGGCGCTGCGCGACATGGGGATCGCGCACCCGCGCCTCGCCGTGGCGGGGCTCAACCCGCACGCGAGCGAGAGCGGGGCCTTCGGCCGGGAGGAGCAGGACGAGATCATCCCGGCGATCGCCGCGGCCCGCGCGCGCGGCATCGGCGCCGAGGGACCGTTCCCGGCGGACACCGTCTTCTTGAAGGCGCGCGACGGCGCCTACGACCTGACGCTGGCGCTCTACCACGACCAGGGGCTGATGGCGGTCAAGCTGGTCGGCTTCGGCCGTGTCGTGACGCTGCTGATCGGGCTCCCGCTGATCCGCACCTCGACCGGCCACGGGACGGCCTTCGACATCGCGGGCAAGAACCTCGCCGACCACCGTAACCTGCTCGAGGCGATTCGCGTCGCCGCCGAGGTGGCGCGTGCCAAGCGCGGCTCGCCCGACCGGGGTCTCGCGGCGGCCTACGGGAGGGCCGCCTGATGGCGACCGTCGGGGTGCAGGCGATGGGAGCGGAGGAGCGGCGCCTGCGCGAGGAGATCGCGCGCTTCTGCCGGATCACCTGGGACCGGGGGCTGGTCTCGGCGGCCGGCGGCAACCTCTCCGCGCGCCTCGGGTCGAGCGACACCTTCCTGATCACGCCGAGTGGCGTGGCGCTGCGCGACACGGAGCCCGAGGACCTGGTCACGATCGACCTCGCGGGCCGGAAGATCGCCGGCCCCGAGCGGTACGTCCCGTCCAAGGAGTCCCTGATGCACACTGCGATCTACGCCGCTCGGCCGGCGGCGCGCGCGGTGGCGCATCTCCATCCGCCGCACGCGATCGCCTTCGGCATCCGTGGCGAGCCGATCCCGCTCATGACGGTCACGTCCGAGGAGCGGCTCCATCTGACGCCCGTCGTCCCACCCGCGTCATCGGGCTCGCGGGCGCTCGCCGAGGGGGTCGCCCGCGCGGTCGAGGCCGCGCCCGCAGACACGCAGGTGCTCCTCCTGGCGCGCCACGGCATCCTCGCCTGGGGCGGGACGGTGCAGCAGGCCTGCGACCTCGCCGACCTCGCCGAGTACACTGCGAAGATCGCGATCGCCCATGCCTCCCTTCCGGGGCGACGGCGGGTGCTCGACATCTCGGTGCCGAACGTGTCGGGCATGCACGTCTATCCGGGCGATCCCGTGCCGCGGGTCGAGCCGGTCCGGCAGCTCGAGTCGGGCGACGCGTGCAATCTCTCCCTGCTCACCCTCGGCTCTCACACCGGGACGCACGTGGACGCCCCGTATCACTTTCTCGCCGACGGTCCGCGCCTCGGCGACGTCGCGCTCGACCGGATGGTCGGCGAGGCGCTGGTCGCCGATCTCCGGGGGCGGCCGGCGGTCGACGCGGAGGCGCTGGGCGAGGTCGACATCCGGCCCGGCGACATCGTGCTCTGCCGGACCGACAACTCGTGGCGGTGGGAGGCACGCGAGTTCCAGCGCGACTTCACCTACCTCACCGAGGACGCCGCCAGGCTGCTCCTGGCGCGCGGCGCGCGCGCGGTCGGCATGGACTACCTGTCGATCGAGCGCTTCGGCAGCGCGGACTTTCCCGTCCACCACATCCTGCTCGGTGCGGGAGTCTTCGTCATCGAGGGGCTCGACCTGCGGGCCGTGTCGCCCGGGCGCTACACCCTGGTCTGCCTGCCGCTCAAGTTTCCGGACCTGGACGGCGCTCCAGCCCGCGCGATCCTCCTCGCCTGACGGCAACCCCTGACGGGGCTGACATCGACCCCTCGCGGGTCAGATGGATAGACGCCGGAAGATCGACGACGGGATGTTGCGCAACGCGAGCGCCACGAGACCCCATCTGGCCGGGACGAAAACGGTCTGCCTGCGCCGGCGAAGGGATTTCCAGATGTCGGCGGCGGCGGCCTCCGGCGAGATGACCCAGAACGTATTGGGGATGCCCTCGAGGAACGCCGTGTTCACGAAGCCCGGCTTGACGGTGAGCACGTGCACGCCCTTGCGCGTGAGGCGATTGCGCAAGGCCTCGAGGTAGGTCGTGAAGGCCGCTTTGGTGGCGTTGTACACCGGATTACGGACCCGTCCGCGCTCACCGGCAATGGACGAGATGCCGACGATCGAGCCGCTTCCCATACGCTCGAACAGCATCGCGGCCTGGTTGAGCCAGGCGATCGCGCCCAGCACGTTCACCTCGACCGTCCAACGGTCTTTGTCGAAGCTGTACTCCGAGAGCCCGATCCGCTCGATGACACCGGAGCAGTAGACGACGAGGGTCACTCGGCCGAGGTCACGCAGGACGGTCGCGAAGAGCGCGGGGACGTCGTCGTAGCGCGTCACGTCGTGCGCATAGGCGCGGGCGCGTCCCTGGCCTAGCTCGGCGTTCAGGCGAGAGCAGATCTCGGTCAGCCGGTCGAGGCGCCGCGCCAGCAACGCGACCGCATACCCCTCACGCGCGAGCCGCTGCGCCAGCGCTTCGCCGATACCCGAGGATGCGCCGACGACGATTGCACCCGGGAGAGCAGTCGAAGCGGCGGGAGGCGCAGTGGTCATGGTTTGCGCCGTCCATGTAGATGAAAGCGGCAAGGAAGTTCAAATTAGGAGGAGCTCGTATGGCGACTAGCGGACTGTTTGCCGAGCACCGGCCCGACGTGCCCGACGTCGGGGCGGCAGCTCCCGCCGCCGGCCCGATGGCGCGGTTCCGCATCTACACGCGGCCCGCGACCTACGCCACGGTCTTTCGGGACGTGGTGCGCCGTCGCGTGTACCTGGGCAGCGACGTCGCCCGGCTGGAGGAGGCGCTGGCCCATCGCTTCTCTGTCCGCCACGTGGTGGCGACGGCGCAGGCCCGGGTCGCGATCCACCTGGCAGTGAAGCACGTCGTCACTCGCGGCCGCCCGAAGGTGGTGCTCTCGCCGTACACCATCTTCGACGTCATCAACATGGTGATCGCGGCGGGTGGCGTCCCGGTGTTTGCGGACATCGACCGGCGCACCTGCAACTTAGACCCCGCCGCCGTCGAGCCGTTGCTCGACGATCAGACGGGCGCCGTGCTGGTCACGCACCTCCACGGGCTCGCGTCAGACGTCGATCGGCTGGCCGCGATCTGCGCACGCGCGGGGGTGCCTCTCCTCGAGGACGCGGCGCAGGCCTTCGGCGCCCGCGTCCAGGGCCGGTCGGCGGGCAGCATCGGCCACGCCGGCATGGTGAGCTTCGGGCTGTACAAGAACATCACCGGCTTCTACGGTGGTGCCCTGCTCACGAACGACACCGCACTCGCCGAGGCGGCGCGGGCCGAGATCGCCGGCTTCACGCCGCTCGAGACGGGCGCGCTCCTGAACCGCGTCCTCTATGGCCTCAAGACCGACGTCGCGACTCACCCGCTCGTCTTCCGGGCGGTGATGTTCCGCCTCTTCCGGGTCGGAACGCTGTACGACATCTCGGCGCTGAATCAGCGGGTGGACCCCGAACGGGACCCGACGTTGCGTGACCAGTTCCCGGATCACTACCGGCGCCGCCTGACCCCACTTCAGGCGCGCCTCGTGCTGCCGCAGCTCCCGCGCGTCGATCAGGAAACGCGGCAACGGATCGCGATCGCCGAGCGGTATGCCGAGGAGCTCGCCGGCGCTCCAGGGATTCTCCTCCCGCCGCTGCGCACCGACGGATCGCACATCTACGCCTACTACCCGGTTCAGGTCTCCGACCGCCGGCAGGTCCTGGAGGGGCTCCTGCGCCGCGGGCGCGACCTCGCCATCCAGCACCTGCGCAACTGCGCTGACCTGCCTTGCTTTGCCCGCTGGGCGCGAGACTGCCCGAATGCCCGGCGGACCGCTGCCGAGGTGCTCCTCCTCCCAACTTACCCCCGGTACGGTGCCGAGGAGGCGACTGCCACCGCCCGCGCCCTGCGGGCCGTGCTTGCGGAGCGTTGCCGATGAAAGTCGCCGTGATCGGATCCGGGCCCACGGGTATGGCCGCCGCGAGCGCGTTGCTCGCGCACGGCGCAGCCGTCGAAGTGTTCGACGTCGGCTACGACGCCGAGACGTCTTCGGCCGAGCTCGGGCGGAAGTTGCGCGCGGGGTCGCAGAGCCCTGCGCTGCTGCGCGAGCTTCGCCGAAGCGGACCACGAGCGCAGCGCGGGCTACTCGCGGCCGTTCGGGTGCTGCTCGGTCGACGCCCGCCACCGAAGATGGTGGAGAAGACCCGCCTCGGTTCGGATTTCACGTTCCGCGGCGTCGACCGGCAGATTCCGCTCGACGGAGCAGCGGTGCCGCGCTCGCTGGCGCGCGGCGGGCTCTCCAACGTCTGGGGCGCAGCGTGCTACGCGCTCCGGTCCGAGGACTACGCCCGCTGGCCCGTCCCCAAGGCCGAGATGGCGGCCCACTACCGTGCCGCCGCGTCACTCCTGAGCCTGGAGGAGGCGCGCGACGACCTGGCCGCCGCCTATCCCGTCTACACGGCGCAGGCGCCGACCGCCCCGATCGTCAGCCGGACGGCGGCGACGCTCCTCGGACGGTGGGAACGGAACGCCGCCGAGCTCCACCGGCTGGGAGTGCACTTCGGCCGGGCGCGCACCGCCGTCCGTCGACGCGACGAAGTGTCGCCCGAGGTCGCGACGGAGGCGGACCTGGAAGCCGGCCGCGTCGGGTGTCAGCGCTGCGGTCTCTGCTTGTGGGGCTGTCCCTGGGACGCGATCTACCGCTCCACCCGCACCCTGGCCACGCTCCGCACGGCGCCGGGCTTCACGTATCGGCCGGGATTTCTGGTCCGACGGGTTCGAGAATCGGAGGGGGGAAGCTTCCTCGAAGGCACGGAATCCGTCGGTCCCTACGACGCGATCTTCCTCGCCGCCGGGGCGCTGTCGTCGCTTCGGATCGCGGCGGAGTCGGTGGGCGCCTACGACCTACCCCGGCCGGTACTCGACAACAACATGCATCTCCTCCCCTCGGTGCGAGTCCGGGCAGATTCGGCGGACGGGGCGGGCGGCGCGTTCGGCCTGAGCGAGGCGGTCATGAGCTTCAGCGGACGGGCGGTCGGCGGCCAGGCCGTTCACGTCCAGCTCTACTCCTACGGGGAGATCCTCGCGCAGGGGCTCCGCGCCTCGCTCGCGTGGCTCCCGGCCGCCCTCACCCACGTGCCGATGGCGATGCTCGATCGCGTGCTGGTGGCGTTCGTCTATCTCCACAGCGACGACTCGATGCAGGCGACGGCGTCGGTCGTGCCGGGTCCCGAGGGGTCGCGTATCCGCCTCGACGAAAAGCACCCGGGGAACGGCGCCGTGCTGCGCCGTACCGTCGACCTCCTCCGCCGCCACCGGCGCGCCTTCGGCTTCCTGCCCGTCGCTCTCCTCCAGAACTCCCCGGTGCTCGGGTTCTCCGGCCACCTTTGCGGCACCCTGCCGATGCGCCGCGAGCCGGGGCCGCTGGATACCCACGTGGACGGACGGCTGGGCAGCACGCGGGCGCTGTACGTCGTCGACGCCTCGACGTTCCCCGTGCTGCCGGCCCAGAACCCGACCTATACGGCCATGGCGAACGCGCACCGGATCGCGACGGCGTACGCGGTCCGGAGCCGCGAGGCCGGTCTCGACCGGATGATGAGCGGCGAGCGGGTGTCCTGATCAGGCGGCCGAGGACGTCGGTGACGACTCCGTCTGGGCCGGGACGCCGCACGTCTTGAGCGTCGCGGGCTGGGCCTGGCGGCCGGTCAGCGTGCGCCACGCACGCCGCAGCTTGAGGCTCCCCAGCTCCTTCAGGATCGACGGCAACATCCGCGGGTTGAACAGGATGTTGATCGTGAGGAAGCACTCGTAGGTGCAGAAGCACTTCGATTCCCGGATGAAGCGACGGGTCGCGTCGGCCTCGCGGCTGAACCAGATCTTCTTGAAGTCGTAGCCGAAGTCGCGCACGTTCCCCAGCTTGCGGTCGATCAGCAGCTCGCAGGGATAGATGTCGCCGTTGGCGAACATCGCGCCCCCGAGGTTCCCGCCGTAGCAGGGGAGCTGGTATTCGTTGTCACGGACGATCTTCGCAATCAGCTTGTGGCGCACGATCCGCTTGGCGTTGATGAAGTCGGCGAAGGGGAAGTGATCGTAGCCGGACAGCGAGCCGGACTTGTACTCCTTCTCCATCAAATCGGCGTACGCCTCGTACTTCTCGACGTTGAAGAAGCGCGACGCCGGTTCCTTCGGGCTCCCGCGGGTCAGCAGCGTGAACACCGTGTCGACGTCCATGTTCTTGCGCATCCACCAGTAATTGTCGATGAGCGCATCCTCGTTGTGCTTGGAGACCGTCGTCTCCACCTGGACGCTGAAGTTCTTGTAATGCTTCTCGACTTCGCGCAGCGCCTTGTAGGTCTCGATCGCGCGCTTGAAGAGGCCGGGGAAGACGCGGATCTCGTCGTGGGCGGCGCCGATCCCGTCGAGAGAGATGTCGACGTGGAGACTCACGTCGGGGCAGGACTCACACACGTCCTTGACGATGCTCACCGTCCGGGCCGTCGTGCTGCCGTTGGTCGGGATCCCGACGTTCGGGACGGCGGTGTTCTTGTGGAAGATCTTGATGATCTCGCCGATGTCCTTGCGCAGGAAGGGCTCACCTCCGGTCGGGAGCAGGAACATGATGCTCTTCTTGCCCATGCTGGCGCTCACCTTGTCGACTTCCTCGAGGGTGAGCTCCTGCTTGCGGTAGACCATCGACGGCTCTTCCCAGCCGGGGTGGGCGCCGTCGGCGAGCAGGCAGTGCTTGCACTTCGCGTTGCACGCGTCGGTGATGAAGTAGACGAAGTACACGGGCATTTGGCCCTTTTTGAAGAGCATCTTGGGAGCGTGCTGTAGGTAGTCCAGGTATCCCATTTCCTAATCTCCTTGCTCGCTATTCTCTCGTCTTGTCGCGCTCGGCCGGTGCCGTGAGCCCTGCGACCCTCGGGAGGGCGAGACTATACCGTGGCGGCAGGGCGGCTGACCAGCCAAATCGTGCGGCGGTCGCCCTGTCCGAGCTTGCAGTCGCGCAACGGTGACCCGGCGCGTTGCGCTGGCGCAAGCTTTCGCCGGCGTATGGACCGTCAGCTCGATGGAGCCGCGGCGGCGGCCGGATGCTCCACCGTGAAGGGGAGGAGCGTCTGGAGGGTCCGCGCCAGCGCGTCGGCGCGCTCCGGCTCCAGCGCGGCCCGGTTGTGAAGCTCCGCGGGGTCCTTCTCGATGTCGAACAGCATCCGTTCGCCACGGGAGGTCGCGATGAGCTTGTCGTGACCGTCGACCAGAACCCGGACGCCCCGGTCGTAGAGCTCGCCGCAGCACAGCACGAGGTAGGCATTGATCTCGTCCTCGGCGAGGATCGGGTGGGTGATGGCGGGGAGCGGCTGCCCCTGCACGCCGGCGGCCGGGAGCCGTGCCCCGGCCACGCTGACCGCCGTGGCGAAAACGTCGAGCGTCTGGGCGGGCGTCGTGACCCGTCCGCGCGGCCGGGCGGACCCCGGGAACTTGACGACCAGCGGGACGTGCAGGAGGGGCTCGTAGAGCATCCGCCCGATGTGGCCGACCTGATCGTGATCGCCGAGGAGCGTCCCGTGGTCGGCGGTGACGATGATGAGCGCGTTCTCGTATCGCCCGCGCGCCCGGAGCGCGTCGAGCAGCTCGCCGACGGCGGCGTCGCCGGCGGCGAGCCCGCCGTCGTAGTTCGCGACGATGAAGTCCCGCTGCGCCGGCGTGTAGTGGCGCACCTGGTGCGTGTAGAGATCCTCGGTCGCGAGCGCCCGCGCCGAGGGGAGGGCGGCGGCCCACCGGTCGTATGGCGCCGATGCCAGCCAGGGTGGATGCGCGTCCATGTAGTTGAGAAACAGGAACACCGGCCGGTCCCGCGGCCGGGAGTCGAGCCACGCGAGGGCCGCGGCGTTGATGTCGCGACCCGTGAAGTAGGGCCTCAGCCAGAGGCGCGGGAAGACGCGATGCATGAACCAGACGAGCGGTTGGCGCAGCCGCAGCAGCAGCCACGGCGCGTCCTCGTAGATCTGAAAACCCTGTGACAGCCCGAACGCGCGGTAGAGATAGGAGAAATTCGCGACGAAACCGCCGGTGTGATAGCCGCGGTCACGCAGCACCTCCGCCAGGGTCACCTGCTCGGGGCCGAGTGGGCGGGCCACGTTCCGCCGCCCGTCGATCGACTCCCCACCGAGCCATGCGCCGGCGGCACGCGCGCCGTGCCGACTCGGGTAGAGCCCGGTGAGCATGGAGGCGTGGCTCGGGAGAGTCCAGCCGACGGTGCTGTGCGCCTGCTCGAAGAGCAACGCGTCGGCGGCGAAGGCGGTGAGGTTCGGGGAGGTCTCGCGCGAGTAGCCGTAAGTCGAGAGGTGATCCGCTCGAGTCGTATCCATTGACAGCAGGATGATGTCCGGGGTCCCCGCCGGCGGCGGCACGCCGGTCACCAGGGGGTCGGAGAGCGGCGCGGGCGACAGCGGATGTCCGAACACCCAGAGCGCGATCACGCCCACGGCGAGCTCGAGCGCGAGCCGCCGGCCGCGGGGGCGCACGGCAAGGGCGACGACGCCGTCCGCGGCGACCGCGATCAGGGGCAGCGCGGCGACGACCAGCAGAAACTGCACTCCCTTGAGGGACATCGCCTCGTGCAATTCCCGGAGCGCCCGCTCTGCCAGCAGCAGGCTCACCGTGGCGAGCAGGGTGACGTGCACGAAGAGAAGCGGTCCACGGGCGCCGCGACCGAGGAGCCGCCGTCCCGTCCACGCGGCCGCGACCGCCACCGGCACGAAGGCCAGCTCGGCCCGAAACCCGGGCACCCGCATCAGGCCGTACGCGCCTGCGATGCCCAGGGCGAGCGCACCGTCCCCGGCCGCCGGGAGCGCGACGGCGAGGAGGAGACCCACACCGGCGGCGATCGCGACGTCGAACGCGACCATCTGCCACATGACGACCGACGGGATCACGCTGCCGGCGGACCAGTGCATCGCGAGCTCGACGAGGCCCCACAGGCTGCCCGCGGTGGCGCCGAGGACGAGACCGCGTACCGCCGACCGGAGACGGGGTCGTTGCTCGGGAATCGCCGGGGTCTGGTGGTCGAGCGGCGGGGACGGTTGGCGGTTGCTCAGCACGCGTTCGTACCGAGCAGCCTACGACACGCCGAGACCCTGCGGCAAGCAAAACAAGTCACGTGCGGACGCATGCTGCCCGACGAACGCGGCGGGCTCCAGTCGCCCCGGGATGCTAGAGTGATGCACTTCACCTATGCGACGCGGCGACAACGTCCGGCCGCCTCCCGGGGCGCGTGACGCGTGCAAACCAGCGCTCGACCGCCGTGGCCGGGCGCACGAGGGTGATACCGTTATGAATGCGCTCCGCATCATCGCCGACGACCTCACCGGTGCCTGTGACATCGGCGCCGAGATGCTCCCGTGGCCGGCCGGCGTCGTCGTGCAGCCGGCGGCGGGGAGCTCCAGCCCCGCCGGGGCGCTCGGCGTGCGCAACACGCAGAGCCGGACGCTGCCGCCGTCCGAGGCGGCGAGCCGCGTCGGCGAGGTGCTGGCCGATCTCCGCACCGGCTGGTCGGGCATCGTCCTCAAGAAGATCGACACCGGGCTCCGCGGACCGCTCGGCGCCGAGATCGACGCCGCCATGGACGCCCTCGGCGTCGCCGAGGCCTTCGTCCTGCCCGCGATTCCCGAGGTCGGACGGACGACCGAGCAGGGGCGCCAGATGATCGGTGGCGTGCCGGTGCATCGGACGGCGTTCGCCCGTGACCCGCAGAATCCCATCCACGACGCCAGCGTGCTTGCGGCCGTCGAGGCGACGAGCCGCCGGCGCGGAGCGGTCATCGGGCTCGGGCCGATCCGCGGGCGTGACGATTTCGACGACGCGCTCGAAGCGGCGCGCGCGGGCGGAGCCACCGTGTTCGTGTGCGATGCCGAGACGGACGCGGATCTCGAGCGCGCGGTCCGTCGCCTCCTGTCGCGACCGCGTCCGCTGCTGCTCGTCGGCTCGACCGGGCTCGCCCGCGCCCTTCGCCGCGTGCTCGGGCCCGAGAACGGTGGGCGGGCGCGCGGCGGCGCGTCGTTTCCCGCGGGCAGCGGCGTGCTGATCGTGGCGGGAAGCGCGCACCCGGCCACGCGCGCCCAGGTGGAGTACGCGAGCGCGCGTCGGCTGGTCGAGCCGCTCGTCGTCGACGACCTGAGCGCCGCCGCCGCCGCGGGGCTGGCGGCGGGCGACCTGCTCGAGAGCGGTCGCCCGGTCGCGCTCGTGGCGCCGGCGGAGCTGGTGCCTGCGGGGAGCACCGCCGTGCTGGCGGCGCTCCGGGCGGCCGCGCTCGCCGCGCTGGCGCGGACGCGGCCGGGCGGGCTGGTGCTCATCGGCGGCGAGACCGCGTACCACGTGCTGGACGGGCTCGGACACCCGATGCTCGCCGTCGAATCCCGTCTGTGTCCGCTCGTCGTGCGCACGCGGCTCATGAAGGGGCCCTATGCCGGCCTGGCGCTGGTCACCAAGGGCGGCTCCGCCGGCGCCGCGGATCTGCTCGGCGCGATCGTCCGCCAGCTCGGCCGGGGGGTGCGCTGATGGACGTCGCCGACGGTCGCGTCGTGACGCTCGAGTACACGGTCCGGCTGGCAAGCGGGGAGCTGGTCGACTCCACCGGAGACTGCGGGCCGTTGTCGATCCTGGTCGGCGGGGGACAGCTCTTTCCACCGCTCGAGTC
>Ga0070699_100001754_pt1 | contig 19774 bp, 16 predicted proteins | sample KBSK1503metaG_FD_65473 | JGI IMG/M metagenome (GOLD analysis project Ga0070699, IMG submission 65473) | Corn, switchgrass and miscanthus rhizosphere microbial communities from Kellogg Biological Station, Michigan, USA - KBS K1-50-3 metaG | ecosystem: Host-associated > Plants > Roots >... | reverse complement strand
GCCTGCGTGTTCGCGCTCATGTCGCCGATTTCGTCGAGGAACAGCGTGCCGCCGTCGGCCTGCTCGAAGCGGCCGATACGCTGCTTGTCGGCGCCCGTGAACGCCCCCTTCTCGTGCCCGAACAGCTCGGACTCGAGCAGGTTCTCCTGCAGCGCCGCGCAGTTCACCTTGATGAAGTTGCGCGCCGCGCGGTGCGAGTTGTGGTGGATCGCGCCGGCAATCAGCTCCTTGCCCGTACCGGTCTCGCCGCGGACGAGGACGGTCGTGTTGCTCTTCGCCACCTTACGCACGACGGTCAGCACCTTTTCAAGCGCGCCGCTCGATCCGATAATCCGCTCGAAGTCGTAGATGTCACCTTGCGCATGGCGCAGGTAGTCGATCTGGTGCTGCATCCGCCGCATCTCGAGCGCCTTCGCGATCTTGACCTCCATCTCCTCGATTTCGAACGGCTTCTGCACGTAGTCGAACGCGCCCGCCTTGATCGCTTCCACCGCGGTGGAGACGGATCCGAACGCGGTCATCAGGATGACCGCGGCCGAGGGATGCAGGGTCTTGGCGGTCTTCAGCACCTCGAGCCCGGTGCTGCCCCCCATCTTCAGGTCGCTGACAACGACGTCGAAGAAGCCCTCGTGGAGCTTCTCGATTGCCGCGTTGCCGTTTGGCGCCTCCTCCACGTCGTGCCCCGCCTCGCCAAGCGCCTGCGCCAGCCCGCGGCGGAGTGAATCGTGATCGTCTGCGATGAGAATGCGGCCCATGTCTATCCTTTTCCCTCTTTACGAACGTTGCTACCCGGCGTCGCGGCTGACCGATACCGGCAGCGTGACGCGAATCAGCGTCCCGCCGCCCGGCGCGGTCCGCAGGTCGATCTGTCCATCGTGCGCGTCGACGATCTTCCGCACGATCGCGAGCCCGAGACCAGAGCCCTGGGGCTTGGTCGTGAAAAACGGATCGAAGACGCGATCGGCGACGTCCTGCGGCATTCCGGGGCCGTCGTCCATCAGTTCAATCCGCACCGCCTCGCGCCCGTCCGCGCCGTCGTCCTGGCGCACGGCGCTGGCACTGAATCCCACGCGCCCCTTCCCCTCCATCGCCTCGTACGCGTTGATCAGCAGGTTCGTGAACAACTGCGTCAGCTGATAGTGGTCGCCCTGTATCTGGGGCAGACCCGCCGGCACGTCGACCGCCACGGCGATTGAGCCGCGCGCCGCTTTCGTGTCTGCCAACTGCACCGCCGCATCGAGCGCCTCGGCAACGCCCGTGTGCTCGACCTGCAGCCGGATCGGCCTGACGAACTCCAGCACTTCCTGCACGATCGCGTTGGCCATCTTCGCTTCCGCGATGATGTCGGTCAGCACCGCCTGCGCATCCGGATTATCCGGAGTCTTCCTGCGCAGCAGCCCGGCCATCACTTCGATCCCGGCCAGCGGGTTTTTCACCTCGTGCGCGATGGCCGCGGCCATTTCGCCCACCGCCGCCAGTCGATCGCGCAGCCGTTCGCGCTCTTCAAGCTGCTCGACGCGCGTGAGGTCCTTGAAGAACATCGCCACGCCCGCCACGTCGCCGTCGTCGTTCCGCACGAACGCCAGCGTGAAGCCGATCACCTTGCCCGACGGCTTCAGCCGCATCTCGGCGCGGTTCGGCAGCATGTGGAGCTCGTATGCCGACAACAGCTGCCGCACCACATCCGGATGCGCGCGTAGTACCTCCGCAACCGGTCTTCCCAGGTCGTCCGGCCGTGGATCGACGCCGAAAATCCGGCACGCCTCTTCGTTCAGCAGCGCGACGGTTCCAGCCCGCGTGATTGCCAGAACGCCGTTTCGCATTCCCGCCACCATGTGGCGGAAGAAGACATCGTCGGTTCGAGACAATCCGCCCGATCGCCCTGCCGTTTGCGCCCCGGCACGCACCGGGAGAGTCGTTCCGGCGGCACGGCCGCGACGGGGTACAGGACGGTGTGCGCTGGTCATTGGGGGCGGACGCTCCACCGAGTGAAACCCAACCGCGAGGCGGGAGGGGCAAACGACATGCCCAGGTTGAACGGAAGGTAAATGGGGAAAAGGACGCTGACTGAGCCGTTTACACCGCGAAGTCTGGTAGCCCTCATTACGATTCTGTAAGCGTACCGCAGAAACCGTGACTCAAGAAGCTGTGCGGTTACGTTTCGGGGTTACGTTTCGGACGGTTGCTCGGCGGCGTGTTCCTGAAGCGCCTCCCACTGGGCGATGAGATCACCGACCTCCCACATGAGCGCCTGGTGCCTGTCGGTGAGTGGCTTGGCAGCCTCGAGGTTGTCGTAAAAGCCCGGCCCTGCCATTGCGGCCTCCAACTCCTTTACCTCTGCCTCGCGTTCAGCGATGCGCGACTCGAGGTCCGCAATCCGCTTCTGCAGCGCCTCGTTGACCCGCTGCTTCTTCTTTCGGTCGGCGTCCTGCCGCTTGCGCCCTTCGCGGGACTCTAAATCCGGGGTTCGGGATTCGGGATTCGGGATTCGGGATCCCGCGTTCGCCGATTCAGGTTTTTGGGATTTGGGCTTTGGGCTTTGGGTTTTGGGATTTTCCCCTTTCGCCTTGGGAGTTGGGAGTTGGAGCTTGGGGGTTGCCTCCTGGTGCTCTTTACTCCAGAGGAATTCAGAGTACGTCCCCGGATAGACCACTGCCTGCCCGTGGCCGACCTCGATGATCTTCGTCGCCAGCTTCTCGACGAAGTACCGATCGTGCGACACGATGATCAGCGTCCCGCCGTAATCCTCGAGCGCGTCGAGCAGCACGTCCTTCGAGTCCAGATCGAGGTGGTTGGTCGGCTCGTCCAGTAGCAGTGTGTTCGAAGGGCGCAGCAGCATGCGCGCCACCGCGAGCCGCGTTCGCTCGCCGCCCGACAAGACGGCGGCCTTCTTATAGACATCGTCTCCGGAGAAGAGGAAGCCGCCGAGGATGTTCCGGATCGCGGGGACCATACCGGTCGAGGAACCGGAAGCGAGTGTCTCGTACACCGTGAGCGCTGGGTCAAGGCGCACCGCCTCGTCCTGCGCGAAATATTCGATGACGACCTGGTGTCCTTCGGTCCGCCCGCCGCTGTCCGGAGACTCCTCGCCGGAGAGCATGCGCATGAGCGTGGACTTGCCGGATCCATTGGGACCAACGAGCGCGATCCGATCGCCGCGCTCGATGTGGAGCGAGAGATCCTTGAACACCGTCAGCGGTCCGTACGCCTTCCGGACGTGTTTCAGCTCGAGCACCGTTCGGCCGCTCCTCGCGCAGACCGGAAACGTGAAGTGGATCCGCTTTCGTTCCGGAGGCACCTCGATCGGCACGACCTTGTCGAGCTGTTTGATCCGGCTCTGGACTTGCGCCGCCTTGGTCGCCTGGTATCGGAACCGGTCGATGAACATCTTCACGCGGGCAACTTCTTCGTCCTGTTCCTTCTTCGCCTGCCGCAGGCGCTCGAGCATTGCGTCGCGCTGCGCGATGTACTTGCTGTAATTGCCGATGTAATCGGTCAGCTTGCGCAGATTCAGGTCGGTGATCCGCGTAACCACCGAGTCCAGGAAGTAGCGATCGTGCGAGACGAGGATCACCGCGAAGGGGTATCCCCCGAGATACTCCTCGAGCCAGTTGCGCGCTTCGAGATCGAGATGATTCGTCGGCTCGTCGAGCAGCAGAAGGTTCGGGCGGCCGAGCAGCAGCTTCGCGAGCGCAATCCGCATCTGCCAGCCGCCGGAAAATGTTTCCGCCGGTCGCTCGGCGTCGTCAGGTGTGAAACCAAGACCGCGCAGGACCGTGGCGATTCTCAGGTCCATGCTGTAGCCGTCGGCAACGCGAAAACGGTCCTGCAGATCGCTGTAGCGGGCCAGCATGGCGTCGTGCTCGTCCTGTGGGATCGACGCATCGCCCAGCCGATGCTCGATCTCGTGCATCTCCGCCTTCATGTCGAGCAGCGGCTGGAATGCGCTGCTCGCTTCCTCGAAGACGCTGCGCCCTGTGTGCGTCAGGCCGTCCTGCGGCAGGTACCCGATCGTCAGGTCGGCGGGCCTGACGATCGCACCCGAATCCGCCTCGTCGAGCCCGGCGAGCATCTTCAGCAGCGTTGTCTTGCCCGCGCCGTTCGGTCCGCACAGGCCGACGCGGTCACCATCCGAGATCTGCCACGTGACGTGGTCGATCAGGGTGCGATCGCCGAAGGATTTGCTGAGGTCGGAAAGCTGGATCACGCCGCCGGCGCGCCGAGCGCCTTCGAGGCGGCGGCCAGTACCTGCGGTACCCGGAATGGCTTGGTGAGGTAGCCGGCGACGCCGAGATTCACCGCTTCGATCGCGCTCGATTCGGTGGAAAAGCCGGTGATGATGATGACGGGAAGATCGGCCTTGATGCGCTTCGCCTGCCTGATCAATGTAAGGCCGTCCATGCCGGGCATCCTGAGATCGGCAATGAGCAGATCGTAGGAAAATGCCCGCATCCGATCGAGAGCCGTCGTGCCGTCCGGCGCCGTGTCGACGTCGTATTCCGCCAGCGCCAGCGTCTTCGACAGGAGGTCGCGGATACTGGCCTCGTCATCGACTACGAGGACGCGCTGCCGCGTGTTGCGGACTGGTGCCGCCGGCGTTGCTGCCGCCTGACGATCGCCGCGCGGCCGCTGGCTGTCCAGCCAGACGTCGATGTCGCGTTTCCGGAACCGCCACTGGCGTCCGACGCGCACCGCCGGGATCTTTCCTGCCTTGATCAGGCGGTACACCGTCCGGAGGTTGATCTGGAGATATTCGAGCACCTCCTCCGTGGTCAAAAACACTTCGTCTGTGGGGAAATTTAAAGCCAAGACCTCGATATTTTACCACTCTGTCTGCCAATGGCAGCCTGCGTCGTACGCCGAGTATCAATCAGCGCCCCCGGCTGAGCACCGGGACGGAAACGCATCTAACCAGCGTCCCTCCAAGCTCTTACGTCGTATCATGAAATCTACGGCCGTACGATGGCAGTTGCCGTCTTATCCACTGACCGGACCGGCGGGCCCCCGGCTCCAGACATGACGTTGACCGACGACGAGCTCGTCGCCAAATCGGTTGGCGGCGATGCCGAGAGCTTCAATCAGCTCATCCTGCGATGGGAACGGCCGATTTATGCCCTGGCGTATCGCGTCATCGGTCGCGAGGAGGACGCACGGGACGTGTGTCAGGAGACGTTCCTCCGGGCATTCCGCGCACTGCCCGGGTTCAAGGGCCAGGCGAAGTTTTCGTCCTGGCTGTACCGCATCGCCCTGAACCTGTGCCGGGACTGGATTCGTCGTCAGCGCCGCGCGCCGGTGATGCAGATGCCGGAAGGCATCGACCCCGGAGAGCTCGCGGCGGAGCGCGGTCCGGTGGAATCGATCGAGGAGCTGGTGTCGCGCCGCGAGCTGAGCGCGGTCGTCGAAGAAGCAATGGCGCTGCTGCCCGAGGAGCAGCGAACGGCGATCATCCTCAAGGAGTACCACGGGATGACGTTTCAGGAGATCGCCGACATGCAGGGGTGCCCGCTCAGCACGGTGAAGACGCGCCTCTATCAGGGCTTGGCCGTCCTCCGCCGGCACCTGGAGAAGAACGGGCGGATGACGCCGCAACTGGTGAAACGAATATGACTCAGACCTTTACCTGCGGAGACCACGGCGCGCTCGTGTCGTATCTCTACGATGAGTGCGAACCGAGCGAACGCCGCGCCATCAGCGCGCACGTGGCCGTGTGCGGCGCTTGCGCGGAGGAAATCGCGTCGCTTGACGCCACGCGCGAGCTGCTCAGCGCATGGAGTCCTCCTGACGCGCAGCTCGGGTTTCGTGTCGTCTCGGACGCACCGCGACCCGATGTCTCCAATGTGCTGAAACCCTCCCGCTGGTGGCAGCAGCCGATGCCGGCGTGGGCGCAGGCGGCCGCCGCCGCGGTGATCTTCGCGACCGGTGTCACGCTTGGCGCGTTGCGCGGTACGACGGCCACAACGGATGCACCGGCTTCGAATCCAGGGGGGTCGAACGTCACCCTTGCTCCCGCGACGCCCGGCGCCGTGACGGCCGGCGATTTGTCGGCACTCGAGCAGCGTCTCCGCACGGAACTGTCGCAGATGCGCAACACGAACGGTCCTCCGACATCGAGCGCGGGCGACGCGCAGGTTTTCGAGCGCGTCCGCGCGATGATCCAGGAGAGCGAGCAGCGGCAGCAACGCGAGCTTGCGCTCCGCACGGCGGAAATCGTGCGCGACTTCGACGCGCAGCGTCAGGGCGACTTGACGCGCATCGAGCGCGCCATGGGCCAGATGGATGGAACGACTGGCGTGGAAGTCGCACAGCAGCGCCAGATGTTGAATTACCTGATGCGCGTATCGCAGCGGGGGCAATAACGAGAGCGGATCCGGTTGGACCCGCCTGAGCGCAGGAGAAATATCGTGAAACCTTGTCTAGCTGGCATCGTCGTCGTCATCGGCATCGCGCCCGCCGCGTTCGCACAGGCACCACCGCCTGAAGTCGATCAGGTCAAGGCCCGCCAGAAAATCTCGATGATGGAGAGCGTGCTCGAGAGCGCGGTCGCCAACGGCGCCGACAGCCTCATGCGCCAGGTTCGCGCGGTGATGCCGCCGGATGCACTGATGATGACCGGTGCGCCGTCGGTCCGCGGCTTCCGCCTCGAAAATTACGGTGTTTTCTTCGACGTCGAAGTCCCCGCATTCCGCCGGACGATGGCATGGACGCTGCGGCAGATGGTGGATGAGAACGGCCTTGGCGCGGCTACCGCGGTGAATCAGCTCAAGGCGTATATCGCGACCGTCCAGGATCCGCGGACGCGCGCCTCGCTCCAGAGCGCGCTGCGCCGGCTCGAGCTGCAGGTGGGACCGGTCGGACCGGTTCCCTCGGACGCGGCTGCGGCGCGGCCGCAGACCGTAGGCGCGGCTTCGGTGACGGCCCAGACGACGGCACCCGCCCCGGCGCGCGTGGATCTCTCGCTTATCGAGGATCCGAACGCGGCGTATACGCGCGAGGTGAGTCAGGCGATCGTTGATGCGATGATCGAGAACAGCGGCCCGCTGCCGATTGCCGAGAACGAGTGGCTCACGGTGGCGGCCCGCGACAACGTGCGGCCCGATCGCCTCGTGCCGGGTGATACGTCGAATATCAGCAGCATCGTGTTCCGGATCAAAGGCACCGACCTGGCCGCGTATCGCTCCGGCCGGATGACGCTGGATGAGGCGCGCACCCACGTCGAGATCAAGCAATTCTGAATACAATTGGTGTATGAAACGTCTCGCTCCGGCGCTGGCGGCCGCTCTTCTGTTCTCCAGCTGCCGCCATGACTTCGACGTCGAGAAAGTCGTGAAGATCACCGACGTGCATACCGGCTGGTATGACGCCGGTATCTACGAGGGCAAGAACAAGCTCGTTCCGAGCATTTCCCTCAAATTGCAGAACACCTCAGCCGAGCCGGTGGAGAGCGTCCAGGTGAACGCGATCTTCAAGCGCAAAGGCGAGCCGGAGGCGTGGGGCGAGCACTTCGTGACCGCCATCGACCGCCAGGGGATCTCACCCGGGCAGACCGGCGGGTCGCTCGTGCTGCGCTCGAACCTCGGCTACACGGGCACCGAGTCGCGGCTGCAGATGCTGCAGAACAAGCAATTCGTCGACGCAAGGGTCGAGATCTTCGGCAAGCACGGTTCGCGGACCTGGCAGAAGTTGGGCGAATTCACGATCGATCGGCAGCTCCTGACGCAGTAGTGCCGCCCTCCCCCTCCCCCTCGCTCGAGCGGCGTCTCGGTCCGCTCGACGCTGCGGCCATCATCGTCTCCAACGTCATCGGCGGCGGGATCCTCTTCACGCCACCCCAGATTGCCGCGCTCGTCCCCGGCGCGGCATTGTTTCTCTCCACGTGGGTTGCAGGCGGCGCGCTCGCGTTCGCGGGCGCGATGGCGTACGCCGAGCTCGCCGCGTTGCGACCGCGTGCGGGCGGCGAGTACGTCTACCTCCGCGAAGCGTTTGGCCCGCCTGCTGCGTTTCTCACGGGATGGACGTCGTTCGTCGCCGGTTTCTCGGGGGCTATCGCGACGAGCGCCGCGGTGCTGGTGTTCTACCTCGGACGGTTTGTGCCGGGCGTGTCTGGACAGGCGCCGTGGCTGGTGGTGCCGATCGTCCCCGGGGTTGTCGCACTCACGTTTTCGCCGCAGACAATCACGGCCATTGCGGTCATCGCCGCCATGGCGGGGCTGCACGTGCGCGGGGTCGGCCCGGGCCGCATCGTGGGAAACGTGCTCGCCGGCCTCAAGGTCACCGCGCTCGTCGCCTTCATCGCCGTCGGCTTCGCATTTGGAACCGGCTCGGTTGCTCACCTCACGGAGTCCGCGCCGGTTGCCCCGGCAGGCTGGCTCCTCGCGCTGATCCCGGTGATGTTCACCTACTCGGGGTGGAATGCCGCGACCTATGTCGCCGAGGAAGTGCGCGATCCGGGACGCAACGTCCCCCGCGCCCTGGCGCTCGGGACTGGCGCTGTCATCGCTATCTACCTGCTGTTGAACGCGCTGTACCTCTACGTGATTCCGGTGCGAGAGCTTGCGGCCATCAACGGAAGCGTTCTCGACGTGATCGCGGATCGCCTGCTTGGAAACGCTGCCGGCAGCATCATGGGCGTGGTGTCGATCGTCAGCCTCGCCGCAAGCATCAGTGCCATGACACTCGCGGGGCCGCGTGTCTACTACGCGATGGCGCGCGACGGTCTGTTCTTCGCGCGCGCGGCGGTCGTGCACACCCGTTACCGGACGCCCGCGGCGGCGATCTGTGCGCAGGCGATATGGAGCTCGCTGCTCGTGCTGACGGCCACGGCAGACGCGCTCGTCACGTACACCGGCTTCGCGATCGTGCTGTTCTCGGGTGTTGCGGTGGTTGCGCTATTCGTGCTGCGACGAAAGGAGCCCGGGGCGGAGCGGCCGTTCCGCGCCTGGGGCTATCCCATTGCGCCCGCGATCTATGCGATCGCAAGTGCGTTGATCCTGATGAATGGCCTCTATCGCGCCCCCCGCCAGACTGTCGCAGGCGCGCTCATCATTGCGGCCGGCATTCCCGTTTACGCCGCGTTGCGGCGTAGGCAAATCCCAAATCCCGAATCCCAAATCCCAAATCCCAAGTCGTCGTGACGTCGACTTGTTGGGATTTGGCCTTTGGATTTGGGGCTTGGGATTTGGGATTTGGGATTTACCCTACGGTCTGAGCGGCCGCAGGTCGCCTCGATAGGTGATCTTCTGGCCGGGGTTGATCCGCACGTCGAAGTCGAGCGTCGTGTAGCCCGGGGCCACGATTTGAATGTGATGCGCCCCCGATTCCAGCTTCAGCGCCTGGAACACTCCGTCGTAGTCGTCCACACGTCCAGCGAAATAGCCGTCGACGTAGACATCCGCGAATCGCGGTGATACGGACAGGCGGATTTCTCCAACATCGAAATAGCCGCCGGCGTATCCGCCGTAGTAGCCATTGTCATAGCCGCTGCCGTAATAGCTGCCGTAGTAACTGGGTGGATACCACGTGTAAGGGTCGTAGTAGAAATAGCCGAGGCCAAACGCGCCATAGCCGTACGGATAGTACCGGCGCGGAGAGTAATAGTAGTTGTAGACAGGCGGCGCCACGTAGATGTTGCGCCCTCCGTTTCGGTAGTACCCGCCGTTACCCTGGCCGCCTTGCGGACGCGCAGGTGCAGGGGCGACGCGACCATCGCGCGGCACTGCCCGGCCGGTGGCTGGATTATCTCCACGCGGACGATCGCCTCGTTGCACCGCACCACCGGACTGCGGGTTGTCGCCCCGATCCCGGCCTCCATCATTGCGACGCTGGTCGTTGGCCGCCGCCGGTTGCGGCTGCGACCGCTCGACGCGCACCGCGGCCGGCGCAGGAGCGGGCGCGGGCCGCGACTCGCGCGGCGCGGCCTGACCCGTCGGTGCGTTATCCCCGCGCGGGCGATCGCCGCGCTGCACAGCGCCACCGACCTGCGGATTGTCGCCGCGGTCCCGGCTTCCAGCGGTGCGGCCTTGATCCTGGGCTTCGGCTTGTGGTTGTGGGGCCTCGGCAAGCTCCGCGACCTGAACGGCCTCGGCGGTCAGAACCGCGAGCGCGTTTTGGGGCGCCGGCGCCGGCTGGATCGCGAACAAAGATGCTGCGAGAACGAAGGGATAAGGAGTCATGGCCTAGTATGCCTGAGCAACGTTGTTGCCAGTAAAACTACGCGAAAACATCGTGAAAATGTGAGCGTTTCGTCCTGTGCGGCGCGTCCCTGTCACCCGTGAGGGTCGGGCTGCCGCGGCAGGCCTGCCCTTTTTTTGAGGCATACTGGCCAGGTGATCCGCGCGACGACAATCCTCGCCGTCAGACACCAGGACCGTACGGTGATGGCCGGCGATGGGCAGGTGACGTTCGGCAACACGGTGCTCAAGCAGAACGCAAAAAAGATTCGCCGCCTGTACAACGACTCCATCCTGGCCGGCTTTGCCGGTTCCGCCGCCGATTCGTTTGCGCTCTTCTCGCGATTCGAATCGAAGCTCGAACAGTATCGCGGCAACCTCGAGCGCGCTGCCGTGGAGCTTGCTCGCGACTGGCGCACCGACCGCCTGCTTCGCCGCCTCGAAGCCATGCTCATCGTCTCGGACAAGAAATCGACATTTCTCCTCTCGGGGACCGGCGATCTGATCGAGCCTGACGACGGGATCGTGGCGGTCGGGTCGGGGGGACCGTTTGCGATGGCTGCCGCGCGGGCGCTCGCGCGGCACAGCCCACTCGACGCGCGCCACATTGCCGTCGAGGCGATGGCGATCGCCGCCGACATCTGCATTTACACGAACCCTAATCTCACCATAGAGGAACTTTGAGAGACGGGCCACGGAGTCACGGAGACACGGAGTACAGACATGCTTGCTCCGTGCCGTCGTGTCTCCGTGGCCTTTCGTAGTCAAAGACGCATCGAATGGCAATCTTCCTACCGGAACGCACAGCCTCCGCGGCCCGATCGCTGACGCCGCGCGAAATCGTCGCCGAGCTCGATAAGTTCGTCATCGGACAAGGCAAAGCGAAGCGAGCAGTCGCCATCGCACTCCGCAACCGGACGCGCCGCCAGCAGCTGCCGCCCGACATCGCCGAGGAAGTCACGCCGAAGAACATCCTCATGATCGGCCCCACTGGCGTCGGCAAGACCGAGATCGCGCGCCGGCTGGCGCGTCTCGCCCAGTCACCCTTCATCAAGGTTGAAGCGTCGAAATTCACCGAAGTCGGCTACGTGGGACGCGATGTCGAATCGATGGTCCGCGATCTGGTGGAGTTGGCCGTCGACATGGTGCGCGAGGAAAAGGCCGAGGAAGTCCAGGAGAAGGCGAAGGCCGGCGCGGAAGAGCGGCTCCTGGACCTGCTGCTTCCCCCGTCGCGTACGGCCGCGCCCGGCGAGGATCCGTCCGCCGCCCGCGAGCAGGCGAACCGCACCCGCGAACGGATGCGCGAATCGCTGCGCGAGGGACGGCTCGACGATCGCAGCGTCGAAATCGAAGTGCGCGAGTCGGCGATGCCGTCGTTCGAGATCATCGCCGGCAGCTCGGTGGAAGAGATTGGCGTCAATCTGAAGGACATGATGGGCAACATGTTCCAGGGACGTACGAAGTCGCGGCGCCTCAAGGTGCCCGATGCGCTCGCGCACCTGCTCGCCGAGGAGCAGGCGAAGCTCGTGGACATGGAGACGGTGAGCCGCACCGCGGTGCAGCGCGTCGAGCATGCCGGGATCATCTTCATTGACGAGATCGACAAGATCGCCAGCCGCGACGGAATGGCGGGCGGCGGCCACGGTGGGCCCGACGTCAGCCGCGAGGGCGTGCAGCGTGACATCCTGCCGATCGTCGAGGGCACGACCGTCAACACGAAGTACGGGATGGTCAAGACCGATCACATCCTGTTCATCGCGGCCGGCGCGTTTCACGTCTCGAAACCGTCCGACCTGATTCCCGAGCTGCAGGGACGGTTTCCCATTCGCGTGGAGCTCGAGCCGTTGACGCGTGACGACTTCGTCCGCATTCTCACCGAGCCGCGCAACGCACTCGTCAAACAGTACGTCGCGCTGCTCGGCACCGAAGACCTCACGGTGACGTTCACGGCCGGCGCGGTCGGTCGGATAGCCGACTTCGCGGCGCGCGTCAACGACGCCACCGAGAACATCGGCGCGCGGCGGCTTCACACCGTGATGGAGCGGCTGCTCGACGAGCTCTCCTTCGAGGCGCCGGATATGGGCGAGAAAACCGTGGTCATCGACGAGGCCTACGTCGACCGCATGCTCGCCGACATCGTCCGGAACGAGGATCTGTCTCGGTACATTCTGTAGGGATCGGGGATTCGGGATTCGGGATTCGGATCCGAAGACGTTGGGGATTTGCCCTTCACGAACCCCTAACCCCTTCCCCCTTCCCCCTTCCCCCTTCCCCCTTCCCCCTAGTCCCCATGGCTCGCGGCTTGCCATAGGCAGGTCAAAGTGCCTCCTGCGACCGGTTTTTCAGCACAAAAATGTTTTATAGTGATGTGCCTGAGACAGGAAAGTATTTACCTGACATTCGCGGCCCGATTTCGCAGGATGCTCCGACAAACAGACGTCCGACGCATTTGTTGCTAAACACCGAACCCAGATCAGGAATGTAGGAGACCCCATGCCCGCCGCCAAGCCAGCGCCAGACGGCCATACCGCGACCCGCGACGCCCGCCGACTCTCGACCCTGCTCGAGGTCAGCCAAGCCCTGTCAGGCACGCTCAACCTGAAGTCGTCGATGCAGCGCGTCATCCAGATCCTTATCCGCCATCACGGTGTCGTGCGTGGCATGGTCACGCTGCTGCGGGAGGGGGAGCTGCACGTCGAGGCGTCGGAAGGCTTCGACGATCGCGCGCGCGCGGTCAGCTTCAAGCTGGGCGAAGGCATTACCGGTCAGGTCGTACAGAGCGGCAAGCCGATCGTGGTCCCGCGCGTGAGCAAAGAGCCGGAATTCCTCAATCGGATGCCGCGCCGCGCCGACGTTCCACGCCACGAGCTCAGCTTCATCTGCGTGCCCATCGTGGTGCAGCGCTCCACCGTCGGCACGCTCGCCGTCGATCTCAAGTTCAAGCCGGAACGCGACTACGAAAGCAGCATGAAGTTCCTCGGCATCGTCAGCTCGATGATCGCCCAGGCGCTGAACGTCCAGCGGCTCGTGGAGGAAGAGCGCCGGCGCCTCGTCGACGAGAACACGCACCTGCGCCAGGAGCTTCGCGAGCGATACGACTTCTCGAACATCATCGGGACGAGCGGCCCTACGCGGCTGATGTACGAGCAGGTGGCCCAGGTCGCGCAGACCAATACCACGGTGCTGATCCGCGGCGAATCGGGCACCGGCAAGGAGCTGATCGCGCATGCGATTCACTACAACTCGCTGCGCGCGAAGAAGCCGTTCGTCAAGGTGAGCTGCGCCGCGCTGCCCGACAGCCTGATCGAGTCGGAGCTGTTCGGCTACGAGAAGGGCGCGTTCACCGGTGCGCACGCCCGGAAGAAGGGGCGCTTCGAGCTCGCCGAGGGCGGGACGCTCTTCCTCGACGAGATCGGCGACATCAACCTGAGCACGCAGGTGAAGCTGCTTCGCGTGCTGCAGGAGCGCGAGTTCGAGCGCGTCGGCGGCACAGAGACCGTCCGCGTGAACGTGCGCATGCTCGCCGCAACGAACAAGGACATGGAGAAGGCGATCGCCGACGGGACGCTCCGCGAAGACCTGTACTATCGTCTGAACGTCTTCACGATCTTCGTTCCGCCGCTGCGCGACCGGAAGGCGGACATGCTCCTGCTTGCCGATCACTTCCTCGAGAAGTTTTCACGCGAGCACGGCAAGGTGATCAAGCGGATCTCGACGCCGGCGATCGACATGCTCATGTCGTATCACTGGCCGGGCAACGTGCGCGAGCTGGAGAACGCGCTCGAACGCTCGGTCCTCGTGTGCGACGGTCAGGTCATTCACGGCCATCACCTGCCTCCCTCGCTCCAGACCGCCGACTCGTCGGGAACCGTGACGCGCGTGTCGCTCAAGGACGCCGTTGAAGGGTTCGAGCGCGATCTGATTCAGGACGCGCTCAAGACCACGCGCGGGAACCGCGCGAAGGCCGCGCGCCTCCTCGACACCACCGAGAGGATTCTCAACTACAAGGTCCGTAACCTGAATGTCGACGTGCGCCGCTTCAAGGCCTCTGAAGCGGGACGACGCGTCGCGATGGAGCATCACGCGCCAGCCGAACCGAGTCAGCTTTCTGCCGAGTAACGATCGAACCAGCGACCAACGTCCAATTGCCGTACCCAGGGCGCCTTGGGAGTCGGGAGTTGGACGTTGGGAGTTAAGATCGTTTCGTTGTTGCTCCGACGTCTCCTCCGGGTGATCCCCGCGATCGTGCTGGCAGCGGCCTGCGGCAAGAAAGGCCCTCCGCTGGCGCCGATTCTCCGCATTCCTGCGGCCATCGATACGATCCAGGCGCAGCGGTCCGGTCGTGACGTGTTCGTCACGCTGACCGTTCCCGCCACGAACATCGACTCGTCGATTCCGGTCGACCTCGGCCGCATCGAAGTCTACGGCTATACGGGCCGCGTTCCTCCGCCGCGGACGCGGTGGGCGGAGCTCGGCGATCTGGTCGCGACCTTTCCAGTGGTGTTGCCTCCTCCGGACGCATCGGCGTCCGCTGCCGCGACCGCCGAGTCTGTCGACGGAGCGCCGCTGGGCGCTTCCCCTGGCACGATGGTCACCGTTCTCGACACGCTGACGCTCGAAGAGCTCGTACAGGGTCGCGTGGATGAGGCGCTGCCCGTGCGCCGTGGCAGCGCGCCTCTCACGCCCGTCGTCACCGCGACGGAGCCCGCTGGCCTGCGGCGGTTCTACGTCGCGTTCGCATTCAGCGTACGCGGGCGTCCGGGACCGCCGGGCGCGGCTGCCGAATTTCCGCTCGTCGAGCTTCCGGAGCCGCCCGCTTTCGTGCGGACGTCATATACCGAGTCTTCGGTAGTCGTGGAATGGCCCCCGTCGGGTGGGCTCCTCGGGTCTCTGTTCGATCATCCGCTCGGTCCCGAGGACGTACCGCTGGACGAGGCGCTCGAGCCCATCGTGACGGCGCCACCAGGGGCAGTGGCCGCGGGCGCCGCCGCGCCGGCGTCGAGCGTTCCACCCATGCCTACCGGACCTGTGCGCTATAACGTGTATCGCGAGATCGCACTCGATCCACTGGCGCCTCCTGATGAGACCCGGCCGGCGCCATGGAACGCGATGCGACCCACGCCCCTCAACCCGGTTCCGCTCGATGTGATGACGTTCACCGACCCGGTGGAGTTGGACCGAGGGCGCTGCTACGTCGTGCGCGCGATCCGAGGGACTCTGCCGAACGTGATCGAAGGTGATGCGTCCTCGCCGGCGTGCGTGACGCCGACCGACATCTTTCCGCCGGCGGCACCGAACCGTCTCGTCGCGGTAACCGATGAGGGCGGGATCAGCCTGATCTGGGAGCCGAACGGCGAGCCGGATCTGGATGGCTATCTGGTCTTGCGCGGCGAAGCGACCGATGCCACACTCCAACCGCTCACGCCTGCGCCCATAGCCGAGCCGCGCTTCCGTGACACACACGTCACGGCTGGCAAAAAATATGTGTACACGGTCGTCGCGGTCGACGCACATCTGCCCGTGCCGAACATCAGCGCGGAGTCGAATCGCGTCGAGGAAACCGCGCGCTGAGGGGGGGTTACCATGAAATTATTCGTTGATACGGGCAGCGTGAAAGACGTCGAGGCGCTTGCCGCACTCGGCATTCTCGATGGTGTGACCACCAATCCGTCGCTTCTCGCGAAAGAGAGCGCCGACTACCGCCAGATCCTCAAGCAGATCTGCCAGATTGTCAAAGGGCCGGTGAGCGGCGAAGTGGTGGCCACCGACTACGCCGGCATGGTGACTGAGGGTCGTCAGCTCGCGTCGATCGACGAGCACATGGTCGTCAAGGTGCCGTTTACCAAGGATGGCGTGAAAGCGTGCAAGACGCTGTCGTCGGAAGGCAAGCGCGTCAACGTGACGCTGATTTTTTCGGCGACCCAGGCCTGGCTCGCCGCGAAGGCCGGCGCGAGCTACGTCAGTCCCTTCGTCGGTCGACTCGACGACATCGGCGCCGTCGGCATGACCGTGGTCCGCGAGATTGTCGACATCTTCGACAACTCCGAGTACGCCACCGAAGTGCTCGTCGCGAGCGTCCGCAGCCCGATTCACGTCATCGACGCGGCGCGTATGGGCGCGGACGTCGTCACGGTGCCGCCCGCTGTCATCGAGCTGTGCTTCAAGCATCCGCTCACGGACATCGGCCTCGAGAAGTTCCTGAAGGACTGGGAGAAGACGCAGGGGGCGAAAGTCTAGTGGTGTCGCTCGATACCCGATGAAAACGAACGACGTCTTTGCCGACCTCGATCGGCGCGCCGAGCTGGGCGGCGGCGACGAGCGGCTTCGCCGGCAGCGCGAGTCCGGCAAGCTCACAGCCCGTCAGCGGATCGAGCTCCTCTTCGACCCGGGAACGTTGGAGGAGATCGACAAGTTCGTCACCCATCGCTGCCTCGACTTCGGGATGGCCGAACAGATCGTGCCCGGCGACGGCGTTGTCGCGGGCCACGGCCGCGTCAACGGGCGCGTGGCGTATGCCTTTGCTCAGGACTTCACCGTGTTCGGCGGCTCGCTCTCGGAAACCAACGCCGCGAAGATCGTGAAGATCATGGACCTGGCGATGAAGATGGGCGCGCCGGTCGTGGGGCTCAACGATTCGGGGGGCGCGCGCATCCAGGAGGGCGTTGTCTCGCTCGCCGGCTACGCCGACATCTTCCTCCGCAACACGCTCGCGTCCGGAGTGATTCCGCAGATCTCCGCAATCATGGGTCCCTGCGCGGGCGGCGCCGTGTATTCACCGGCGATCACCGACTTCACCGTCATGGTCAAGGACACCAGCTACATGTTCGTGACCGGGCCCGATGTGATCCGGGCCGTCACGCACGAGCAGGTGACGAAGGAGGAGCTGGGCGGCGCGATGACGCACAACGAGAAGAGTGGCGTCGCGCATTTCGCGGTCGACAACGACCAGGACTGCGTGCTGCTGATTCGCGAGCTGCTGTCGTTCATGCCGAGCAACAATGTGGACGACCCGCCGCGCGTCGAGACATCCGACCCGGCCGAACGCGCGGACGCGGCGCTCGACACCATCGTGCCGGAATCGCCGAACCAGCCGTACGACATGCTCGACGTCATTCACGCGATCGCGGACGACGGCGGCTTCCTCGAGGTGCATGCCCACTTTGCGAAGAACATCCTCGTCGGCTTCGCGCGCCTCGGCGGCCGTCCCGTCGGCGTCGTCGCGAATCAGCCGGCGTACCTCGCCGGCACGCTCGACATCGATGCGTCGGTCAAGGCCGCGCGCTTCGTGCGCTTCTGCGACGCGTTCAACATTCCGCTTGTCACGTTCGAAGATGTCCCCGGCTTTCTACCCGGCACCGTGCAGGAATTCGGCGGCATCATCCGGCACGGCGCCAAGCTCCTGTTTGCGTTTGCCGAAGCCACCGTCCCGAAGGTGACCGTCATCACGCGCAAGGCGTATGGCGGCGCGTACTGCGTGATGTCCAGCAAGCACATTCGGACCGACGTGAACTTCGCATGGCCGACCGCGGAGATCGCGGTGATGGGCGCGGAGGGCGCAGTCAATATTCTCTACAAGCGCGAGCTCGATGCGGCCGCCGACGTCGCCGCCGCGCGGGCGGCGAAGATTGCGGAGTACCGCGAGAAGTTCGCGAATCCGTACGTCGCGGCGCAGCGCGGGTACGTCGACGAGATCATCCAGCCCCGGCAGACGCGCGCCAAGCTGATTGCCGCGCTCGCCACGCTGGAGACGAAGCGCGACAAGAACCCGCCCAAGAAACACGGCAACATCCCTCTCTGATCGCGGCGTGACCAAGATCCTGATTGCCAACCGCGGCGAGATCGCCGTGCGCATCATTCGCGCCTGCCGCGACATGCGGATCGCCACGGTGGCGGTGTACTCGGACTGCGATCGCGCGTCGCGTCACGTGCGCATGGCGGACGAGGCGGTTCATCTCGGCGGGAATCCTCCCGGTGAGAGCTACCTCCGCATCGATCGCGTCATCGACGCCGCGCGTCAGACCGGCGCCGATGCCGTCCATCCCGGCTACGGATTCCTGGCCGAAAACGAGGACTTCGCGTCAGCGTGCCGTGACGCCGGACTGACGTTCATCGGCCCCACTCCCGACGCGATCGCGTTGATGGGCAGCAAGACGGCGGCGAGGCGGGCCGCGATGCAGGCTGGAGTGCCGGTGGTTCCGGGCACCGAGGACCCACTGGACGCCGACGTCTCCGACGCGGCGATCGCGGGCATCGCGGATCGCATCGGGTACCCGATCATGATCAAGGCGGTCGCAGGTGGCGGCGGCAAGGGTATGCGCGTGGTCACGCGCGGCGACGAACTGTCGAGCGCGGTGCGCGCCGCCCGCTCGGAGGCACAGGCCTCCTTTGGCGACTCCGCGATTTACCTGGAGCGGCGGCTCGCGCGACCGCGCCACATCGAGGTGCAGCTGCTCGCGGATCAGCACGGGACCGTGCTGCCGTTCGTTGAGCGCGAGTGCTCGATCCAGCGGCGTCACCAGAAAGTGATCGAGGAGACGCCATCCCCCGTCGTTGGCCCGGAACTGCGGCAGCGCGTGACGTCAGCGGCGGCGGCGGTCGCGCGCTCGGTCGGCTATACGAACGCCGGTACGATCGAGTTCCTCCTCGACGACGACGGTCGTTTCTATTTCCTCGAGATGAATACGCGGCTGCAGGTCGAGCATCCCATCACCGAGATGGTGACCGGCATCGACCTGGTGCAGTGGCAGATCCGCATCGCGCGCGGGGAACGCCTCACGCTGGATCCGGCGGCGGTCCTTGCGCCGTCGGGCCACGCGGTTGAATGCCGCATCTACGCGGAGAATCCGGACGAAGGGTTCATGCCCTCGCCGGGGCGCATCTCCGCGCTGCGTGTCCCCAGTGGCCCGGGTATTCGTGACGACACCGGCACTGAAGCGGGTGCCGACGTGCCGATCTTCTACGACCCGATGATCTCGAAATTGATCGCCTGGGGCGTCGATCGCCCCCAGGCGATCGCGCGGATGCGGCGGGCACTGCGCGAATATGACGTGCGTGGCATCCGGACGACGATCCCGTTCTTCACGTGGATGTTCGATCAGCCCGAATTCCTTTCTGCGAGTTTTCATACGAGCTACCTCGATGAGGTCCTGCGCGATCGCCAGGGCCAGCCCTTTGCGCTCGTTGACGAGGCGCTGGTCGATGTCGCAGTGATGGCGGCTGCGATTTACCGCGGGGGCCGGTTCTCGACGTCGTTCTCCGAGCGTCGCCGGGCAGGAAAGCCGGACCCCACGACTGCGAAACACGCGTCGCACCCGCCAACGGGCTGGAAGGCGCTGGCCCGGGTCGAAGGGCTCCGTTCGTGAGCGTGCTGATTGAGGCGGGCGGCAGGACACGAAACGTCGAGGTCCAGCGCCGGAACGCTGGTTTTGTCGTCTCGGTCGACGGCCACGAGCTTCCGGTTGACGTCCATGAAGTAGGCGGCATCTGGTCCCTCCTCCTCGGCACAAAAAGCCACGAGGTCACCTTCGTCGAGGGGCTCGACGGAGCGATGATGGTCCATGTCGACGGACAGGCGATCCCGGTGTCGGTGGATTCGGCGCGTCGCGCCT
>Ga0070699_100001752_pt1 | contig 19809 bp, 19 predicted proteins | sample KBSK1503metaG_FD_65473 | JGI IMG/M metagenome (GOLD analysis project Ga0070699, IMG submission 65473) | Corn, switchgrass and miscanthus rhizosphere microbial communities from Kellogg Biological Station, Michigan, USA - KBS K1-50-3 metaG | ecosystem: Host-associated > Plants > Roots >... | reverse complement strand
AGCGTTCGCTGCGGTATCTATTAACAGCAGGGCAGCCAGAATGTAGGCGATCACGCAGTCTCCATTCTTTTCAGTATTGATTGCCGATTGTTGATTGAAACCTTGGTTCAGCTGCCAATGAAGATTCTCATTCAACAATCAAAAATCTAGAATCAACAATTGTCGGGTCGGCAATCGTCAATGCTTCAATGCCAGCCCGGCCAGCGCCGCCACTGTAATGATCAGCGGTTCCGGTACCTTCCATTTCATCAGCACAGCCAGGCTCAGTACTCCGATCAAAACCGTCGGCAGATCGTAAATCGAGCGCCGTGCCAACACAACTACTGCGCCTGCGATCGCGCCCGTAGCTGCCGCGGTCACTCCGCGCACGAACGCGTTCAGTTGCGGATTCTTGGCCCAGCGTTTATACGAGGGGGCCAGGACAATCACCACCAGATACACCGGCAGAAAAACCCCCAGGGCCGCCGCAGTCGCGCCGGTCACTCCCGCCACCAGGTAACCGATGAACGCGACCGTGATTACCACCGGTCCCGGCGTAATCATAGCCACAGCTACTGCATCCACGAATTGGCGATCGGTGAGCCAATGATGTCCCTGCACCACACCACCATAAAGAAACGGCACAATCGCCAATCCGCTGCCGAAGACAAACATTCCCGCCTTGGCAAAGTAGAGGAAAATCGCCCCTATAGTTCCGCTCGCTGGCAGGACTAATCCGGTCAGCAACAGGTTCGCAGGACTGCTCGCTCGCACCTTGGACGGCAATGCCTTCACCACCACGGCCACAACGCCGCCTAGAAGAAAAAGCCAGATCATCTCTTGCGACGTCCATGCTGTTGAGACAGCGAGTGCCAGAAAAATTACCCACAGCAGCCGGTCTTTGCCCAGGGTAAGCTTGGTCAGTTTGAATGCCGAGCGCGCGATAATCGCGATCACGGCCGCGCCGATCCCGTAGAACATACCCTGCATCCAGCTCAGCCCGCCGTAACGCACGTAGGCTGCCGAAAGCGCCAGCACCATCAGAAACGATGGCAGAACGAACGCCGCGCCCACCAGCGTTGCTCCGAGGATTCCCGCGCGCACATATCCCAGGTAGATCGCCAGTTGCGCCGCCAGTGGACCGGGCGCGAGCTGCGCGAGCGCCAGACCCTCGACGTAGTCTTGCTGCGTGATCCAGCCGCGCCCATCCACCAGATCCTGCTGCATGTGCCCGGCTAGGGCGATGGGACCGCCAAAGCCGACTGTTCCCAGCCACAGGAAATAACCGACGAATCGGGCCAGCGAAACCGAGGGTGCAAGTGGCCGATCAGCCTGCTGAGATCCTTCGTGTGTCGTCATGCCCTTGGTGTTCAAGCTTTTCCTCTGTGTCCTCAGTGGTTAATGCTTCTGCGAGTTGGTCAAATCCAACGCCGCTTTCAGCCCCTTGGCCAGCTTGACCGCATCGTCATTCGCCCAGAAGTGCATGAAGAACAGCCGCGGCTCTTCCATCAGCATGTGGCTGTGAACAGCCGTGACGTCGATTCCGTTCTCGCGTAGCGCCTTCATCACCGGATTGACTTCTTGTCCGAGAAGTACGAAATCGCCGCTGATGGCCGCCTTGCCGTTGCCCGTGGGCTGGAAATTGAGCGCAGTGGCCACGCCCATCGAGGGCGGCACCATGGTGGCGCTTTCCGTTATGATCTCCGCCCGCGGCATACCGAACTGCAGAATCCCGCCATTCACTTTTCCAGTGCGCCCGAGAATCTCCTCGATCTTCTTCTGATCGATGCCCAGAGCCTCGGCCGGCGGCGCGGCACTACCCGCATCTGGCCCCGGCGTCTTGGTCAGTGCCAGTGCATCGTGAATCGCCCGCGCCATCTTGACTGCATCACCGTGACTGGCGATGTGCATGTACATCACTCGGGGTGACTCTCCGATCAGATGATTGTGCAGGGCTGAGATCGCGATGCCGCCTTCCTGAAGCTTGCGCATTATGGGTTGGACCTCGTCCTCTGTGAGCACCAGGTCGCCCATCACCATCGCACCGTTCTCCGTGCGCTTGAACGCAGCCCAAGAGCCCAGAGCCAGCCCCGGCTTGATAGCCACATTCCCGGCCATGACGTGCAGATCCTTGCGCGGCATGCCGAACTTAATGACATCCTCGGGTTGCATTTGACCGGAGCGCCCTATAGCGTCTTCGACAGCCTTCCAGTCGGGGGCGGAAGCTTTCTGTCCTGCTGCCGCCGAACTGCTCCACGTCAGAATCAGCAGACAGGCCACCACCATCACCGAACCCGCGCGGCGCAGGCCCTTCTCTTCACAACCGAATTCTCCAGTTATCTGCGGATGCATAATTTTTCATTCCTTTCTCCCCAAACAGAATTCGATGGACTTGATCTTGCTCGCTTCCCGTCACGCTTTCTTCACATCACCTGCAGTTGCAAACTGTTTCCGGTCGCCTGCAGGCGAAACCTGCTCTTCCGGCGGCTTTATTCCGCGAAAGGCGCGGTACAAAAGAATGTCGTAGCCGATCTTCATGCCTCCCCCAGCTAACAGTGGCGCGGAAAACGCTACGTTTTGCATGACCACTCCGGCCAGCGATGAGGCGATTGCCCAAAACACGTTGCGGGTCAGATTGGTGATCCCACTGGCAAAGGTTCGCTCCTCTGGGCGCACAACCGCTGCAATATAGGACTGGCGGGTGGGCACGTCCATCTCCACCAAACCTTCGCGCAGCAGAAACAGCAGTACCGCCAGCTTGAACGAGGGAGCGAAGGGCACCGCGATGAGGAACAAACTGGAGGGCAAGTGGGTGAACACCATCGTGTTCAGCAGTCCTATCCTGCGCGCCAGCCACGCCGCTCCCAGGTGGGATGCCGCATTCAGAATGTGCACGGCGAAAAAGAGAATGCCGAGGCTCTGCTCGGGGACACCGAAGCGGCGGAAGAACCAGTAGGAAACTAGCGCGTCGCTCAGGAAGCCTCCGCCAAAACTGTCCAACGAGAATAGTGCCGCCAGCTTGGTGACGATCCGCTTGGTCCCCGGGGTCAGCGGTGTCGCTGTGGCGGCGCAGGCCACCGTACCCGACAGTTCCACTCGCGATGAGAGCAGCAGGTAGAATACGCCTGTGAGCAGATTCAATCCGGCATAGCCAAGAAAGACGGACTTGTACGCGGCCGCCAGATCGAGCGCCCACCAATGCTGCAGCAGGAAGGGGACACCAGCAGCTAAAGCCCCCAAGGCATGCCCGCTATCCAGGACGACGTTGTACCAGGAAAGTGCCCATGTCCTGCGCTGGTCCGGCACCAGCCCGGGGATGATGGCCTGCTCCATGGCGAACGCCGCCGTGCGGTCGGTTCCCATGCCGTTGAGCATGCCCACGAAAGCCAGCGGTAACAAACCGGCAAAACGAGCGATGAGGGCCAGGCCCAGTCCGCCCGCTGCGCTGAGGAGGGAAAGAACGATGAGTGTGCGCCGGCGTCCCAATCGGTCCCCGCGAAAACTCACCACCAAAGTCGCTACCGCCCCACCCGCCAGCCCGGCGGCAATCACTAGTCCGATCTCGAGCGACGACGCCCCGCCGCGAAACAGGTAAATCCCCAGCAGCACGCCGAGCAGACCGATGCCCAGCGAGCGCAGCAGGGCTGCGGCGTAGATCAGTGTCAGGTCGCGACCAAGTCGCATCGGTCAACTCTCCTTTCGGCGGGCATATTCGTAGAGCGCGTCGTACACCGGAAACTGGCGGGCCAACCTCTCTTCGTCGGGCAGTCCCATGGCTGCAAAACCTTCTGCCAGCGCGCGCAGACCCACTCCTTCCAAGGCGACCTGTTCTTGTCCCTTGATGTCGGCGGCGCGCACGATCAGCGCCAAGCGTTTCAGCACCGGATCGTGCAAGTTGTAGTCCTCAAGGATCGCCTCAAACGTGCAGCGCTCTCCGCGATGATTCAGCTTGACCTCCAGCAGTCGCGGCGCGTCAAAGGGAGTCGCTTCTTCCCGTTTTGCTGCTGCCAGCAATTCTCTTTCGTCAACGAAGAGGAATTTTGCCTCCGGATCAACAAACCGTCGGATAAGCCACGGACACGCCACTCGGTCGACTTTCACATTTCGTCGTGTGATCCACTTCATTTGTCCTCGCTCCACTTCGGCCGCCAAGCCGGGGCAACCCAGATATCTGTGTGGGTTTACGCAGCAAAATCCAGAGTGATGCCGCACCCTTCCCGCATTGCTTTCTCGTATACACTCGCCGCCGCGGCCACATCCTGCAATGCCATTCCGGTGCTGTCGAAAACAATGATTTCATCCGCCGACTCGCGCCCTAGGTTCTTACCCGCTACGATCTCGCCCAGTTCCGCATGAACGTCAGCGATGGTAACGAGCCCGGCCTGCAACGCGTGATGCAAATCTCCGATGGTTGCTCACTGCTCTAGAATGTCCACCACGATCTTGCTGTCGGTCATCAGCGCCGGCTCCAGTTCTTGTTTTTCCGGGTTGTCCGCTCCAATGGCGGCGATGAACGTCCCCGGCCTTACATCCTGCCGCTGCAAAAAATACCGGCGAGAAGGCGTGCAGGTGATGCACACATCGCTTTGCCGGACCGCGTGGCTCAGATCTGTCACTGCCGTGATTTCGATTCGAAGCGCCGCCGAGAGCTCGTTAGCAAACCGCGACGCCCGCTCGCCGAGCATGTCATATGCATAAGCCTTCTCAAGCCGCAAAACATTGACCAATGCCCTCAGTTGGATGCGACCCTGATCGCCGCATCCACAGATCGTGGCCACTCGCGAATTCTTCCGTGCCAGGTGTTTCACCGCCACCGCTGTTGCCGCTCCGGTACGCAGCGAAGTGATTTCCATTGAGTCCATCACCGCCAGCGGACGGCCGTTCTCGGCATCGGAGAGCACAATCACTCCCTGGATAGTAGGCAGCCCCAAGCGAGTCCCATTCCCGGGAAAGTTCGCGTTCACTTTGGCAGCGAAGTAGTTCCGGCCGAGTTCCAGTAAGCCGGCTTTGATGTGGAATCCGCCTTCTCGAGCATGAATTCCCAGAATTCCCGGCGCCGCGGTCTTTCCTTCCCCGTACAAACGGAATGCGCCTTCTACAGCCATAATGCATTCGTCGAGACTCAACAGACTTCGCACGTCCTGCCGCGTGAGCAGCAGCGTGCCTTTGGCTTTCACGCACTCACCCCGGCGGGCAGGAGCTGCTACGGCAAAAGTCTTCATCCGCATCTCCCGAATCTGTTTGCTCAGTCCCGGGCGTAATACAGCCCCTCGATCAGTTCCATGCCGCGCTGCAGCAGTTCGTCATCGGTCAGATCCTGCTGCGCCCAGCCATTCAGGACTTGGTCGAGGCCAAGTCCCTCCGTTCGGCCGAACTTCTCGTCACCCAAGTCGGCGTCGTGGATGATCTGCGCGATCCGGCGTACCCGCGCATCGCGAATGGCGAATTCTTTGCGCAATGTCTCGAACGTACAATCCTCACCGCGATGCCCGAATCCCTGAGGATGAAACATGTCGAAGGGAATCGCCTCGCGATGCGCGCTCGGATCACTCCCGAAAATGAAGCTTGCTTTGGGATCAATGAACCGCCGAATGAGCCATGCGGAGGACACGCGATCAATGCCCGGCCGAGGCCGTGTCATCCAAACCTGGTTAAGATATTCAGCAGACTTGCCCTTGCCTTTGCGTCCGGGGTTCGCGGCATCCGATTCCTCCGCCTGCGCGAATAAAGTCTCGATCCGGCCGCGCACCGGGCTGTCGAAAAAATCGATCGCTGCGATCTCCTGGAACTGCCGCCGCAACCGGCTCAGGCGTCCCGTGGGCCGCCTGACGTGTGACAGCGCCGCAACTTTCTTTACCTCGCGCAGCAGGCGTTCATAATCGCGCGAGCGCGCTTCCACGAACTGCTGCTGCAAGCGTTTGTCGGGAAGATCGTCGAAGGCCTGCACCTGCACCACCGATGCTTGCCCCTTGTAGTTGCGGATTGCAGTTGCCAGCCATTCCAGTTTTTCCTGATTCGGAGGCGTATTGGGGAGCACGTAGCCGGACGAGCGCAGCCCCAATGCGCCGTAGCGCTGCAGCTTACGCCAGACCTCAACTCGCTGGCTCGCCCGGCTGGAAGGCAGGCTGAACACCAACAGCAGCCATGGCGCGGCACCGCGAGTTACAGTCATTGCATATATGTTATATCTATAACATCATAGCAAGTCAAGATCGGACCGGAGCTCCGCCGGGGACATGTGCTGTGCTAGATTGGAGCCCAGACGGGCCCGTAGCTCAGCGGTTAGAGCAGTGGACTCATAATCCATTGGTCCCAGGTTCAAATCCTGGCGGGCCCACCAACTACTTTGCGGTGAGAGCTCGCGCAAAAGGGGAATCCCAGGGATGAGTCGGGGGACCTGGGCTTCACGGCCATTCAGTAACATAGAGCCGCAGCCGGTCGCCACCGTGACTGACAACTACAATTCTGAGGCGGCTTGGGCCTATCACAACGCCACCAAGCACTCTTACGCCAGCATCCGCACCAATCCCCATTTCATGGACTGGGCCAACCAGCCCTTGCCCTTCAAGATTTATGCCACGCTAGAACCGATGCGCCTGCCTGGCGAGGTGCGCCAAAGCGGAGTCGCAGCTCTTTCTGCCATAGCCGAAAATATCCCAGCCGAGACAAACGCAGTGCCAGATCTTGAGGCGGTAGCCCAACTCCTCTATCTCTCCGCCGGCATCACGCGGCACAGGAAGTATCCCGGTGGCGAGATCTACTTTCGCGCTGCGGCCTGCACCGGAGCACTCTATGAGGTCGAGCTTTATCTGGTTTGCTGCGACCTACCCGACCTGCAAGCTGGCGTCTATCACTTTGCGCCTGCAGAGGTCGGATTGCGCAGACTGCGCGCCGGAGATTTTCGCCACGTCCTACTTGAAGCTGCCGGCGGTGAACTTTCCATAGCCCATGCGCCGCTCACCCTCGTCTGCACATGCACCTACTGGCGCAATGCATGGAAATATCAGGCTCGCACCTATCGCCATTTCGGCTGGGACAATGGCACTCTGCTCGCCAATCTGCTGGCCGTCGCGACTGCCTTGGGGCTGCCGGCCAAAGTGGTGTGCGGCTTCGTGGACGCGAATGTGAACCGGCTGCTGGATGTCGATTCTGAGCGTGAAGTGGCGTTCTCCCTCGTGGCCCTTGGCTACGTGCCCGCTCTCCCGCCGCAATCCCCGGCGGGAACCTACCCTCTCAACTTGGAAACCGTCCCGCTCTCCCGGCGCGAGGTGGACTATCCGCTCATGCGCGAAATGCATGCTGCCTCTTCCTTGCATTCGCCCGAAGAAGGTGAGGCGTGGCGCGGTCACACTCCGCTGACCAAACTTCCGCCGCCCGCCGGACCAGTCGTGCAGTTCCAGCCTCTGTCGGATGCAGACATCCCTCGGGACTCAATCGAGCAAGTCATCCTGCGGCGCGGATCCAGCCGGAAATTTGCCCATATGCCGATCAGCCTAGCGGAACTCTCCACCATGCTGGAGCGAGCTACGCGTGGTGTGCCAGCAGACTTCCTCGATCCGCCTGGGACTCAGCTAAACGAGCTCTATCTTATCGTCAATGCTGTCGAAGGTCTCGATCCCGGCGCGTACGTCTTCCACCGTGGCCCCGGCCTCCTCGAGCGCCTGAAGCAGGGAAATTTTCGCGACCAAGCCGGTTACCTCGGATTGCAACAAGAGTTGCCCGCCGACGCCGCCGTGGATGTCTTCTTCCTGGCCGACTTGTCGGCTATTTTGCAGCGCTTCGGCAATCGCGGATATCGCGCCGTCCAGCTGGAAGCCGGCATCCTTGGGGGCAAGCTGTATCTCGCGGCGTACGCCCAGCGGCTGGGCGCCACCGGCCTCACCTTTTACGACGACGACGTGACGAGCTTTTTCTCCCCGCATGCCGAAGGCAAGAGTGCCATTTTCCTGGTTGCCCTAGGCAAAAGCGCGAAGCATGAATCCTCTCTTGGCTCGGAATAATGCCGGGCACCGCCCGATCGAATCCTCTGCTTGTGAGATAATTTTTGGTTGCAATCATTGCGAGGGACTTTATGGCAGAGCGCAAAGTATTCTGCGTCAAACTCCAGAAAGAACTCCCCGGTCTCGACGAGCCTCCTTTTGACACGGAATTGGGGAAGAAAATCTATGAGAATGTCTCGCAGGACGCCTGGAAGGCGTGGACGGAATTCTGCAAGATGCTTTTGAACGAGTATCGCCTCAATCCCGCCCGCAAAGAGGACCAGGAAGTCATCGTCAAGCAGATGGAGCAGTACTTTTTCGGAGAAGGGGTAGCCCCGCCGAAGGAATACGTCCCGCCCACGCAAAAATAAGCACACGGCACGCGTTGATTCCGATTGCCCCTTTAGTCTAGGCGCTGACCGCAACGGTTTCCCGCGCCGCGCGTTTTACGAGTGCTGCTATCACCTCTTTGCTGGTCCGCTCGGCCGCTTGCAGGGCGCTGGAATAATCCGTCACGCCACCTTCGGAGTCAGAGTGTCCAAAGAAAATGTTACCCATAGGCCTGCGTAGCTGAGGGGCAATTCGCGTCATGACGCCGGGCGCAGAAACATACATGGGATGCCCGCGGCGGTAAATGTGGACCTCTTCGATTTTTGCCTTCGTGCCGGGAAACCAGACTTCAAGCTGATCCACGACCTTCTGACCGAAGCCGATGCAGTAGTCGTCTCGCAAGATCCGTGAGCGCTCGACTTCAGGACGCGGAACATAGCAAGTCAGTACCGCAGGACGATGCACTTCCTTGTTATCACGATTGATCACCCAGTCAGCAACGTTGAAGTCCACGATCACGCTGGGCGCCGGAATGTTGGTATCGAACGAGCCGTTGTAGATTACCTGGCTGGAACAGACGTTGACCACTAGGTAAGGCTGGTAGCGCATTTCGTCCATGGCAGCCATGTGCGCCTGGTCTAGACCCTTCACAATCTTCTTGGTGATGAACTTCTGACACGCCATAACAACCGCTTTGGCAGACACGGTCTTCAGTGCATCATTTTCCGAGTAGTTGACCTGGACTTTCCCGCCTTTGGCTTCCACCTGCAGCACCGTAGCGCCTTTACGCAGCCTGCCGGGCATAGCCTTCTGCAAGCTTTCCTCAAGCGCCAGCGAAATCCGGCCCAGCCCGCCGGGCCAGGTGAAGCGATTCGGCAGCACTCCGCCACCCCAGCGAACCGAGTCCGCGCCGACCAGCGCCGAGGTATTCTCTGAATCCGCGCCCCAATTGTTGGGACCGAAATTGTCGAACCATGCCTTCACCTCGGGCCCATATGGCTTGAGCAACTCCGCGAAAGTCATGGTATCCAATTTCTCGGCATGCTTCTCGAGGTTGAGCGCCTTCATGTCTTTCACGAACTGGGCGAAATTCTTCTTCACGCCGTCGGGATAGGGCGATTTCCACAGTCCTTCCACCCAGAATTCCGGGACCAAAATGTTGTTGATGATGGCGGCATCCACGCTGCGGATCGGATAGATCTGCATCCCCAGTTCACGGCACAGAGCCGCCACACCGTCGTCTTCCTGATAAGCGGCGCCAGTCGAATACCACTGCCCGCGCCACTGCTCACTGATGGCATTTCCGCCGAGACGCGGCTCTTTCTCCAGCAGGATAAGGTTGAGATGGCGCAGCCTGTAGGCAGCCATCAGCCCGCTGGGCCCGCCGCCGACGATCGCGACTTCGTAGTCGGCTGACGAGGCCGGAAATGAGAACTGCGCTCCATCGCGGACCTGGTGACAGAGTTTGTTCTGCTCACTGCCGAGACTGACTGCCGGCGCATCTCCTGCCCACGCTTTCAGAGGGAAGGGACAAGCTGCTACAAGGGCGCCGCCGATCACATACCGGATCGCCTGCCGCCGGGAAGGGTTCTGGAGATCGCTCATTTTGGCTCCCGAGAAAAGTGGTCTGACTACTCGCTCCTGCAAAGCCGCACTATTCTAAGGATTCGGCAGCGGATTTTCATCTGTACAGCACAGGCGTGCCCCCGCCGACGACACTTGACTTGTCCGCCTCTCTAATGCTGCCGTTGGAAGCGATACCTGCCTTGGCGCTCCAGCGCAATGGCCTCCGCTACCTTTAGAAAGGCGCGCGCGGCATGGGAAAGGCTGGCGGACTTGCGGTAAATCAGTCGCAGCTTGCGGTGCAGGCGCAACTCGCGCACCGGAATGCGCACCAGTTCCCCACGCGCCAACTCGTTTTCCACACTGATCTCTGGCACCAGGGCGACTCCGTTCCCCATGGCGACGAAGCGCTTGATGGCTTGCAGCGTGGGCAGTTCGATGTCCATGTGCAGCGGCGTTTTGTGCCGTTTGAATGCTTCGATGACTTTTTCGCGATAAGGCGAGGACACGATGTGGGCAACAAACGACTCTGCGCCCAACTGCCGGATGCTAACCTGTTGTTCGCCGGCCAGTGGATGCCGCGGGGGAACCACAAAGATCAATTCGTCTAAGTAAACCACGACGGAATGCAGCTGCGGCTCCTGGGGGTCGTAGGTCAGAACGCCCAGCTCGGAGTTGTGCCGCAATACATCGTCTGGAATATGGCTGCCCAGAGCGCGCTGCACCATGATCTTGATCATGGGATGCAAGCGCCGGAACTCGGCCAGCACCGGTAGCAGATAAAGGGCAGTGAATTCGTTGGCGGCGATCGCCAGTTTGCCTTTATGGAGCTCGCGCAGCTCCACCAAGGCTTCCTGCGCGTCGCTGCGCAGGTTCAGCAGCCTTTCAGCGTACTCCTGAAGTACATGCCCGGCGTCGGTCAGCAGGCCGTCACGCGAAGACCGGTCAAACAAGGGTTCACCGATCTCTTGTTCCAGCTTGTGGATGGACTGACTGACCGCCGACTGAGTGCGATATAGCTTCTCGGCCGCCCGGGAGAACTGCCGCTCCCGCGTGACCGTCAGAAACACTTCCAGTTGTGCCAGATCCATAGCCTACCCCTTAATGAAACTCCAGTTAGCATTAGATATTCTTATGAATTAAGCACTACTAATACTGCTAGAAGGATTATAAGCTTTGCTTTATAGCCCTGTCTACGTAGCATAGAAGCTCCCATCCCGAGGAGGATTCTAGGCATGGAACGAGCGCGCATCACGGTATTCGACACCACCCTGCGCGATGGCGAGCAGTCGCCGGGCTGCAGTATGAACGTGCAGGAAAAGCTGCGTCTGGCGCACCAGCTCGACCGTCTGGGCGTGGATGTGATCGAGGCGGGGTTTCCCATTGCCTCGGACGGTGATTTCGCGGCTGTGCAGGCAATTGCCGCGACGGTTGGCCGGCCGATCATTGCGGGCCTCGCGCGTGCTTGCGCCCCAGATATCGAGCGCGCGTGGCAGGCGCTCAAGGGTGCCGCCCGGCCGCGCATCCATGTTTTCCTGGCAACCTCTGATATCCACCTGAAGTACAAGCTCCGGATCTCACGCCAGCAGTGCTTGGAACAGGCCCGCGACGCGGTGCGCCTGGCAAAATCGTTCTGTGAGGACGTGGAATTCTCCACTGAGGACGCCACTCGCACGGACCGCGAATTCCTATGCCAGATCCTGGAGGCCGTGATAGAGGCAGGCGCCACCACGGTGAACATCCCCGATACGGTTGGCTACAGCATGCCGGCTGAATTCTGCGAGCTGATCCAGACCATCCGCCAGCGAGTACGTGGAATTGAGAAAGCAACGATCTCAGCTCACTGTCACAATGATCTTGGACTGGCCGTGGCCAACTCGCTGGCCGCTATGGCTGCGGGCGCCCGCCAGGTCGAGTGCACCATCAACGGTATCGGCGAGCGCGCTGGAAATGCTTCGCTGGAAGAGATTGTGATGGCCACACGCGTTCGCCCCGACCGGTACGCGTATGAGACCGGCGTGGTCAGCGAGCAGCTTTTCCCGGCTAGCCAGCTGCTCAGCGAGATCACCGGGGTTCCGGTGCAGCCGAACAAAGCCATCATCGGACGCAACGCATTTGCTCACGAGGCTGGCATTCACCAAGATGGCATGCTCAAGAACCCGCTGACCTACGAGATTATGACGCCACAATCCGTGGGCGTGCCTGACTCCAGGTTGGTGCTCGGCAAGCATTCTGGACGGCACGCGCTCGGCCTGCGCTGCGAACAGTTGGGCTACCATTTTGAGCGTCGCGAACTGGATGAAATCTACCGCAGGTTTGTGGTGATGGCGGACCAAATCAAGCATGTGCAGGATCACCACCTGCTGGAGCTGATCCAGGAAATTCACGGCAGTGCCCGCCGCATTCCGCCAGCGCACGTGGACGCACGTCCGGCCGCGAGGGCCGCAGCGGCTGCGGTCGGCGTTGGGCGCGAATATTTTCAGAAACCGTTCTCAGTTCCTCTAGCCACGGATCTCAACGGGTCTACGCTGCCATTGAATCCGATGGCCGAACATCATTGTGAGCAGGAAGATTACCTCTGGGGTGTGTAGAACGGATTTTTGCAGCGCCGGCGCTTTTTTCCCTTTGCGTCCTCCGCACCACAATAGACGCCCATGCTCCTCAAGCTCACCATTCTCCCTGGCGACGGCATCGGCCCGGAAGTAACTGATGAAGCGGCTCGCGTCCTTGGAAGCATAGCCGAAGCTTTCGGCCATCAACTCAGCATAACCCGCAAGGACATCGGAGGCGCGGCCCTTCTGTCCAGCAAAGATCCGCTGCCGACCGACACCCTGCAAGCCTGCCTCTCTTCGGGTGCGGTGCTCTTGGGTGCCGTCGGTGGGCCTTCATTCGACAGTTTTCCCGGTCATCTTCGCCCGGAAAGCGGGCTGCTGCGGCTGCGCCGCGAACTGGGGGTTTTCGCCAACCTGCGGCCCGCTGTCTGCTTCGCCGCGCTTGAAGATTGTTCTCCCCTGCGCCCCGAAGTGGTCAGGGGCACTGACGTCATGATCGTGCGGGAGTTGTTGGGAGGCATCTACTTCGGAGAACCGCGCTTTATTCAAGGACTGGCCGGCAAGCGCTCGGCGACCGACACCATGCGCTACGGCGAACCGGAAATCGAGCGAATTACGCACGTGGCTTTCGAACTGGCGCGGTCCCGCTGCCGCAAAGTCACTTCCGTGGATAAAGCCAACGTGCTGGACTGTTCCCGTCTGTGGCGCGAGGTGGTTGACCGCGTGGCGCAGGACTATCCCGATGTGAAGCTGTCTCACATGTATGTGGATTCGGCCGCCATGGCCCTGGTGGCGCGTCCCGCTGAGTTCGATGTCCTGCTTACCGAAAATATGTTTGGCGACATCCTTTCCGACCAGGCCGGCGGGATTGTAGGTTCGCTGGGCATGCTGGCCTCGGCGAGCGTCGGCGGACCTGTGGCCCTTTACGAACCGGTGCATGGTTCGGCGCCGGACATCGCCGGACTCGGCATAGCCAACCCGCTGGGCGCAATCCTTTCCGCTGCCATGCTGTTACGCCACTCATTCAAGCTGGAAATGGAGGCGGCGTGCATAGAAGCGGCAGTGGCCAGCGTCTTGGCTGCCGGACATCGCACCCGCGATCTGGCGAGGCCGGGGCAGATCGCCCTCAGCACTGCCGAAATGGGAGGCAAAATTTCAGAGGCCGTTCGAGAGGGGTCGAAGCATGCCCGCCAGATGACCCCCGCCTAAAACGGGATTCTTTCCCGCAAGCAACAGGATTTCCATGATTTCCACAAAGCTCTTGAACGAGGTGGGGTTGCAGCCCTTCGATCAGTAGTAGAATTTTGACTTCCAACGAAATTCTCCGTCCGATTGGCAGGCTCAATGGTTTCGAAGTGCGCCAACCCGGATTGCTCGGCCCCTTTTCTCTATCTGCATCAGGGCAAGCTGTTCCGCATGGAAACTGGGACTGTCGACGCTAACGCCTCAGTTCTCGAAGCCGATCCAGAAACGAAGAAGGCCTCCCGGCATATCGAATTCTATTGGTTGTGCAATGACTGTGCGGCAGCGATGACGCTTACCTACAAGAAAGGCATTGGAGTTACAACCAAGCCGCTGGCTCGCGCCCAGGGAGCGGCTTCCTAGAGGGAGGGCCTTCGGCGCGGCGCGGCCACATATTTTCCGCTCAGAGCGTTCCAGCGAATTTTCAGCACCTCACCAAACATGCGGATACCGTCGCGCAGCGGGCTGATGCGGGTCCCTTCGCTGTGCGCCCATGTGACCGGGACCTCCGCCACCGTGAAACTGAACTTCTTGGCCAGATAGAGCAGCTCCGGATCGAAGCCCCAGCGCTCGATCTTTTGCAGGGGAAAGATGGCCTGGGCGGCCCGCCGGGTGAAAGCCTTGAAGCCACACTGCGTGTCCTTGAACTTCAGGCCCAGGATGAGGCGCAGCAACAGGTTGAAGATGCGCCCGAAGAGCTGGCGATAGAGCGGCTGCCGTTGGGTCTGAAGATCGGTCCGCAACCAGCGCGAGCCAATGGCGATGTCCGCGCCCTCTTTAATTGCCGCAAACAGCTTGCTCGCTTCCTCAATGGGTGAGGAAAGATCGGCATCGCTAAAGAGCAGCACCTCCCCGCCCGCGTGCAGCATCCCGTTGCGCACGCTGTATCCCTTACCCCGGTTGCCGGGGTTTTCTAGCAACCGCAGCTTGGGATGCTTTTCAACATATTGGCGGACAATCTCAACGGTGTTGTCGCGCGAACCGTCGTTCACCACAATCACTTCCGCTTCCCAACTGCGCTCGGCGACGCAGGCGAGAATCTTGTCCAGCGTGGCTCCGATGCGCGCGCTCTCGTTGTAAGCGGGGATGATGATGCTGATCAAGATCGGTCGCTAGCCGTTAGTCGTTTGGTCGTTGGTCAAAACCTGCAGGCAAGATGCCCTTCACCTTCCTGCAGTCCCAAGGATAGGACAACAGCCGTAAGAATCCGAGTTGGAAATGCAGAAAGATTTGAGAGAGGCAGACTAAAGACTAAGGACCAACGACCCATCATGCCACTTGGCGCTGCTTCTTCAGCATGGAGAAGAACTCCACCACAAGTTCTTCATCCCAGAGTCCGGCCCAGGCCTCGTCGCGCATGGTGACGGCTGCCTGCTCATGGCCCAGTGCAGGCTTGTAGGGGCGCGCGGTGCGCAAGGCATCGTAGACGTCTACAACTTGCAAGATTCGCGGCAGCAGGGGAATCTCTTCCTTGTGCAGACCATCGGGATAGCCGCTGCCATCGGAGTGCTCGTGATGATTGCGAATGATGGGAAGCACCAGGCGTAGCGATTTGAGCGGTCGGCAGATGTTCACGCCGGTGAGGGGGTGCTGCTTCATCACCACCCACTCTTCCGGAGTGAGATTCGTTCCTTTCTTGAGAATCTCGTCCGGCACCGCGATCTTTCCCAAATCGTGCAAGTACCCGCCACGCCGCAGGGCCACGATCGAGTCTTCTTCCAAGCCGAGGTGGTGTCCGAGACTGCTGGCGTTCTGCGCCAGGCGCTCGCAGTGACCCTCGGTATAGGGATCGCGACTCTCGACACTCAGACCCAGAGTGCAAAGCACAGACTCCGCGGTCTCCAGTTCGTCGGTGAACTCTTTGAGCTTAACCAGTGACTTGACACGCGCGAACAGTTCTTCCGCGAAAATGGGCTTGTTCAGAAAGTCGTCAGCGCCGGCCTCAATTCCGTGCAGCTTGTCCTCGCGATCGCTGAGGCCGGTAATCAGCACGAAGGGAATGAGCCGGGTCGCGGGATTCCCTTTGAGTTCGCGGCAGAACTCGTATCCTGACTTGCCGGGCATGATCACATCCGAAAGGATCAAGTCCGGAGGCTGGCGGCGGATCTCGGCTTCCGCCTGGGCCGCGTCCGGAACCGCAACCACATCGTAACCGCGGCTGGAGAGCAGCTCGCGCATGAGCACCATGGTGGCCGGATTATCATCCACCACCAGCACGCGCGGAGCACGCCGGCGGAGCAAGACTTCGCCCAGGTCCTTGTAGGACTGGAAGCGGGAGGAAAGAGTTGTCCGCAATCTCCGGGGGAACTTCATAACCACAACTGAGAACTGCCCTTCTATTCTAATGGATTTGATAACCGGCGAATCGGCGGAGTGGTGAAGAATCGTGATTTGCACAGATCATACTGGCGAACGTTGTAAGGTTCTGTGGCGGGGCAGGCCATCCTGACTCAGCAAGTCCTTGAGTCACAAACAGGTAGCTCCAATTCCCGATAGAGAACTGGCGGAGTCTGGTCTGTGTTATCTCTCCTTGTTCCCCGCCCGCATCCCTGCCTAGCCTTGGCGCATGCGTGACTCTTTGTGCGTGTTTCTCGCTTATCTGCTGCTGGCTGGGACGGCCCTGGGCGCGCCCAGACCCCATGTGGTCAGCTTTGGCAAATGGACGGCGGTCAAGTGGTTCGTCGGGCCCAGCGAAGACAAGGGGCTCGACTTGAAGGTGCGCCCACTGTACGTGGACAGCCGCTTGAAGGAATTCACCTCAGGCACTCCTCATGACGTGACCGACCGGCTGTTCGTGGTTCGGCGCGCCTTCCGCTTGAACGATACGTTGCCAGAGGAGACGAGTTCGATGCCGCGCTGGCGCTGGGAACGTGGTGGATGGTTACTTGTGGACCGCGTAACTGGCAATATTTCGCAGATCAATCTGCCCCAATTCGACCTCTACTATTCCGTGGCCAGTTGGTACCGCGACTACGTCGCCTATTGCGGGGTCTCGGACGACGGCAAGAAAGTCTACGCTATTGTTGCCCAACTCGGCCGCCGTAAGCCGCTCCTGAAGAGAGCTCTGGGGGAGGCGAGCGGCGGCGACATGCCTGACTCGGAGTGCACGGTGCCGGTTTGGCAACGCCAGCCTGCGCGCGTCACCTTCGAACTGGACGAAGACAGGAAGGTGACTTTTTCCGTTCGGGGGCACGCGGTGGACGTGGTGAGTAGCGAAGACGAAGGGGAAGGGACAGAGTAAACCAGCACTGAGCGTTAGCACTTGTCCCAGGTCCGGCGTGGCTAAATACTGAGAGCTGAGTGCTGGGTGTCGATTGCTTCCAAACCGGCAAACGACAATCGTCAATCCACTTTAGTCGCCCGCGGTCTCCACTGCGGGCATCTCTTCTGCCACCGTCTTCACGCTGGCGCTGGTCACCAGGATTACAGAGGCGACCACGACCGCGCTGCCCGCGAAAATGTATCCGGTCACAGGCTCATGCAGCACCAGCCAGCCGAGAAAGACAGCGACCATCGGATTGACGTAGGCGTAGGTGGAAACCTTCGAGGTGGGCACGTGTCCCAGCAGCCAGATGTAAGCAGTGTATCCGATCCACGATCCGCAAACCACCAGATAGGCCACAGCGCCCACTCCACGCGCCGTCCACACCACGCGCGAGAAGTCGCGCACTGCCGTGGCGAAGGTCAGGTTAGCTAGTCCCGCCGCAATCATCTGCCATGCCGTGGCCGAGAATGGATCCACTTCCGGGGACTTCCACTTTTTTGCCAGCACCGACCCCAGAGCCCAGCTAAAAGAGGCGAGGATCAAGCTCAGGGACGCCCACAACTGCGGCCGCCCGAAAGCGCCGGTCAACATGAGATCTGGCCACAGCAGCACGACTAGTCCGCCAATACCCAGGCCTAGTCCGATCTTCCCTTGTGCTGCGATGCGATGGTCGCCTAGTAACAGCGCATCCAGGACCAGAAACCACAGCGGCGTTACTGCAATAATCAGCGCCGCCAGCCCCGAAGGCACGTGTGTTTCCGCATACGATAGAGTGAGATTCCCGCCCATGAGCAGGAGCACACCGACCACTGCCATTTGCCCCAGCCGCTGCGGGCTGTAACGAATCTTTCTCCCACGCAACCCACAAAACGCCAGCATAAACACACCCGCGATCAGGAAGCGCGTGCCGCACATCAGCGCCGGCGGGATGTGCTCTATGGCAATGTCAATGCCGAGATACGTCGAGCCCCAAAAGAAATACACCAGCCCGAAGGCGAGGATCACGGCAAACCGGTGCTGGCGCTGGGCCTGTGTCATAGAAGGAATGGGAGCTAAAAGATATCAGACGCGTGAAAAGCGGCGGGGATTCGATTTGTCTTTGTCTTTTGGGAGTTTTGACTGTGTTCTAGTGTTGTGTTTCGCGCGAAAAGGGCTGAGGAGCGAAGGTGATGGAAACATCCACGGTGCGCGCCCTCTCGTCTAATCTTCTGGTCGTGTATTCAACGGGGTCTACTCCAGGAGGCACTGACCGAACTAACTTATCAAAAAAACTGCGCAACGATTCTTGGGAATATGGCTGCCCCCTTAATTGCTCCCATGTCCGCTGGAATTGTTGAACCTTTGAGTCATCTAGCCCAACTATTGAGAGGTTTCTGAATCGGAACACACCGCCCTCATCAACGTCGATCTTCAAGGCGATGCTCGCGTTCTCGTCGTCGATCTCCGTGCTTGGAATCGAGGTGAAGTTGACGTATCCATGAGAACCGTAGAGCCTCCGGAGCGCTTCCAGGCCTTCGGCGATCTTGACTCGGCTAAAGATTTCACCCGGATGAATCGGGATGACGTCCAGTAACTGCTGTTCTGAAAACGCGGTCATGTTCTTGCAATGGATGTCCCGGAGCCGGTATTGCAGTCTCTCCCGCAGGACTTCGACCACAGCATCGAAGGAACGGCCGGTTTTTCCAATGCTCACGGGAATTACCCGTGCGGTCACTTCAGCGAGAAAGTATCCCTTGTTCTGGTAGGCGGCTTTAACCCGCTCCGCGAGCTCATCGGAGATATCCTCAGGGGTTTCATCCGCTATTCGTTCTCCCGAGGTCGCTCGTCGTATTTCCCTCACCAGGTCCTCCTGTTCCTTCACGGACAGGCGAGTGCTGTTCTCCAGGGTAACTATTCGGATTGTTGTGTTGATAGCCTCTGGGTCCCGGGCAGGACGGGGGGCTCCCTGGGCACACAGCGATGGCGCTGAAACGACCAAGCAAGCGACGACGAGGAGGCGCTTCAACACCGCATCACCTCTCGAATACGGCTGTAATTATATGCCGATTCGGTCGACTTGCAGTTCCAGACGCCGACAACCGACACCCGAGACCGGTGGCCCTGCCGCCGACGACCCGTGACCAACGACCATTGTCCAACAGGGGGTTACGCCGCTAACCCCTCCAAGCTATAATGAATTCAGGAATGATCGCTGATGCGCCAACAGAATCCCAACTCGCATCTGCCCGTGTGCTGGCTGCACGGCCTCGTGTGCCCACGCCGCTATCGGGCAGTGCTGCCCTCGCAGGCGCGTCCCAACCTGTTCGGTAGCGACTAACCTTCGATCCTCCAAGACCTACGACCAAGTCCGGAAGTTCGCCCTCTGTCGGCGAACCGGGTTTGGTTAACGACTGACGACCGAACACTGACGGCTGAAACCGGAGGATCCGATGACGACCAAAACTCTTGCAGGTCCCAAAATCAAGACTGCGCTGCCCGGACCAAATGCCAAGCGCATACTCGCGGGCGACGACAGATACGTCTCGCCGTCCTATACCCGCTCCTACCCGATGGTGGCCAAGCACGGCCGCGGAATTGTGGTCACCGACGCGGATGGGAACGAATTCTTTGATTTCTCGGCTGGTATTGCCGTCACCTCGACTGGCCACTGCCATCCCCACGTGGTCGCCGCCATCCAGAAGCAGGCGGCCGAACTGATTCACATGTCGGGGACCGACTTCTACTACGAGAACATGGTGACCCTGGCCGAGCGACTCTCGAAGATCGCGCCCATGCCCGGGCCGCACAAGATTTATTACGGCAACTCGGGAACCGAGGCGGTGGAGGCTGCGCTGAAGCTGGCGCGTTACCACACCAAGCGCCAGAACATCATTGCCTTTCTGGGCGCGTTCCATGGGCG
>Ga0070699_100001751_pt1 | contig 19809 bp, 16 predicted proteins | sample KBSK1503metaG_FD_65473 | JGI IMG/M metagenome (GOLD analysis project Ga0070699, IMG submission 65473) | Corn, switchgrass and miscanthus rhizosphere microbial communities from Kellogg Biological Station, Michigan, USA - KBS K1-50-3 metaG | ecosystem: Host-associated > Plants > Roots >... | reverse complement strand
GCGGCCATCGCCCGGCTCGACGCCGACCCCCTGGTCCACAGCCTCGGCACCGCCCGGCTGGGAAGCGAGATGCTGGACGCCATTACGAGGGTGAAGCAAGAGGCACCGATCCTCAGGCTTCCGGTGCTCCTGCTGCAGGGCGAGGCCGACCACGTCACCTCGCCCGATTCCAGCCGCGAGTTCTTTGCCAACCTGGGCGCCGAGGACAAAACGCTTAAGACCTATCCCGGCGCCTATCACAATCTCGTGATCGATCTCGTCAAGGATGACGTGATGCGAGACATCGAGGGCTGGATCACTCAGCAATTGACCACAAAAACCCCAAAAAGCGAAAGCACGAATTGATCATTCGCGCTTCCGCTCTTTTTCGCGATCGGGTCTTCCGACTCGATCAGAACACCAACCAGACGAACGCGAAGAGGGTGTTGTTGCCCGAGGCGTTGCGCCCGGATCCGTCGTAATTCGTCTTCTGTCCGTTGAAATTGAAGTAGCCGGTGTACTGGAGGCCAAGTCGGGTGTTTTCCCAGGGATTGAAGTCCACTTCACCGACGAAGCCGCTGGTCTTGGGGCTGCCGTTCGCGCTGCCCTCGACGTCGGCGGGAGCATAGAGCCCGGTGTCCGTCGAGCCACTGGTGTCGAAATACCCGCCGGTCATCCCCAGCCACTGCCTGGGATAGTAACTCGCGTTCACCCGGAGGCTCTTGAGCGAGTTCTTGGCGTTGGCCGATCCACCGCCGACGAAGGTCGCGTCCAGCTTCTGACTCTCGTGGATCCAGCTTCCTCGCACCACCATGTTGCCACTTCCGGCCTTGGACTCGAACTGCGCGTCGATGCCCACGTCGGAATATGTATCACGAGGCCCGCTCAATGCGTCCGGGAAAAGACTGGTCCGCATGCCGAAGGTGCCGATCATCAGGTAACGGGTCGCCCACTGCTTCTGCAGGGCAAGCCGCCAATACGGCGCGACACCGCGAATCGCGCCGGTCGCCGACGAGGGAGCCGCGGCGCCCTGGAAGGCCGAGCGGTAGGCCGACACTTCGGCGTACAGCAGATTCCCCAGCATGGCGTAGCTCCCCAGCCCGAGCACATTCTGGGAGAGGCCGCCGTCGATCATCGGACTGGCCGCTCCGCTGGGCGCGATTTCCGAGCCGATGAAGGGGAATCCCCACGCGGGGGTCGAGTTCCAGAGATCCTGGACCCCGGGGTTGTTGTTGAGGGTCAGCCCGTAGGCCAGCTCATTGCCCCCGATCGAGGTCTTGTTGGCAAAGCGAATGTCGACGTTGTCGATGCCGAAGGCACCGTCAGGACCGGCGTAGGTGAACTGGGCGAACAGCCCCATGTTGGTGGAAATCCTCCCGGCCAGGAACGCACTCAGTTCCTGGGGCAATTCCGCGGCATCGTTCTGGGTATCGGGAAGCCCGTCTTTGGTGTGCGTCACCGACGCGGTGACCATCGCGGATAGCATGGACAACGGGGTCAAGGCGAGCCGGCCGCCATTGGCGGAATCGGTTTCCGTGATGGGGGACAGGTTGGTGAGTACGTACCCGTTCAGCTTGAACTCGCGTCCAAACGGAGTCAGGGTGAGATACTGATAGTGGCAGGAGCTGCACGCGAGCCCGGTCTGCCGAGCGAAGCTGGGTACGGAATGAGCCGACATCGTGTGCGCGGCCACGTACGCCCGCGCCAAGTCGACCAGATGGTCGGTAGCGGAAGCGGTCGAAGCAAAGCCACAGAATAACAAGGGAAGCAACCAACGGATCCGGCGCATTCGCGCCTCCAGGGAAGTGGAATGGAAGCGAAGGTTGATACCCACTCATGAAGAAATCGTGAATACAGCCTGAGATTCTCTCCCGACTCTCCCGGCGAGTTCTTGTTGTATCTTCTGGGCAGCGGATTGCTCTCGAGCACTCTCTCACGGTTGGCCGATGAATCGAACGATGGTGGGTATCCTGGTGGGTGGACTGGTCGCCATTGGCGCGAGCAGGGCCAGAGCCCAGGCGGCGGATTCCATGAAGCCGACCCGTCCGCCAGACCCCGCACTCATCACGCCCGCGATCATCGACGTGGGGCGGGGGATCTTCCATGGGAAGGGGACCTGTCACGCCTGTCACGGCGAAAAGCTCCAGGGTGGACCGGTGGCTCCGGCGCTGACCGGCCCGCGCTGGCGACACATCAGCGGCTCGTTCGACGCGATTGTCGATCGGGTCGACCACGGGAATCCGGGCACCATCATGATGCCTCACCCCGGTGGTATCACCGAGGCGCAGGTGCTTATGGTTGCCGCCTATGTCTACGCTGTGAGCCACGGGCTGGCCCGGCCGTGAGAGAGGAAACCGGCATGAATCCTCTGCGTGCAGCCGCCGCCGGCCTGGTTGGAACTGCGGTCATGACCGGCCTGCTCATGGTGGAGCCATCGATCGGGCTGCCGAGGATCGCCATCGGGCAGATTCTGAGTACCTCGCTGGGCAGCGTCTCAGCTCACTTCCCGATCGGCCCGGCGGCCGGATGGGCCATTCACTTCCTCGTCGGAGCGGTGCTGGCCCTGATTTATGCAGGCCTCTTCGCCCGCCGGCTTCCCGGAAACGCCCTCGTCCGTGGCGTGATCTACGGCGTAATGGTTTTCGTGGTGGCCCAGCTGACGTTCATGCCCCTGGTGGGCGGGGGCGTCTTTTCGCGCGGGGATCTGGAGCTGCTCGCAGGCAGCCTTCTAGGTCACCTCGTCTACGGGGGGCTGGTGGGCTGGATCTACGGGGAACCGGCGGCAGCGAAGTGAGCACTGCTCTCACGAGAACACGAAAGAACGAAAGCACGAAGTAGGGGGCGCACAGCATGCGCCCCCAATTGAGTCCTTCGTGCCTTCGCGATTGAACTGCAGTTCAGGCCGGCACTGCTACCCGCCGCCGGCGACGCCAGACCCAGACCCCGCCCCCAACCACCAGCACCAACGGCAGCACTACTCCGCTGGCCGCAATCAACCCCGCCACCATCGTCACGAAGTTCCGCCACGCCTGTAGCGCCGCGTTCGCCAGGATGTTGGATCCCGGCTGGCCCACTACCGGCCCCGGCTCCGACACCGTCACGCTCAGGGTGCTCATCGCCGTGCGAGTCCGCAGATAACGTAGCCGGCCCTCATAGCGCTCGATCTCTTCCCGCACCCGCGCCAGCTCCCGCTCCACCGCGAGCACGTCGTCCAGTTTGCCAGTCCGATTGGCCAACAGGGTAACCAGTCGCTCCTCCAGCCGGCGCGAGTTCGCCATCCGGGCGTTCACGTCCACATACTCCTCGCCCACATCTTCGGCGGTCGTGGTCGAGGAGCGCAGCTTGCCGATCGCGGTAAGTCCGCTCATGGCCATGTCGTAGTTGGTCGAGGGAATCTTGATCTCCAGCGTGGCGGTGTGCTGCTGGCCCTCGCCGGATTGAATCGTGGTGTTGGCGATGAAGCCGCCGACCCGGGTGGCCATCGCATGCACGGCGGCAATGGCGGCGTCCAGGGAATCCACGTCGATCCAGGCCTGGCCGGTGCGGATGATCATCGAGGTGGCCACGGAGTCCCGCACTCGATCCCAGTTGAATTCGGTAGTTGTGCTGGTGGGTGAAGTTCGGTAGCCGGCGACCAAACCAGCTGGGGCGACCGGAGCCGGGGCCTCCTGTTCGAACCGCTGTTCGGTAAGGGCGTCCGCCGGGGCGTTCGCATCCCGGTTGGAGCCGGCGTCGCAGGAAAGGCTCAAGCCGACAACAAGGAGCATCAGGGTCATTCGCGTCCGCCGGGACATGGTTCCTCCTGGTTGGGGATGGCGGAGCGAACAGGATGCGTCGGGAAGATGGAGTTGCACTGATCGGTTGGATTACAAATCGATACCTTTATTTACCCGGGTAAAATCATACAGCTCCCCGAAGACGCCGCGAGGTCCATTCGCCGAGCAGGGAAACCATGACCGACAGCAGAACTAGCCAGGACTTTGAGCCACCGGGACTGGCGCCCTCGTTCGCCTCAACGGGCGGCCCGAGTGCCTGGTAGAGCGAGGCTAATGGTGCGGGATTGACCGGCTTCCCTCCCCCGGCCACCGGCAAATAGGCGACCGCCGCAACATTCGCCGCCCACCACGCCCGGTGTGCCGCCAGCGCACTTTCATCGCCTTGCATTCGCCAGCGCCAGGTCTCCCCCAGGCCGAGCGCGAGTACTCGCCCGCCACCCACTCGGCGTGCCGCAGCGACGAGGTGTCCGTCCGCCAGCTCCAAGCTGACCGCATTCGGTCTGAGTGGAGCGAGATCGTGGATGGGCAGGTCTGCGCGGGTCGTTACTCGTTCCACCAGCAGGCTTGGGCGCGCCACGGCGTGGCCGGGACCGGCGGGAAGCAAATCGCGAAAGGCCCTGAGATTGACCGCATCGGGGCCCAGGATCAGGCCGCCGCCGGCGTGGACATACCGGGTGATCGCGTCAGACTGGCCGCTCGCCGTCGAGTCCAAGGCAATCACCGCAGCATACGCACTGGTGTCGAGTGCGGCGGGGCTACCCGCAGTCACCGACAACCGCGGCGCCACGGTGAGCCGGGCATCCACTACCCAGCCTCTCTCGCTCAGTGCCGTCACCACGAACTTTGATTCCCACCCCGCGGCGCCCAGCACCAGTATCCGATGGAGCGGCGAGCCCACCGGCACCACGGCGGTGACGGACTCGGCGTGGACGCTCGCGACAATCACCCCCTCCGCGGCCGGAACGATAGCGGTTCCACCCACCCGGCCGAGGCGCAGACTGTCCAGCGCTCCCAGCCGGTCTCGCAGGGCGACCGATCGGTCCGGCGCCCCGCCCGCCCGTACCAGCACACCACCTGCCGGGTCCGCTCGCGACTCCACCTCGAGCGCCAAGGGAGCCAATCCGGCCCCGGACCAGGTGACACCGGTTCCCGCGCGCCGTAGCGCGACCAGCCAATCCAGCACCGGCGCCTCGGGGGTCGTGCTGAACTTCACAGACAGGGAGTCGGCCGGCGGATTGAGCGACCATTGGCGCAGCAGTGTCAACCGGCTGGGTTCCGCGAGGCTGACCCGGCCGGCCGGCTGGTGAGGCATGAAGCTGCCGGCGATGAGCCAGATGAGCCCGGTGAAGGCGACTGCGCGAAGCAGCAACTCGAGGGCGCGCCGGTTAGCGGGTGAGCGCATACACCACCAGGTTCACGGCGAAACGGGTATTGTCGACCGAGTTGAAGCGCTTGGTCTCGGGGTGATAGTTCCACTCGGAGCTGTAGTCCTTGCTGCTGTAGAGCACCGCGATCCGGCCCTCCCGCTGAACCGCCTGGAGGTGCTTGTGGACCAGGTTATCACCCCAGCCGTTCAGCTCGTGGCTGGTGGTAGGCGGACCGCCGGTGAAATGGAAATAGGCCGAATACAACGGGTGATCGTTAGGCAGATCGTTGAGTGGCCCCGCTACCCGGGCGATTTCCTCGATCGCGGTACGGTGGAAAACCCCGTCCACGTCGTGATTGTGATCGTCGACAAACAACATCCCGCCCCGGCCGATCAACTCACCCAGCATCCGGCTCTCCGCCTGGCTGAACCGTACCGGCAGGTGCCCGGTGAGGAACACCAGGGGATACCGAAGCAGGTCTGGAGAGCCGAGGGAGACGATGACTCCAGTCGGCGCCACGGCGAGCGAGGTATACCGGGCCACCGAATCGATGACGTTAGCCGGCACCAGCGGGGCGGAATCCCAATCGCCGGATTCGTACTGCGCGGTGGCAAAAACGAACTCGCTCATGGTGCGCCCGACCATGAGGGGAGACCGGTGGTCGTCGCTGCCGGGCCGGCCAGGAGCCGACGGGCCTGGACCAGCGATTCGGTGGCGTCGCGACCGGCTCGCAGGTTGGCGATCGCCGGCGCCAGAGCCTGGGCGAAACCGGGAGCGGTATCGAGGGCGTCGATCCGGAGGACGGTCAGAGAGTCAACCGCGCGCTCGTCGGGTAGCAGCTCGAGCACCGCAGTGAATCGATCGAGCAGGCGGCCGGTCGTCTCCCCGCCCGTTACCCGCGGGCCGGTCCCTGCCGGATTCGCGTCGGTCAACTTCCCCGCCAGGCGAACCCGCGCCAGGTCCACCACGACCGGCTTGGGTTGGCCCCTGAGGTAGAGCCGCTCCGCCTGCCGGGCGTGCTGAATGGCTTCCAGGGCGGCTCGCATGTGGGGGATGGCGCGGCCCGGTTCGCCGATCTCCAACTCCCGCCCCGCATCCCACATCGCGTTATAGGCCTCGAGCAGGGGCCGGTTCAGGGCGACCACCGGGCTCTCGTCTTCGCTGAAATCGAGTGGCTTGCCCCCGTTAGCCATGGCCGTATCCGAAGCCGCCCGCATCAGCGCTTCCGGCGTCAACTCCGATTCTCCCTCCGCGCCTTCGCTCTCTTCGGCACTGCCCTCGCCGCCCAGCCGCATGAAGATCACGTCCGCGACTCGGCGCCTGAGGGCGGACTGGTCCCGCGCGATGGCGCGCGATTCCTCGATGACCGTGTCGCGCCGGAGCCGGGGACGCCGCCGTTGCAGCGACTCCGTCAGCAGCAGCAGCATGCGCTGGCTCAGGAGAGACGAATCCCCCTGCGCCGGCGCCATCGCGTCCACCGATACCGAGTCTCCCTCGTCGGGCCGCAGGATCCTGATGGTGCGGGTCTCCGAGGCTGCCAGGCCGGGACCTGTCGAAGTGTTCCGGTCGCGGGCAACGGCGCGCACATGAATGACGTTCCCGCCGGCCAGGCGCAGCGAATCGAGCGAGAGCGCCGTCGTGATGCCGAGCGACTGCTTGTTGTCACCCGACCGCCTGCTGATCACACCGGAGCGGAAAGTAAAGTTCTCCCCTTCCCCCGAGCTGATGATGTATTCGAACCAGGCTGATTCCAGGCCGAAGTCATCGCGGGCCCGGGCGTCGAGCTGAACCACCCCGGTCAGGTCTCTCCGGGCGGTGTCCCGGGAAGGGAGAAGTAGATGAACCTGGGGAATGGAGTCCGGCTCGGGTTCCAGGGTCAGCAGGCGGTGCCGGGTACCGGTGGTGAGGGTGAGTACCCGGGGCCTGGCCGGCATCGGGAGGCTGATAGTCCAGCGGTCTCCATTGGTGGAAACCCGCAACGAAGAATCGCCCACACCGGCCGTGAGCGTCTCAGCGCTCGCGTGACCTTCGATTTGCAATCGGCTTCCTTGTAGCGCGGCCACGGCGAGCGGATCCTGCAGAGTGCGCCCGGCCAGACCGGAATATGCCGGAGGAATGATCCGCACCTGCAATGGGTGAAACGGATCCGAGGACTCACCGGGTCCCCGTGGCGCCAGAAACCCGTCGTCGGGGCGGGGAGACCGCACCCGGGTGAGGGCATTCGTCGGCAGTAGCAGGAATGCGCCGGTCGCCAGCGTCGCAACCAGGAGCGGGGTGACCGTCCCCCGCCCGATCCGGCGCCGGAGCGGTGCTCGCCAATCGACCCGGGCCACGTGGTCTTCCAGTGCCTCGGTCGAGCCACCGGCATCCAGGATCAGGGTGACCAGGGCGTAGTTGAGCGTGGGCGCATTCTCTTCGAGCCAGAGAGCGACGCTGCCGAGCCGCCAGGCGCCGCGACTCCGGAATGCCGTGACCAGCGTAGCCGCAACACCCATGAAGATCGCGACGCCCCGGGCCGCGGCGCGAAGCTCATACGGCAGCTCGAACGCCAGGTCGCCCAGTGCAGTCAGCAGCAGCAGCGTCATTGCGACTGCCAGGCCCCAGCCCAGGCTGGCGGCGATCACCGCCGCTGAGAGTTGCTGCCGGGTCGCGGAAACCCGCGCGCGCGCGTTCATGGCGCCGCTCTCCCGAAACGCCGTACCACGGTTTCTATCAGCAGCAAGGCGAGTGCGGCGACGAGCAGAATCCCTTCCGCAGGGACCCTCTTCTCCTGCCGTTGACCGAGATCCGCGGTGCTCGCGAGCATTGTCGGGCCGCGCAGGCTGTCCACCAGGGCGTCGCCAACTCGGTTCAGATCCCGATCACCCCCGCAGGGCGCGAGCAATCGCCGGGAAAGCTGACGGACGCTCGGTCGCAGCACGAAGTCGCCCACCGGCGTTACCGGGATCCCGACGTCGCGCTGGCAACCGCTCCCCAGCGGACGCTCGACCGCGGCCGGGGTTCCATCGTTCCATCGAGCAATCGCGCGGCCCAGCGGCAGCGAGACACTGCGAACAAACGAGGCGACTACCACAATCTGTCCGGTCGCGACCGCGCTCGCGGTATCGGGTTTGACCGGCGCCCAGCCCGAGTGCTCCAGGTTATCCGGCCACACGACCAGCGCGCCGCCGCCGCTCGCCCAGGTCGAGTCCGCGGTGTTGGCGCCCCGTCGAACTATCCGCACCATCGAGGGCAAGGGTCCCAGCAGGGCGAGCGTCGCCGCGAGTGGATCCTCCGGATCGATCGCCATCGGGCTCACCGGTTCCGGGTGTACCACGGGCGCGACCCAACGCACCCGGATCCCTCCGCGCCAGGCCCGGGCGATGGGCAGCGTCGCCGCGTCCCATTCTTCTCGCACCAGGGGTGAAACAACGAGCAGGTCCACGGAGTCCGCGACTCGACGCAGGGTACCAGCTGCGCGGAAGGCGGTGATGAGGCCGGAGCTGATTGCGGAATCGAACTCGACGACCCGGTCGGCCTTCGCGAGCAGTGCCTTGGTGCTGTCGTCCAGGACTGGCGCCGCCCGGGTGCGGTCCACCAACGCGATCAGCGCGGTGTGACGGGGCGGTGGAAAAACCGGTTGGGCGAATGCAAGGCCGAGCCAGAAGACCGCGGTCGCCCGGAGCAACAACAACAACAGGTCCGACGGCCGCCGGGCCAGTGCCGCCGCGCTGGCCGGGCGCTCCGAGATGAACCGCGTGGTCGGCAGCGGATAGGGCCGGGGATTCCGCCGGGCGAGGAGGTGAATCGCAACCACCATCAGCGCCCCGAGGGCGCCGGCCAGCAACCAACCCGGCGCGAGAAACGTCACCGGGCATTTCTCCGCTGGCCGGCACCGCGCGCGATTTGCCGGATTACGGTGGGCGTGTCCTCGTTCGACCGCACCTCCAGGTACTCCACGCCGGATTGGCGGAATCCATCGGCCAGCCGCTTTCGCCAACTGAGGAACGTCGCCTGGTACTCCTCGATGGCCGCCGGGTGAAGCAACCGCCGGAGTCCGGGTTCCTCCGGATCGGTGGCCACCCGCAGGGCGTCGCCCGGGGCCAGTTCAGCCGCGGCGACTATATGGATCGCGTAGACCTCTACGCCGCCAATCACCAGCTCCCGGGACCGGCTCGTCACGGCCTGCTCGCCTCCGAGGAAATCCGAGAGGAGCACCACTCGCCATCCGGCACGAACGCCGTCCAGGCCGGGTCGCAGGTCGACCACGCCACCGGGGGTGATGGCATCAAAGGTCCGCGCGACGTCGCCGATGACTCCTTTCCGGGCGCGGGGAGGAATTCGCGTGACCCCTGATGGCGTCACGACGCTCACTCCGGCCGGATCCCCCTCGCCCCGGGCCACGGCCGTAAGGCCGACCGCCAGCCGGCAGGCCTGCGCCCACTTCTCCATCGTCGTCTCGGGGAACGCCATGGATGCCGAGGCATCGAGGACAATCAGAGTCGTGCGGGTGGCGCGTTCGTCGGTGATCCGAAGGTGGGCGCGGTCGGTGCGAGCCAGCAGCTTCCAATCCAGTCGCCGCGAATCGTCGCCCTGGCGGTAGGGACGATACTCGGTAAACTCGGCGGTCAGTCCGCGCAGCCGTGAGGCGTGGGTGCCTGCCATCCCCGCTTCGACCGGTCGGCGCGCGGGCCAGGTGACGCCTACAAGGGCATCGAGGAGGGAACCGTAATGCTGGGAGAGAGCCACTGAGAACGCTACCGCTTCAACGCAGATGAACGCCGAAACGCGCCGATCGAATCCAGCACGCTTCCAAGATCATCCTCGAACAACATGAAAGAGATTAGAAGCCGCAATTGTTGTTTTTCATGAAAAGGGAACGACTTGGTCTGTCCCAACAATACGGTTGTTCAATCTGAGCGGAATGGTAGCGTCCAGCACGATCTGATCGGCGCGTTTCGGCGTTGATCCGCGTTGAAGCAGTAGCGTTTTTGAAACACCTGCTATCCAGCAACTACAATCGAATATCCGATCGGGGTGGCGTAATGCGACCGAGCACGTCGTCAATGATCCGCTCCGCCGTGATTCCCTCGGCTTCAGCAGCGAAATTGGGAAGGATTCGATGCCGCAGCACCGGGTGCGCCACCCGGCGGATGTCTTCGGGAGAGACGGCGGGCCGGCCGCGGAGCACGGCGTGGGCCTTGGCGCCGAGGATCAGCGCCTGGCCGGCGCGGGGCCCGGCGCCCCATCGCACGAAGCGCTGCACCAGCTCGGGGGCGTCTTCACCGGGGCGGGTCGCCCGGGCCAGGGCCGCGGCGAAACGGAGTGCAGGGTCGGCGGCGGGAATCGCGCGAGTCGCCCGTTGCAGCTCGAGGGTCTCTTCCACGGTCAGTACCGCATCCAGCGGCGGCGGCGGCGCCCCGGTGGTGGCACGGAGGATTTCGATTTCCTCCTCCGGCCCGGGATACCCGATCCGGATATCGAAGAGGAACCGGTCGAGCTGCGCCTCGGGCAGCGGGTAGGTGCCCTCCTGCTCGATTGGATTCTGGGTGGCGAGGACAAAGAAGGGTTCCGGCAGCGACATCGATACGCCCGCCGCGGTGACCCGGTGTTCCTGCATGGCTTCCAGCAGGGCCGCCTGGGTCCTCGGCGGCGTGCGATTGATCTCGTCGGCCAGGACGATGTTGGCGAACACCGGTCCCCGGACGAAACGGAAAGTGCGGTTCCCGGTCGCGGCATCCTCTTCCATGATCTCGGTGCCGGTGATGTCGCTGGGGACCAGGTCCGGGGTGAACTGGACCCGGTGGAACTCGAGCCGCATCGCTTCCGCAATGGAGCGGATCAGGAGCGTCTTGGCGAGCCCCGGCACGCCGACCAGCAACGCGTGTCCGCCGGCCAGGAGAGCCATCAGGACTTCATCGATGACCGTCTCCTGGCCCACGATCCGGCGGCCGACCTCCCGGCGCAGCCGGTCGATCCCCTCCAGCGCGCTGTCTCCAGCGGCGATCGGCCGCGCGTTGACCGCCATTCAGACCGCTTCCGAAAGACTGGTGAAATTGAAGTCCTTCACCTTGAGCACCGGCATCACCACGTCACCTCCCGCTTCGGTCCCGGCGAGACGCTCGGCGCGTCCCATCCCGTCGAGATTGTTGAGAATGAACAGCGGGGACTCGTTGAACCGGAAATTCCGCAGTGCCTTGCTGATCTTGCCGTTCTCGATCAGAAAGGTCCCGTCCCGGGTGAGCCCGGTGTACAGGATAGTGCGCGGATCCACTTCGCGCAGGTACCAGAGCCGGGTGAGCAGGACCCCGCGTTCGGTTGACGCGATCAGGCTGTCCAGCGACGCGGTCCCGCCCGGCACCTTGACCGAGCCGGGACCGCCGGTGGGTTCCTTGCCCTGCTTCTTCGCCCAGAACCGGGTGTAGGAAAGCTGCTGGAGCACGCCGTCCTTGATCCACTCCCGGCGATTGAGCGGCAGGCCCTGCCCATCGAATGGCTGAGACAAGAGCTGCGGATCCTGGGGATCGGAAACCATGGTGACTCGCTGGTCCAGGATCTTCTCGCCGATCTTGTTGCCGCCGCTTTCCTTGACGAAGGGACTGCGGCCCTCGTCCGCGGAGCGGGCATCGCCGTAGAAGAGCACCAGCTGCACCAGGTCTCCCACCGCCTGCGGCTCCAGCACCACCGTGTAGCGCCCCGGTTCGATCGCGACCGGGTTGCGGGACGCGCGGGCCTTCTGGATTGCCCGTTCGCCCACCGCCTTAAAATCGAGCTGGGTCCAGTCCGGGTGATCCGCTCCGGCCCACCCCGAGCCGGTGCCGTCCGAGGTCCGCACCGTCAGCGTGTAGTTGGCCCCGGTGTTCGCGTGATAGGCGAAAAGGCCGGCGCTGTTGGCCAGGGCCGCGGCGGTGCCACCGGTCACAATGAAACCCGCCGCCATGAGGTCGCTGGAGGACCGGGTCTGGGCGAGGGCGGACATCGCCGCCTGGGCCCGGTCCGCGGGAGAAAGATTTGCCGTCGAGTCGAAGTATGCGTGGACCGGCAGGTAGGTCTGGGGACCCAGCAGCGGCATGTCTTCCGGATCTTCCGGCGCCAGACGAGCCAGCGCCTCGGACGATTCCACCGCGCGGCGCAGCGATGCCTCGGACAGGTCGTTGGTAGTGGTGACGGCGTGCCGGGCGCCAAACCAGCTCTGGATGACGACGCCAGTGTTCTGCACGCTGCCCGAGGTGGAGAGCTGATTGGCCGCGAAACGGGTATTGGCCCTGATTGAACTGTTGACACTCACCTGCACCCGCTCGGCCTTGGAGAATCCCATCAACCGCTGGAGCAGCGCCTGGGCTTCATCCCGGGAAAGAATCGATCCGCTCATGCCTTCCTCCCGGTGTTGAGCACGTTGATCTGGCGGAACCGGGCGGGGACCGCGCCGTGGCTGACGCCGTTGCTCTGCCCCGGCTGTCCCTTGCCGTCGAAGAAACTTCCGCCCATCTGGTAGCTGCTCTTGCCGCCGATCATGTCCATGGAATTCCAGAAGTCAGGGGTTCGCATCTGGTAAGCTACGTCCTTGAGCATCCCGACCTTCTTGCCGCCCTTGATCTCGTAGAACACCTGGCCGCCGAACTGCGCGTTGTAACGCTGCTGATCGATCGAGAACGAGCCGTCTCCCTCGATCGCGATCCCGTTGTCGGTCGCGGCGATCAGGTCATCGAAGGAATGGTCCTCCGCGCCGGGCAGCAGCGACACATTCGGCATCCGCTGGAACTGCACGTCGCTCCAGCCCTGGGAATAGGAACAGCCGTGCGAGCGGGTCGGCCTCCCCTGCTGGTCGTACCACCACTTGAGCCACCCGGCCTGCTCCCGGGTCGTCTGGTAGTCGTTGAAGATTCCGTTCTTGATGATCAGGAAGTCATCGGGTTTCACGCCCTCGTCGTCATACCCGATGGTCGAGATCGCCCCTTCCTGGCTCCGGTCGCCCTGGATGTTCATGAACTCCGGCCCGTACTTGAGCTTGCCGAGCATTTTCTCGGGCGGGGCCACGAAGCTGGTGCCGGCGTAGTTGGCCTCGTATCCCATGGCCCGGTCCAGCTCCGTGGGATGGCCGATGGACTCGTGAATGGTGAGCCACAAGTGGGAAGGATGCAGCACCAGGTCGTAACGGCCGACTTCCACCGGCTTGGCCGACAGCTTCCGGGCCGCATCTTCCCCCCAACCACCGGCGCGACCGACCAAGTCACTGTCGAGCACGTATTCCCAGCCCCGCCCCATCGGCGCGATGTCGGCCGAGCGGCGCTGAAAATCGGAGCGGTCCGCCGCCACTGCGGTCGCCGTCAGCGTAGGGAAGCTGCGGATGAACACCTGGGCAATGACGGAGCCGTCGGTATTGGCGAAGTTCCGTTCATCCTTGACCAGGAACAGCGCGCTGTTGACGAACTTCACGTTCTCGACCTTGAGCGCTTCAGCGTTGGCCCGGAGCAGCAGGTCGGCTTTTTCCTCGACCGAGATGGTCCACGGATCCACCTTGAAGGCGCTCTGCCAGCTCACATCCGGGTAGTTGGGTGACGGCAGCAGCTCGACCGGGCGGTCCCGCGCGATCCGGTTGGCCTTGGCGATGGCGACCGCTTCCCGCGCGGCGCCCGCAACGGCGTCCTTGGTCAGTTGCTGGGTCGCCGCGAATCCCCAGGTTCCATCCACCAGGGCCCGTACCCCGCATCCCATCGTGTCGGTATCCACCACGTTCTGGATCTGGTGCTCGCGGGTGAATACGAAGTTCTGCCGTTGCCGCCCGATCCGCACGTCGGCATAGCCTGCTCCGGCGAGCTTCGCGGCATTCAAGGCTTCCATGAGAAGTTCCCGGGTCGCCGGATCCATTGTTGGACCGGCGGGCCGAGGCGGGCGCATCACCTTGGCGAGCGCTTCACGCAGAGTGCCATCGGCGGCGAGCATGGCGGTGGTCACGCCGGCCACTTTGAGAAAGTCTCGACGATCGGTCATGAGCGGTGTTCCAGAATGAGAGTCAGGACGCTGGCAACTTGGACTGGGAGAACGATTTCGCGGATGGAGCGGCAAAGAGTAATCGCACCTCTGACGAAGACGGCACGCGATCCGTTTCAGTCCATGGAAAGGCCTAGGATGTTTGCCTGATAGGTTCGGATTCGCAACTGAGGAAAGTGGTAGGAACAATTCGTGAATGTATCGCAGGAGATAGTTGACGCTCTGTTTTCGGGATATATTCGGCTAAAGTGCGCGCCCAGGCTCCGGTCCGGTGCGCGCATTGCTCTCACTGCTCTCACTGTGGGAAATGAGGCGGTGAGAGGGAGTTCACAGTCGGCGGCGGGGACCGGGCATCATCGGACGACTCCCCAGCTAATGACCGGCGTCTGCCATCGCCGGCGTCCCATCCGACCACTGGCGGACGGGGATGAGGAGCGTGAGCACCGGGGAGTGCGGGTCGCCGGCCGAGCCATTGATCACGGGAGCAGACATTCCGCCGGCACCCCAGGTGGAAGCGGGCATCGAGCCATCAAAATAGAACATGAGATGCGGCATCCAGTGCGGATCGTCGTCCACCAGGTGCTGCTCGTGGGACAGCATGTAGGCCATGGCGCCGGGGGCCGGCAGTGGCAATTCGTGCGAGGCATAACCGCGCGCGGTCCGGGTGGCGATCTCGGTCAGACTTACCCCCGCCATGATCCATTCGACCCGCTTCCGCATCTCGGGGAGCACCGTCTTCACCGCCGGCGCATTGAGGCAGTGCGGCGCACGCACCTGCGGGTTCCAGAAACCGGGGTCCTTGAGGCCCGCGGAGAAGGAGCGGAGCACGAAGCAAGTAAAGCCGTTGCTGCCGTGTACTGCTTCGATCAGCCCTTGACGGGTCATGACCAGCACTGTGGCCGAATCCGAGATCTCCTTCGGCGCGGCCGTGCGGGCCAGAGCGATCTCGGCATTTCGGTCGGCGATCAGGTAGGGCGCGAGATCGGGGCTCTGCTGCGCCTTGAGCGCGGCGGCCGCGATGAAGGTGAGGGCCGCAAGGGTCAGTGTAGAAGAGTTGAGTCGGGTCATTGGTCGGCCTGCAGTTCCTTGAGGTAGAGTTGCATCCGGTCGAGCCGATCCTCCCACAACGTGCGGAACCGCTCGAGGTACACATTCGCTTCCTGAGCGGTGCGGTCTTGAAGGTAATTGACGGCCTCTAGTTTCGGGATATATTCGGTAAACAGGCACCGAAGCAGCCCCGAAAACCTCAGAGGTCCCCCATGTCTCCTACTCCAATCCCCCGCCAGCTTCAGCTTTCTAAGCCTTTAAACACCAGCACATTACAAATTATTCGCGTGTGCCCGGAGTGTTCTAGTCCCGTAATCCATAACTCTGGCTGCGTGCACTGCTCCCAGTGTGGGTGGGCGAGATGCGGATAGTCGGCGGAGCAGCGGGGCGGATGGGCAGCGGGGCAGAAAAAAAGCGAAGCGGTCGTCCAGGATTGAAGAGCGAAGGACAACTCGATTTTCTGCCCCGCCGCCCTGCTGCCCCACTGCCCGTCCTGGACGAGCGGCAGCGCGGCACCCGGTTCATTGCCTGGCCGGTGAAGTCGGTGTTGAACTCACCGGCCACCACCGGCATGGGATTCTGGTCGGTGAATCCGTACGTGGGCTGCGAGTTCGGCTGCACTTACTGCTATGCGCGGGACACGCATCGGTATGCGGTGGAGCGGGCGACCTCAGCCCCGGTCCCCCTCTCCATGCATGGAGAGGGGGAACTACCCGACAGTTCTCTTGATAACGATTCCCCCTCTCCGTTTACAGAGAGGGGGTCAGGGGGTGAGGTCACATGGACCCCCGACGACTTCGAACGCCGCATCCTGGTCAAGACCGGCGCCGCCGAAGTCCTGGTGCGCACCCTGGATCCTGCCAAGCTGGACGGCAGCTCGCTGGTGATCGGCACCGCGACCGATCCCTATCAGCCGGCCGAGCGAAAATTCCGGCTCACCCGGAAACTGCTGGAACAGCTGAAGCAGTATCACGGGCTCTCGATCGGAATCATTACCAAGTCTCCGCTGGTTACCCGCGATCTCCGGCTGCTCCAGGAACTTTCCAGCCGGCACGAAGTCACCATCAATATCTCGCTCTGCACCGCGGACGCGATCCTGGCCCGCCGGCTGGAGCGGCGCTCCCCGATTCCCCAGGCGCGGCTCCGCGCCATGGAGATATTGCTCAAGGGCGGCGTCCGCGCCGGGTTGCTGATCGCGCCCATTCTCCCCGGCATCAACGACGATCGGCCCGGCCTGGCCCGGCTCTTCGCAGCCGCGAAGGACGCCAAAGCCAGCTACGTCCACGGCTCGGCGCTGCGGCTGGATCCGGCCCTTGGCCCCCGGTTCATCGAATTCGTCGCGCGGGAATTTCCCGAGCTGGCCGAGCGGTATCACCGTCACTTCGACGGCCGCTGGTATGTCACCCGGGAATATCAGCAGGCGCTCAGCAAGCGGCTGCGCGGCCTGCAACGGGAATATGGATTCGCGGTGGGAGACACCCGCGAGTACCGCCAGGCCGAGGGTCGACTCCCCCGCGCGCCGAGTCAACAGAAATCGTTATTCGAATAGAGCACGCAGAGAACAGCTCCTCGCGGAACCCGCGGAATACTTCGCGGAACGTTTCCAGCCAGGTCAGGGCACTTTTCAATTGACATGAAAACACCTTTGAAGATGAGACTTGAAGTAACTGGATCGTTCCGCGGACGTTCCGCGGCTTCCGCGAGGTGCTTTTGCTGTTCAAGTCAATCCTTTTTGTAGACCCGCCCTCGTTCTGCACGACGGTCGAGGGCCTGGTTGCGCCCGCGCTCCGGAGCCGGCCGATAGTCATCGCGCCGCCGGGAGCGGATCGCGCTACGGTGCTGGCGCTGTCCGATGAAGCCCGGTTGGCCGGGATCACCCGGGGCATGCTGCTGCCCCGCGCCCGGAAACTCTGCCGCGACCTGGTAATCCTGCCGCCCAACCCGCGGCTCTACGCCCGGGCCTCGCGCGCACTGCATGAGGTGCTCCGCCGCTACGCACCCATCATCGAGCCCCGGGGCTACGGCCATGCCTTTCTCGATGTCAGCGGGACCCGCAGTCTCTTCGGCCCTGCCGTGGACCTGGCGGAGCGGATCCAGCGGGAGACCCGGGAACAGGTGCGGCTGCCGCTCTCGGTGGGGGTCGCGACCAACAAGCTGGTCAGCGAGACCGCGGTCAAAGCCGGGCGGACGAGCAGCTCGGCCACCGCGCTGGAATCGCTGCTCGAAGTCCTCGCCGGAAGCGAGGCATCCTTCCTGGCGCCGCTCTCGGTGGAGCTCCTGCCCGACATTCCCGACCCGATGCGCGAGCGGCTGGACGAATACCAGCTGGAGCTGATCGGTGAGATCGCGGCACTCCGGGAGCAGCAGGCCTGCGCCGTCTTCGGCCCGCCCGGTCGCCAGCTGCTCGCCCGGGCCCGGGGGATCGATCCCCGGCCGGTGCTGCCGCCCGCGCTCAAAGCCGAGTTCACGGTGGCGCACACGTTGAGCAGCGACAGCAACGACCTGGGATTGCTGCACACTCTGCTTCGCCGGATGAGCGAGATACTGGGCCGCCGGCTCCGCGCCCGGCACCTGGTCTCTCGGCGCCTGGTCCTCGAGCTCCACTACACTGATTACCAGCAATCCCGCCGCGCGCTGCCGTTGAAGCCGGCATTGCTGGACATCGAGCTCTGGGACGCTGCCCGCCGGGTGCTCACCCTGGCCAACAGCCGGCCGGTGGCCGTCCGCGCCGTCACCATGACAGTCGACCGTTTGCTGGAAGCGGAGCTGCAGCTGGAATTGTTCGAGATAATTTCACGACCGGTTCAAAGAGAACCGGCGAGAGCCCAGTCGCTTCAGAAGGCGATCGATACGATTACGACTCGATGGGGTAAGAAAGGTGTGCTACGAGGAGGAAGCGGAGACAGCAGAGAAAAGCTCCTCGCGGTGGCCGCGGAGTAGCGCGGTGAACGCGGTGAACAGCAACAGCACAAATGAAATATTCCTTCTTACATCGCGCCTCCGCGTGTACACCGCGTCCTCCGCGAGGAGCTTTTGCAAGGCTTACCAGACCAGTACCAGTTTACCGAACGTCTCATTCGTTTCCATGGCATGATGCGCGGCGGCGATCTCGGTCATCGGCAGCACGGATCCCACTACCGGCTTGAGCTCGCCGGTCGCGAAGTGAGGCAGCATGTCACGGCTGAACGCGGCGACCAGCTCGATGCGCTCTTCCAGCGAGCGGGTGCGCATTACCGACCCGATGATCTCGAGCCGCCTGCGCAGCAGCGGCGTGAAATCGGCGCTGATCTGGGGACCCTGGAGAAACGCGAGCACGACCATGCGGCCGAGTGGGGCCAGCACCGCCAGGTTGTCGGCCCATGCCGGCCCGCCCAGCACATCGATGATGACGTTGACCGGCTCGCCGACCTGGTCGCGGAATCCGCTGGTGGCGGTGGAGATACCAGTCTCGAGCCCCAGCTCCTTGGCCCGAGCCAGTTTCTCCGGTGTGCGCGAGGTACCCAGGGAATGCGCGCCGAGCAATCGGGCGATCTGGATCGCGGCGGTGCCGATGCCGCTGCCCACCGCGTGGATCAGCACGCGTTCTCCGCGGGCCAGCCGCGCCCGGGTGACGAGCGCGTCGTACGCCGTGAAGAACGCCTCGGGAATCGCCGCGGCATGGATCAGATCGACCTGCCCCGGAACCGGGAGAACTTCGTCCTCATGCGCCACGACATATTCCGCGTGAGTTCCTCCGCCCACCAGCCCCATCACCCGGTCACCGATTTTCCAGCGGCTGACCCCGGAGCCGAGCGCCTCGATCTCGCCGGCATACTCCAGCCCCGGTATATCCACGGGAGATCCGGGCGGAGCCGGATAGTGGCCCCGCCGTTGATAGACGTCGGCACGGTTGAGCCCGGCGGCCCTGATCCGCACGCGAACCTGCCCAAGTCCCGGCACGGGAGCGGGGACGTCGCGCAGCTGGACGACTTCGTGACCACCGGCACCGGTATAGACGACGGCTCGCATAATTCAGAGGTTCGGGTTATTCGCTTCGTGCTGATTTCGAACTCCGGCCACTGCCAACGCAGAGGCGCAGAGCTCGCTGAAGTTCCGCTGAGAACTGCAAATGCCTTATTACAACAGGACAATAACAGTACAAAAGTAGTTGTTTGTTGTTGTTCTCTGCGAGACCTCAGCTTAATCAGCGCCTCTGCGTTGTGCCGTGGCAGGACTCGAATCACGGTACCTGACTCAACCACCAGGCACGTTGAGAAGATTCCTCGCTTTGCCCGGAATGAAAGCCCCTAACCCTCTCACTTAATGGGACACTCCTACTGCGATGTAGCGCCGGGTCACCAGTGGCATGGCCCCTATCATGACACCCAGTACGGCTTCCCGCTCAGCGACGAAGCCGCGCTGTTCGAGCGGCTGATGCTGGAGATCAACCAGGCCGGCCTCTCCTGGCTCACCATTCTCAAGAAACAGGAATCGTTCCGGAAGGCGTACAAGGGATTCCGGCCCGAGCTGGTCGCCCGCTTCGGCACCCGGGACCGGGCCCGGCTCATGAAAGATCCGGGGATCATCCGGAACCGGCTCAAGATCGCCGCGGCGATCGCCAACGCGAAGACCATCCTGGCGTTGCGCGAGAGCCATGGCTCGTTCGCCGGCTGGCTCGAGGCCCATCATCC
>Ga0070699_100001750_pt1 | contig 19820 bp, 17 predicted proteins | sample KBSK1503metaG_FD_65473 | JGI IMG/M metagenome (GOLD analysis project Ga0070699, IMG submission 65473) | Corn, switchgrass and miscanthus rhizosphere microbial communities from Kellogg Biological Station, Michigan, USA - KBS K1-50-3 metaG | ecosystem: Host-associated > Plants > Roots >... | reverse complement strand
GAACGTGCAGTCGTCGTTCGGGTCGACCGCCATCATCGAGTAGTCGCCCCAGCGGCTGAGGCTGGAACCCTGGGCGCCCGTCCCGTCGATGACCACGCCTTCGCCCACCGTCATCTGCCCCGCGGGGTCGCCGGCGAGCCGGCCGGTGTAGTGGATCTGCGGCTTGATCCCGGAGCCGGAGACGCTGAAGCCCAGGGCGATGTTCCCGTCCTGGTCCTGGGCGATGGAGCCCATCCAGCGGTAGTTGGCGTCGGGCGCGTAGGTGCCCTGCTGGAACAGGCTGGGGTTGCCGGCCGGGTCGAGGCGCACCTCGTACCAGCGCACGCCGACGCTCGATCCTGCCGTGATCGAATGGTTGACGACGAGCGACTGGTGCCCATCGGCGAAGTTGCGGTAGGCGAGGCGGTACATCAGGCGGTCGCCGAGGGAGTCGAGCAGCCCCCCTCCCGACTGCGGGATGCAGGTTCCCGAGAAACCGCACGCGTCGCTGAAGGCCGCGGTGCCCAGCGTGGTGGGTCCCGTGAAAGTGCTGTTGGCGGGCGTGGTCCAGTCCGCGTGGAACTTCCAGACCGCGAGCTGGCCGGACAAGGCGCCGAGGGACACCAGCGGGTTGGGCGCGCCGGCGGGAGGCAGACGCCCGCCGTCGAGGTCGGCGGGAAGCAACCCGCTGAAGAATACGCTGGTGTTGAAGCACTGCTGCGTGGCGGCCTGGCCGAGCAACATCCGGCTTCGGTCGTAGGCGCAAGCCTTGGCGCCCTGGAACACCGTCCCCGCCGCGTTGAACATGTTGAAGGTGGCGTAGTAGGCGTCCGGCCACACCCCGATCTTGGGATAGTCGTTGAAGGCGGTGTAAGGGAACGCGTAGCGGAAGTACGCGCCCGTCGGATCCGGCGTCTGGGACACGGCTACGCACTGCAAGAACGGCTTGGAGGTTCCGTTCGCCAGCGCCACCGAGAACTGCGAGATGATCCAGCGGTCGGCGATCTGGTCATAGAGGACGACCGGGTCGCCGTCATTGGTCGCCTGGCAGTCGCCTCCGAAGCCGCTCCAGAGCGTGTTGACCGGCACCGGGCCGAAGACAGCCGCGCCCGCCTTGTCGAAGATCGCGAAGTCGGTGTTGACGATCTGCACGTAGTGGTTCGGCCCGACGTCGCCGTTCGTGTCCGGGGGCGCCGCGTCGACGTTGAAGAGGCCGGCCGGGCCGACGAAGCCCTGGCCCACGCCGTCGAAGTTGAGGAGAGTCGAGGGAGCCGCCGCGACCGCCGGCGTCGCCTGAAGCGCCGGGTCCATCTGCCGCCGCCCGGGCCGCGGTCGGGGCAGCCGCCGGGGAGCATCGACCTCGCGGTGGTGGGATCGCGGCGCCGGAGGCAGGAGCCGGAGCGGTGGGGACGCGTCGTGGTGCACCGCTTCCGTGACCTCGGCGTGCTTCTGGGCGGGTTGCCCGTCGGCCCGGGCCTCGACCTCCTGGCTCGGCTGCGCGGCGCAGACCAGCACCAAGGCTCCCAGCGGGACTCCCGAACGTCGAAGGATGGCGATCATGGCAGATTCCTCGAAAGAAGCCGCCTTTCAGGGCCGGCGACGGACCACTGGAGCGGGATGATCCCGCGAGTGGAGGGAGACAGCGTAGAAGGGATGACGCACCCTACTGCGCGGCGACGAGGGTTGTCAAGCGCGGCGTGGACGGCGCTCAAGGTGTACTGAGCACCAGCCGAAACACCACGCCCCGCTCTCCCGGACCGCCTGTGATGGCCGTACCGTAGATCGCGCCGTCGCCGGCCTGCGTCAGTGGACCCGCCGGGTTTCCGCCGCCGGCACGAGCGAAGGTGAGTAGCACCGTAACGGTGCCGGAGGTCGTCGCCTTGTACACGGTTCCCCAATGAGTGTTGTCCGACGTCACCCCACCCTCTCGATTCCCAAGATCGGGTGGAGCTCGATACAGCTTCGCGAGCGGCCTGTCTGGTTGTGGTTGAAGTCTAGGGCGAGGTCGACGCACGAGCACAGAGAGGATCAACTGCCTCGACTATGATGGCGTCGCCAGTCTGCGGATCGGCCAGCGCTACGTGGTAGTCGCCGTCAGCCTCCCGCCTCGCAACCGTCACACGCCCCAAGATCTCGAACGTCTGAAACTCCTCGGCGAAGACCCGTCGGTCCTGTTCTTCACCGCAGTGAGCCGGCAGCATGTTCGAATTTCTAATCCTCGTCCCCGCCGTGCTCTTCGCTCTCCTTCTTATCTCGCGGTTCTCATGTCCGGCCCGGTAGGAACGCCGGGAACGCCCGTGCAGCCGGGGATGAACACGAACGGTCCCGAGATCAACCCGTCATGGAATATGTCTCGCCAGCACGCGTATGTTCCATTGCCATCGGCCAGGCTGATCACCACGTTGCATTCGATTTCCGTGCCGCCGCCGGCGATTGCATTGTCGCGGAAGCCGATCCTCAACGTGCCCGGTTCGTTGACGCCGGGCGACGCGCCGCCCTCGATGCTGTTGTCGCTGAAGACGTCGTCTACACCACTGATGAGGAACCGGACCGGTGCCGATCCTACCGCCAAGAAGCGGAGCTTGAGGATGTTGCCGAATGGCGACACGTTCCAGCAGAAGTCCGGCGCCTGGGCCTGGGCCGGGGACGGCCCGATCACTGATACGGCCAGAAGTGAAAAGAGAGCGATCAATATCTTCTTCGGCATGTCTCCATCCCTCACCGAACGGTGGCCAGGTCGGGCCCGGTGACGATGCCGGGGACGCCTACGCATCCGGGGACGAGCACGAAGTCTCCGGAGGCGCTGGTTCCCATGACATCGATCCAACACGTCCACGTCCCGTTGCCCGTGGCCAGAACGACGCTCGCGTTGCATTCGAGGTGGCTGGTGTTTGCCGGGTCGATTGCATAATCGGTGAAGCCCAGCCGCAACGTGTTCGGTTCGTGGAAGCCAAAGGATGCGCTCCCGTTGACCGCCCGGTCGGTGAAGACGTCCTCGACGCCGGTGATGAGGAACCGGAAGGGCGCCGGTCCGACGGGCAGGAAGCGGAGCTTGACCATGTTGCCGCGGGGCGAAAGTTGCCAACAGGTATCGGCGCCCGCGGACGACACCAGGGCTGATGCGGCCAGCAGCGCACACACCATCACGAGCGTTCGTTTCAGCATTTGTGCCCCCGTTCAGTTTCGATTGACAACCCTTCCAGACGCTGCCGAGGAGGATTGGGCGAGAGGCTACTCGCAGGTCGAGAACGCCGTCAAGGGAAATCATGAAAAGCGGCTATAGCCTGAACGGATGGCCCCCGGCACGCCGTAGTAGGATGCCGCTGAGTTCGAGATGACACGCCGAGAGCTCCTATTCAGTTTCGGGGCGGTGGCCCTGCCCGTGGGTCTCGCGGCGGCGGCAGGAGGTGCGCGGGAGGAGGTGATCGACTTCGAACAGGCCGCGGCCGGAGTTGACGCCTGCGACCTGTATCGCGACCGCGGCGTGACATTCTCGACCCATCCGGTGGTCTTCGAGACGCCAAAGGCCCGCTCGGGCCGGCATGCGCTGCGGCCGCGCACCGACTCTCCGACCCGGTGGGTGACCCTCGAGTTCGCCGAGGAGCGCGACGTTCGCCGGGTCGTCTTCTTCGTCGGCCTGGCCGATGCGGCCCCGGGCGAGCAGGTCCGAGTCGTGGTCGACGGTATGACGCCCGTCCCCCTGACGCCGGAGACGCCCACCATCCGCCTGCCCTCGGGCTTCGAACGACAGAGCCGCACGATCACCGGCGGTCCCGGCGGGGGCCCGACCGCCATCGACACCCGCTTCGAGTTGTCGCGAAAGCCGGGGCAGTCGCCCATCACCCAGGTGCGAATCACCCCCGTCCCGCCCCCTCACGTGATCGTGCTCGACGACTTGACCTTCGAAGCGCGGTCACCCCGGCCGCGCTCACTCACCCAAGGAGGACCCCCATGAGTCGCGTGAAACTGCTCCTCGGCCCCATTTCCCTCGCCGCATTTCTTCTGTTCCCGGGTTGCGCCGCGGAAACCCTCTTCCTCGCGACGTTCAACTCGGATACGGTCGGCTCACCGCCGGCGACCAACCAGTCGACCGGGACGGTGGGTCTCGACGAGGGCGCCGGGACGGTCCGCGTCGTCCTGCCGCCTCCGGGGGCCACGACCAACTGGGTCGAGATCAGCCATCCGACCGCGCCGAGCCCCCAGACGGCGATGCAGGGCCGCTTCGCGCAGTTCAAGGGCCTCGGCACCTACGGGCTGCTGGCCGTCCTCTTCATCCCCCAGGACTGCGGCGTCGTGACGCTGCAGTTCGAGCCGTTCGGCCAGGGTGCCGCGACCTACACCAACTTCCTTCACCTCGACTTCATGCCGAACAACACGGTACGCGTCGACGACAGCAGCACGGTCTTCGGGACCTTCCCCCGTGACCAGTTCTTCACGGTCTCGGTTTCGCTGAACATCTCGGCGACATCCGCCACCTCACACATGGCGCTCTTCGGTGCGGGCGCCTCGGGCTCGCTGGACTACAACGTGACGGGGCCGCTCGTGCTGGCGCAGCAGTTCGGCGCGGTGAGGTTCTGGATGGGTTTCCAGCACACCGGCCGGTTCAAGGTCGACGAGATCCTCGTGACTCGCAACAAGTAGAGAATACGCCGCTCACCTCCGGGGCGACGTGCGCGCACACGGCGAGCCCGGAGCGCGGTCCCGCTGGCCTAGAGCAGCAGTCGGATGACGACGAGGATCAGGATGATGACGAGCAGGAGGTGGACGAGGTTTCCCGTCCTCGGGATGGCGGGGATGCGCGCGGGCCCGAAGTAGCCCAGCAGCCAGAGGACGATCAGGACCACGATCAGCAACTCGAGCATGTAAGCCTCCTTGGCGTCACCGAGGCGGGGTGCGCGAAGCTTTGGGCTCCTTGCCGCGACGGGAACTGGCGCGCTAAGTCTACCCCCGCGCAGTGTCCCTCAGTGCGCCGCAGTCAACCAGTTGCCGGACCCGTCGCTCGCTGCGACACCTTTCAGCCTTGACCGTCGCGTGCTTCCGGCCGTAGATTCGGCCCGTTGCAGTCGTTCACCAATCGGGCATGGGTCTCGCGTTCTATACAAGCCGGATGGGCCTTGTGGAGCTCCGGAGTCGCGCGAGTCCGCGCTCTTCGGATGCGGGGCGTCGTGTCGTGGACCGCGCTCGCCCTCCTGGCGGGCGCCGTCCGCTTCTGGGGTCTCGGGGCGCACGGCCTCGAGTGCGACGAACTCCTCTACCTGACCAGTGCCACGGGCGGCAGCCTGGTCAGCCCGATCGGCCCGGGCGCTCCGACGTTCACGGTCGACGACTTCTGGAGGGCGAACTCGCTCGCCGGCCTGCGCGAGGCGGTGGCGCACCAGGACGGCGGGAACGGGGTGCTCCACGCCGTGGCGCTGCACTGCTGGATAGCCCTCTTCGGGACGAGCGACGCGTCCGTGAGAGGCCTGTCGGTGCTCGCCGGAGTCGGCCTCGTTCTACTGGCGTACGCCCTGGCAAGCCGCCTGTGGTCGGAAGGCGTTGCGGTGGCGGCTGCGATCCTGCTGTCGCTGCATCCGATGCTCGTCCGTCACAGCCGGGAGGCCCGCGGTTATACCCTGGCCACGCTGCTCGCGCTGGCCGCGACGTACCTCTTCGTGCGGGTCGGGCAGGGAGCGACCGCCGCGCCGCGGTGGCGACTCCAAGCCATCGCCTACGGGCTCCTGACCGGGGCTGCGCTTCTCGCACACTACATGGTGGTGGCCGTCTTCGCGGGGCACCTCGCCTTCGCCCTGTTGCGCGTGCGGGAGAGCCGTGTGTGGAAGAGCCTGGTCCTGGGATGGACTCTCGCGGCCGTCCTGGTCGCGGCCTGGATGGCCGTGGGCGGTGCCAACGGCCTGCGCCACATGACCGCTCGCAACGAGATGATCCGTCGGCGCGTGGAGCAGCAGACCGCGACGCAGGCGCGCCCCTCCACGATCCGGAACCTGGGCCACGACCTGGCCGTGCTCGCCCATCATCTGACCGGGAACGAGCTCGACCTCGACGCGCGGATGTCATTCGCGGAGACGCTGCTGCTCCTCGTCCCCTGCGTCCTGGTCGGGGCTGCCCTGCTGCGAAAGCCGGCGGCGGGGTCAGCCGTTCTCCTGCTGGCCATCCTGGCGACGGCCGCCCCCGCTCAGGCCGTCGTCCTCACCGTATGGGCCGGGCACACGACCGCGCTGATACCGCGTTACTCCTCGTTCTCGGCTCCCTATCTTCTGCTCCTCATGGCGGCAGGCCTCTCGACGATCACGAGCCTGCGCGGGTGGGGGCGGGCGGTGCCGGCCGCGGCCGTCATCGTCCTCGGCGCCCTGTGGGCCCGATCGCTCCCGCGCGTGTGGAGCGGCGCACCTCTATTCCGACCGCCGAACGCTTACGCCGATGGAGCCGCGCGGCTGGCGGGTATCGTCTTGCCGAGCGATGTCGTCGTGCATCCTCATTGGCAGTCCGCGCGACTCTGCGCCCTGTACCTGCCCCGCGGTGCGGGCTTCGTCCAGAGGGTGGAGCGCAGGGAGCACGAGGCGCCGCTGCGCGTCTTCCGGGAGGGTCGCGCCATCTTCGAGCTCGACATGCCGCGCGCGTGTCCGAAGAACGCGTTCGCGGAGCCCCCCGAGTCGCGGCGCAACCGCCCGTAGGTAACAGGTCCTTCTAGTCCTCGTCCCCGCCGTCCTCTTCGTTCTCCTTGGTCGTTCGGTGCGCCAAGTCTGCGCCCTCGGCGTGCCTCGGTGTCCCTCAATCAGCCAATTGATTGGGGGGCAGCGAGCCGTCACCTAAGACTCACCAAAGCACACAGGGGATGGACACCTGATGGACACCAGCTTGCTACGGAGGCTCTCGGCCCATGAAGTCGCTCACCCATCGTCAGCGCCTGTTCATCGAGGCCTACATCTCCACCAGGGGAAACGGCACCGAGGCCATGCAGCGCGCGGGCTACCGTGGGTCGGACAAGGCGCTCGCTACTCATGCGAGCCGGATGGTAGGAAATGGTAGGGTCGCAGCGGCGATCCGGCAGCGAACCGAGACGGCGATCAAGACCGTCGGCGGGCCTACACCTGAGGAGATCATCACAGCTCCGTTCGAGGTGCTTGACGGAGAACAGAGGGGTTACGCAGTTTGCGGTTGGTTACCTGGAATGTTAATCACAGAGCGAGGCCCAGACCGGTTCCCGGCTGGGTACCCGAGGTGCTTCAGGCCCTCGCACCTGACGTCCTGGTGCTCACGGAGTATGTGCCGGGACCGCCGAATGGGGCGTTTAGGGCGTCTCTCGCGTCGCTTGGGCTCCACTACATCGCTCTCTCGCCGGACGCGCCCGGCGAGAACAGGGTGTTGGTCGCCTCCCGTAGTCCCGTCGTCGAAGGAAACATCCGCCCACCGCTGATTGCTCCTTCCGTGCCCTCCAACTTCATCCATGTCCGTCTACCGGACCAATGTCTTGAGGTGGTTGGCATGCGCATGCCTGACTACAGCAAGCAACCGCCGGTCCGACGTGCGTGTTGGGACTGGCTTGAACAAGCCGCGGGCACACTCGCGGGCCGTCCCTCGGTGATCCTCGGGGACTTCAACGCAGATCCGAGATATCCCAAATCGCGATGTGGGGACCGCTTCGCCCGGTTAGAAGCCTGCGGCTGGCAACATGCGCTGCCCGGTGGCGCCAGCTACTGGACCCCTCGTGGACGTGGGGTGCGCATTGACCACGCCTTTGTCAGTTACCACGTGAGCGTGAGAACCGCTTGCTATGTCTCCAAAATAGCCGGACTGCAGCTTGCGCATAGGAACGGTCCGGGCATTCCGGATCACGCCGCTCTAGTACTCGTACTTGAGAGACGGGCGGCCCTCGGTGGACGGCCAAGACCGGCCATTAAGTAGCGACCGAGACGTTGGTTCGGCAGGCATGTGACAGGGTAGGGGTGAGGATCTGGCCAGGTGGGCCAAGGACTGGCAGGCCGAGGTATGTCGCAACCGTGGCCGGGTCTTCGTCGCCAAAGCGCGATTTCGGCTGCGCCTCGTCGCCGAGGTCCGCCGCCTGCGACAGCTCGTGATCGACGCCGCGCCCTACCTGCCGGACAACGAGCAGACGCGCACGATGGATCTACCGGCGCGGCTCAAGGCCGAGGTAGATCGCTAAGCAGCGGCGGGCGTTAGAATGGCGGGGCGTGTTCGGCCTGGGCTTTCCGGAGTTCTTGCTCATCCGTTCATCCTGGTCCTTGTGGGACTCGTCTTCCTCGGCATCCGGTTTCTCTGGCGTCTCTCTAGCGGCGAACGAAAGCGTTCATGACCGACGGGCCGAGGCCGCTAACCGAGGATGAGCTGCATTACCTCGCGGTTGGTGGAACCGTTGAGGACGCGCTGCCTCGTCTCGTGGCCGAGGTCCGCCGGCTCCGGCTCTCGTCCAGCGAAGACCATCCGCTGCGGCTCTTCTTCGCGCAGTCCTTCGCCGCCGCGCGGCATCGCCTCTACATCACCACTCCCTACTTCGTCCCCGACGGAGCGACCCGCCGGCTAGTGGAGCAGCGCGCGCAGGCCGGCGTGGACGTCCACATCCTGCTGCCCGACGAGCACACCGACGCCAAGCCGATCCGTCTCACCACGCAGCGGTACTACGAGGAGATGCTGGCGGCCGGCGTCCGCGTCTACGAGTACCAGGCGACGATGACGCACACCAAGCACGTGGTCGTGGACGGCCAGTGGTCGATCGTGGGCTCCGCCAACATGGACATCCGCTCCAAGGAGCTGAACATGGAGAACGTGCTCGGCGTTCTCGATGCCGCCTTCGCCTCCGAGCTGGAGGCGACGTTCAGGAAGGACCTCGCGAAGTCGCGGGAGATCAAGCTCGAGGAGTGGCGGCAACGGAGCTGGTGGCACCGGCTCCTGGAGCGCGTCTGCGCGCTGTTCGAGGAGCAGTATTGACGCGCCGCCGTTTCCTGGGCGCGGCGACCGCCGGCGCGACGGCCGTGATCACCGGCCGCGCCCATGGCTCCCAAAGCGCCGGCTCCGGCTTTCGGGGGGTGCTGTGCCTCTTCTCGAAGCACCTGCCGGACATGGACGCGCGGCAAGCGGCTCGCGCCGTCAAGCCGCTCGGCTTCGCGGGTGTCGATCTCACCGTACGCCCGGGCGGCCACGTGGCGCCGGAGCGCGCCGCTCAGGACCTTCCGCCGTTCCTGAGGACGCTCCGCGAGGAAGGGCTCGAGGTCCCGATGATCACGACCGCCCTCCTGTCCGCGGCCGATCCGACGGCGCTCCCGATCCTCGAGACCGCGGGACGCAACCACGTCTCCTTCTTCAAGCCCGGCTACTACCACTACGCGTTCGTGGACGTCCGCAAAGAGCTGGAGAGCGCCGCCGCGGAGCTGAGGGGTCTGGCCGCGCTGAGCGCCCGCTGCGGCGTCCAGCTCGGATACCACAACCACGCGGGCTATCTGGGCGGCCCCGTCTGGGACATCGCGCGCGTCATCGACGGGCTCGATCCCCGATGGGTCGGCTACTACTTCGACGTGCGCCACGCGGTCGTGGAGGGTGGGGACGGTGGCTGGCGGGCCGCGCTCAACCTCGTGGCGCCGCGCCTGAAGATGGTCGCGATCAAGGATTTCTTCTGGGAGAGGACGCCGAAGGGCTGGCAGCAGCGCAACTGCCCGCTCGGCGAGGGCATGGTGGACTGGAGGGAGTTCTTCACGGCGCTGGCGAAGGCCGGCTTCCACGGCCCCGTCTCGCTCCATCTCGAGTACGAGATTCCCGGCGCCACCGCGGCGGCGAGACGGGAGAACACGCTCGCCGCCGCCACGCGCGACCTGACGTTCTTGAAGGCGCACCTGGCGAAGGCTTACGCCGAATCGGGTGCGGCCGGATGAGGCTGTCGCGTCGCGACTTCGTGAAGGGTTTGGCGATGGCTCCGTTCGCGTTGCCGCCCCGCGCCGCGGCCACGGTCGCGCCCGCGCCGACGGACGTCCGTATCGCCGAGGTCCGCCACGGGTACGACGACTGGGTCTACCGCGCGCCCTACAAGTTCGGCGGGCGGGTCGTCGACCGGGTCACGATCCTCAACGTGCGGTGTCGGGTGGAGACCCGCAACGGAGCGACCGCCGGGGGCTTCGGCTCGATGACGCTGGGCAACATGTGGGCGTTCCCCTCGCCGACGATGTCCTACGAGGTGACGCTCGGGGCCATGAGGACGCTGGCCGAGCGCATCGACCGGATCGCGGGAGGGTGCCGGGAGTTCGGACATCCGCTCGACCTCGCGCTCGTCCTCGAGCCGGAATACCTCAGGGCGGCGGCCGAGACATCGAGCGAGCTGAAGCTCGACCAGCCGATCCCCAAGCTCTGCACGCTCGTGGTCGCCAGCCCCTTCGACGCCGCCGTCCACGACGCCTTCGGCAAGGCCCACGGGCGCAGCGTGTACGCGACCTACGGCCCCGACCTGATGAGGCACGACCTCTCGCGCTACCTGGGCGCGGATTTCAAGGGGGAACGCCTGGACCGGTACCTGCTCCGCGAGCCGCCTTCGCGGATCCCGCTCTTCCACAGCGTCGGCGGCCTGGATCCCCTCGAAGCCAGGGACGTGGCGCGGCCCATCGGCGACGGCCTTCCGGAGACGCTGCCGGAATGGATCGCGCGCGACGGCATCGTCCGCGTGAAGATCAAGCTCGGGGGCGACGACCTGCGCGGTGACGTCGAGCGCACGCTGCGCATCGATCGGATCGTCGCCGAGACGCAGTCTCGCCGCGGGGTCGTGGACTGGAAGTACTGCCTCGACTTCAACGAGCGCTGCCCCAACGTGGGCTACGTCCTGGACTTCCTGCGGCAGGTGCGGGCAGGAGCGCCGGAGGGCTTCGCGCGGATCCTCTACGTCGAGCAGCCCACGGCCCGGGACCTCCGCGCCGACCGCGCCAACGTGATGCACGAGGCGGCCCGGCTCCGTCCGGTGGTCATCGACGAATCGCTCACGGACCTCGAGAGCCTCCTGCTCGCGCGCGAGATGGGCTACAACGGCGTCGCGCTCAAGGCGTGCAAGGGCCAGAGCCAGGCCGTGCTGATGGCCGCCGCCGCGCAGAAGTACCGGATGTTCGTTTGCGTGCAGGACCTCACCTGTCCCGGCGCGTCGCTCGTGCACTCCGTCGGCATCTCGGCCCATGTACCGTCGGTGGCCGGGATCGAAGCGAACGCCCGGCAGTACGTGCCGGCCGCCAACGAGCCGTGGAAGGAGCGCTTCCCCGGGATCTTCAAGGTGACGGACGGCCACGTCCGGCCCGCCGAGATCCTGGGGCCGGGGCTCGGGATACCGGACCGCTGGGTGCCGCAGATCTGATGTGAGCGCCGCGGCGGGCTCCTTCTCATCTCACGAATAGTCCGGCAGCTTGTAGGGAGGCCGGTAGGAGCAGCTCAGGCGCTTGTTGGCTTCCTCGTTGTTGGTGAAGCGCTCGGCCGTCCGGTCCCAGGTCAGGTGCGCGTTCAGCGCGTGGGCCACGTTGGCGAGGAGGGTCGTCGACGTGCTGCGGTGGCCGGTCTCGATGTCGCAGTGGCACGCCGCGCGCGTGCGGACGCAGTCGAGGAAGTTGCGCGCATGGTCCGCGGTGTCGGCCTGGCCCGTGCCCGTCTTCGCCTCGATGAGCGGCCGCTGGCCGACGCGCCAGCCGCGCTCGAGCTTGCGATCGAGCGGCGTGCGCGCCGGGAACGCGTTGGGCGTGACCTCGTCGGGAACGATCTCGTAGCCGTTCCCGCGCAGGTAGAGCGTCCCCTTGGTGCCGCGGAACTCGATCTCGGCGCCCTTGAGGGCGGCCGGCGCCGCGTTGGCGTTGTACTGCGAGAACGTGACGAGCGTGCCCTCCGGATAGAGCCAGAGCACCTCGAGCGTGTCCGGGATCTCCCGGTTGTCCTCGATCGCGAAGTTCCCGCCCATCGCGGTGACGGCGAGCGGGGCGTCCTGGCCGAGGGCGCGGTGCACGACGTCCATGTAGTGCACCCCGAAGTTCGTGAGCTGCCCGCCGGAATAGTCGTAGAACCACCGGAACCGGTAGAACGTCCGGTTCTTGTTGTAGGGACGCTTCGGCGCTGGGCCGAGCCAGGCCTCCCAGTCGAGATCCGCCGGGGGCGGCTCGTCGGCCGGCCCGTCGATGCCCTCTGGCCATTCGTTCTGGATGTGGAAGGAACGCACGACGGTCACCTTGCCGATCGCGCCGCCACGAACGAGATCGGCGGCCTCAGCCACGAACGCCGACGAGCGGCGCTGGAGCCCGACCTGGACCACCCGGTTGAAGCGCCGCGCGGCCTTGACCATCGCGCGCCCCTCGCTCACCACGAGCGACAGCGGCTTCTCGACGTAGACGTCCTTGCCCGCCGCGCAGGCCTCGATCATCTGGAGCGCATGCCAATGGTCGGGCGTGGCCACGACCACGGCGTCGACGTCGCTCAGCTCGAGCAACCGCCGGTAGTCCTTGAACTGGCGTGGTGACCCGCCGGCCTTGTGGGCGGCGAAATCGACGTAGGGCTGATACAGGTCGCACACGGCCACGACCTGGGCGTCCGGATGGACGAGGAACGCGTCGAGGACCTGGTCACCGCGGTTGCCGAGGCCGATGAAGCCCAGGCGAACCCGGTCGTTCGCGCCGAGGACACGCCGGCCGCTCACCGCGGTGCCGATCCAGGCCGCGGCCGCCGCTTGGCCGAACTGCCGGCGGGTGAAACGTGTCATGGTCGCCTCCTTCATTGAGCTGGGGGGTGCTAGCGGCGCACCCCCCAGACCCCCCGCTCGCTACGCGGGAGTGAATCCCGCTCCGCTCGCTGGCGGTGGCTCATTGTCTTTCTGCTTCCTGCGCGCGGCGACGTAGAAGGTCGGCACCGCGAACAGCGTCACCAGCGTCGAGAGGCTGAGCCCGACTTACCTACGTCCGCCTGCAACGAGTATCGAGTTTGGAGCCAAGACCGTACGGTGCCTTCAGCCACCCCGCAGGTCTGCGCAATCTTGCCCCAAGACCATCGCTTCTGTCTCAAGGCCATGACACGCTGGCGCCGGCGATACCGGCGTTTGGCGTCGGCAAGAGGTTGGCCCTTCTCTCTACAGGCCGGGCAATAATGCGAAGCGTTTGGCCCCACTCGCCGCCTCGGGGAATAGGGCTTGCCACAGCTCGTGCAAGTGATGATGGACTCCTGTGCTGCGAGCGCCCAAAGGAGCTGGACCGCTAAGTTTCCAGACAGTTGGCCAGCCCCAAGCCGGACCTCGGGGCTATCCGTGAACCACAGAAAGATCGGGCGTACACGTGCGCAGGCGATCAGTCCATGACGATCTCTGAGAAAACGGCTCGCTCGTGTCTAATCGGCGGCATCGGCGGTGTCGGAAATCGTTGCTCGAGCTCCCTGAGTTGACGGAACCACTCCGCGTCGAGCTCGCTTCTCGGTAACTCGCCAAGAAGGCGACCAGTAGAGCGGCATACGCAGGACGGAGCCGTCCAGTCGCGTACCGCCGCCAAGTATTGAGTGGTTCAGTAATCCAGCCTTGGCCATTGGCTGGAAGAGGTGGGCATTCTGCATCATCCAGGAAAGGGATGTCGCCGCGTGCGGGTGCCGGGGGCGGTGGACGCCCTGGCCGAGGCGACTGCCCCAGGCCGCGTTGGACACCAAATGGACACTTTCGCGGTTTTGAGGAATGTCGAAGCCCATTAAATCCTTATGGTTCAGTCCTCGTCCCCCCCGTCCTCCTCGTTCTCCTTGTACATGTATTTGATCGCGTCTTTGAGAAGCAGGATGTTGGGCTCACCGGCGCGGTGGACCTTCAAGGCGTGGCGGTCGTACCACTCGATGACGCCGCGGATCTGCTCGCCGTCCCTGAGCTGGATGACCATGCGCGTCTTGTTGGTCATCTGCTTCAGGTAATAGAAGCTCTCGGCGTTGGTCTGCTCGGGGGGAATGGGCTTGCGCTGGCGGTACAGCTTCGGCGGCGCCTGGAGCTGCTCCTTGATCTCGGTCAGGTCCGGACGAATCAGCTTGCGGTTCATCAGGGGCCTCCTGGCGGCTGCGTCCGATCGGTGGCACGCCTCCCTGCCTGCCTGGCTCGGGTGGAGGAGGGCAGGCCTCAGCGTGTCGAGGATGCCGACCGGGAGAGGTAGCTTTACCTTCCTTCTAGCACAGCCCTTCGGACCGACGCAAGATGGAAAGGGTTGAGCTCAGGCGGGCGTGCCCAGGGCGTCCATGAGGACGTCGAAGGCGAGCAGCGTGTTGGCGGGCCCGCGACGCAGGTTCGTGCCCGTGATCTTGCCCTCGAGGGCATCGCGGGTCTCCCCCGCCGCCCGCGCCATCTCCCCCGCCCGCTCCCCCAGCGGGCCGCGCGCGAGCGGTTCGAGACGGCCGGCCACGTCGGCATTGAGGAGCGCGGGGCTGCCGGCGCGCCAGGCCGCCACGTCGCGCAGGAGCGACCGCAGGGCGGTGAGGGCCAGGACGGGATCGTCCATCTCCGCAAGGCGCTCGGCGGCGTCCATGCGGCCGAGGGCGCCGCCCCTGTCCAGCCTTTCCAGCATCTCCAACAGCTCCACGCGGAGGTCGCGCCACGCCTCCGACTCGAAGGCGAGGGCCACCCCGAGGCTGCCTCCGGAGAGCGCCGCCCGCAGGCGCGCCTCGTCAGCGGACAGGCCGCAGCTCTCGCGCAGATGGGTCTCGAGGAGCGATTGCGGCAGCGGTGACAACCGCAGCATCTGGCAGCGGGAGCGGATCGTGGGCAGCAGGGCCTGCGGCGAGGCGGTGACCAGCAAGACGTGCGAGGTGGCGGGCGGCTCCTCCAGGCTCTTGAGCAGCGCGTTCTGCGCCTGTTCCGTCAAGAGGTGCGCCTCGTCGAAGACGAAGGCCCGCGCGCGGCCTTCGAACGGCCGGCCCGCGATCTCCCGCACGGCGTCCCGCACCTGCTCGATCTTGATCGATGCGCCGTCGGGCTCGATCAGGAATGCGTCGGGATGGAGCCCGCGCAGCGCGCGGCCGCAGGCGGCGCAGCCATCGCAGGCGTCTCCGTCGTCCCGCTCGCACAGCAGGGCGCGGGCCACCGCGAGCGCGAGCGTCTTCTTTCCGACCCCGGACGGCCCCGAGAAGAGGACCGCGGGGGGCAGGCGGCGGTGGCCCACGGCGCGCGCGAGGAGGCCGCGGAGGCGCGGGTGGCCGAGGATCCTAGCGAAGGCCATGGCTCGGGGCGAGGCCGCGAGCCTCGACGGCGGCGCGCGTCCGCGCTTCGACGTCCGCCTCGGAGCCGCTCGCGTCGATGCGGATCCACCGGTCGGGCTCCGCGGCCGCCAGCTCGAGGTAGCCGTTTCGGACCCGCTCGTGGAACTCCCGCACCTCCGACTCCAGCCGGTCCCGAACGCCCCGGCGTACGACCCGCGCGAGGCCGACCTCGAGCGGCAGGTCGAAGAACAGCGTCAGGTCGGGGCGCAGGCCACCGGTGGCCAGGACGGCCACGGCGCGAATCCGGTCGAGGTCCAGCCCCCGGCCGTATCCCTGATAGGCCAGCGACGTGTCGACGTAGCGGGTGGAGATCACGGTCCTGCCCGCCGCCAGCGCCGGCCGGATCACCTCGGCGACGTGTTGCGCGCGGTCGGCGAAGAAGAGCAGCACCTCGGCCTCCGGGCTCATGGCCCGGTTCGCGGGATCGAGGAGCAACTGGCGGATGGCGCGGCCGATAGCGGTCCCTCCGGGCTCCTGGGTCAGCACCACGTCCGGACCGAGCGCGCGGGCGAGGAGCTTCGCCTGGGTGCTCTTCCCGCAGCCTTCCATTCCCTCGAACGTGATGAACGCCATCGTCACTGCATTCTACCCGGCGTTACTCTCAAACGATCTGTTGACCTCGGCGGGCCGACGGCGTAGCGTCGCGGCGTGTTGACGCTCGAAGGCAAGGCGGCCCTCGTCACCGGCGGTAGCCGCGGCATCGGGCGCGCCACCTGCGGCCTTTTCGGCCTGCTCGGGGCTCGCGTGGCCGTGAACTACGTCCGCGACGAGGCGGCCGCCCGCGCGGCCGTGGCCGAGGTGGAGCGCGCCGGAGGCGAGGCCTTTGCGGTCCGCGCCGACGTCTCCCGCCCCGACGAGGCCGGCCGTCTCGTCGACGAGACCGTGGCTCGCTTCGGCGCCCTCGACGTCGTGGTCGTGAGCCACGGGATCTGGAAGCGGGCGCCCATCCAGTCCATGACGCCCGAGCAGTGGAGCGAGACGTTGCAGGTCAACCTCGGCGGTGCCTACTCCGTGTGCCATCACGCGGCGCGCGTGATGATCCCCCGCCGCGCGGGCGCCATCGTCACCATCGCCTCCACCGCCGGCCAGCGGGGCGAAGCCAATTATTCGCACTACGCCGCCTCCAAGGGAGCGCTCCTCGCCTTCACGAGGTCGCTCGCCTCCGAGCTGGCGCCCCACGGCATCCGCGTCAACACGGTTTCTCCGGGCTGGGTCCTGACCGACATGACCCGCCACGTGTTCGAAGACGCGCAGCTGCGCGAGCAGGCGCTGCGCCCCATCCCGCTGGGCCGGCCGGGCACGCCGGAGGAGATCGCCGGTCCCGTCGCTTTCCTCGCCTCCGACCTCGCATCCTTTATCTATGGCGAGGTCCTCTGCGTGAACGGCGGGGCGGTGATGGCCGACTGATGGCGGTCGGCCGTGTCCTCGTTACGGGGGCGGCCGGGCTCCTCGGCGGCCGGGTGGCGGTCCTGCTGGCCCCGCGCTTCGAGGTCGTCGCCGCGCGTCACACGGCGGCCCCTCCGCCCGGAATCGCGGGGGTCGATCTGGACCTGCTCGATCCCGCCTCGGTCGCCTCCGCCCTCGAGCGCACGCGCCCCGACGCCGTCGTCCATTGCGCGGCGCAGAGCAACCCCGATCGCTGCGAGCGCGAGCCCCGGTCGGCCGAGCGGCTGAACGTGGAAGCCACCGCGGAGGTGGCCCGCGCCTGCCGGGCGCGGGGCCTGCGCCTCGTGTCGCTCTCGACCGACCTCGTCTTCGCGGGCGATCGCCCTTTCGTGAGTGAAGAGGATCCCCCGGGTCCCTCGCTCGCCTACGGGCGCACGAAGCTCGCCGGCGAGGACGCGGTGATCGCGGAGGCGCCCGGCGCGGCCGTCCTGCGCGTGGCGCTCGTGGCCGGCCGCGGCTACGGCGTGAAGGCCACGTCCACGGAGTCGATCGCCTGGGCCCTCCGGGCAGGGCGTCCGGTGCGTCTCTACACCGATCAGGTCCGCACGCCGATCGACTCCGCCAGCGTGGCCGAGGCGGTCGCGCGCGCGCTCGAACGCCCCGTCTCGGGGCGTTTCCATCTCGGCGGGCCCGAGCGGGTGAGTCGATACGAGCTGGGCCTGCGCGTCGCCGGCGTGTTGGGCTTGAGCAACGGCGGTATCGTGCCCGTGACCGTGGCCGAGATGCCCCAGGAGGCGCGCCGCCCGGCCGATACGTCGCTCGACTCGAGCCGCGCGCGGCGCGAGCTGGGATGGGAGCCGCGGGCCCTCACCGAGACGATCCGCGACGGGCGGCCGGCGCCCGGTTGATATAATCCCGCTCCGCCCGCGATGGAAAACGAAAATCTCGAGGACCACCTCCGGCGCGCCACGCGCAACTTCAGCGCGCGCCTGCCGGAGGAGCGCGCGGTGACGCTCGCCGCGGAGCTGGCCCGCGAGCTGGCCCGTGCCCACGCGGAGTCTCCGCCGCGTCACCCCGACCTCGACCCGGCCACCGTCGTGATCGTCGACGGCCATCCCCGGCTCGACGGCGCTGCCTCCGAGTCCCCCGCATCCGACGTCTCGGAGGACCTCTTCCGTCTCGGCGGCGTGCTCTATTTCATGGCGAGCGGCGAGCGACCCGACGTGTCGTGGCGCCTCGACGGCCCTCCGACCGGCGCGCTCTCGACGCTCGCCCGCCAGGCCGCGCTCGCCGCTCTCTCCGCGGCGCGTACGGCCGACCGCTTCGGCAGCGCGGCCGACGCGGCGTCCGCCCTCGAGGCCGCGGTCGCGCCGATCCCCACGGGAGCGCCCCCGTGGCCCATGTTCCGCGGCGATGCCTCGCGCCGAGGCGCGCGACCGGCGCCGGCGCCGTCGGCGTCCCTCGCGGTGGCGTGGGAAGCGCGCGTCGGCGCGGTCACCGCGTCGCCGATCCTCACTCCCTCTCTGGCGATCGCTCCCACCGCCGACGGCCGTCTGGTGTTCCTCGACCGCACGAGCGGCCGGCGCGTCCACGAGATGCCCCTCGCCTCCGCGGTCGAGTCTTCCCCCGCTCTCGCCGACCAGGTCCTTCACGTCGGGACGGACGACGGTGAGGTGGTGGGGGTGAGCGTCGTCGACGGGACGGAGCGCTATCGGGTGAGGGTGGGCCGGCTGGTCCGCTCGTCGCCCCTGCCGTGGCAGGACCGCGTGATCGTGGGCATCGTCGACGACAAAGGGGCCGGGGCCTTGGCGGCCCTCGACGCCGCCAAGGGGAAGCTCCTGTGGATGCGGAAGACGGGGCCCGTCTTCTCGTCGCCGGCGCTCGCGGGCGACACGATCCTCGCGGGCAGCGACGACGCCTCCGTCTACGCCCTCGACGCGGGAAAGGGCACGGTGCGGTGGGCCGCGCGGCTCGGCGCCAAGGTGCGGGCCACGCTCGCGGTGGCCGACGACGTCGCGATCGCCGCCGATTTCGAGGGCCGGCTCGTAGCGCTGCGCGTGAAGGACGGGACCCGGGCCTGGACGACGGAGCTGGGCCACGCCGTGTACTCCTCGCCTTGCCTGGCCGGAGGGCTGTGCGTCGTGGGATGCCACGAGGGCCACGTCCACGGCCTCGACGCCGGCACGGGCGCGCCGCGCTTCCAGGCCCAGACACGCGGGCCCGTCATCTCCTCCCCCGCCGCCGCCGGCGAACGCTTCCTCGTCGCGTCCACCGACGGGACGCTCTATCTGCTGGACGCCGAGGGTCGCGTCCTCCACCAGGTGTTGCTCTCGAGCCGGGGCGTGCAGTCCTCCCTCGCTCTGGACGGAGGCGCGGTGGTCGTGGGAAGCGCGGAAGGCCTGCACGGCCTCCGGCTGACGCCATGAGGTGGCTGCAGATCCCGTCCTGGCTGACGGCCGGCGTGCTCGAGCGCTATCACGCCGGCGCGAGCCACCTCTTCCTGCTCCACGGCAACGTGCGCGACCTCCATCCGTTCGGGGAGAGGTGGGTGCCTCTGGTCGAGGGACTGAAGCTCCTGACGCGGCGTCGCGAGGTCGTGGTCACCTACGACGTCTCCTCCGGCCTCGCGTTTCCCGACGCGGAGCGCGAGAAGGCCTTGCGGAAGGCCCTCGGCCTCAAGGGACTGCTTCCCGCCGATCCGGCGCGCGCCCTCGTCGTCCTCGACGCGCTGCTCACGACGGAGCGCTGCCCCGCCGGCTCGGTGGCGGTGGTGATCGACTATGCGCATTCCCTGGCTCCGGCGGGCGCGACGGGCACCGCCGAGCGACAGAACGTCACCACTCTGGCTCGTTGGGCCTCGGACCCTCGGGTGGCCGCGCGCCGCCCTCTCGTCGTCCTCATCGCGCCGTCCGCGCAAGACGTGTCCGACGAGGTCTACGCGGGGGCGTCGGGAGCGGAGGTGGTGGCGATCCCCCGGCCCGACCTGGACGCCCGCGCCGAGTTCGCGCGTCATCTGCGCGCGGAGGCGCCGGAGATGGCCTGGGAGCTCTCGCCCGAAGAGCTGGCGGCGGAGACGGGCGGGCTCTCCCTCGTCCAGCTTGAGGACATCGTCCAGCGCTCCCGCGGAGCGGGGACCGCGCTGGACCGGGCCGCCATCGTGCAGCGCAAGGTGGACCTGCTGCGCGAGGAGTACGGCGACGTGCTCGAGATCCTGCAGCCGAAGCACG
>Ga0070699_100001749_pt1 | contig 19830 bp, 20 predicted proteins | sample KBSK1503metaG_FD_65473 | JGI IMG/M metagenome (GOLD analysis project Ga0070699, IMG submission 65473) | Corn, switchgrass and miscanthus rhizosphere microbial communities from Kellogg Biological Station, Michigan, USA - KBS K1-50-3 metaG | ecosystem: Host-associated > Plants > Roots >... | reverse complement strand
GGGGTCTCGCTGGTGTGGTTCAACCCGGCGACGCGGGCGCTCACGGTCGCGATCCCGGTTCGCGGCCACCAGATCGGCGTCGTCGGCGCGGTGCCCTACCTCGTCGCCGGCAGGTTCTGAGCCCGGCGCGACCGTTCAGGCCGGCTCCGGCGGGACCACCCAGCTGGTCCCGCCGGGGCCGGCCGCGTCTTGATCACGCCTTGGTAACGCGGTGAGTCGCGGCGGCGGTTCTCTGTCTGTGATGCCGTACCTGCTCCGCATCAATCCGTGGACGCAGAGGATGCAGAGGAAGTGAGCGCAATGGCCGCGACGCCAACGATCCGGAAGACCCGCAGCATTGTCACGGGCGTGCTGCTGATCCTGCTCGGCGTGTGGGGCGGGCTGGCCCCGTTCGTCGGCCCCTACTTCCACTTCGGCTACATGCCCGACACGCCCTGGCATTACACGCACGCCCGCCTGTGGCTGGAGGTCCTGCCCGCCGGCTCGGCCGTGGTCGGCGGCATGCTCGTCCTGGCCAGCGCCCGCCGGCTGCTCGCCGCCTGCGGCGCCATACTGGCTGTGCTCGCCGGCGGCTGGTTCGTCGTCGGCACGGTGGTGAACGCGGTCTGGCACCGCCTGGGCACACCCGGAGTGCCCGTCGGGACATCACCCAAGCGGATCGTCGTCGAGCAGCTGGGCCTGTTCACCGGGCTGGGCCTGGTCATCGTCCTCTGCGCCGCGCTGGTGCTCGGCCGCGTCGCGGCGACCGCATCCGAGACCGGGCCCGACCAGGACACCGACACCGACACCGAAGAAGAGCCGGAGACCGGGGCCATGGCCGGCAGATTCTGGAACGAGAAGCCCTGACCTCAGCCGCTGATACGCAGAGGAAGTGAAGCGAATGGCCGGGGTGTCGACGGTACGGAAGAGCCGCAGCGTGGTCGCTGGCATGCTGCTGATCGTGCTCGGCGTCTGGGGCGGCCTAGCTCACTTCGTCGGCCCCTACTTTCACTACGCGTACACGCCCGACACGGCCTGGCATGTCACCATGGCCCGGGTGTGGCTGGAGATCGTGCCAGCCGCCGCGGCCGTGGCCGGCGGCGCGCTCGTCTTGGTCAGCGCCGCCCGGCTACCCGCCGCTGGCGGAGCGATCCTGGCCATGCTCGCAGGCGGCTGGTTCGTCGTCGGCAGGGCGGTGAGCGAGATCTGGCCGAGCATTGGCACAGCCGGAGTTCCCGCCGGGACCTCGCCCACCCGGATGGCCGCGGAGGAGCTGGGCCTGTTCACAGGGCTCGGCATGGTGATCGCGGTCTGCGCCGCGCTGGTGCTCGCCCGCGCCCTGACGACCATGACCCTGGCCGGGACCGGCGAGGAGGCCGACGAGGCGGAGGCCGACGAGGAGGAGGCCGACGAGGACGAGGAGGAGGCCGACGAGGCGGCCGGGACACTGACCGGCCGCGTCTGGGCCGAAGGCTTCGGACCGCCTCGCGCTTCGGCCGGCCCAGGCCCGCGTTACTCTGGCGGCGGCCAGTCGCCGGGCAGCTCACTGAGCCGCATGGCGTAGTCGGCACGGTCGAACGGCTGGTTCCCGGTCAGGGCGCGATGGACGTCCTCGGTCATCACAGCCGCGATCATGTGCATGATGTTGTGCCAGTCGTAGCCGAGACCTGCCAATCGCTGCGCGGTCTGCCAGGTCTCAGGTGGATCACCGGCGATGAGCTGGTTCGCGACGACCTGGTGCATCGTTATGTGCAGCCGTGGGCTGAACGGCTCGCCGTTGACGATCATCTCCTCATCGCTCTCGAGCGCGTCTTGGAATTCGCCGTGAAGCGCCTCCATCAGGAGCATGCGATGGTCCTCGCTGTCTGGGTCGAGCAGCTCGAGGTCGATCTCCATGTAGGTCCCGTGCCCGGCGGGTACCGCCCAGGATCGCCGGTCGGCCGGGTCCGGCTCGTCGAACCAGCAGCCCGTTGCGTCGCTCGCGCGCGACGCTGAGTAACGCCGAGCGCCGGGCGGCCTGCCCACAGCCCGAGACGAACGCCGAGCTGGCTGGCGTCGCCCGTCTCGGCCCGGCGGGCGCCCGCGGCTTCGCGGACTCACCGCACGATTGTTGCAGGCCCGCGCAGCCATGTCAGCAGCCCGCTCGATGACATTCCGCGTTCATCTGAACACGGATTGTGAAACCGCTGGGGCGGGTACTTGCACACTGTGCCGCGACCGGGCCGCTTGAGCGGCGGGGGAAACCGGGCCTGAGCCGCGCAGAATCGCTTCGCCGCACGAGGTGCGCGTTGAGACCTATCGGGGGCACGGCCCGGATGGCCGTGAATAATCGAGACACGTCCGTGCCGGTCGCCAGGGTTGCCGGACCGACGCGCGGCGCGGCACGGGCAGCGGCCAGGCACGCGCCGGTCCTGGCTGCGGCCGCGACGATGGCCTGCTTCGGGGCCTGGGGTCTGGCCCGCTACTCGGCCATGGGCAATGACGAGGTGGCGAGCCGCTGGGCCGCGTCGCTGAGCCTGGGCCAGCTCGCGCACCTGCTGCGCCACGTCGATGCCGTCCACGGGCTGTACTACCTGTTGCTGCACGGCTGGATGGCGGTCGGCACGAGCCCTGCGGTGCTGCGCATCCCCTCGGTGATCGGCATGAGTGCCGCCGTGGCGCTGATTGTGATCCTGGGCCGGCGGCTCACCGGTTCCGGCTGGGCCGGGCTGTTCGCCGGCCTGATCATGACGACGACGACGTCGGTCAGTTTCTACGCGCAGACGGCACGGTCGTATGCCCTGGTGTTCACCTGCGTCCTGGGCCAGACACTGGCCCTGGTGAGCGTCCTGCAAGCCGAGCAGGCCCGGGCCGAAGCCGGCCGCCTTACCCGCGGGTGGCTCGTCTACGGCGCACTGGTGACGCTCGGCGGCTGCCTGAACGAGATGGCGCTGCTGGTGCTGGCCGCGCAGGCGATCACGATCGCGCTTACCGGGGCCGGACGGCGCGCGGCCCGGCACTGGACGGTCACGGCCGCCCTGAGCGTCGCGCTGCTCGCGCCGCTGCTGGTGCTCAGCACCCTGCAGCATCCCGCGGTCTCCTGGATCGTACGCCCGGACCTGGATCAGGTCCGACTGCTGTACCACGACTACTTCGGTGCGACGGTCACGTCGGCCCTGGTGGTGGGCGCCTGCGCCGTCGTGGCCGTGCTCCCCCCGGGCCGGTGGTGGCGGCGTCGGGGGAACCGTACGGAGGCGGCAGCCCGCACGGTGCCCGGGTCACCTGGGCCGAGCACCGGCAGGATCTGGCTGCCCTCGGTGGCCGTGCCACTGCTTCTGGTCCCGGCCGGGGCGCTGCTCCTGGAGTCGGTCATCGCGCCGCCGCTGTACCAGGAGCGTTACGTGCTTTACGGTGAGGCCGGAGCCGCGCTGCTGGCCGGTGCCGGGGCGTACCGGGCCGGGCGATGGCTGGCGGCGGCCGCGCACCGACGGGAGCTGATCGCGGCGCCCGGCGTAGCCGTGTGCGTGGGCGTGCTGCTGCTCCAGCTCGCCGCGCAGCGGGGCGTCCGCACCCCGGAGAGCCGCGCGTTCAACTTCGGCGGGCCGTCGTTCTACGTCGGAGCGCACGCCCACCGCGGCGACGGGGTGCTCTTCATGGACTCCTTCTACCGCAAGGCGGAGCTCGGCTACCCGGGCGGGTTCCGCAAGACCAGCGATCTCGCGCTCGCCGTGGCCCCGGCGGTCACGGCGTCCTACCTGGGCGCCAACAAGCCATTCGCGGCCGTACGCCCCCTGATGCTCAGCCACCGGCGGATCTGGGTGATCGGCTACCTGCCGTCGCCTGGCCTGCCAGCCGGGCTGCTGCGCGAGGAAAGCCTGGTGCTCAGGCACGATTTCCGCCGGGTCGTGGTCCGCGGCTACAAGGGCATCTGGCTCACTCTGTGGCTCAGGCGCGGGTAGGTCGGGGCGCCGGCACCGTGACCGTCGCCCACCTGCCGGCGGGCAGACGCATGTGACGCTGGAGACCTGAGGGGCGGGCTCAGCCTGACGGCGTGCCCTCGCCGACGGATGCCGCCGCGGCTTCCTCGATGGATGCCGCGAGGTTGCCGAGGGCATCGGCGATCGACAAGTGGATGTCCCGGTGGAAGAGGTACGCCCTGGCCTCTCGTTCCCCGGCATGGCGGCGCTGGGCGCGTTCCTCGGCGCGAAGCGATTCGACGATCAGGGTCTGGAGATTCATGCCGCTGCCTCTTCCTCCGCAGTGCTGTCCAGACCATGATCCATGCTCGGCGCTGCTGAGTTATCCGGCAAGCAGGACTTCTCCCGTGTCAATGATGTACGTTTCGCTGGCGGGCGGCGCGGTGACCGAGACCGGAGCGCCGAAGTCGCCGAACGCCACGCGGATCCCAGTGCGGAACTGGATGTGGTCGTGGCCGGGGTAGCCCAGCACCTCGGTCGCGTCGAGACTGCGCACCCGGCCTTGCCCGGTCCACGTCGACCGCGCCGTGATGCTGGTCTCCGCCTGATAGCCGACCGCCGCTCCGCCCCGGGCGGGCAGCGGCGGCAGGACGGCAGGGACAACATCACTGGCTGACCGGCGCTGACTCCGGTTCGGGCTGCCGCGTCGTGGGGGCGGAGGCGGCTTGCTCGCGGGTGTTGGCCACCCAGAACCCGATGATCGCCGAGGCGGCCAGGGCGATGCTGCCGGCGAGCAGGGCGCGCTGGAAGCCGGAGGTGAGCGCGTCCGGCACGGGGGTGCCTGCGGCCAGCAGGTGGTTACTGCGGGCGGTGGCGATCGCGGACAGGACCGCGAGGCCGAGCGCGCCGCCGACCTGCTGCGCGGAGTTGAGCAGCGCCGCGGCGAGACCGGCCTGATCGGGGCGCACGCCGGCGTTCGCGGCGGTGGCGACGGCGACGAACATCACGCCGATGCCCACCGACATGACCAGCATGCCCGGCAGCAGGTCGGTCAGGAACGAGCCGTGCACCGGGATGCGGGACAGCCAGTACACGCCGCCCGCGGTGACGATCGCGCCGACGACGATCAGCGGCCGCGTGCCGGCCCGGGACAGCAGCCGGCCGGCGCCGGTCGCGGCGAAGCCGACGGCGAAGCACAGCGGCAGGTAGGCCAGGCCGGCCTTGACGGGCGAGTACCGCAGGACGTTCTGCATGTACAGGGTGACGAAGAAGAACATCGTCGTGAAGCCGGCGAACGCGATGAACTGCGTGGCGTCGGCCGCGGCCAGGCCCCGGACGCGGAAGATCGACATCGGCAGCAGGGGGTTGCGGCTGCGCAGCTCGTTGAGCGTGAACGCGGCGAGGATGACGGCCGCGGCCACGAGCTCCGCGATCGTGCGGGCCGAGCCCCAGCCCTGGTCGGGGGCCTTCACCAGGGCGAACACGAGCAGCAGCATGCCGCCCGTGGCCGCGGCGGCGCCAGGAAAGTCGAAGTCGGCGGCCTTCGCGGTCCGCCGCTCGCCGGGGATCAGCCGGAAGATGGGGCCGAGCAGGAGGACGCACGCGATCGGGTTGACGAACATGACCCAGCGCCAGCCGGGCCCCTGGGTGAGCAGGCCGCCGAACAGCACGCCGGCCGCGGAGGACAGGCCCGCGACCGCGGCCCAGACGCCGAGCGCGGTGTGCCGGTCGGAACCCTCGCGGAACGAGGTTGTCAGCGCGGACAGGGCGGACGGCAGCATCAGCGCGGCGCCGAGGCCCTGCGCGAGCCGGGCGCCGATCAGCACGCCTGGGCTGCCGGCGAAACCGCCGATCAGCGAGGAGACGCCGATCACGAGGGTGCCGGCGACCAGGACCCTGCGGCGGCCGAGCAGGTCGGCGGCACGGCCGCCGAGCAGCATGAACCCGCCGTAGGTCAGCAGGTATGCACTGGGAACCCATTGCAGGCCCTGGACGGAGAAGTGCAGGTCGCGGCGGATCGAGGGAAGCGCCACGTTGACGATCGACGCGTCGACGAAGTCCATGAACGCGACGGCGCAGAGCAGCAGCAGCGTCAGCTTGCCGCGGCGGGTGGTGAGAAAGTTTTCGCTCATGCGCGGGACGCTACGAGGCAGGTGCCGTCCTCGGCGTCACCCGAAAGTGGAGCACCGGGTGGAATCTCTGCGGGTGAGTGCGCCCAGCTAACGGGTGTGCCAGCATCGCTGGCATGACCGCTGCTTCGCCGTTGCCGGGCGTCTCAGCTCTCGATGACCTGCGCGCGAACCTGAGCCGCGACGAGATCGCCGGGTACCTGGCCGAGTTCGGCGCGTCGGCCGGGTACGACTCGGCGACGCGGCGGCTGCTCGAGAGAACCGAAGGCCAGCTGGACCTGGACCTCGAGGAGCACCGGCTCGCGCTCATCATCTGGCTCAGGGCGTGGGGCTGCCGGCACCTCAGGCGCGCGGACACCCCGCTGACCGCCGGGACACTGCGAACCTGGTGGGAGGCATGGGGCGTGCGGCTCCCCGGCGAGCAGGCCACCCTGAACGCCCTGAGCCGGGCCGAGCTGACTACTGCCGGGCAGGCCTACGACGCGCTCCGGTCGGCGCCCGCGGCGGCCCGGGCGACGCGGGGCCGGGACGTCGCCGTGACGTTCGGCGACACGGCGACGGCCAAGGCCCTGTTCGCGATCAGGCCGCGGGCGCTGCTGCCCTGGGACGAGCAGATCCGGGCCGGCTTCGGCCGGCCGGCCGGCGGAGCCACGTACGTGACGATGCTGGAGCTCGCGGCCGCGGCCCTCGACGGGCTGGCCCGCAGGCTGGGGGCGCGCGTCGGCGACCTCCCCGGACTCCTCGGCCGGCCCTGGTCGTCGCCGCCCAAGCTGGTGGACGAGTACCTCTCGGTCCGGATGAACCGACGGCCCTAGCTGGTGATGACCGGGGTGCGCTGCGGACGCGGGGCAGGGTCTTCGGCGATGGCGAGGATGTGCCCGGCGACGTCGGCGCGGGAGACGGCCTTCATCGCGAAGCGGTCGCCGGCCCGGACGCGGCCGGTGGCCGGGCCGTCGGTGAGCTTGACCGGGCGCAGCGCGTACCAGTCGAGGCCGCTGGCGGCGAGCTCTTCCTCCATGGCCCGCAGGTCCTGGCCGACCCGGCCGAGGTTGGGGACCACCACACTGCGCATGAAGCGGAACAGCAGCCGCGGCCCGGCGCCCATGACGTTGTCCGCGGGTCCCATGCTGGCCGTGCTGACCGCGATCAGCCTGGCGGGAGCGCCGGAGTCCTGCAGGGCGGTGACCAGGGTGCGGGCCAGCCGCTGGTGCAGGTCGGGCGGCGAGGTCATCGCGGTCCTGGCGTTGTGGCGGGTGGCGAAGTTCGGCCCGACCGCGCTGACCACCACATCGGCGCCGCTGGCGGCCTTGGCAGCAAACGCGCGGTCGAAGATGTCCGGGCCGATGAGGATCTCGGCCTGCCCGGGGGGCGGGTCCTGGGGCATGGCCCGGTAGACGGCGCGGACCTGGTGGCCCCGCCGGACGGCGAGGCTGACGACGTGGGCGCCGATGCCGCCCGATGCTCCGAATACGGTGATGTTCATGATCGTGCGCTGCCTCCGAGACTGTACCGGATAGTACATTACCGAGGCTAGCAGCAACTGGACCGATTAGTACAGACTCAGCTCAGGAACGCTCGCACCCCCGCGAGCCCCGCATCCGCCGCAAGACGCAGCGACGCCGGGTCCTTGCGCGCCTGGCTCAGCACCAGGCCGCCCTCGATGCTGGCTAGCAGCGCCGTGGCCAGCACCCCGGGCGCGGCGTCCGCGCGCAGCTCGCCGCGCTCGCGCATCCGGCCGATCGCGTCAGCGAACAGCCCTTCCCAGGCGTCGAACGCCGCGGCGGTCTGCAGCCGCGCGCCCTCGTTCCGCCCGGCCACCTCGGTCGCCAGCGAGCCGATCGGGCACCCCGGCAGCCCCATCTGCTCGAACCCGGCCACGAAGCCCGCCAGCGCGTTCTCCAGGTCGGCCAGCGACGCGACGCTGCCCAGCGCGCGGGTCAGCCCGGCCAGCACCTGCGTGCAGCGCAGCCCCACCGCCGCCTCCACCAGCTCGTCGCGGCCGCGGAAATAGTGGTAGAGCTGGCTCTTGCCGGCTCCAGCCGCCGCCAGCACCTCGTCCAGGCTGGTCCCCGCGACGCCACGCTCCGCGAACAGCTCCGCGGCGCGCTGCACGATCCGCTCGCGGCTGGCGCGCCCGCGCCCGGTCCTCGGCTCGCCCGGCATGATCCTCATGCTAGCCGCGGACTGTACCCAGCAGTCCAGGACGTGACCCGCGCGGCGGACACGCCCAGCGCTAGGGAGACAGTGCCGCATCAGCCTATTGACAGGTTTGTTTGGAAAGTATACGAACTAACTGAGTGTTCAGCGGGGGCATCCGAAGTTCATGGCAAAGGGGCCGGGGACAGGAGTCGCCAGTCATGAGATCTCTCACCCGCTCGAAGCCGGCCCGCTGGGCCGCCGCCATCTCGGTCACCACACTGCTCGGCCTGGCGTCAGCCGCGCAGGCCAGCCCGTTAACGGCGGCCTCGCCCGCCGCCGCAGGCGCGCGGGCGCGCGCGGCCGCGGTCGCCGCCGCCAGCTCGCCGTCCGGCACCGGGGCCAGCGACGTCTCGAACCTCGGCGCTAACGGCTGGACGGTGCAGAGCAGCGCGGTCGCCACCCAGACCGGTGCCCAGATCTCCACCCCCGGGTTCAGTACCAGCACCTGGCTGCCGGTCAGCAACGACGACGCGGGCGCGCCCGGCACCGAGATCGAGGCCCTGGCGCAGAACGGCCGGTGCCCAGGTGACACCGCGCTCCAGCCGGTGAACCAGACCGCGAACAGCCCGAGCAGCGTGTTCTTCTCCACCAACATCCAGAGCTGCTACGGCTTCATGAACAAGGTCGGCGCCGACACGGTCGCGCAGTTCAGCGTGCCGTGGTGGTGGCGCACCGACTTCACGCCGAACCTCCAGGCCGGCCAGGTGGCCACGCTGATTCTCAACGGCGTGGTCGGCTCGGCGAACGTCTGGGTCAACGGCCAGGAGGTGGCCACGTCGGCCGCGGTCACCGGCGCCTACACCAAATTCACCTTTAACGTCACCGGGCTGATGCGGGCCGGAACGAACTCGCTGGCGATCGAGGTGAACCCGAACAACCCGCAGACCATGTTCACCCTGGATGACGTGGACTGGAACCAGATCCCGCCGGACAACAACACCGGCATCCAGTTCCCGGTCCAGCTCGCGGTCGACGGGGCGCTGTCGGACGGCAACGCGCACGTGGTCGAGAACAACGCCGCCAACCTGAGCAGCTCGACGCTGACCGTGAAGACCGACATCACGAACAACACCGCGACCGCCCAGGCCGGAACCGTGACCGCCACGATCACCCCGCCGGGCAGCGGCGCCCCGATCACGGTCAGCCAGAACGTGACGGTCCCGGCCAGCACGACGCAGACCGTCGCGTTCACCCCGGCCGCGTTCCCCGGCCTGACGATCACCAGCCCGCAGGTCTGGTGGCCGTACCAGATGGGTGCCCAGCCGCTGTACACGCTGGCCACGTCCGTGGCCCAGAACGGCACCACGCTGAACTCGACCAGCGAGACGTTCGGCATCCGGACCGTCACGTCGTACCTGACCGGGTCGAACTCGGCCGAGCCGGCGGGCGCCCGCGCCTTCAAGATCAACGGCGTGCCGATCGTGACCCGCGGCGGCGGCTTCTCGCCGAACATTTTCCTGCACTACTCGGCGGCCGACATCGCCAAGCAGGTCGCGCTGATGAAGGCCATGGGCGTGAACACGATCCGCCTCGAAGGGCACATCATGCCGACCGACTTCTTCGAGCAGATGGACCAGGCGGGCCTGCTGGTCAACGCCGGGTTCCAGTGCTGCGACGCCTGGGAGCTGCAGAGCAGCGGGCTGACCGCCACGGCCGACTTCCAGGTCATGCAGAACTCGGCCCTGGCCATCGGCCAGAACCTGCGCAACCACCCGAGCGTGTCCAGCTTCCAGTGGAGCGACCTCGCGCCCACCACCCAGCAGGAGTCGGTCACGCTGACCGCCTTCCAGCAGGCCGACCTCACCGACTCGACGTTCTCCAGCCCGGTGCCGATCATCTCCTCGGCCGAGTACCGCAGCAGCACGCAGCTCGGAACGTCCGGAGAGAAGGAAGGCCCCTACGACTGGGTGCCGCCCAACTACTGGTACGACACCACGCACTTCGACACGAACGACTCGACGCAGACCAACGCCGGCGGCTCGTGGGGCTACGACAGCGAGCAGAGCGCCGGGGACACCGTCCCGACGCTCGACTCGCTGAACCGGTTCATGTCGGCTACGGATCTCTCGAACCTGTGGCAGAACCCCAAGTTCAACCAGTACCACCTGAACTACGAGCCGCGCTGCAAGACCGGCTACTCGTTCGGCACGCTGTGCCACTTCGACGCGGCGATGAACGCCCGGTACGGGACGCCGACCAGCCTGAGCCAGTACGTCCTCCAGGCGCAAGCCCAGGACTACGAGAACACCCGGGCACAGTTCGAGGCGTTCATCGACCACTCCACGAACACGCCGCTACCGTCGACCGGCACGATCTACTGGCAGATGAACAAGGGCTGGCCGAGCCTGCTGTGGAACCTCTACGGCAACGACGGCGACCAGGCCGGCAGCTACTTCGGCGCGCAGGAGGCCAACCGCAGCCTGCACGCCCTGTATGCGCTCGACAACGGGACCGTCACGCTCGACAACCTGAGCAACACGTCCCAGTCCGGGCTGTCGGTCGAGTCCAAGGTCTTCAACCTGGCCGGCGCCGTGCTCGACGACCAGACCGCAAGCACCATCACGCTCGGCAGCCAGCAGGTCCTCAACAAGGTGCTGACCCCCAAGGTCCCCAGCGGCAGCCCGGTCCAGGTCTACTTCGTCGAACTGCTGCTGAAGCAGAACGGGACGCTCGTCGACCGGAACGTCTACTGGCTGTCGACCCAGGCCGACGCCGTCAACTGGACCAAGTCGCTCGGCCAGCCGCAGGGCGTCATCTCCACCTACGCCAACCTGCAGTCGCTGGGGACGCTGCCGCAGTCGTCGGTGACCGCCACCTCCTCCACCACGACCCAGGCCGGGCCCGACGGCGCGGACCGGGCCACCACCGTCACGATCACCAACAACTCGGCGTCCACCGTCGCGTTCCTGCTCCGGGCCGATGTGCGGCGCGGCACGGCGGCCGGCCAGGAGCTGGCCGGTGACAACGAGCTGCAGTCCTCGATCTGGCAGGACAACGACATCACGCTGTTCCCCGGCGAGTCGCAGACGCTGACCGTGACCTGGAACTCCGCCGACCTGCAGGGCGCCACCGCCGTGGTCAGCGTCTCCGGATGGAACGTACCCAAGATCGACATCCTGGCTTAGGAGCCACCCGATGAGGTTGCGTTATCGCATTGGATTTGGATTTCACGGCAGGCGATCGCGAGTAGTGGCTGTGGTAGTTCTGGCCGTCGGCAGCCTGTTCGCTGCTCGCGCGCCTGCCGACGCGGCGCCGCTGACCGTCGTCACGGTCCAGTTCGATGACAGCAACGCCGATGTCTACCAGTGGATCAGCTCGCTGAACAACCATGGCTTCCCCGCGACGTTCTACGTCAACAGCGGCAACATCGCGGCGGCGGGGAAACTGACCTGGGCGCAGCTCACGGCGCTGTCTGCGGCCGGAACGAGATCGCGAGCCACACCGTCGATCACGTCGACCTGAAGAAGCTCAAGCTCGCCGATGCCCGGTTCCAGGTCTGCCAGGACCGGGTGAATCTCGCCGATCACGGCTTCCAGCCAGAATCCCTCGCCTACCCCTTCGGGGACGTCAACTCCACGGTGGAGACACAGGTCGTCCAGTACTGCGGAGACAACAGCGGCCGCACCGTCTCGGGGGTCAATGACAGGACCGTGTTCGCCGAGACGATCCCGCCCGCCGACCCGTACGCGACCCGGACCCCGGCCGACCCCAAGCAGGGAACCACGCTGTCCACCATCGAGGGCTACGTCACCGCCGCCGAGCAGAACGGCGGCGGCTGGGTGCAGCTGACCTTCCATCACATCTGCAGCGGCTGCGACGCGTACTCCATAACGGCGGCCACCATGCAGTCGCTGCTGGACTGGCTCAGCACTCAGGTCAGCGCCGGAGCTGTGGCCGTGCAGACCACCAAGCAGGTGATCGGAGGACCCTACATAACACCGTTCTGCTGCTAGCCCGGAGGGCCAGCCCGACGAGGGCGCCGGCCAGGAAGCCGAACACGTGCGCCAGGTACGCCACCGACCCGGCGCCGCCCGTGGTGATCCCGGCCGAGTACATCCACTGCAGCAGGAACCAGAGGCCCAGCACGATCCACGCCGGTATGCGCAGCGGGAGGAAGAGCAGGAACGGGACCAGGCTCCAGACCCGAGCGCGCGGGTAGAGCACGATGTAGGCGCCCAGGATCCCGGCGATCGCGCCGGAGGCGCCGATGAGCGGCTCGGTCGAGTGCGGGTTGGCCGCCGCGAACCCGTACGCCGCGGCGTAGCCGCAGACCAGGTAGAAGAGGAGGTAAGGCACCTTGCCCATGCGGTCCTCGATGTTGTTGCCGAACACCACCAGGAACAGCATGTTGCCGAGCAGGTGCAGCCATCCGGCGTGCAGGAACATCGAGAACAGCACCGACAGCGGCGGCGACTTGCGGTACGGCGGCCTGCTCAGCAGGCAGGCCGCGCCCTGCGGCCCGATCGTGGCCTGGCCGGTCGGCACCAGCGGCAGCGGCCGGTCGGTCACCAGCTCGTGCGGGATCGCGGCGTACCGGTCGTAGAACGCCGCCTGTCTGCACACGGCCGCGGGCCCGGGCCCCGTCGCGACCGTGCCGAGCGACACCGGGGTGAGCAGCAGGACCAGGACGTTGGCGGCCGCGAGCGCGTAGGTAACCCACGGCGTCCGGCGCAGCGGGTTCAGGTCATGGACGGGAATGACCACATGCTCATCATGCCCGGAACGCACCGCGGGCAGCAGGGCTATAACACAGAGCGGCGAGGCGGGGCACCCATGGCCTCGGCCATGCCGCGGTTGGCGAGCGCGTCGGCACGCTCGTTACCCTCGTTGCCCGCGTGACCCTTGACCCAGCGCCAGTCCACGTCGTGACGTTCCGTCGCGGCCTCGAGCCGGCGCCAGAGATCCGCGTTCTTGACCGGCTGCTTCGCGGCCGTCATCCAGCCATTGCGCTTCCAGCGCGGCAGCCATTTGGTGACGCCGTTGCGAAGATAGGTGCTGTCGGTGTGCAGGCGCACGGGCACCGGCCTTTTCAGGCTCTCCAGGGCCTGGATCGCGGCCATCAGCTCCATGCGGTTGTTGGTGGTCTTTCCCGCCTCGCCGCCGTACAGCTCCTTCTGCTGGCCGCGGTAGCGGAGCACGGCGCCCCATCCGCCCGGGCCCGGATTGCCGCTGCACGCACCGTCGGTAAAGATGTCCACGACTGTGTTCCCCGCTCGCCTGCGGGGCGCTCTTGGCTCGCTTGCCTGCGGCGCCGCCTGCTGTGGCATGCACGAAACATACCGTCAGGCGGTGTCGCGGGGACCCCCGATCTCGCTGGGCCGCGCCCGCGGCATACCGTGCGGACAGCGCCGTTCCAGGTTGGCCAGGGACTGCGCGATGTCACGGCGCATCTTGGGGGCGATCAGGCGGAGCAGGGATCCGAACGCGCCCTGTACCTCGACCTTCTTGACCACCCGGACCCGTCCTTCGGCGACCGGCTCGAGCACGTGGTCGAAGATGACCTTGCCCAGCGGCATGGGGCATTCGGTCACCCAGCGCCGACCGTTGTCTACCGCGGTGATGATGAAGGTGCCGCCCAGATTGCCGCGCTGCTTGGCCCAGCCAGAAACGCCCGGCTGGAACGGGCCGTCCAGCCGGGCGATCTCCTTGCTCACATCCCACTCAGGCCAGCGGGCCACGTCGGTCCACACCTTCCAGACCTCAGCCGGCTCAGCCTCGAAGATCGCCTCGCACTCGAATAGGTACATGGCTCCCGCCTTCGGTAAGGCTCGGCGCCGTGGCAAAGCTGGCTTGTGCCCTCGAACTCGGAAGCCATGCTTCCATATCGCCAGGACGAACGCACCACAACTAACTGCAGCAGCAGATCCAGCCCCCCGGGGCGGCGTCAGGGCACGAGCCGCTGGCGCAGGAGCGACCGTTCTGCCTGGTTGTGGGTCAGGTCGTGCGCTTGCAGCCGCGCAGCCCGTGCCTGCTCGTCGCGGCCCATGTCGGAGAGCAGCTCGCCACGGGCGGCGTGGTAGATGTGGTAGCCGTCCAGCTCGGCGGCCAGCTGGTCCAGCTCTCGCAGGGCCGCCTGCGCACCTGCCACCCGCCAGATCGCGAGGGCGCGGTTGAGCCTGACGACCGGGGAGGGTTCCATCTCCAGGAGCAGGTCGTAGAGGGCGACCACCTGCATCCAGTCGGTCGACTCGAAGGACGGGGCCTCGGCGTGGCAGGCCGCGATCGCCGCCTCGACCTGGTAGGGGCCGGGCCGGCGCATGGCCGCCGCCCGCTCGATGAGGGTCACCGCCTCGGCGATCTCGTCGTGGTCCCATAGTGACCGGTCCTGGTCGGCCAGCCGCACCAGGTCGCCGGTGTCGGTGAAGCGGGCGTCGGCCCTGGCCAGGTGCAGCCGCATGAGCGCCAGCAGGCCCAGGGCTTCGGGCTCGGCAGGCAGCAGGCGGCACAGCAGGCCGGTCAGCCAGAGCGCGTCCTGCGACAGGTCCCGCCTCGAGCCGCTGCCCGAGGTCGCCAGATGGCCCTCGTTGAACAGCAGGTAGAGCACCGCGAGCACCTCCGGCAGCCGGCCGGGCAGCTCGTCGGGGCCCGGCATGCGGTAGGGGATGCCCGCGGTGGCGATCTTGCGCTTGGCACGCACGATGCGCTGCGCCACCGCGTCCTCGGAGGCGACGAACGCCCGGGCGATCTCGCCGGTCGTGAATCCGAACACAGCACGCAGGGTGAGCGCCACCTGCCACTCGCGGCGCAGCGCCGGGTGGCAGCAGGTGAAGACCAGCTGCAGGCGGTTGTCGGGCTCGGGAGCCGGCTCGGGGGCCGGCTCGCGCGCCAGCTCGGCGAGCTTGGCGGCGTAGCGGGCGTCGCGGCTCAGGCGGTTCAGCGCCCGGCGCCGGGCCACGGTCAGCAGCCAGGCGCCCGGCCGTGCGGGGATCCCCTCCGCGGGCCAGTGCTCCAGGGCCTGGACGACCGCCTCCTGGAGGCTCTCCTCCGCGAGGTCGAAGTCGCCCAGGCTGCGCACCAGGGAGGCCGTCAGGTGGCCGGCCTCGTCGCGGAAGGCCGCGGCCACGGCGGCGTGCGCCTGCGCGGGCGAGGCCGTGGCCCGGGCCGCCTGCGCGCCCGGGCCGGCCTCGTCGGCGTCCGTCACGGCCGGTCCAGCTCGGCGGGCAGGTCGTGCGGGACGACCGGCCTGATCTCGACCGCCTGGGTCCGGCCCGGCCAGGTCTTCGCCAGCTCCAGCGCCTCGTCGAGATCGGCCACGTCGATCTCGCAATAGCCGCCGACTACCTCCTTGCCCTCCAGAAACGGGCCGTCTTTGACGACGGGCCGGCGCTGGCCCTCCAGCAAGACCGTGGTGGCGGTGTCGGGCGGCTGCAGCTGGTGGATCGAGCCGATCCTGGAGCTGTTGCGGGTGAGCCAGTCGCCCACGCCGGCGTAGGCCCGCCGGACGTCCTCCGGCGAGCTCGCCGGCCCGGAGCCTTCGCGGGTGCCGCAAAAAAGCAGGATGTACTTCATCTGTTTGACCTCCTGCTACACCGACAAACGAGCAGCGGCCGGGATCGACACCTCCGGGGTGTCGATTCGGACCCGCCTGGTTTGTCGTCAGCGTAGGAGGTGCGTGCACATGGAATCGACAGTCCTGGTGGAGCGCCGCGATGGCGGCATCCTACTCATCGGCATCAGCCGCCCGGAGGCGAACAACCGCCTCGACCCGCCGACCTATATCGCGCTCGGGCAGGCGCTGTACCAGCTGGAGCACGACGACCAGCTCCGGGTGGGGGTGCTGTACGCGACCGGCCCCGACTTCGTCCCGGCGCTGGACCTCGCCGCCTACGGGGCGGCGGCCCAGGCAGGCACGTTTCCCGCGGCGACGCCGCGGACCGACATCCTGGACCCGCTGGACATGACGCCGCCGCGCCGCTCCAAGCCCCTGGTCGTCGCCGTCCAGGGCCAGACCAAGCGCGTCGGTCACGAGCTGTTCCTGGCGGCCGACGTGCGCGTGGCGGCCAGCGACACGGTCTTCGCCCAGGACGAGGCGCTGCTGGGGCTGTACCCCGGCGGCGGCGCGACCGTGCGCCTGGTGCGTGAGATCGGTCACGGCAACGCCATGCGGCTCATGCTGACCGGCGAGGCCTGGGGCGTCGAGGAGGCCCAGCGCTACGGACTGGTCCAGGCTGTCACCCCGCCAGGGCAGCAGCTGGGGCGCGCGCTGGAGTTCGCGCGCAAGATCGCCACGGCCGCGCCGCTCGGGGTACGTGCGACCGTCACGGCCGTGCAGCGCTACGAACAGGAGGGTGAGGCGGCGGCCTTCCCGGCCCTGCGGCCAGAGCTGGCGCGCCTGATGACGACCCAGGATTTCGGCGAGGCCGTGCGCGCGTTCGCTGAGCAGCGGCCACCGGTCTACCACGGCTTGTAACCGGCGTCCGACCTGGCCGGCTCGGCCGGCCCCGGCGGCCAGAGCCATCGCTGGTACCGCCGGCGCCAGTCAGGCCGGGTAGGGCTCTGGCTCGGTGGTGTAGCTGCGGCCGCTGGGCAAGGTCCAGACCAGGGTGCCCGGCCGGGGCTGGGCGGCCGCGCGGCCGTCGGCATCAGTGAGCGTCAGGTGGTCCCGCCCGGGCCCGCGGCGGTACCCGGCTGGCGGTGGCGGTTGCCGGGTCAGAAGGTGGTCTCGGCCAAGGTCAACGAGGTGTCAGATCCCCCCGGGTACTCGCCAACAGCCGTGCAGGCGGTGGCTAGGACGCACGACACCGCGCGCACGTCGGCGGAGGTGGCACCGAAGGGGAGGGCCATGGCCTGGACGCGCCAGCTCGCGCCGTCCCAGTGCTCGGCCACGATCGGCAGGTGCTCGTCGCCCGTGGAGCCGACGGCGGTGCAGGCGTTCGGCGAGTTGCATGAGACCCCATTCAGGAACATGCCACGGGCACCGGACGGGTTGGGCGTGGCTTGGATGCTCCAGCTCGTGCCGTTCCAGGCCATGGCTAGCGGCACGGCGACGCCCGAGTTGTTTTGGTGGTAGCCGACGGCGGTGCAGGCATTAGCCGAGGAGCACGACACTCCGAAAAGCTGGGTGCGGTTGGCCGAGGGACTGGGGGTGACCTGGATGCTCCAGCTCGTGCCGTCCCAGCGCTCGGCCAGCGGCGCGTTGGCGCTGGTGACGGTTCCCTGGTCGCCCACGGCGATGCAAGCGTTCGCCGAGGTGCACGACACGCTGCGCAGGAAGCTGTAGAACGCGCCGACCGGGCTGGGGGTGGTCTGGAGGGCCCAGCTCGTGCCGTCCCAGACCTCCGCGAAGGCGAGCGTGGTGTGGGCGCCATTGTCGTAGCCGCCGACGGCTGTGCAGGCGGTCGCCGAGGTGCACGACAGGCCGGACAGCTCGGCGAAGCTGGTGCCAGGGCTGGGGCTGGGGATGGCCTGGACGGTCCAGCGCCTGCCGTCCCAGCGCTCGGCGAAGGCGAGCGTGACGTCGACGCTGGCGTCATAGCTGCCGACGGCGGTACAGGCGCTCGCCGCGGTACACGAGACCGCCGACAATTCACTGGCCAGGGCTCCTGGTGGGCTCGGGACGGCCTGGATGCTCCAGCGGATGCCATTCCAGGCCTCGGCAAGCGGTGCCGCTGGGCCAAAAGGGCCGCGGTTGTAGGAGCCTCCGGCGGTGCAGGCACTCGCCGAGGTGCACGACACATCGCGCAGAACGCCGCCGAAGGTGCCAGCGGGGTTGGGGGTGGCCTGAATGCGCCAGGTCGTGCCGTTCCAGGCTTCGGCCAGTGTCACGGTGCTAAGGCCGTCTTGATGGCGGCCGACCGCGATGCAGGCGTTTTGCGAAGGGCACGACACACCAGCCAGAACGGTGCCGCCGAGGCTGTGCATGACCTGGAGCGTCCAGCGAGCACCGTTCCATCGCTCGGCAAAGTCCGCTCCGACGGCGGTGCAAGCGCCTGGAGAGCTGCACGAAACCGCGGAAAGCCCGCTGATTGTCGCACCGGGTGGGTTGGGTGTGGCCTGGATGCGCCACCTCGATCCGTTCCAGGCTTCAGCCAGCGTGCGCGCACTGCCGCTGGTGGAGGAGCTTCCCACAGCGGTGCAGGCGCGAGCCGAACTGCACGACACCTTGGACAGCCCGCTGCCGGCGGCACCGGCCCTGTTAGGCGTGGCCTCGATGCGCCACCTCGTGCCGTTCCATCGTTCGGCCAACGTCAGCAAAGCGAAGGACCTATTGGTATAGGCACCGACAGCAGTGCACGCGTTCGCCGGGCGGCACGAAATCCCGGTCAGGTCGGCGCTGCTGGCGCCGGCGGGGCCGGGCACGGGCAAGATCTTCCAGCGGGCGCCGTTCCAGGTCTCGGCAAACGGTATGTCTCTGGGGCCGAGGAGGACGTAGCTTCCCACGGCGGTGCAGGCACTCGCCGACGAGCACGACACGCTGAGGAGCCGAGCGGAGGTAGCCCCCGCCGGGCGGGGAGTGGCCTGGATCTTCCAGCGGCTGCCGTTCCATCGCTCGGCGAGGGGTATGTCTCTGCCGACCCTGGGGGCATAGGAGCCGACCGCGGTGCAGGCGTTGGCCGCCGAGCACGACACGCTGACGAGCTGGGTGAAGCTGGCCCCCACAGGAGTAGGCGTGGCCAGGAGGCGCCAGCTCGTGCCATTCCAGGTCTCGGCGAAGGCCACGAAGAGGCCGGTGCCGCCGGCCCGGTCGCCAACCGCGATGCAGGCCCTCGCCGTGGTACACGAGTCGGAAACCAGGTCGCCGTTGGGCACGGTTTGATTCGGGGTCTGCCGGACCCTCCACGCCAGTAACGCCGCGCCGGGTCGGCTCGCCGCGCCAGCGGGGGCCGGCGGCGCCGCGATAAGGCCCACGAGCAGAGCCATCGCGGTCAGTGAACCAAAGGCGCGCCGCACGCTTGTCCAGGACAACATGGCGCCTCCCAGCCGAGAGTATGCCGCAAGAGCACTGAAGACATTCTGTACCTTTTCTGAACGCCGCAAGGAGGTCAGCCATCACACGGCGACGCCTCCGCCGGACGGAGCGCGGGTCGACACCCCGGGCCTGGACAAATAGCGGCGTTGCGGGTCTCGCCTGAACCGTGGTACAAGGACCGAATGATCGCCGTTCCGGGTCCGGCGCAGCCCGCCGCTACAGGGGACACGCGCGCGGCCGCGGCCGTCCACGTCGCGGGGCTGCGGAAGCGTTACGGCAGCGTGGCCGCGGTGGACGGCGTCGACCTGACCGTGCGCGCCGGCGAGTTCTTCACCCTTCTCGGGCCGTCCGGGTCGGGGAAGACCACCCTGCTGCGGCTGATAGCGGGGTTCGAACGCCCCGACGCCGGCCAGGTCGTGCTCGGCGGGACCGACGTCACAAACGTTCCGCCCTACGCCCGCAACGTCAACACGGTGTTCCAGGACTACGCCCTGTTCCCGCACATGACGGTCTGGCGGAACATCGAGTACGGCCTGCGTGTCCGCCGCGTGCCCAGGACCGAGCGGCGCGAGAAGGTGGACCGTGCCCTGGAGATGGTAAGGCTGCCCGGGCTCGGCTCGCGCAAGCCGGCGCAGCTGTCCGGAGGCCAGCGCCAGCGCGTCGCGCTGGCCCGCGCGATCGTGAACGAGCCGGAGGTGCTGCTGCTGGACGAGCCGCT
>Ga0070699_100001748_pt1 | contig 19835 bp, 17 predicted proteins | sample KBSK1503metaG_FD_65473 | JGI IMG/M metagenome (GOLD analysis project Ga0070699, IMG submission 65473) | Corn, switchgrass and miscanthus rhizosphere microbial communities from Kellogg Biological Station, Michigan, USA - KBS K1-50-3 metaG | ecosystem: Host-associated > Plants > Roots >... | reverse complement strand
CCGACGGCATGCGTGTGATCCGCTACGTCAATCCTGCGACCGGCGGCGCCGTCATGCCGACGCTTGATTGCTACGCCGCGCGCTTGCGGGCGGGCACGCCGATGCGCGCGAAACGCACGACCTACAACGTGGTCTGTCTCGTGGTCGCGGGTGAGGGGCGCTCGCACATCGGCGAAGAGACTTTCGAATGGTCGCAGCATGACGTGTTCACCATCCCGCACTGGACGTGGGCGCGCCATGAGGCGCGCGGCGGCGATGCCGACCTGTTCATGGTGACGGACAAGGCGGCCTTCGAGCGGCTCGACCTGGTGCGCGAGGAGATGGAATGACCATCTAGCGATGAACACATCGTGTCCCGGGCGCAGCGCAGCGTGCAACGGTGCGCTGCAGACCCGGGACCGTTCTAGACCGTGGCGATCCCGGATCAGCGGTGCACCGCTACGCAGAGCTTCGCGCTGCACCGCATCCGGGACACGCATGAATGGACACCTCGCAACGTAAACCCAACTATCAGGGTATCGGCGCTCCGCTGCGGCGCGTCGAGGATAAGCGCTTTCTCACCGGCCACGGGCGGTTCGTGGCCGACATCGAGCTCTCCGGCACGCTCGCCTGCGCGCTCGTTCGCTCCCCGCACGCGCACGCTGCCATTCGCCGGATCGACGCATCGGCAGCGCTCGCCGCGCCCGACGTCGTCGCGGTGTTGACCGGCGCCGATATGGCGGCCGACGGCATGGCGCCGATGCGGCCGCTGTGGGTGCTGCGTTCGCGCGATGGCTCACCCATGGCCGAGCCGGCGCGCTTCGCGCTCGCGCGCGAAACGGTGCGCCACGTCGGCGAGCCGGTGGCGGCCGTCGTCGCTGCAACCCTTGCGCAGGCCGTCGACGCGGCCGAGCGCCTCGAGGTGGACTACGCGCCGCTCTCGGCCGTCACCGACGCGCGCGCGGCGCAAGTTGAGGTTGCGCCTCAGCTGCATGCCTGCGCCCCTGGCAACGTCTGCTTTCGTTGGGCGCGCGGCGACGAAGCCGCCGTGCGAGCGGCGTTGCGATCCGCCGCCCACGTGGTCGCGATCGATCTCGTCAACAATCGCTTGGTCGGGGCGGCGATCGAGCCGCGCGCGGTCATCGGTGCCGTCGATCCGCAAAGCGACAAGCTCACGCTTTACAGCTCGACCCAGGCGCCGCACCACATTCGCCGGCAGGTGACCGAGCAGCTCGGCATTCCGGAGAGCGCGCTGCGCGTCTTCTCGCCCGACGTGGGAGGCGGTTTCGGCTACAAGGGCAAGCTCTATCCGGAAGAGGGCATCATCGCCTGGGCCGCGCGCCGGCTGCGCCGTCCCGTGCGGTGGGTCGCGAGCAGGGCCGAAAGCTTTGCTGCGGACAATCAGGCTCGCGATCACCTGACGCATGCGGAGCTCGCGCTCGACGCCGACGGTCGTTTCCTCGCGCTGCATGTTCAGACGTTTGCCAATCTCGGCGCCTATGTGTCGACCTTCGGCGCCGCGATCCCGAGCGCGATCTACAGCGCGCTGTTTGCCGGCGGCTACCGCACGCCCGCGATCTTCGTGGAAGTGACGGGCGTATTCACCAATACCACGCCGACCGACGCCTTTCGCGGCGCCGGCAGGCCCGAGGCCTGCTACGTGTTGGAGCGTCTGGCCGACCGCGCGGCGGAGAAACTCGGCATCGATCGCGCGGAGATCCGCCGGCGCAATCTCATCCCGCCGAGCGCGATGCCCTACAAGACGCCGATCGGCCCGACCTATGACTGCGGCGATTTTCCGAAAATCTTCGCGCGCACGCTCGCGCTCGCCGACTATGACGGATTCGAAGAGCGCCGCGCGCAGGCGGCGCGACGCGGCCGCCTGCGGGGCATCGGCATGGCCTGCTACGTCGAGTCCTCCGGCGTTGCGCCGTCGCGCTTTGCCGGCGCGCTCGGCGCGCGCGTCGGCTTCTACGAAGCCGCATCCATTCGGGTCGAGCCCGATGGCGCGGTGCGCGCCATGCTCGGAACTCACAATCACGGCCAAGGACACGCCACGACGCTCGCTCAGATTCTCGCGTCGAGGTTCGGCATGCCGGTCGAAAAAATCGAAGTGGTCGAGGGCGATACCGACGCGGTGCCCCACGGCACCGGCACTTTCGGCTCGCGCTCGATCGCGGTCGGCGGCAGCGCGCTCGATCGTGCCGCCGATAAGATCATCGCCAAGGGCAAGCTGATCGCAGCCCATCTGCTCGAGGCGGCCGCAGGCGACGTCGATTTCGCCGACGGCGCCTTCATCATCGCCGGCACCGACCGGCGCATGTCCTTCGCGGCGGTCGCGCAGGCGGCTTACGTGCCGCACAACTTTCCGCTCGAGACCGTCGAGCCCGGCTTGCAAGAGACCGCGGTCTACGATCCGCCGAGCTTCGCCTTCAGCAACGGGGCGCATGTCTGCGAGCTCGAGATCGATCCGGACACCGGCCGCATCGAGATCATCGGTTTCTGGGGCGTCGACGACATCGGCACCGTCATCAATCCGATGATCGTCGAGGGCCAGATCCACGGCGGCCTCGCCCAGGGCATCGGCCAGGCGCTACTCGAGCGTTGCGCCTACGACGGCAGCGGCCAGCTCGTCAGCGGCTCGTTCATGGACTACGCGGTGGCGCGCGCGGACGATCTGCCGCTGTTCGTCACCGAATGCGACGAGAGCCAACCCTGCACCCACAATCCGCTCGGCGCCAAGGGCTGCGGGGAAGCGGGGTCCATCGGCTCGCCCGCGGCGGTGGTCAGCGCGGTGCTCGATGCGCTCGCCCCCCTCGGCGTCACCGACCTCGACATGCCGCTCACCTGCGAGCAAGTATGGCGGAGGATTCGGGAGGCGCAGCAAGCGGCGAAATCTGCGTAGGGTGGGCAAAATCGCCTGCCGAGGAACCGCAATTTGCACCGGGTGGAGGGCGATTTTGCCCACGCAACGCGTGGGCATTGCGCTCGCGCATGACGCGCGGATGATAGACCGAGGCGGCGCAATGCCCACCCTACGCATCTGGCAGGTGTGTGGGGGTGGGCAACATCACTTGCCGAGGAACGGCAATCTACGCCGGGCGGATTTTGCCCACGCTGATGCCTGCCGCGCGGCCCGCAACGCATCATTCAGGTTCCGCCGGCGTGGCCCAGGGTCGCCGGGCGCGATCGGCCATCTTGAACGCGGCGATCTTGTCCAGACAGCTCTCGGTCAACGCGATGTTATCCCAACCGTTGAGCAGGCGCGTGCGGCGGACCGGGTCGATGGCGAAGTGGAAGCTTTGATCGCCGCATTGGATCGTCTGCTGCTCGAGATCGACGATCAGGGGCGGGTGAGGCTTCTCGCCGAGCAAGCCTATGAGCGTGGCCGCCTCGTCGTCTGAGACGAGCGCGGTCAACAGTCCGTTCTGCACGGCGTTGCCCGCAAAGATGTCGCCGAAGGATGGCGCGATCACGCAGCGGATGCCGTAATCACAGAGCGCATAGACCGCCGCCTCGCGCGAGGAGCCGCAGCCGAAGTTGCGGGCGCCCACGACGATCTTGGCATCGCGCCAGTGCGGCCGGTTGAGCGGAAAATCCGGCCGCTCGCGCCCGTCGGCATCGAAGCGCAGATCGTGCAGCAGCGCCGTTGCGAGCCCGGCCGAGCGCGGCACCTTCAGAAAGCGCGCCGGGAGGAGTTGATCGGTGTTGAGGTTGGCGACGTCGAGCGGGCAGGCGGTCGCAGTCAGTCGGATGAACTTGTCCATGCGCGCCTCATGTCTTGCGTCCGGAGAGCAGCGGCCGCACGTCGGTTAGTCTCCCCGTCACCGCCGCTGCCGCGACCATGGCCGGAGACATCAAATGGGTGCGCGCGCCCGGTCCCTGCCGTCCGCGGAAATTGCGGTTGGTGGTCGAGGCGCAGCGTTCGCCCGGCGCCACCAGATCGCCGTTGATACCGACGCACATGGAGCAGCCGGATTCGCCCCATTCGAGACCGGCGTCGCGGAAGATCCGGTCGAGCCCTTCCTCCTCGGCCTGGCGCTTGACGGCGGACGAGCCGGGCGACACCAATCCGGGAACCTTGCTCACCCGGCCTGCCAGGACCGCGGCCGCCGCGCGCAGATCCTCGATGCGCGCGTTGGTGCAGGAGCCGATGAAGATGCGGTCGACCGCAATAGTGGTGAGCTTCGTGCCCGGTGTAAGCCCCATGTAGTCGAGGGCCTCGTGCAGATATTTCGCGCGCGCCGCGTCCGGCTCGTGTGCAGGATCCGGGACGCTCGCGTCGATCGGCAACGCGTCCTGCGGGCTCGTGCCCCAGGTGACAATCGGCGTAATGTCAGCGGCGTTGACCTCGACCTCGCGGTCGAATTTTGCGCCGTCGTCGGTCGCGAGCGCCGACCACGCCTCGACGGCCCGCTCGAATGCCGTCCCCTTCGGCGAATAGGGCCGGTCTTTCACGTATTCGAAGGTCGTTTCGTCCGGCGCGACCATGCCGCTGCGCGCACCGGCCTCGATCGACATGTTGCACAGCGTGAGCCGTCCTTCCATCGACAGCGCGCGAATAGTGGTGCCGGCGAACTCGATGGCATGGCCGGTCGCGCCGTCGGCGCCAATGCCCGCGATGATGGCGAGCACGATGTCCTTGGCCGCAATGCCAGGAGCAAGGCGTCCGTTGACGGTAATGCGCATGCGCTTCGGCTTGCGCTGCCACAGCGTGTGCGTCATCAGCACATGGGCGACCTCGGAGGCGCCGATGCCGAAGGCGTAAGCACCGAGCGCGCCATGGGTCGAGGTGTGGCTGTCGCCGCATACGATCAGCAGGCCGGGGAGCGTAAGGCCCTGCTCGGGACCGACCACGTGCACGATTCCTTGGCGAGGATCCGCAAGCCCAAACAGGGTTATGCCGTGCGCGGCGGTGTTTTCCTCGAGCGTGCGCACCATGCGCGCGATCTCGGGGTTGTCGATGACGCGCCGAGAGCCGCGCGTCGGGACATAGTGATCGGCGACACCGAAGGTGAGACCTGGCTCGGCGACCCGCGCGCCGCGCGCTTTGAGCTGGCTGAAGGCGTTGAACGATCCCTCATGCACGTAATGGCGGTCGACCCACAGCAGCGCCTCGCCGTCGTCGCGCCGCACGATCTCGTGGGCCGCCCAAAGCTTGTCGAACAGGGTCAGAGGCTCGCTCATGGCGGATCGAAAGGGACTAAACGCCGCGGCGCAGTAAGCCCAATATAGAAGGGCGCGCCGGGCAATGTTAGTCTATCGGGCGCATGTCAGATGGGAGGGTTCCAATGTCGCATTGGTCAGCACAGCTCACGCGTCGCCATCTGCTGCAGACGACGGCGGTGAGCGCCGCCGCCGCGGTGACGGGCCTCGTCAACGCGCCGGCGCTGCTCCGCGCGCAGGGCTCTCCGGTGAAGCTCGGCGTGCTGCATCCGGTCTCCGGCGCGCTGTCCTATTCGGGCCAGCAGGGCCGGCTCGGTGCAACGATCGCGATCGAGGAGATCAACGCGGCGGGCGGCATCAAGGCGCTGGGCGGCGCCAAGATCGAGGCTGTGCTCGGCGACGCGCAGTCGACGCCGGAAGGCGGCAATGCCGAGGTCGAGAAGATGAATTCGGCGAACGTCGCGGCCATCATCGGTGGCTATGCCAGCTCGATCTGCCTCACCGCCAGCCAGACCGCCGCCCGCTACGACCTGCCCTACGTGGTCGACGTCGGGGTCGCCGACAACATCGTCACGCGCGGCCTCAAGAACACGTTCCGGTTCGGGCCCGGCTTCGGAGTGATTGCCAAGACCGCCCTCGACAACCTCGTCACCATCAACGACCAGGCCGGCAAGCCGGCGAAGACGGCGATGATCGTGCACGAGGATTCGCTGTTCGGATCGGGGCTCGCCAAGCTGCTCAACGCGCAACTGCCCGAGCGGGACTTTCAGGTGCTCGAGACCATTCCGCATCCAACCCCGACCCGCGATTTCAACAACGTGGTGTTGAAGATCAAGGCGCAAAATCCGGATCTCGTTATTCCGGCGAACTACTACAACGAATACGTGCTGCTCGCGCGCACCATGCAGCAACAGCGCGTGCGGCAGAAAGGCATCTATTCGGTCCTCGGCGGCGCGGCATCCTCGTACAAGTTCGTCAAGGAGTTCCCTGAAGCCGCACAATACATCATGGACTGCAATCACTGGTTCGACCCGCGCAATCCGAAGGCGCTCGCGCTCAAGAAGAAGGTCGAGGACAGGGGGCAGTTCTACACTTATGAGGTGTTCATGAACTTCTCGTGCGTCCTGCTCGTCGCCGACGCGCTGGAGCGCGCCGGGAGCGCGGAGCGCGCCAAGATCATCACGGCGTTGGAAAACTCCACGTTCTCCGGCCACGTGATGCCCTACGGGCCAACCAAATTCGTCAACGGCCAAAACCAGGGCGCCGCACCGGTCAACACCCAGGTGCTCGGCAACGATATCCAGGTGATCTTCCCGCAGACGTTCGCCACGGCGAAGCCGGTATTCCCCATGCCGCGCGCCTGAGCGGCCACGAGACGGCGGCGCGCCGCCGCCGTCGCCTTCGGTCGCCGCATGCTGTCGCCGGTCATCCTCGTTCCTGCCGTCCTCAACGGGCTCCTGACCGGCGCGGTTTATGGGCTCATCGCACTCGGGCTGACGCTGATCTACGGCGTCCTGCACATCATCAATTTCGCGCACGGCGCGCTGCTCACCGCCGCCATGTTCGCGGCGTTCTTCGCGCACCGTTTCCTCGGGCTCGATCCCTACCTCGCGGCCATCGGGCTCACGCCGCTGTTCTTCGCGCTGGGTTACAGTTTGCAGCGCTTCGTCATCGGTCCTACCGCGCACGGCGAGGACCGCAACATTCTGCTGGTGACGCTCGGGCTTGCGGTGGTGATCGAGAACGCGCTGCTCTATGCCTTTGGCGCCGATACACGCACGCTCAACCTCGACTATGCCTTCAACGTCGTCGACCTCGGCATCGCCTTCCTTGCGCTGCCGCGCGTCATCGGCTTGGGCGTCGTGCTCGCCGTGGCGCTGGCCCTCTGGCTCATCCTGAGCTTAACCGACACCGGTAAGGCAATCCGTGCGGTCGCCAAGGAGAAGCTCGGCGCCGAGCTCTCCGGCATCGACGTGGGGCACATCTATGCCGTCACCTTCGGTCTCGGCACCGCGTGCCTTGCCATCGCCGCCTGCCTGCTGATCCCGACCTATTACGTCAATCCGCACATCGGAAACGCCTTCGTGCTCGTCGCCTTCACCATCGTCGTGCTCGGCGGCATGGGCTCGGTGACGGGCGCGCTCGTCGGCGGCCTGTTCATCGGCGTGGTGGAGAGTCTCTCCGGCCTTTATCTCGGGGAATCGCTCGGGCAGATCGGCATTTTCGTCATGTTCATCCTGGTGCTGCTCCTTCGCCCGCGCGGTCTGTTCGGAGAGCGGGCATGAGGGGGCCTTCGATCGCATACATCGTGCTCGTCATCGCCGTGCTCGCGACCGTGCCGTTGCTCACCGCCTCCAATGTCGTGCTCAATTTCCTCATCGTGGCATTGCTGATCGCACTGGTGGGGCAGGGCTGGAACGTGCTCGGCGGCTATGGCGGGCAGTATTCCTTCGGCCATGCGGCCTTCTTCGGCACCGGCGCGTATGTCACCGCCATCCTGCAAATGCGCTACGGCGTCAACGCCTGGATTGCATTCGCGCTCGGGATCGCCGGCGGCGCGCTCGTCGGCGCCGCAATCGGTGCGCTCACCTTCCGTTCCGGATTGAAGGGCTCGTATTTCGCCCTCGTCACGCTTGCGTTTGCCGAGGTGCTGCGCATTCTCGCGAGCGTCGCACCCATCAGCGGTGCCGGCGTCGGCATCCTGATCACGCTCGACCTGCGGCCGCAGGCGTTTCAGTTCCAGAGCCGCGCGCCGTTCTATTGGATCGTCGTTGCGCTGGTTGCCGTCTCGCTCGTCGTCGTCCGGCTGATCGAACGGAGCCGGTTCGGCGCCTGGCTCGTCGCCGTGCGCGAAAACGAGGACGCGGCCAAAGCGGTCGGCGTCGACACAGCACGGATCAAGCTCGCTGCCATGACCATTTCCGCCGCCATCACCGCCGCCGGCGGAGGTTTCTACGTGCAGTATTTTCTGTTCGTCGATTCCGGTATCGCCTACGGGCCGTGGATTTCGGTCGAGGCTTTGCTCGCACCCATCGTCGGGGGCATCGGCACCGTGTTCGGGCCGCTCCTCGGCGCGTTGGTTGTCAAGACGCTGGGCGAGTTGACCAAGCTCATCGCCGGCGATGCGCCCGGCCTCGACCTTGTCATCTACGGCGGTGTGCTTGTCCTGATCGTAGCCTTTGCCCCGCATGGGATTGCGGGCCTCCTGGCCGATTTGCGTGTGCGTTTTGCGCGGTTGAGGTCGTCGGTCTTAGAGCGCGCCCATGGCTGAGCCGCTGCTTCGCGTCGAGCGCGTATTCAAACGCTTCGGCGGCCTCCTCGCCGTCGACGATGTTTCGCTCGCCGTCGAGGCCGGCCGGATCACCGCGCTGATCGGGCCCAACGGTGCCGGCAAGACCACGCTGTTCTCCATCATCAGCGGATTCCTGCCGCCGAGCGAAGGCCGCGTCTTTCACCGCGGCGCGGACATAACGGGCATGCCGCCCCATCTTGTGGCGCGGCGAGGCATCGTGCGCACATTCCAGATCGTGCAGCCGTTCGCCGGCCTCACCGTGCACGAGAACATCGCCATCGGCGCTCATCTGTCGCGACGCTCGCGGGCCGACGCGCTCGACGCCGCCGCGGAAGTTGCAAGCACGGTTGGCCTCGGCGATGTCCTCGGCCGTCCAGCCGCGAGCCTCACGGTCGCGGGTCGCAAGCGGCTGGAAGTCGCACGCGCGCTCGCGGCCGGGCCCGAACTCCTTCTGCTCGACGAGGTGCTTGCCGGCCTCAACCCCGCCGAGGTCGCTACGATGGTGCCGATCATCCGCGGCATCGCCGACTCCGGCGTCACTATAGTGATGATCGAGCACGTGATGCAGGCGGTGATGAGCCTTGCCGAATACGTTTTCGTACTCGCTGAGGGGCGCATCATCGCCGAGGGCGCGCCGCAGGTCGTGGTGGACGATCCGCGCGTGGTCGAAGCCTATCTCGGCCATGGCGCGGCAGCACGTCTTTCGGCCGCAGGAGGCGCGCATGTCTGACGCGCTGCTTGCGGTCAGCGGGCTTACCGCCGGCTACGGCGCGATCGAAGTGCTGCGCGGCATCGATCTTGAGGTCGCCGCCGGCGAGATCGTCGCCGTGCTCGGCTCGAACGGCGCCGGGAAGTCAACGCTCAACCGCACGATCTCCGGCGTGCTGCGGGCCACGCACGGCTCCATCCGCTTCGCAGGCAGCGCGATCGAGCGCGAGAAGCCGGCGACGATCGTCGCGCGCGGGCTCATCCACGTGCCCGAGGGGCGCTGCGTCTTTCCCAACCTGACGATCAAGGAAAATCTCGATCTCGGCAGCTACCGGCGGGGCCGCATCCGGCGGGAGAGCAATCGTGAGCGGGTATTTGCGATCTTTCCGCGGCTCGCCGAGCGGCGGTCGCAGCGCGCCGGCACACTCTCGGGCGGCGAGCAGCAGATGCTGGCGATCGGCCGCGGCTTGATGGCCGAGCCTAAATTGCTCATCCTCGACGAGCCATCGCTCGGCCTGTCGCCGCTGCTCGTCGAGGAGCTGTTCGCGCTGATCCGGCGCATCAATGGGGAGGGCATTGCGCTCCTTCTGGTCGAACAGAACGTGGTGCAGTGCCTTGAGGTGGCGCGCCGCGCCTATATCCTCGAAAAGGGCATGTTCGTGCTACACGGGAACTCAGCCGATATCCGCGACGACCCGAACCTCAAACGCGCCTATCTCGGACTATAAACTATGGCTGACGTGGTGAAGCTGCGGTCGCGCCTCATGCGCAAGCCCATCGTGGTTGCTCCTGGCGTCTACGACGCGTTCACCGCACTGGTCGCCGAACAGAGCGGCTTCAGGACGCTTTACGTCTCCGGCGCGGCGATCTCGTATACGCGGCTCGGCCGGCCCGACATCGGTCTCGTGAGCATGAGCGAGGTTGTTGAGATCGTCGGCATGATCCGCGATCGCGTCGACGCCGATCTGATCGTTGACGCCGACACCGGCTATGGCAATGCGCTCAACGTCGGGCGCACCATGCGCCTGTTCGAACGCGCGGGGGCGAGCGCGATCCAACTCGAGGACCAGGAGTTTCCGAAACGCTGCGGCCACCTCGATGGCAAGGTCCTCATTCCGGCGGCCGAGATGGTTGGCAAGATCAAGGCGGCGCTCGATGCCCGGCGCTCGCGCGAGACGCTGGTGATCGCGCGCACCGACGCGATCGCGGTCGAAGGTTTCGAACGCGCCATCGAGCGCGCCGCACTCTACCGCGACGCGGGCGCCAACGTGCTTTTCGTCGAGGCACCCAAGACGCGCGCGGAGCTTAAGCGCATCCCGCCGGCGCTCGGCGGCGTGCCGCTGATGGCAAATATGGTCGAGGGCGGCAAAACGCCGCCGCTGTCGGCAGCCGAGCTCGAGTCGATGGGTTTCGCGCTGGTGATCTTTCCCGGGGGTCGCGCATTGGGACGCATGGCGAGCGAATATTATGCCTCACTCGCCGCACGCGGAACCTCCGAGCCGTTCCGTTCCCGCATGCTCGACTTCACAAGCATCAATGAACTGATCGGCACGCCGGAGATGCTCGCGCTCGGCAAACGATACGACTCTCCGGCACGACGCTCGGGCAGCAAGAGAGGGACGCGCCGGCGGCGTCGCAAAGTCTGATTATGCGCTCGGTTCTCAAACGGCAAATCGTCTAGCTCAGAAGCAGCCAAACTTCATCAGGGCAGCAACGCCGGCAAGGAAAACTCTAGAATGGAAAAGCCGTTCGACCTTGTGATCAAGAACGCCCGTGTGGTGCGCCCCAACAAGACGTCGGTGGATTGTCTCGACATCGCGGTCAAGGATGGAAAGGTCGCGCGCCTTGCGCCCGATATCCAGGCGGAGCAAGCGAAGCAGGTTTTCGACGCCAAGAATTTTTTGGCGTTCCCGGGCTGCGTTGATGCTCACATGCATATCGGCATCTATGCGCCGCTCGCTCAGGACGCGGTTTCGGAAAGCAAGGCGGCAGCGCTCGGCGGTGTAACCTCTAGCCTCAACTACATCCGAACGGGGCATTATTATCTGAACCGAGGCGGTCCATACCGTGACTTCATGCCCGAAGTCCTAAAGCAATCCGAGGGGCGCTTCTGGGTCGATTACGGTTATCACATTGCGCCGATCGAGGCTGGCCATATCGATGAAATGGAACATCTTGCCCTCGACTACGGCGTCCCCTCGTTCAAGATCTTCATGTTTTATGGGGGATACGGCCTGCACGGACGCTCAGCCCATCAGAACGAATTTCTGATGATCGGCCCCGAGGATCGTTATGACATCGCGCATTTCGAATTCATCATGCGCTCCGCGCAGCGCTTGATGGCGAAACATCCGAAACTCGCCCCCTATATCAGCGTCAGTCTTCATTGCGAGCTTGCTGAAATCCTCAACGCGTACACGAAAATCGTCGAGCGCGAGGGTAAGTTGACGGGACTGCATGCCTACAGCGCCGCCCGCCCTCCGCATTCGGAAGGACTTGCCATCTGGATCGCCTCTTACCTCGCCAACGAAACCAACTGTGTGAACATCAATCTCCTGCACCTGAGCTCGCGTAAGGCGATCGATGCGGCGTGGATCATGCAACAGGTGTTTCCCCACATCGCGTTCCGCCGGGAAGTGACGGTGGGCCATCTACTGCTCGATGCCGATTGCGAATGCGCCGTTCAAGCAAAGGTCAATCCGCCGATCCGCCCGCGGGAAGACGTGGAAGCGTTATGGCAGGCCGTGCTCGAGCGTAAGATCGACTGGATCGTCAGCGATCATGCCTGCTGTTCGGCCGAACAGAAATGGTCGAAGGACGATCCGACCAATATCTGGCTCGCGAAAGCGGGGTTTGGCGGCACCGAGTACCTGCTCTCGGGAGTGCTGAGCGAAGGCAGCAAACGCGGCATGTCCTACAACCATATGGCTGAGCTTCTGAGCTTCAAGCCGGCGCAGCGGTTTGGTTTGCTCGCCAAGGGCGATATCGCTCCGGGTTTCGATGCCGACATTGCGCTCGTGGACCCGCATGAAAGCTTCTCGGTCCACGCCACCGAGTCCGAATCCAAACAGGGCTATTCGCCCTTCGAGGGGCTGGAACTCACGGGTCGGGTCAAGACCACCTTCTTGCGCGGCGTCCCGATCTATGATGGCGGGAAAATCACTGGACGAGCGCTCGGTCAATACTTACGGCGGCCGGGCTGAAGTTGTCAAAATCTCCCCTGCTGCTCCAGCAGCAGGGGGCATGAGAACAACGAGATTCCGGCAAAAAATCTAATTCGCACAATGACAGGTTATAGAACGATTCGTATCGCCGGCCTGGCGTCTGTATTGGCAAAATCCTGCGAGTCCAAGGCCTGCCGACCTGCCGGTCGAGCGTCGAGCAGATGAGGTCGAGGAAGGCGACCGCGTGATTCACGTCCTCAACGAGATCAAGCCAACGCACCGGCTTGTCACACAGTGAGCGGCAACTGACGTGTACGCGGCTTTGAAAACATTGACCATTTTGGCTTCGTTTTGCCAAAATTCTGGTTAGCACAATTTATAGTTGCGTATTCAATTATTGCAATCGCGAGAGCTCCGTCGGCGCGCCTCATCGAAGGCTTGAATGGCAAACTTGCGCCGCGATAGCGCGCGCCGTTCATAGCGATCCATCGCCAGTAAGTGTTTAGCTTCTTGCGATAGAATCGTTGCGAATTTGTGCGGCCCTTGAGGCGTCGCGGTCAGAAACTCCTCCAGGGCCGCCATCGACATGTCTGGGGCTTTAGCCCGCAGAAGCTTGCCTATAATTTTAAGTTTACTCCGCACATTTGCGTGAGAGTCATAATATTGGTCGCTCAAAGCATCCGATAGGAATCGATGCCGCGCATAGCGCACGCGGCGCAGATCGACCTGCGCTTCGGCGATCTGGCGCGCGAGCTGTTTCCGCGTCGGCGTCAGGCCCGGCGATTTCGCGCGCAAGCGTTTCCACCTCCTCTGATAATACTGGATTGGAACAAATGGGAAGGCTGAGCGCGTGGCGAAGCGCGTTTCTCGCCGAGCGGGTGCGGCCCCCGGGGGTCTTCGGGCCGGTGCTGGCACGCGCATTCGCGCGGTTGGCCTTGATCTTGCGGTCGCTCGTCAAGCCGCGTTTTTTCGTTTGGTTGGCGTCGTCTCGATCACTTCAAACTCGGCGTCCTCGACCTCTTGCACGCTCCGTCGCAGTGTTTCGCCGAGGACCGCCCGACGCCGATCGAACTCGCGCAGGCTGGCGTTGCGGCGGTTCTCGGCGATGGTGGTCAGCCGATCGATCCGCTCGATATAGTCGAGTTTCTCGGCGAGTGCATCGACCACAAGGGCGTCCATGCTGACGCCGCCGGCGGTGAGAAGCTGATGGACCAGCGTGACGGCGTCCGGTTCGCGCCGCACATACTCTTGCACGAGCTCTTTCGCCTTGTGGGCCCGCGCACCGTCCAGGATGTTGTCCACGTCCAGGTTGATGCGGGCGAGAATCTCATTGACCTCGTCGTCAGCGCCCGGTTCATCCCGGGCACACTCTTGCGACAGCGTCTGCACATAATGTTCCGTCTGGTCCGGAAGATTGTCCCGAAGAATTTTCGCAAGATGGTCCGCAAAGTGTTCCGAGTACAGATCGTAGACGAGGTTTTTACCAAAGAAACCTTCCAGGGCTTCAAGTCCGCACGCTCGGATCAGACTCGATTTCAAGCGGCGCCACCGCAAGACCTCCCACTCCAAGGATACTACGTCGACTATGAACATCTCATCGATAATATCGACTGGCTTTACCGCCGCGCAGATACGTGAGAGAAGCTCGTCATAGGCGGCAGCGTCTTCGCCCTCAAGAAGCGGCGGTGGACCAAACAGCGCTAATCGCTGCGCCAGCCCCGGAACTCTGGGCGCTGTCTTGCTTTTGCTTTTCCTGACCACAAACGCCACCACACGCTCGACAAAACGAATCACCGACACGAACGATATTATACATCAACGGTAGCGGCAGGACCTGGCAACGCGCGTCTGGCACCCAAGGGGTGCGGCTGAGCCCCCAGGATCAGGGAATTTCGATCCCTCCGAGCCGGCGTGTGCGGTAAGCGCTGGTCCGCATTGGCGGGAAGTCCAGACCCGACGTAGGGCGTAATTCGGACCCTCGCTCCGGAAGCCGCTCAGCATCAGTGCGGACCTCACCACTGATGCAACAGGCCAGGTTAGACCCTAGACCGCCATTCGGGACGCCTGGAATGCTGGAGCCGGCACGGCGCCCGCGCGGATTCCAACTTTCGGGAAACCCTAGCGGCAGAGACGGCAGACCCGAGGAATGAGGTTGCTGTACCGCCAAGAATGAACTCGGTAACATCGCATATTGGCAGCGCACTTGTCAGATGCGGCCAGCCGAAACCCAAACGCCATCCGGTCGCCCGAAAGCGCGCTGCTACGTGGTAGTCGGCTATTTTGCGTCAGCACCGTCAGCATCGTCTGCACAATTAAAGCGGCTGTTCCAGTCCGGGCCGAGGATGGTTTAGACCCGCTCCATGTCCATTGTCGCTGACGCGGCTGACGGTGCTGACGATGTCATGGGATCGGTTTCTCACCTATGGACGTTATCCTGATCGTCCGCGTTCCCAACCGCCCCTCGCGGCCGAAGCCAATCTCAATCCCGAGCGTGCGGAGGAAGCTCTGTGCCCGGCGCAGTCGGCCAGCGAGTGCCTGGGGATTCTTTGGCCAGCCAGACCGGTTGGTGCCGACCTGCAAAAGGTCGGAGGCGCTTCCTGTCCATTGCGCTCTGTCGGCCATGATCTCGCGCACAAGGGCCGCCACTGGATCGGCGTCGACGATGTTCTCGATCGCGTCGCACCGGTTGTTCGAATAAGCGGTTTCGAGGGTGCCTGCGGGTCGAAATGCGCTCTCACAGGCTGCGGCCCAGAGCGCGAAGTCAGCCATGCGAGGCAACCGCTTGAGGCGTACTTGCGGCAGCATGTGTAACCCATGGGCGGCCGCATCGAGGAGCGCGCCAAGGATGTGCGGTCGGGCGAGCTCGAACTCCCGCCAAAGCACATTCTCCGGCCGGCGTTGCAGTTCGGCAATCGGTGCAAGCATCAGCAGGATAGCGCGGTCGGCAAGATCGGGGCGGGTGATGATATCCTCGATCCCGTTGAGAATGACGGGACGGGCGGCCGCAAGCAGAATTTCGTCCTGATCGGTGAACAGCCGACGTGTCGAAAAGGCACCGCCGCTCGTCAGGCGGCAGAGGGTATCCGACAGCCAGGGCGGCAAGCCGCTGAGATTGTCGAAGGCCAGGACGTGGCCGTTGCTGGCTGCGATGAATAACTCCCGCTCACCGCGCGGCAGGGCCCGCACCGGCGCCACGCTGGGGTCGATCATCGCCCGCAGGAGCTTCGAGAGGATGGTCTTCGCTGACTGGGCCTGCGCCTCGAGCACATTGAGGGCTGCGTTGAACGCGGCAGGGCTCGGCGCATCCCAGGTCCGCTCGTAATATTGCTGGCGCAACCAGGCCCCAAAGCGCTTGCTGCGAAGCGGCCAGGTTTCCCGATGGCCGTCGATGATGAGATCAGCAAAGCCGGTGCCGTCGCTTGCGTGAAAGAGCCGGGCGCCCGTTGCGACATTGAGGAGGACGTCCGTGCTGCTCACGGCGTTCGACCGTCGTCCGCCCGGCCTATGGCAACCTGATCGGGCCGCGATTCCCTCGCACCGTCAGAGGCCGGGGCAATTGATCGAGTCTCCGGCGCGAGACCCGCCTGGTGATGCTGTTGCGGATCATCGAGCCGGGTTTGTCGCCAGAGCTGACGGGCGACCTTAACGGGGTCGATGCCGGCTGCCTTCCACCGGGCCTGCTCGTCGCCGGCGCGATGGACGGCGCGGTGATGCGAGCGGCAAAGCGGGACGGCGAATTCGTCGCTCGCTTTGCGGCCGAGCGCCCGCGGTTGCAGGTAGCGGAGATGATGCGGATCGGACTGTTTCCGGCCGCAGATGAGACACGCTTGTTGGGCGACATAACGAAGGTGCTCTCGGTTACGATAGCGCCGCGGTCTCGCAAGGGCGAACCCGCCCTTGTTGATGCCGTTGGGCTGATCGAGGTCGCCGCTTCCTTGCGCGAGCGTCGCGTGGGCGCCAACAAGATCGACATCAGCGCTTGGAGCAGCGTCGTCTGCGGCTTCCGCGGTTACGGACGGTGCGAGCTCGCATAGCCTGTGTTCAAAGGCGTCCTCCACAAGCTTGGCATCGGCTGCCGTGAGGCTGTTCTTGAGGGTCAGCGCCTCCTGCGCCCAAATCGCAGCGAGATCAGCCGAGGTGATGGTCCCAAGCTCGGTCAGCAGCTTTTCGCGCAGGGCCGCCGATTGCTCGGGCTCAAGGGGGGCCGGCCGCTCGCCATGCATTCTATTGCGACGCTGTCCATTGCCGGGCTTTCGCGGCGGCACTCGAGGCTGGCCATCCCTCAGCATAAGCGGGTGTTCGTCAGCTGACGACGTTTGCGAGCGAGGACCATCACAAAGATCGGGCGCATCCACATCGTCCTCGCCGGCAATGCCAACAAGGGTGAACAGGGCGTAGCGGCGAGCGTAGGTCAGGGCAGTGCCCATGCGCTGGGGATTGGCGGTCTCGGCGATCGGACAGACCGGCCAATCCGACGCAATCCATTCGCCGGAGGCGTGGGCGAGCGTGGTGGTCAAATTGACCATGCCGGCAGTCTGGTCGATCGCAGTCGTCTGCACTGTGGCGATCTCGTGCTGCCCCAGGGTCTTGCGCACGATATCGAGCCCGCTCGAGAGCGGCGCATAGCGGAAGCTGCGCTCGCCTTCCCCTGGCCGGCCGGTGCGGATGGTAGCGGTCAGCGACTTTTCCGGATTGATGAGTTCGGCCTGCGCCTTGGCCAAGGCCGAGGCCAGCGCCGCGACCGTTTCACTGGACCGGGGCATGGGTGGCCTCCGTCTCCAGCACATCAAAGCTCACCGCCCCCGATTTGGACCGCTTGGCTTTCACGCCGTGCCCGATCGCCTCCTTGGCATCCTCGGGCATCAAGGCTTTGGCGGCTCGGCCAGGACGAGGTGGGGGACTTCGCCCGATTGCACACAGCGCCAGAATTTCTTTTCCGCCGACACGAGGACGCTGAGATAAAGTGGGTCCATGGGAATCGCGATCTCCACCCATTTGCCCCCGCCAGTGATGATCGAGAGCACCGAGGTACGCAGGTGGGTGACCCACATGTTGTGTTGGAGCTGCGGCATGTACTTTTCGGCGGCTGCTTCTTCAGAGAAGGACCACGGCAGCATGAACTTGGACTCGAAGACCGCCTCCGTGCCCTCCACGATGCCGTCCAGGGTTGCCGCCATCCACGGAATGGCCGAATGCTTGACCTTGCGTTGGATGTCGGTGACGCGCCGGCCCGTATTACGCTCGTACCAGAAGCGGTTGAGCTCCTCGGTGGCGGCCCCGAGCTGTACGACGAGGTTGCGGGACAAGTCCTCTGGCTCGGCCTCCCCACGCTTCTCGCGCCAGAGTTGGATCAGGGCGGCTTCGTCACTGCCCATGATGATCCTGTCGTCCGAACCGCCGATGAACCATCGGCGGTCCGCAGGGGTTCTCCACAAGTTCGATTTCATAGGTTCCTCCATTCTGGAAGACGGCGTTTGCTGCACGCAGAGACCACATTGGGATCATAAGATACTACTTGTATCATACGATACCTCCCTGGTCAACAATGAAACCGAAGCCGTTGAATAGTGCCCAGATCCGAGCAGCACGCGCCCTCCTTCGATGGAGTGCCGCAGAACTTGCGCGGGAAGCGGCGTTAGGACTTGCTACGATCAAGCGGGCAGAACTCGCTGACGGCGAAACATCAATGACCATGGCCAACGATTTGGCCGTTCGCCGCGCCTTGGAAGCCGCTGGGGTCGAGTTCATCGACGGGAACGGCGGAGGGCCTGGGGTGCGGTTACGACAGCGTCCGCGTCCAAAAGTGCATAAGCGGTAAATTTTGCTGGTGGCCGCGTTGGTGATGGATGCGACTACGTCCGGAGTAATGTAACGCGGCGGCGCAAAAGGTCTGTTCTTCACCCACTCCGCGTGGGCATGCTGCCTTGGCCCCAGGCGCGCCAATGCGGCGCAAGAGTCGGCGTCCGAAAGGCCCGGTTAGGTCGACTTGTCGAGGTGCTGCAGGGGGACGAGCCGCTCTGTCCATTTCTCCAGCGGATATGTGACAATGCCGGTCTTGGCCTCGATGAGATCGCCCCCGGATTGCCAGAGGTCCGCTCGTTTGATGATAGGCACGACGCTGTTGATCCAGTGGGTCGAGACCCCGGCGGGGACGTAATATGTACGCAAGAGGCGCAACGTCTCCTCGAGGCGCTCCTTGCCGTTCGCTCCCCGCTTTGCGGCCTCGTGGAAAATCCAGCTACTCGTCCGGGCAGCGAGACGGTCGTCGCCTTGAAGGAAGATGGGTATGCACATGGAGGCGCATAGCTTGCCATTCAGCACCGCGGTGACAAGCCGGTGCGTTGGCTTGATCTCGTTGAGGACGTGAATGACGCGGTCGCCTTCCTCGACCTCGCCTCCAGCCGAGTTGAGGAACAGCACCACGCGATGGGAGATCGTTTCCGTACCTATCAAGCGCCGCTCGCAGATAACCCGCCATCCCGGGGGCGATTGGTCCCGACCATTCGATATTGAGCGAGTCGTCCTTCTCGTTGAATTCGAGCGAGCTAGCTGCCTGCTCTGCGTCCGATGTTGCGTTGGCAGCGGTAAGAGGGAGCGTGAGTGCCGCAATTACAACCACTGCAGCAAGGCAGGCCGAACCTGCGAACGTCGAAAGTCGCGTCATACGTCTCGCCGGTCAGGTTGGAACCGACTTTGTCGAGGGTGATCGATAACTGGCATGCGCGGATGCCGGCCGCCTACTAGCAAGCATTGGCGATGCGTTGCCGCCGAGCAATCGTTCGAACCGTAGGCTGGCGAGCGCACGCACGGCGTATCGGCCTACGAGAGACAGCACCAATATGACGAACGGAATGTACGTCGTCCAAAAAATCATCACGAAGGCCATCTTCTTCACCGGACATGAATCGATCTGTGCTGAACGTATGATCGATGGACGAACGGGTTTGTTCGTTCTTGCTGGGATTTTCATTATCGTTGGTCCAATTTAGGATTGGTTCCATTCCGAATTCGCAGGCGTGTCTCTTGTTGCGGGATTTCGCGTAGCTACAAACCCAAAGCGTTCCGTTGCGGCGTCCTTCGCAACGATAGCCCGCTTAGGCCTTTGCTTCACTCTGCTGGGACCGGCTCGGAGGATGCACTGCGCGTGCTTGGTGGCTGCGGGTGTCGTCGTCTGGTCAAGCGATCGAGATAGAGGAAGACGACGGGGGTGGTATAGAGCGTCAAGAACTGGCTCAGCGCCAGCCCGCCGACGATCGCGTAGCCGAGCGGCTCGCGGATTTCGGAGCCGGTTCCAGTGCCGAGCATGAGCGGCACGGCGCCAAGCATCGCCGCCATCGTCGTCATGAGAATCGGCCGGAAGCGCTTGATGCAGGCCTGGTAGATAGCCTCGTCCGGCGCGAGGCCTTGCTCGCGCTCGGCATGAAGGGCGAAGTCGATCAGCATGATGCCGTTCTTCTTGACGATGCCGATCAGCAAGAGGATGCCGACGATGGCGATCACGCTCAAATCGAAGCCAAACGCCATCA